>Ga0187892_10006806_pt1 | contig 16713 bp, 12 predicted proteins | sample MA1701073metaG_FD_139345 | JGI IMG/M metagenome (GOLD analysis project Ga0187892, IMG submission 139345) | Bio-ooze microbial communities from a basaltic lava cave in the Kipuka Kanohina Cave System on the Island of Hawaii, USA - MA170107-3 metaG ... | reverse complement strand
GAGGGCGTGGACGTGGTGCTGGAGTATTTCGACCTGACCCGGGTGACGGCCGTCCGCGAGCGCGGAGCGCAAGTGCTCGTGCACGCGTTTCCGGTCGAGCGCGGCGTGGAGAAGGTGACGGTCGGCTTCAAGGTGCGGCCGGGGACGGCGGGTTTGCTGCAGGCCGCGGCGACCGACCCGCTGAAGGCGGCCGAAGACGAGATCGAGAAGCGCCAGAACTTCAGCGGCGCGCTGGCGATCCTGAAGGCGCATGTCGGCACGGTGCGCGATCCGGCGATGCGGACGAAGGTCCTGGCGGAGAGCGCGCGGCTGGAGGAGCAGGAGCGGCGCGACTGGAACGACGTGCAGGCCGCGAGCTTCCGGGCGTCGATCTCGCGCCGCTCGGAGCTTTTCGACCTGGCGCTGATGCGGCTGGGCAACTACCAGCGGCAGTGGAACGGCGAGCCGTACGCCGCGAAGTCGCAGTCGGCGCGCGATCAGCTGGCGCAGCTCGCGGCGGCGGCGGCGGGCGAGCGCGACGTCGACAGGGCGAAGCGGCTTCTGGAGCGGGCGCGGGCGTACGCGCAGGCGGGCAAGCGCAAGCTGGCCTCGGAGGTGTGCGAGATCCTGCTCGAACGCTACGCGGAGACGGAGGCGGCGAAGGAAGCCGCGGACATCCTCAAGGCGCTCCAGGGGCAATAGCGAATGGCCTACGGAATCGACATCGGGGCGAGCTCGCTGAAGGTCGTGGCGCTGCGGCGCACGCTCGGCGGGTTCCGCGTCGTGGGCGCCGGGCGGCGGCGCATCCCGAAGATCGCCGGCGATCCCAAGCCGGTGATGCAGAAGCTGCTTTACGACGCGATGGGCGGCGGCGAGGGGAAGCGCGTGGGGGTCGTCGGTGTCAGCGGGCGCGACGTCAACCTGCAGGTCGTCAACCAGCCGAAGACGACGGCCGTCAATTACCGGCAGCTGATGGGATACGAGGTCGAGCAGCGCCGCGGCGCGGCGGGCGACCTCTACGCCGACTGGTGCACGCTGCGCGAGCCCGACCCGTACTTCCCGCAGTATCTCGCGATGGTCGGGGTGGCGAAGAGCGCGTTCATCAACGACCGCATCTCGACGGCGGGCGGCGCGCGCGTGGAGGTCCGCGACGCGGTGCCGAACGCCTTCGCGCTCTTCGAGGTCTACCGCAACTGCTACGACCTGGAGGGCGGGACGCAGCTCCTGCTGGACATCGGGGCGGACAACATCGACATGGCGCTCGTCCGGGGCGGGCGGCTCATCTTCGCGCGCAACGTGTCGACCGGCTCGCGCGTATTCGACACGAACCTGGCGGGCAGCGGCGGGACGTCGCCCGAGGAGGCGGAGGCGCGGAAGATCCAGTACGGCAATCTCGGCCCGCCCGCCGACGACGCCGACCCGCGCGAGGAGGAGATGCGCCCGGCGATGCGGACGGGCGCCGGCCAGCTCGCGGGCATCATCAACTCCAGCGTCCAGTTCGCGAAGACCCAGCTGCAGGACCGCGAGCTCGCGGTGGACAAGGTGTACCTGTCGGGCGGCGGCGCGCGGCTGCGGGGGTTCAAGGAGTACCTCGCGGGCGCGCTCAAGCTGCCGATCGAGGTGCTCGACCCGTTCCGGCGGATCAACGCGAAGGCGCTCGAGGAGGTCGAGGACTTCCGCCAGCTGCCGAGCGACATGGCGGTCGCGATAGGGCTGGCGATGATCAGCGCGTCGAACGGGCGCGGGCCGGCCCGCATTTCGATCGTGCCCGACCTGATCCGCAAGCGCCGGAACTTCGCGCAGGGGCCGCTCTACCTCGTCGTGGGCGGAGCGATCCTGCTGGCGGTCATGCTGGTCGTCACGGCGGTCGGGTTCGTGCGCAAGGCGGCGCACGAGTCGGCCCTGGCCGACTTCACGGCGCGCACGAAGAGCGTCAGCGACCGCATCACCGAGCTCGACAAGGTCGAGGCGCAGCAGCGGGACGTCGTCGCGAAGTCGGAGATGCTCCTGGCGCAGGGGCTCGCCGGGCGCGGCGCCGTTGACATCATCTCGAAGCTCCGCAAGGTCCTGCCCGAGGGCGTCAACGTCCGCAAGGTCGAGTTTTCGGACCTGTCGGGCCGGCCTCACAACCCGCTTCCGAAAAGGCGCTGCCTCTTCCATCTGCCGGGCCGGGGGCTCGTCATCGGCGCGCTCGTCAAGGACGCCAAGGACGGGGAGGGGAACCTCGTGATGGCGAACGGCGAATCCGTGCCCTCGGTCGAGGCGGGCGAGGTGAAGATGTGGCAGGCGCCCTCCAGGGGCGTGCAGGTCGAGGGGGAGATCGACGAGAACATCAAGGGCGGCGCCAGCGCGACGCTCGATTCGATCAAGAACCAGTTGAACGATCCGTCGCGCGGCGTCGCCGCGGAGATCCCGTTCCAGGAGGCGGCCAAGGGCAGGCCGGGCTGGCGCGAGTTCCGCATCCTCGTGAGGTTCGAGTGAGAATTCACCACCAAGGCACCCAGGCACCAACCGGTCTGGAGCTGGTGGTTCATGAATAAGTCGGACTAGGAGCGAGTCGAAGTGGAATACTGGTGGAAGGAGAACAAGGGCTACGCGATCGCCGTCGGCGTCGGCGTGGTGGCGATCGCCGTCTGGTATTTCTACGTGGCGGGCGGCCTCGCCACGCAGAGCGCCCGCCTGCAGTCGGCGCGGGTCGCAGCGGAGCAGGCCCTCGATCGTCAGATGGCGGCGGGCGTGCCGTCCGAGGATGTCGTCGGCCGCGCGAAGCGCGACGTCGAGCGCGCGAACAAGCTGCTCGCCGACCTGCGGGGTGAGATGTGCCTCCGGATGACCGATTCCGCCGATGCGAAGAAGCAGATCGAGTTCAGCGCGGCTTACAAGCCGCCGGGAGGGAAGGGCCCCGCCGACTTCTTCGTCAGCCACAAGGAGGAGGTCCGCAAGAAGATCCAGGACGCGGCCGCGACGGCGGGCGTCGGCCTGCCGAACGAGCCGCTCGGCTTCCCGACGCAGCCCGAGGGGATGCCGGACGAGGTGGGAGTCGAGTGGCTCGCGCGGCTGTCGATCGTCGAGCGGCTCGCGCTGGGCGCCATCCAGGCCGGCATCACGAAGATCGACAGCGTGGTCGCCGTGGTGGCGCCGGACATCGATACGGCGGTCGTCAGGAAGGGGATGTTCGTGAACCGCCTGACGGTGCGGATGAAGATCTTCGGGCCGTCCAAGGCGGTCTTCGAGTGGCTGCACGGCGTGCAGAAGAAGAGCGACTTCCTCGCCGTGGACGAGTTCAAGACGGTCAAGGAGAATCCGCACGAGGACGTCTTCAGCGCGGAAATGGACGTGAGCGGGCTCATCATCGACCCGAACGGGTCCCTGGTCGAGGTGAAGGAGAAGGAATGAAGTTCCTGCGCGCGTTCAATCGCGAGCAGCTCACGCTCGCGGCGGCCCTGATCCTGGCGCTCCTCCTGCTCACGTCGATGTTCGGCGGAGGCGCGGTCGCGGCGCCCCGCCAGCTGCGCCCGGTCGAGAGGACGTACACGGGCCCGCCCGCGTCGGCCGCCGAGTACGTGACGGACAAGTTCCCGCTGTACTGGGAGGGGCGCGACATCTTCCAGGCGGTCGTCGTCGACAAGCTGCAGGTGCCGGACATCAAGCCGCCGACGCCGCGTCCGGAGGCGCTCGTGCTGCCGCCGCTGCGGCCCGGGCCGGCCTTCGACTCGCTCAACCGCTCGGGAGTGCCGGTGAAGTACCGGCCTGTCGTCGCGGGCGCGCCGAGCGTTCAGGCGACGGACCTGCCGGCCGACCCGGAGCTCGCCGAGCTGAAGTCGCTCGCCGAGCCCGAGGTGCCGTTCGTGCCAGACAGGCGCATGGAGAAGACGCGCGAGCATGACCTCATCCACCTCACCAACAACCGTCCGCCGCTCGAGGGCCGGATTATCGTGAAGACCGCCAAGGGTGTGACATTCAAGGGAAAGGACGGCACGACAGGCGGTGAAATCCCGTGGCTGGACATCGCCAAGGACAAGAAGGGCGAGCCGTGGATCGAGCACGGCTGGACGCACGAGCAGGAGTACAAGTTCCGCGCTGAAAAGGTGAAGTCCGGCGACGTGGCCGGCCGCATCGAGCTTGCCCAGTGGTGCCGTGACGTGGGCATGGTCGCCGAGGCCAAGCAGGAATACCGCGCCGCGATCGAGGCGCTGCGCGCGCGGGGGGACTTCCAGAAGGTGTTCTTCGAGGCGGTCGCTCAGGCCGGCGACCTCATGCGCGAGACCGCGGATTTCGACGGCGCCGCCGCGCTCTACTCGGACGTGATGAAGTGGACGCCGTTCGAACGCGCCGAGATGGCGGGCCGCCTCGGCGACGCGATGCGGTCCATCGGCATCCTCGAGGGCGCGCTGGCCGCCTACCGTGCGTCCCTCGACGCCTCGCCGCGCTACACCCGCGGCCGGGCGATGCTGGCGCGCACGCTGCTGGAGCTGGGCCGCGACGCGGAGGCCCTGTCGACGGTCGCCGAGCTCTTTGCCAAGTACGGAGACACCGTCAAGCCGGCCGAGCGCGTCGATGCCAATGCGGCCAAGGGGCTGGCGCTGCTCCGCTCCGGCGACCTGCGCGGCGCTTTGGAGGCGTTCCAGGAGATTCTGAAGCAGGACGCCAGGAACGCCGAGGCGATCAACGCGGTCGGCGTGATTCATGTGCTCAACGGCCAGGTGAAGGAGGGGGCGGCGCAGTTCGTCGCGGCCATCCGCGCCAACCAGTATGCCGGGGACGCGTGGCTGAACCTCGGCGGGCTGTGCCTGGCCGCGGGCAAAGTCGCCGAGGCGGAGGGCCTGTTCGCGGCCGCGGTGCAGCGCGATCCGGCGAGTGCCGAGGCGGTCGTCGGCCAGGCCGTCGCGCTGGTGCTCAAGAACCAGGCGAAGGACGCCGTGCCCCGACTGGACGAGGCGCTCAAGCTCGACCCCAGGCACTTCTACGCTCACTACGTCCGGGGCCACCTCAAGCTGCAGGAGGGCGCGCACGCGGATGCCCTGACGGGCTTCGCGTCGGCGCTGCAGTCGGAGTTCCACTTCCTGCCCGCCTACTCGGGGGCGGCGATGGCATACATGGCGTCAGCGCGGGCGCTTGAGACGGCGGCTGGGGCGGCCGCCGAGCAGGCGGCGAACCGGGAAGGCGCGGCCAAGCAGCGGGTGAACGCAGAGACGCTTCTGTCGACCATCCGTGACTTTGATCCGAACCGCGCGTCAACCTATGTGGGACTCGGCTGCGTGCTGGCCGTGCAGGGCCGCGGCCCCGAGGCGGAGCGCGCCTTCCAGCGCGCCCTCGAACTCAACCAGGCCGCCGACCCGCTGCTGGCGTACGGCCGCGGCTACGTCGCGTACTGGCAGAGCGACGGCGACGCGAAGCAGCGGCTGACCACCGCCTGGGCGATCTTCAACCAGGGCTCGCAGATGCAGGTGACCGACCCCATCGACAAGGAGTGGGTGGCGCAGTGCGTCGAGATCGCCCGCCAGATCGGCGACTGGCAGTTGACGAGCGTCTACATGTCGAAGGACGTCGGCTGGAGGTGGATCCAGAAGGACAAGCAGCACGGAGTGAAGATCGAGCTGAGCAGCGGACGCGGGCGGTGGTCGGGCAAGCAGACGGTCGCCAACATGGGGCTGACGCTCCTCGAGCGCGAGGTCCCCAAGCAGGACTTCCTGAGCTTCGAAGTCACGCTCGGACCGGAGAGCGGCAAGTTCGAGTTCGGCGTGTCCCTCTATTTCACCGAGCAGGCCCCGGGGCAGTGGATGGGACTCCACGTCGGGGTGGACATGAACGGGAAGCTCCGTCATGTGTCGGCGGGCAGCAAGGAGTTCGAGACCTCCCGGCTCGACTACACGGGGACGGAGGTGCAGAAGTTCGAGCTGCCGAATCCGCGCGAGGTGCAGCTGAGGTTCGTGCGCCGGTCGGAGCAGCGCGGCGCGTACGTGTTCGACGTCCTCGTCTACAGCCCCGCGAAGAAGGACTGGCTGCAGGTTCTCAAGGGGCTGCCGGTGCTCGGGGGCGGCGCGACGCCCAGCTACAAGGTGTCGGTGTGGGGGCGGGCTCTGGTGGGCCAGGAGTACGCGTTCACGATGGACGGCGCCCGCGTGCTCCTGAAGCGGCAGCAGTAGGAGGCGCGATGAACCCTCGTCGCCGGGGCTTCACTCTCGTCGAGATCCTCGTGGTGATCATCATCATCGGGATCCTGGCTTCGCTCACGCTGGTGGGCGTGATGGGGGCGCTGCGGCAGGCGCGGCGGAGTTCCACCCAGAACGTGATCGAGCAGCTTCGCGCGGCATGCGAGTCCTACCGGGTGCGGTGGGGCGACTATCCGCCGACCTCGCTCGCGGAGTTCAAGGCGAAGATGCCGAACGACACGAACAACGGTGCGGAGGCGCTCTGCGCCTGCCTCTCGAGCCAGGACCGGGGCGGCGTGCTCTACCAGCCGCCCGACGCCGAGAGCTACGGCAACGTGGACGGCGACAAGGCGGAAAAGAACATCACCAACTGGTACTTCGGCGACAACGCCCTTCGGGAGTTCCTGGACCTGTACCGCATGCCGATCACGTACATCCACCACAAGGACTACGTGAAGGCGAGCGGCCCCCTGACGCGGTACAAATTCAAGCCTGACGGCGATGAAACGAGTATCAAGCCCGCGAAGACCGAGGCCACGAAGACGTACGCGAACCCCGACAAATTCCAGATCTTCTCCGCCGGCCAGGACGGCATCCCGGGGAACGGCGACGACGTCGTCGGATGGTAGCCGCCGGCCGGATGGACTTCCGTTCGGCGACGTGGGAGAATCGCGGGATGCGACGCGGCGTCACTCTGATCGAGGTGATCGTCGTCCTCATCATCCTCGCCATGCTGTCGGCCTTCGCCATCACGATCTTCCTCAACTCGAATCGGGACCTCGGCGTGCGCGCCGCCGCCAACCACTGCGTGGCGCTCGTCCGCAGCGTGGGCGAGCACGCGCGGGCCACCCACTCCCCGGCGTGGATCGTCCTCAACGTGCAGGAAAACTCCGTGCACACGCTGACGGAGGAGACGATCCAGGCGTGGAACTTCGAGGACAACCGCGGGGCGTTCGGCAGGACGGCGACCATGGCCGGGGGGGGGCGCAGCGTGGCGGGCCGCGAGGGGCTCGGGTATCTGCTGACGAGCTCGAGCACGATCGACTGCGGCGAAATACCCGTCTACACGCAGGACCAGGGGCTCGGCATCGAATTCTGGATCTATCGCGTCGCGACGCGCGGCCGCCAGACCATCTGCACGATCGGACAGGAGGTCGAGGTGTCGGTCGACGGCGCCGGCAAGGTGTACGCGAAAATCGGCGGCCTCTCGATGAACACCAAGGACATGTATGTGCCGATGGAGAAATGGGTCCACGTCAAGGCGGCCTACAGCGGCTCCGAGGGGAAGCTCTACCTGAACGACGTCGAGGCCGATGTGCGGCAGGGAAAATCGAACTGGACGCGCAACTCGCCGCTCGTGATCGGAAGCAAGAAGGACGGGCTGACGGGGGTGATCGATTCCTTCCGGGTGAGTCTCATCATCCCGCGCGACAAGTACTACCTGCCGAATGAGACGAAGTTCGTGCTGCAGCAGGGCGCCCAGGTCCGCAACGGCGAGTTCACGATCGGCTTCACCCCGCAGGGGCGGCTCGACCCTGCGCGCCATCCAGGCGACGTGAGCTTCACGCTCAAGTCGCCGGCAGACGAGAAGACGATCACCATCTCGCCGCTGGGCAGCATTGTTCGGTGACGGTCACATGGCGGTCCTCGCTCTGGCCGGGCGGCCGCGCATCAGGCGGTCGACACCACGAGCCGCATCGTTGAACAGGTCGCGGGTCTGCTGGAGGTCGCCGGATTCGGCCTTCGCGCTCTTGGGCCATCGCTCCAGCAGCTTGCGGGCGGCTCTGGCATGGGCGTGCAGCAGGGAGGCGGGGTTACGCTTGCGGGGTGGACAAACAGTGCGGATCCACGCGGCGATCTCCTTGAGCGATGCGGCACGGATGGGGCGGCGTTCGTCCGCGGTGGGAATGGGCGTGTCCAGGGTCAGCTTGGCCAAGAAGGCGGGATGGAGGCGGGCGAGGCGGTAGAGTTTAGCGGGACCGAGAGGGGCGAGGACGTCGAAGAGCGCGCGTTTGGACTTCCGGAGGAAGGCGAGGGCGCGGAGGTTGAGGAACGACTCGCGGCTGACGCCGAGAGCGCGGAGCTGGTCGAGCCAGCCGGCGCCGCCGTGGAGGAAGCGGAGTTCGTGGAGGCGCGAGCCCTTGTCGGCGGCGTCGTGGGAGGCGCGGGCGTTTGCGTCTTCGCAGAAGTCGATGAACTGCTTGCGCTTGTACTCGAAGTCGCGTTTGCGCTGTTCGGGGGCGGAGAGGTAGTGCTGGATTCGTTCCAAGGCGTAGCCGAGGAGGTCGACCGCCATGGAGAGCATGATGGGGAGCCGGATGCCGAGGTGGCGGAGCTTGAGGGCCGTGTCGGGCGTCTTTCTCATGAACGCCTCCTTTCTGCCCTGCTGTTCGTTTCGGCGGGGAAATTCGTCGAGAAAATTCGAGGGGCGCGCAAATAGTTGTGGGTGGGGATGTATAGTAGTGTAGAGCGGAGCGGGATTCCGGCGAATCACAGTGACCGGGATACCGCTTTTTTTGTTTCCGGCGGGGGAGGCGACGTGAGGTCAACGCGGCGGGGAATCGCGCTCATCCTCGTTCTGACGGTGGTACTGGCGCTCGTGCTCATCGCCACGCCGTTCGTGCTGTCGATGACCAAGCAGGAACGGACGGCGACGGTTGAGAAGGCCGAGCGGCAGGCGGTGTACGGTTCCGAGGGCGTCCGCAACTTCGCGGCAGCGACGCTCATCCGGGGACGCGACGAGAGCGAGCGACGCACGCCCGGGGCGCTCTGGACGACGCCCTACTCGGACACCGAGAGCGAGTTCGCGATCGACCTGCGCGATCCGAAACTGGCGACGCTCAAGATCCTCGACATGCAGGGCAAGATCTGGGGCGTGGTGGCGGAGGACGAGCAGGCGAAGGTCAACGTCCGGACCGCCCCGGAACGGCTCATCCGCACGCTGCGCACCCACGTGGACGCCCGCGTGATCGACTTCAAGGACTACACGACCGCATACTCGGCGCGCGCATCGCGCTGGCTGTTCCCGCAACGGGTTCGGGCGGTGGGGCAGATCACGCTGATCACGGGCGCGACCGTCAGCGGGGTGCGCGTGGACAACGCCGTACACTACGGGCGCGATCTGACGGGCCGGGACATGAAGTTGCGGTTTACGAGGCCCGGCGGGAGCCCGTTCATCACGACGGTGCGAGCCAACTACCTCCTCACCGACGGCGACCACGTCATCGAGCCGCTGGAGATGCCTCCGCCGGGCGTCCAGATCGTCGAGGTCGAGGGGCGGCATCCGGTGAACCTCAACACGGCGCGACGCGAGACGATCGCCGCGCTCCTCGAGGGCGTGAGCATCAACCTGGGCCCCCAGCTCACGGACCAGATCTCGCGGGACGAAGCGATGCAGCTGGCGGCGCAGATCCGTACGCGCACGTTCGAAAGCTGGCGGGAGTTCGCCGCGTGGCTGGCGCAGACGAGCATCGGTTCGATCGTGGACCGGCTGGCGGCGCTGATCGCGCTGGCGGATCCGACCAACGCGGCGCTGAACGGCACGGGCACGATGCCGGGCTGTTTCACGTCGCCCGACACGGTGACGCTCCAGGCGCGCGCGATGATGAACACGCCAGCGGGGACGCCGATGTCGGCGGCGGGCTTCCGCGAAGTGGTGGACCTGGGCCCGCCCGTGCCGATCATCTGGGCGCTCGAGAGCCAGCACGACTTCGACTCGTATCTGAGCAGCGCGCTGTTCGCGGCGAACGAGCTCAACATCGCGGTGCCCAATCCGCTCCCCGCGCTCTTCAACGGCTTCCCGTGGGGCAACCGGGTGGTCACGTTCCCGCAGAAGTTCCCGAATCCGAGCGACAAGGCGCTCAAGCCGCAGCCCGCGACCGCGGAGGCGTACATCCAGCTCGACCACGCGCGGGACCTGCGGGGCGGCGGCCAGTACCTGAACACCCGGGATCACTTCGACGCGGAGATCGAGGGGATGAAGCTGAGCGGCGGCAGCACGCAGGACTACCCGTGGGACCAGGCCTTCTCGGAGAATCCCAAGCCGCAGCTGCCCGCGCCGAACCTGCTGTTCAACACGGCGGACAACGCGTCGGGCGGCATGGAGGTGTGGGTGCGCTTCGATGCGCTCGGCCCCACGACGATCTTCGACATCCGTGAGAACGACAAGTCGAACCGCCTGACGCTGGAACTCGTCGGCGCGGAGCTGGTCTTCAAGGCGACCGACGCGACGCTTGCGGCGCCGACCACCTCGCCGAACATCGTGCTGGAGAAGGGTTTCGCCGAGGTGCGCTTCCCCTTCGTGCCGATCCTCGACACGTGGTACCACGTCGGGATCTACTGGAAGGGGACGAAGTGGGCGCACCTCGCGATGCTGGTCGACGGCTTCTGCGACCCGCAGGCGAAGTTCCGGCACGTGGACGACGTGACGGGCCTGCCGACGATCACGGAGCTGGCGTCGATCCTCGGCGTCCCGGCGCCGCCGCCGGCGCCCCAGCAGTCGCCCATCTCGCTGCGCGACGACCGGTGGATCACGCGGCCGCCCGCGAACGAGCTGCTCCCGATCGAGCCGGAGCCGAACTTTCCGCCGCTGATGATCGGCGACGAAGTGATCCACTACGACACGGTGCTGAAGATGGCGCAGCGCGGCATGCGCGGGACGGCGCCCCGGCAGCATCCCGCAGGGGCGAAAGCCCAGCTCTTCGGCTACACGAGCAAGCTCCGGCCGCTGAACTTCCGGATCAACTTCGGGGCGCCGGGCACGCTCGACGTGCTCTTCAACCAGCTGCCGAACACGTCGGGCGCCGTCCGGCACAGCTTCGGCCAGGACCCGCAGGCGACGCTCATCGGTGAAACGGACGATGGCACCGGGAACATGATCGTGACGGCCGCCCAGACGACGATCAAGTTCAACAGCCCCGACGTGTCGCAGTGGCCCCAGCAGGGGTACATCCTGGTGCAGCAGGAGGTCATCTACTACGACAGCATCAACGCCGCGACGACGCCGCCGCAGTTCGAGTCGTGCGTACGCGGCCAGCTGAGCACGACCCCGGCGAACCATCCGAACGGCGTGGCCGCCACCCTCTTCTCGATCGCGGCGACAAACAACCTGCGTTATCTCTCCCCGACCTTCGTGCAGATCAACGACGAGTGGTTCGGGCCGGTGCAGAGCGTGTTCAGCCCGGGCGGACTGTCGTTCTTCGTCGGCGTGGGCGTGGGGGGGCCGCCGCCGATGCTGCTGCTCTTCAACCGCGCGGGGTTCGGCTCGCGCCAGACGGCCCACGCGGCGGGCGAGAACATCATCCCCATCTTCGCGACGCTGGAGAGCGACCCGTCCCTCTTCCGTCTCAACTGCCAGCGGTGGGACTGGATCACGGTGTCCGACGCGGCGAACAACCGCGAGCTGCGCCGCGTCCGGCGGTCGGCCGTCATGCCGCCTCCCCCGCCGAACATCACCTTCCAGTGGGTGGGAGGCCCCGTCCCGAACCCCTCCAACATCCAGCTCGTCGCGCTCTGGGACCACGTCACGCGCCCGTACGTGCCCGACGAGCGCTTCGTGCGGGTGATGAAGTGGCCATCGGGCGAGCTGCTGAGCTTCAACTGGCTGCAGAACGCCAACCCCGTCGCCTCGTTCGGCACGGTCGGGGCGATCACGATCGACGAGGTGAAGTTCTTCGCATCGCCGAAGGGGAACTTCAAGATCGCCGCCCAGGCAGACGCGAACGTGAAGACGATCACGATGAACGCGGCGGGCGCGCTGGGGCAGGAAGGCGCCGTCAAGATCGGCGACGAGATCATCGGCTTCCCGCTCGTGACCAACAACGACCTGCGGCGGTGCCAGCGCGGCTGGCTGAACTCGCCGGCGCAGGTGCACTCCGAGGGCGAGCTGGCGTTCAACCTGTCGTTCCTTCCGATCACGAAGCTGACGGCGGACTGCGCGCCGGAGGACCGCTACCTGCAGGTGCGGCGGCCGATGCAGGGCGCCTACCAGGCGGGTTACGCGCTGATCGGCACGGAGGTCGTCGGATTCGAGGCCCTGACGAACAACGGGCAGACCTACGACTGCTGGGGGGACCTCAGCAGCGGCGCGTTCTGGCGCGGGCGCTTCGGCACGACCGCCGCGGCGCACAGCCAGGACGACCTCATGTACGGCATCCCGTTCCGCCACTGGGACACGCGCAAAGCGCTGCACTGGGACAGCAGGTGCGCCTACTTCCAGGCGTCGATCACGGCGCGGGGGGCGCGGTGGCGCAGCCTGCAGTGGGACGAGCAGATCCCGGCCGGGGACGCGCTCCTGAGGACGCACTGCCTGGTGCGGGCCGACGGCATGGGCGAGTGGTTCGACCCGCCCGGCCAGGACGCGCGCACGCTGCTCTGGGACTTCGTGAAGCCGAACGTGCCGAACGGGATCGACCACGCATCCGGCTGGCGGGACGCGGGCCAGCTCGACGTCCGGTTCGAGGTGGAGTACCTGCCCACGGCATTCTGGCCGAACCACGCGTGGAAGCGCTCGCCGCGCTGGAGGCAGCTGCAGGTGTCGTACGAGCGCCCGACGAAGGTCGTCTTCCACGAGGACGAGTAGCGTGACAGCGGACCGGCGGCGCGGCGCGGCGGCCCGGGGGGGCATGACCCTGCTCGAGGTGCTCGTCGCGTTCATCATCTTCCTCTTCATGGTGATGGCGCTCGTTTCCCTGGCGACCGCGGGCCTGGACACCTGGACGGCGGGCGAGGAGCGGAAGGACCAGTTCGACCGGGCACAGCGGCTGCTCGACCAGATCGGCGAGGACCTGCGAAGCGCCTGGGCGGACGACCAGTGGCACATCGACGCCGGCAGCCGCGAGCTGCAGCACGCGCACTTCACGTGCGACGCGGACGCGAACAAGACGCCGCGGCTGCGGTTCGTACGGGGCGGCAGCCTGCACCGGATGAACGTGGATCCGGCGATCCGCATCCGCCGGCCGCAGCGCGACCTCAACTACACCGACCTCTGGGAGGTCGTCTACGTCATGGACGGCGATCCTGAAAAGCCGAAACTCTGGCGCGGCGTGCGCTTCTTCGACCGGCGGACGACGGAGTCGCTGCTCAACGCGGACGACATCAAGTCCACGACGGCCAGTTTCTTCCGCCAGAACGCGACGGTGGTCGACACGGGCGTCCTGTGGATCGGCTTCCGTTTCTGGACGTCGTCCTCGTCGACCTGGGCGCTGCCGACGGAAGACGTCTATGCGTGCGCCAACCGTGTGCATCCCGGCGTGATGACGACGAGCGCGCCGTCCAAGTGCCCGGGGTGCGGGCGCGACATGCAGAAGATGGACGCGCAGCCGGTGCGCCGGGGCGGCAATCCGAAGGAGGTGATCGGGCCATCGCTCCTGTGGGACTCCTCGCGCACGCTGAGCGAGGGGGAGCTGGGGCGGTTCGTGCACCACCGCAGCCGCAAGATGCGGGACGACCCGGACTTCGTCTACCCCGAGATCGTGCAGGTGACGCTCGTGCTCGAAACGCAGGCGTCGGAGAGCCGGGGCACGCGCCTGACCGAGACGATCAGCGACACGGAGTCCCAGATCCGCCTGGACCACACGCGCGGCATGGCCGACGGCCCCAACATGATCAAGATCGGCGCGGAGTGGATCGAGTACGCCGAGAAGTCGATCAGCGGCGTGCGGGTGAAGCGCCGCGGCGCCCGGGGCACGACGGCGGCGCAGCACGAGGGGGGCGCGCGGGTGCGGTTCGGCGAGACCTTCACGATGGACGTGCATGTGCCGGCGTACAAGGAGGCGTCGCGATGAACCGCCGCGGCTTCACGCTGCTCGAGGTCATCATCGCGATGGTCGTGCTGCTGCTGGCGGTGTCGACGATCCTGCCGCTGTTCGCCGTCGGCAGCGCCAGCCACAAGCGCGGCATGGACCAGTCGATGGTGAGCTTCATCGCGCCGCACATCTCGGCGAAGCTGCAGGAGGGGCTGACGTCCGACAAGCCGGGGGATATCAAGGACGCGCAGATCGCCTACCAGGGGCGCTCGTTCCGGTACGACGCCTCGTTCGCGCCGCTGGACGCGGCGGACCCCGCCAAGACGGCGTTCATCGTGCGGGTCAGGATCAAGTGGAGCGACGCGGCGAGGGAGCGGACGGAGGAGTTCGACACGATCCTTCTCCGCCGGGTGCGGCGCTGACCCAACCCGGAGGGGGTCCGGCCGTTAAAAGCGTATGACGCTGGCGCTGGCCGCGCTGCTGCTTGTGAACGGGGAGGGCCTCCTGTGGCGCGCGCAGGAGGAGACCGGCGTGCCGATCGTGCCCTACACCGGGCTGGAGGGGGGCATCGCCTACGCGCGCTTCCCGGACGAGTGGGGGCTGGCCGACGCCAGCGACTCCGGCTGGTGCGCGAGCGTCGTGCTGGGCGGCGCCGCGCTGGACAACGGGCCCGAGATCATGCTGCGCTTCACGTACCGGCACTGGGACGAACTGGAAGTCGACGAGGCGAACGAGCGGCCGCTGGCGGAGCCGGTGGAGGCGCGCGTGCAGGGCGCCCTCGTCGACGCCGCCTTCGACATGGCCGTGGGCCCGCTGCGGGTCGGACTGCTTGCCGGAGGCGGGCTCTATCTGCTCAAGCACCGGTTCGATCGCGAAGTCGCGCCGACGGGCGAACTCGGCGTTTATGTTCGCTTCAAGCCGGTCGCCTGGCTGTACGTCGAGGGCGGGCTGATGACGGGGATCATACGGGGCGACTTCAACGGCGACAACACGTACACCGTCATCTTCACCACCGCGCACGCCGTGGCCGGCGTCGAGTTCCGCTTCTGACCCCGGCCGGACCGTTGTAGCCTAGGGCATGCGCTGGACCCGCACGGAGATCGCGCGCGTCTTCCGCGAGCGCGGCATCCGCCCGAAGAAGTTCCTCGGCCAGAATTTCCTCGTCGACGGGAACTTCCTCGACGCGATCGTGCGCGCGGCGGAGATCGGCCCGAAGCACGGCATCGTGGAGATCGGTGCGGGCGTCGGCAACCTGACGGAACGGCTCGCGGAGAATGCGGGGCACGTCTGGGCGTTCGAGATCGACCCGCAGCTCTTCGAGATCGCGTCGATCTTCCTGGAGGACGCGTCGAACGTCACGCTCGTCAACCTGGACGGCGCGGAGTTCGCGAGCCGGATGGACCCGGGGGCGTGCGAGCCGGTGAAGGTCGTGTCGAACCTGCCGTATTCGGACTACCACCGGATCCTGATGAGGCTGCTCTCGACGACGATCCCGGTCGAGGGCTTCTACCTCATGCTGCAGAGGGACGTGGTGGACCGGCTCGCGGCGGGGCCGGGAGAGGACGCGTACGGTCCGATCTCGGCCATCGTGGGGGGGTTGTTCGAGCTGAAGCGGCTGCGCAAGGCCGGGCGGGGCCTGTTCTGGCCGGCGCCACGGGTGGAGTCGGTGTTCTTCCGGCTGCGGCGCCGGGAGGGCGGGTCGTTCGAGTGCGCCCCAACGGAGATTTCGCGGCTGGAGAAGGGGCTGCGCGCGCTTTTTGCGCAGCGGCGCAGGAAGCTGAGTTCGGTCGCGCGGCGGCTGGGCGCGCCGCTGGGGGACATGTTCCCGGAGCTTGCGGACAGGCGCGTGGAGTCGATCGAGCCGGCGACGCTTCTGACGCTGGCGGGGCTGCTGAAGTGACTAAGTACCGCGCCCCGGAGATAGGGGCGCGGAAAGATCAAAGGGACTGTTGCGGGCGAATCAATCCTCCCAGAGGCCGTAGCGGGGCACCCACCCGACGTGGCGCGCCGGCTTGCCGTAGGTCATGAGGTCGCGCGGCGAGAGGTAGCTGAGCTCGTAGCGGTTGCCCCACACCTGGTAGCCGAAGGGCTGGTCGCGCCAGCCGATGCGGGGGCGCGGGACCTCGAGAAGATATGTCGGGGTGAGCTGGAGGAGCGCGGGTGGGTAGCGACCCTGGTGGTCGTCCTTGTAGCGGTCCAGGGCCCAGATGATGCGGTCGGCGCGCGACCGGGTGACGGCCTCGTCCTGCCGGCGCATCACGCTGCTGCAGACGTAGCCGAGCACGAGGACGGCGAGGGCTGCCCACGCGGCGCGGAGGATGGGAAAGGCGCGCGATCGGCGGATCGCCGGAACGAGGGTGACGACGAACGCGGCGGCGAGCACGGCGCCGGCGGCCAGGGCGACGATGTGCAAGAGACGGTATGTCGAGGCGGCACGCTCGACGCCATCGGCGTCGAGGACGAACTCCGCCGCCGATGCGACCTTGGGGGAGCGCTCCCACGCGACGACGGAGACCGCGCCGACGACGCCCGCCAGCAGCACGCCGGTGAACGCCAGGCGCGCCTCGATGGACTTCGAGCCGCGGTAGACCTGCACGGCGACGCTGACGACGAGGGCGAACGTGAGGGCGCCCGCGCAGACGAGGAGGGAATCCACGGAACGATCCTATCTCCGATTTGGCGGAAGACAATGGCCGGCCGGTACGTAATTATAGTCAGCGTGTCAGACAGTAGAAAAAGCTCCGCCGTCACATCGGCGCACGCCCCGAGCCTGGCGGACGACCGGTAGTTCGTAATCAGCCCGCCGACGTTTCCTGAGGCCCTCCCCGCCCCTGGTC
>Ga0187892_10006805_pt1 | contig 16714 bp, 7 predicted proteins | sample MA1701073metaG_FD_139345 | JGI IMG/M metagenome (GOLD analysis project Ga0187892, IMG submission 139345) | Bio-ooze microbial communities from a basaltic lava cave in the Kipuka Kanohina Cave System on the Island of Hawaii, USA - MA170107-3 metaG ... | reverse complement strand
CGCTTCTGCCTTTGCCGGGCGTATCGCATTGATCACCGGCGCTTGCTGGGCGCGGTGTGCCTGGGTGGGAGAGAACAGCGTGTGGACGCCGTGGTCACTGATGTCCGAGGCGGCAATCTCGATCTCGTTGCACTCCGGCTCGCGCCCGCAATGTTCCCATTGATTGTTGAGGGCGTACACCCGTGCCGCCGTGCCGTTGCGCAGGTTGGCGCCGCCACCCGGTAGGTTGTTCTGTGTGAACGCGTTGTTGCCGGCGCTCATCGGGCCGCCGAGGTCGGCCTCGGAGTTGTCGGTCACCACCGCGCCGTCGACACCGTTGCAGACGGCCGCAACCCCCTCGACCGTTGCGAATGCCGGGAACTCGTCGCGATTGTCGACGCGAAGACCTGAGCTACCGTTGGCGGAAAGGTAGTCGTTGCTCAATACGCCGAGCGAAAAACCGAGCACCGCAATTCCGTTGGCGCCGTTGAAGCGGGCGATGTTCCCATCGGTGCGCAGCTCGCTGGCGATCGGTGACGCTCCGGTCGCGGCTCCATTTGCAGCGAAGCCGTTCTGCGCCGTGCCGCCGCTGCTGCGTTCGACGAGGTTGTCGATGGCGTAGACGTGGCCGCTCAGCGTTGCCTGCACCCCGCCGTTGACGTTGTCGTGGATCCAGTTGTTTTCCAAGCGGGCGTACGCGTTGGTTGTGACTTTCACGCCCTTGTCGGAGGCACCCGTCACTTCGGAGTTCCGGATGACGTTGGCGGTCGCGAGAAAATCCGTGCCGGCACCGCTGTCGATGCCGATGCCGTCGCCGGTGTCCGAGTTTTCGATGACACAGCGATCGACGACGTTTGCTTGCGCCGCGGCCCCGGAAATGGACAGCACGTCACGATTGCGTGGGCCGGTATTCCGCAGGCGCAATCCCAAGAGTGTGTTGAACCCCCCGGTGATCGACAGCGCTGGAATGTCGAGGCCGTTGGCATCGATGATGCGGTAACCAGCCCCGCCGTTGGCGTCGATGCCGTCGAGTGTCACCTCGGACACACTCAGGCGAAGCAGTGTTCCAGTGAGCGTGATCGCCGTCGGTCTGCCCGGCGGGAATGCGGTCTCGTCGAATTGAATGAGCGCCGGCCGTGGGGCCGTTTCCGCCCACGTCAGCGCCGCGCGCAGGGTGCCACTGTCCGCGCTGTCTTCCGTCGTGTCGACGGTGGCAACGCTCGGGAAGGCCGTAAAGACAACCGCTCCGGGCTGGGCGCCCGCCACCAGCAAGTTACGTTGATACTGCTGCTGGCCCGTCGGCGGTGTGTCGACGACAATGGAGTGAACCCACACGCCTGGTGCCAATCGCGGCACGGTTTGCGGCTCTGTTGCCGCGTCGATCTCGTAGGTCTCTGCTAATCCGCTCGTGTTGCGGCAGGTATTCTGGATGCAACGCCCGCTCAGCTTGGCACCGAGCTGCGGCGCATCTGTGAGGTCGTTCACTGTGATGCGTACCGCGGCGCCCACGGCCGGACACGCCGGCAACGAGACGTCCAACATGCTGATGATTGCTGCCAGATCGGCAGCGCTCCTCGCCTCGTCACCGTTGGCGTCGGCCCCCGGGCAATCGCTGCCTTCGAACAAGACTTCAACCAGAGCCGTGACATCGTTCGCGTCGACGCGCGCGTCGCAGTCGGCATCGCCAGGTGATTGCGCTGCGGCAATCCGCGCCAGACAAAGCACGGCCGTGACCACCGCCCGCAGCGCAGGAACCGGCGGACGCCCTGCCCCCCGCCGGACAGCGTCGGACCGAAACATGGTCAACTCGTATTGTCTTAGCGAAATGGACACCACTTTTGCCACCCGAAACCCAGAACCCAGAAGACAGAACCCAGATCACAGACTGGGACACCAACTTGAGAGCTTTGGTCTGGGTTCTGGGCTCTGGGTTCTGGGCTCTGGGTTCTGGGTTCTGGGCTCTCCTATACGCTGCGTTGACCGGCTGCTGACCACCGACTAGAGAACCCGCATGAGCACCCCACCCACGCTGGAAGCGTTCCGCAGCGAGCTGCGCGCTTGGCTTGCCGACAATATTCCTGACGATTTGCGTCCCGAACGTGCCGCACTGCTTCCCGAGGCGGAACGCGTGGGTCGCCTGCGCGCCTGGCAGGCGCGTCTCGCCGAAACCCGTTGGGTCGGTATCACGTGGCCCGCGGAGTACGGCGGTCGCGGCGCCTCTATTCCGGAACAGATCGTGTACACGGAAGAAATGGCACGTGCCGAAGCCCCCGAAGTGGTCGGCAGCCTGGGGATCGGCATCGCCGGGCCGCCATTGATCGCGTACGGAACCGAGGAACAAAAGCAGCGCTTCGCCAAGCGCATTTTGGCGGCAGACGATCTGTGGTGCTTCGGCTTCTCCGAGCCGGGCGCCGGTTCGGATCTTGCGTCACTGCGCACGATGGCGATTCTGGACGGGGACCACTTCGTGGTGAACGGTCAAAAGGTATGGACGACGCTCGCCCAGCATGCCGACTGGTGCATGCTGCTGTGTCGCACCGACCCGGAGTCGAGCCGCCGCCAGGGGGTCTCGTGCCTGCTGGTCGACATGACGAGCCCGGGCATCACGGTTCGGCCGCTCCGCCAGATCGGGGGGCAAGCCGAGTTCAACGAAGTATTTTTCGAGGATGTGCGTGTGCCGCGAGCCAACCTGCTCGGCGAGCTGCATAACGGGTGGCAGATCGCCACCGCAGCACTGCAGAACGAACGTGGCATCCTCTACGTCGTCGAAATGCAGATCCTCCTGGCGAAGGGACGCGACCGCTTGCTGAAGCTCGCGACGGAGCGCCAGGCGACGCGCAATCCGATGACCCGGCAAGCGCTCGCCGACATCTACTTGGGTGTCGAGACGTTCCGCCACACCTGTCAGCGTACGCTCGACAAGCTGCTCCGAATGGGTATGCCCGGACCAGAGGCATCCATCATCAAGCTTCATTGGACGGAGCTGACGCAGGCAATCCCACGCGTCGCGATGTCGATCCTTGGTACGGATGGCTTGATGTACGACACGCCTGACGATGTGAGTCGGAACATCCGACCCGACCAGTGGGTGCAAGGCAGCTTCCTGCTCGCCCCCGCCGCTAGCGTCGCATCGGGCACATCGGAGATCATGCGCGGCATCATTGCCATGCAGGTGCTCGGGTTGCCGCGCGGCAACTAGCATGTGACTGGTCAGGTGACAGTCTGCGCAACGAGATGGGACGATGAGGCTCGCACCGAGCCAGTCCAGCTTTGCAATGTGGCTCCGTGGGAACGTCGCCCTTCCCACTGCACATCGACAAACTACTTGGTGCCGACGCCGCGGCGGTGAGCCTTTTGCAGACCTTCGTTGAGCAGCGCGATGATCGCGGCGGTCTTGGTGACGCCGAGCTTCTCCGCCAGCTGATGCACTCGCGACAGGATGTCGGCTGGAACCTTGAGATTCACCAGACGCCGTGACGCAGGGTTGGGCGGCTCTTTGATCAAGTCCGACAGCCGCAACTCAGTCAACGGAATATCCGGTGCCTTGCGTGCCCGCTTCATGAATTGTCACTCCCCGCGACGGAATGCCGCCCCAGCTTTCGCGCGAACGCCTCCCCACGCCGCCCCCGGCTCGCGCCGCCGCGAATCGCCCCTCAAGAGATCGTTTGTGGCTACACTGAACGATACAGTTTCGCAAGGGCGCGACACCGTACGCGCCGCCGCGCACACGCCGCCCACGCACGCACTCTTCCCGTCGGCGATCCGGTGCGGTATGCTCCGCCGCCGGAGGAGGTGCACCATCGATGACCGAACGCGTCCGCGAGATCCTCAGCTGGTATGGCAGTGATACGCCGGGAACGAAGAGCAACCTGGCCCGCATGATGAACCAGGGTCGGCTGGCGGGGACGGGACGTTTCGTCATTCTACCGGTCGACCAAGGATTCGAGCATGGGCCGGCGCGTAGCTTCGCACCCAACCCTCCGGCGTACGACCCGCGCTATCACTTCGAGTTGGCGCTGGCTGCTGGTTGCAACGCGTACGCCGCGCCGTTGGGTTTCATCGAGGCAGGCGCCGCGGACTACGCCGGCGAGATTCCACTGATCCTCAAGCTCAACAATTCCGACTCGCTCTACGGCGGTACCGATCCGAGCCCGGCGGTCACCGGGAGCGTGAACGACGCGCTGCGGCTGGGATGCGTCGCCATCGGCTTCACCATCTATCCCGCGTCGGCGGCGCGCAACGAGATGTACCAGGAGCTGCGCGAGCTCGCGGAAGAGGCCAAGCGGAAGGGGCTCGCCGTCGTTGTCTGGTCGTATCCACGCGGGAGCGGCATCTCGAAAGAAGGCGAGACGGCGATTGACGTCGTCGCCTACGCGGCGCAGATCGCCGCGCAGCTCGGCGCGCACGTCATCAAGGTGAAGCCGCCAACCGCCCATCTCGAGCAGGGCGCAGCCAAGAAGGTCTACGAGAAGGAGCGCGTACCCCTCGGCACGCTTGCCGAGCGCGTGCGCCACGTCGTGCAGAGCTCCTTCAACGGCCGCCGCATCGTCATTTTTTCCGGCGGCGAGGCGAAGGAGGACGCCGCCATGTTCGACGAGGTGCGCGGCATTCGCGAGGGCGGCGGATTCGGCTCGATCATCGGGCGCAATTCGTTCCAGCGGCCGCGCGACGAAGCCATCAAGTTCCTGCATACGGTGATGGATATCTACGCAGGGAAAGTGCGGTAGCACCTGCTACAGCGAGGCGCTGGTTGCGGCTGCCGGCGCCGTTCACCCGCGCGACGCTCGGCGACCGCAGCCGGCGCCATCCACGTAACACTATCCAACATTCTAACGCTGCGTTGACGCCGCACAGCGTACGTCGTGCGGCGACCGCCGCGCACCGGCCAGCGGCACGCCGCTGACGCGCCGGCAACCGCGCAACTGACACACCCCTTCCCCTTGGCGAGGCATTCCCCGATTTCCCCGTTACACTGGCAGGTTGCCAAACAGAGCCGGCAGCCTGGCGGGGCGATGGCCGGGAGAGCTTGGCGCCGGCCGCCTACGCAAATGCGTGCGCCGGCCGCAGACTGCGCGCTTCGCATAGCACTCGCTCGGATCCACGCGTTCGCCGCGTCGCGTGGCATTCGCGTTGCACTTTGGCTGCCGCATGAGACGCAGCAAGCCCTGCCTCCTAACCGCCAGCGTCGCCGCGGCGGTGTGCGTGGCGCTGACCACCAGCGTCCACGCCACCACCTTCGTCGCAATGTCGGATGCAGACCTCGTCCACACCTCCGCGGTGGTCGCTGTGGGCACCGTCGTGGCGATTGCGACGACCAGCGACGATGTGGACAACGTCAGCACGACGGTCACGATGGCGATCGAGGATCACGTCAAAGGGCCGCGGCTCCGTCGCGTCAGCTTCGTCGAGCTGGGCGGAGAGGCTGGCAGCAGCCGTCGGGTCGTGTTTGGTGCGGCGCAGTTCTACCTCGGCGAACGCGTACTCGTCTTCTTGCGCCAGCGTGCGGATGGCCGGCTGGCACCGAACGCCATGTCCATGGGGAAGTATACGGTGGTGCGCACGGCCGCGGGAGACGTCGCGCGGCGACAGCTGGGTGGGTCGGGGGGCGTTGCGGCGTTAGCGTACGACGTGGCGCGCAACGAGCTGGTGCCGGCACCCAGAACTGATCAACGTCCCCTCGGCAATTTCGTCGAGACGTTGCGTGACATCGTCGCCCATGAGCCGGACGGCGATGGCGGCGCGGCGGCGCCGCTTGCGGAGGCAGAGGTCCCGGCTACGGGAGGGGCAGCGTTCACCTTCCTCGGCCCGCCGAGCGCGCGTTGGACCCAACCCGATTCTGGCACACCCGTCGTCTACAGTGTCGACGTCCGGGGCGACGCCGCCCTCGGTTCGCAAGCGACGCTCGAGGCAGTACGCGGTGCGATGAGCGCACTCAGTCATCCAACGACGAGTCTGCGGCTGACCGACGGCGGTCCCGCGCCGCTCACACGCTTTCAAGCCTGTGACGGGCGCAACACGATTCAGTTCAACGATCCGTTCGGTGAAGTGAGCCCACCCCGCAATTGCGGTGGCGTGCTCGCCATTGGTGGCTTCTGCACCGGCCCCGGGTCGAGCACCGTGAACGGCGTCGTCTTCAACCGGATCGCCGAGGGCGACTTGGTGATGAATGATGGTTTTGGCGGCTGCGGCTACTGGAACGCCAGGAACCTCGCGGAGATCGTGACGCACGAGCTGGGCCACACCGTTGGGATGGGACACTCGTCGGAGGACGGTCGCGAGCCCAACGCACTGCTCAAGGACGCGACGATGTACTACTTGGCACACTTCGACGGCCGTGGCGCCGCGTTGCGCGCCGATGACATCGCCGGATTGCAAGCGCTCTATCCGGCGAGCGAACCCCTCGCGGACGGGGATGGAGACGGCGCGCCGGATCTCACCGACAATTGCGTGAGCACCGCCAATCCCAATCAAGCCGATGCCGATAGTGATGGGGTGGGCGACCTCTGTGATCCGGTGCGTGTGCGCGCCTTCTCGCTGGGCACCGCGTCGCGCGGATTGCTAGCGAGCGTCCAGATCTCCCTAGCGCCGTTTCCCGCGTATCAGGTCGGACGTGACCGGGTGGTTGTCGAGCTGCGGGACAGCAGCGGCATGCTGTATAGCGGCAGCCTCAGCGGTCGCGCCATGCGCGGCACCCGCGGACACATCCCGACGTACTCGGGCAGCTTGGTGAGCGAAGACGGACGCGCCCGGGTCGCCTTCCGTTGGATTCGCGGCATGACAGCGAGCTTCGTCGTGCGTGCCAACTGCGAGGCATTCGGCGCCGCGACCGGTGACGCAACCGCACTGACCATCACGCTCGGTGATCAAACGTTTACCGAGCGTGTACACGTCGTGCGGGCCGGCGACGACTGGGTCCAGCGGTAGGACCGCCCAGACTGGCCGCCAGAGCTGCAAGCTACCAAGCCTCAATCCACGGGGAAGACTCTGGCTTGGAGCTTGAAGCTCAGCTACGGACACAATCCGTCTCCCGAACGCGCCAGCGGCCCGTCTCCGGACGCTCTCCACTGCATCCCGCGCCGGCGTCCAATCCGACTCTGAAATCGCCGCATCTCAACGCGCTAAAAGTGCGTTTTGCTGTGCGAATTCGCTCGCGAGGCCCTTAACGGCCCGTCCGCCGTTTTCGTTTGACAAACGATTTCGGTCCGTAGGAGAGTAAAGACTCAGCGCTCGCACGAGTTCTCACGAGTTCTGAAGTAGACGCGTTGCAAAGCCGAAGCGTTCGCAAGGAGATTTACATGAGGAGACTGTTCCCCGCGGTCGTTCTGTTGGGACTGTTGGTTGAGGTCGGTGGTACCGCTGTTGCCCAAATAACCCTCGTGCCGGGACAGCCCTTTCTCGTGTCGCGCCGGCCAGAGTTCATTGCGGCGGCCGACTTCAACGGGGACCAACTCGAGGACGCGGTGACCACCAACCCTGGCAGCGATAAGATCACAGTGCTGTACGGGAGTGGTACGGGGACCTTTACGACGGTGCTTGATCTGGATATCGGGCAGCGTCTCGAGAACATCGCAACCGGCGATCTGAACCAAGACGGCATTCCCGACGTCGCCGTGGTCACCAACTTCGGCAACTCGGTCTTCGTCGCCGACGCGCGCGGCGATGGCACCTTCAACGTTCCGCCGCGCGGCCCGTTCGTCGTCGGCAAGCGCCCCGTCGGCATCGCCGTCGGCAACTTCGACAACCAGAACGGTAACGACATCGTCACGGCAGATCAGAACATCGACCGTGTCACGGTCCTTCGCAACCAAGGGGGCAATCGCGGCTTCGTGTCTGCCGGTGACTTCCCCGTCGGTGATCGGCCCCAGGCGGTCGTGGCGGGTGACCTGACCAACGACGGCTGGGACGACGTGGTTGCCATGAACACAGGCACCGCGAACGCCGATGACGTATCGGTGCTCATCAACAACCGCGTCTCACAAGGCGTCAGCTTGACGACGCCGCGTAACTTCGTGGTCGGGGCGAAGTCCAAGTCGATCGCCTTGGCTGACGTCAACAACGACGGCGCGTTGGACATCCTCGTGCTCAACGGGGGCGTGACGGCGCGCGTGAACACCTTCACGGTATCCGTATTGGTGAACCAGACGACTACCGCGAACGATCGAGTCGTCGGCACGGGGTTCTTTTCGACCCTGTCGCCGGTGCAGGTGACGTGTCCGTCCACGATCGGTGGCATCCCAATCTTCTGCAATCCAAACGTCATCGCTCCGGGGGATTTCGACGCCGATGGGCGCGTCGACTTCGTCCTGTCGTTCCAAACGCTGCCGCAGCTCGGTGGCTCGACGCCCACCGCGGGTTTGATTACCGCATACCAGGGTAATGGCGACGGCTCATTCGACTTCGCGACGCAGGTTCCGGTTGGGTTGCGACCCAAGGGTATCGTCTCCGCCGATTTCAACGGCGACACGATCCCGGATGTCGCGACTTCCGAAGAAGGCGATCGGACCGTGCGCATGGTGCTGGCTCTGAAGCCACCGCTGCGCTGTCCGGGTGACCCATGCACGCAAAGCCGGCAATGCGTCTTCCCTGGCAGCACACCACGTCAAGATTCCTGCCCGGGCGATGAATCCCGCCCCGGCTTCTGCGTTGACGGTGTGTGTTGCAACGAGGAGATGTGTCCGGCTAGCCAGGTCTGCGACCTCCCCGGGCAAGAAGGGACCTGCCATCCACCGCTCGACAACGGCGCCCAGTGTCTGGAAGACACGCACTGCAGCTCGAGCTTCTGTGTCGATGGCTTCTGTTGCGGGGCGCGCGCCTGCCCGCCGGGCCAGTTCTGCAATAGCGGCGAATGCGGACCGCCGGCTCAAAACGGTACGCCGTGCAACGATGGACCGCAATGTGCCTCCGGTTTCTGCGTCGACGGCACGTGCTGCGCCGATAGCCGCTGCCCGGTGGGTCAGCGCTGCGACATCGACGAGAGCGAAGGTTTCTGCCGAGGACCGGCTCCCATTGGCGCTGATTGCGACGTGGCTGCGCAGTGCGAGTCGGGCTTCTGCGTCGACGGGAAGTGCTGCGTCCAAGCCAGCTGCCCCTCTGGGCAGCAATGCAACGTCCTGCCGAACCCCGGCTTCTGTATGGTTGCGCCGCCGCCGACGGAGACACCGACGATCACGCCGACGGTGACACAAACGCTGACGCCGAGCGCGTCGCCGACGCCGCAACCAAACGGCGCGCCGTGTAATACCGGCGGACAGTGTTCGTCGGGGTCGTGCGTCAATAGCACGTGTTGCTCCACGGGAACTTGCCCCTCCGGACAGCGCTGCGACGTCTTCGGTTCGGGCGGCGTCTGCGCCGCGCCGCGCGGGCAAGGTCAGGAGTGCCGCCTGGATATCGATTGTGCGTCTGGCAACTGCGAATCCGGCAGCCCGCCGCGTTGCGCCGCGCCACGGACGGCAACTCCCACCGCAACACCGCTGCCGCTCGACAACGGGGAGCCGTGCGCGGATAACTCGGACTGTCAGTCCGACCACTGCGTCGACGACTTCTGCTGCGAGAGCGCCAGCTGTCCGAACGACGAGTCGTGCGGCTTACCAGGGCACGAGGGTGAGTGCTTCCCGCCGCCGCGTCAGGGCGGCGATCAGTGTATTCCTGGCGTCGACGAGTGCGAAGACGACATGGTCTGCAACGAGGACGGCGTGTGCTGCGACACTGATACCTGCCCGCCGGGCGAGCGCTGCGACATCTTCGGTTCGATGGGCTTCTGCTCGGAACCCCTGCCGCAGGGCGAAGAATGCCGGGATCACCCGGACTGCGCTGCCGGACTCGAGTGCCGCTTCGATCCGTTCTCGCAGCAAACCATCTGCCAGCCACCGCGCACGCCGACGCCGACCCTGATCATCCCACCGGCCCCGACGTTCACGGCTGGTTTGCAGGTGAGCTCAACCCGCGGTGGTGGGTGCGCGATCGGTGGTGAAGACAGCAACGGTGCCGGGGCCGCCTGGACGTTGCTCCTGTTGCCGCTGGTTCTCGGCTTGCGGCGTGCTCAGGTAGTGCGCGTCGACAACCGGCGTCAGTAACGACCCACATGCGTCCCGCCACTCGGCTTGCCGAGTGGCGGGAGCGAGTGGATCGTCGATCGGCAGCACGCAGCCATCGGCTTCGCCGCGGTCGCGTAACCATGCTGCGACGATCGTTGTCCCGTCCACCTCGTCGCGGCGTATCGCGCGCCGCTCGTATTGCTCGGCGAGAACGGGAATCTGGTCGGCAATGGCGATGATCGCGTCGGCGTCGTGCAGGCGGGCACGCAGCGCAAGTCGTCCGCCCAGGACGACGTAGGCGAGCACCGCCTGGCGTCCTACGCTGGGTTGGAGGATCAGGAAGTTCCGTCCTTCCATGACCCATCCCAGCAGGCGCTGGCGGCGCATGAGACTCTGCAGCAAGCGCACGTCGCGCTGCACCTTGGTAGCGGCCTCGAAGCGCAGCGACTCGGCGAGCCGGTCGCGGCGCTTGATCAGCTCCTGTTCCGCCGCCGCGCCGTCGCCGCCGAGCAATGCCAGGAACGCCTCGACCTGCTTGGCGTAGCCGGCTGCGTCGACGTGGGCGGCGCAGGGGGCGCTGCATGCCCCAACTTGCCCTTGCATACATGGGGTGACGGAGGCACTTGGCTGCAAACGAGGCGGGCAGGTGCGCAGCCGGAACAACCGTGTCAGTAGCCCGACGACGCGGGCCGCCTCTTCACGATTACGAAACGGGCCCACGTAGCGCGCCCGGCCGCCGCCCAGTCGTGCGGTAACGAGCAGGCGCGGGAACTCGCTGGCCAGCGTCAGCTTGACGAAGGCGATACGCGGCAGGTGCTTGCCGAGGCGGTTGTAGGGCGGTTGATGGCGGCGGATCGCCGCGGCTTCGTCCAAAGCCGCCTCGAGCTCGGAGCCGGCGACTTCGACGCGGACGTCGTGCGCGTGACGGATCAAATCGAGCGTCTTGTTGCTGTGCGACTCGGAGTTCGTGAGGTAGTGGCTGACCCGGTCGCGGAGATTCTTGGCTTTGCCGATGTAGAGGAGGCGGCCGTCACCATCCAGAAGGTAATAGGTGCCCGGTGCGGTCGGGAGCTGCTGGACCTTCTCGCGCGGCAAGAAGTACTCGAAGCGCCGGCCGTCGCGGGCACAATGCTGCAGGTCGAGCGCTTGATCGAGCCGCACGATGCCCCGTGTCCGCATGGATTCCATCAGGTGAAACAACACTTCGACGGTGATGCGAACGTCGCCGAGAGCGCGATGGCGATCGGCCTGGGGGATGGTGAAGTGCGCCGCCAAGGCATCGAGGCCGCGTTTGCGGACCTGCGGGAGGAGACGGCGCGCCAGCTTGATGGTGCACAGATGTGGGTTCGGCAACGGGGCGCCGTCGTAACAGAGGGCGGTGGTGTCCAGGAAGCTCAGGTCGAAGCGCGCATTGTGCGCGACGAGCACCGCGTCGCCGAGGAAGGCTCGCAGGCGAGGCCAGACCGCGCCGATCGGAGGCTGGTCGGCGAGCATGGTGTCATCGATACCCGTGAGGCGCGTGATGAATGGCGGCAGGGGTGTCCCGGGGTTCACCAGTTGCTCGAACTCTTCGATGACGCGTCCGTTGCAGATGCGTGCCGCGCCAATCTCGATGATGCCGGAGGCACTGGCGCCGAATCCGGTAGTCTCCAAGTCGAGGACGACGAACGTCGTCTCCGCAATCGGTTGCGCCAGCGCATCGTGCACCCGCGCGTGCCACGTGCCCTCGGACTCGCGCCACACGAAGCGCGGGTCGGTCCCCAACATGCCATGCAGAAACCGCGGTCCGAACTCAGGGTCGGAGCCCGGATGCGTGAAGACCAGATCCAGCAACTCCCGCGGCGAGGCCCCAGCCGCGCGGTCGAGCAGGTAGTCGTACAGCCGCTGCCGCACGCCGCGGTCTTAGCGTACGCAGGGGCGAAAAGCGAGCGAAGGTCGATGACGGGATCGAACCGATTGATCGCGTAGGGGCGGCCCTTGTGGCCGCCCGATCCCGCGTGCGTGGACGCGGCCCATCAGCACGTCGGTGAGGTGGACACATCCGGCATGTGGAGCAGGGCACGAGGCCGCAGGAGGCACAAGGCCTGGGCAGACGGGGCAGGCACAAGGCCTGGGCAGACGGGCAGGCACAAGGCCTGGGCAGACGGGCAGGCACAAGGCCTGGGCAGACGGGCAGGCACAAGGCCTGGGCAGACGGGGCAGGCACAAGGCCTGCCCCTACGTGTTTTGGCTTTGCAGATACTCCTCAATGAACGCATCGAGGTCGCCATCAAGAACGCCGTCGGCGTTGCCGACTTCCACGCCGGTGCGGTGATCTTTGACCAGGCGGTAGGGGTGCAGGACGTACGAGCGAATCTGACTGCCCCAGGCGATGTCCTTCTTGGTCTTGCTGAGCTCGGCCATTTTCTCGTGCTGTTTCTGCTGTTCGAGCTCGTAGAGTCGCGCCCGCAAGATTTTCATGGCCATGGACTTGTTCTTGTGTTGCGAGCGTTCGTTTTGGCAGGCGACGACGATGCCGGTGGGCAGGTGGGTGAGGCGCACCGCGGAGTCGGTCTTATTGACGTGCTGTCCGCCTGCGCCGCTGGAACGGTAGGTATCGATGCGCAGATCCGCCTCGTCGATCTCTACCTCGATGTCGTCGTCGAGCTCCGGGAAGACGAAGACCGAGGCGAACGAGGTGTGCCGGCGGGCATTGGCGTCAAACGGCGAGATGCGCACCAGACGATGGATGCCGGCTTCGGCTTTCAAGTAGCCGTACGCGTAGGCGCCCTCGACAGTGAATGTCGCGCTCTTGATCCCCGCCCCTTCGCCCGGTTGTTGGTCCACGAGCTCGACGCGGTATCCATGACGTTCCGTCCAGCGCAGGTACATGCGCAGCAGCATCTCCGCCCAATCTTGCGCCTCGGTGCCGCCGGCGCCCGGGTGCAACGTGACAATCGCGTTGCCGGCGTCGTGCTCGCCGCCGAGGAGGCGCTGCAGCTCCATCCGTTCCAGTGCTGCGTCGATCTCGTCGAGCTTCTGGCGGGCTTCCTGCGCCGCGTCGGCATCGCCCTCGTTGGCGAGCTCGGTGAAGACCTTTGCGTCCTCGATTTCCTGCGACTGCTTGCGCCAGGCGTCGAGCGGGGCGGCGAGCTCGGCACGCTCTTTGAGGATCTTTTGCGCCTTTTCGCCGTCATTCCAGAAGTCTGGTGCGGCAGCCTGGGCGTCGAGCGCCGCTACGCGCTCTTCACGGCCGGCGACGTCAAAGATGCCTCCCGAAGGTTTGCAAACGTTCGTCCACAGCGGCGATGCGATCCTTCAGCGGCGTGTCTTCCATGATTGAGAAAGTCATATAACGTTGCCGGCGTCTGGGCTCAACCTACTTAGAACCCAGAGCCCAGAGCCCAGAACCCAGAGCCCAGACAAAGTTTGGGGTCTTCGCGATCCGCATCTGTGCTCTGGGTTCTCTTAGGTTCCGCGTAACGTCTCGCTGTTCATACGATGCTCTCGACGGGGCGGTGGGTACAGGGCGCTTCCGGCCACGCATCGCTGCGGGATCGGGCCGCCAATGCTCTCCTGGCGCTTTCGTGCTCGCTGACCACTTCGGGAAGGGGGCAGCACCAACTACCTGTCGGTTTTCTGCACAAACGAGGCTGTCAAGTCTTTGAGGACTGACGGTTAGCAAAGTCGGCAGCTTGTCTTGCTCACCGCGCGCCGCCGCGTTTCGGAGAGTCGGAATACTTTACACTCCCTACTTGTGAAGGTCTGAAACTCCTCTTCATGAAAAGTCGATGGCGTGCGGCATGGAACTTGTAGCGACTCTTATGGGGGCTTTCTGGGCACTGGTCGAGCAATGAGGCGGCGGTGGACCATAGCGCCACGGTGCGTAGCCGTCGTAGTTTGTGCGTTGCTGGCTGTCCCGGCGCCGTTGTTGCGCATCGCGCTCGCCGAGACACTCGATCCGGACATCGACAACGACGGCGGCGTGACCCCGACCGACTTATTTATCGTTGCCGGATGCCTCGGCAGTATCGTGCAGAACGTTCCCCGGTGCGGGTGTGCCGACGCCACCGGCGACGGCAGGGTCGATGATACGGACCTGACGTTCGTGGGTCAGCATCTCGGCCGCAAGGGATATCCCGTTTCTTCGAATCCGTGCCGCGAGGGGCAGAAGACCCCAACCCCCACGGTAAACGAAGGGCCGACGCGCACACATACTAGAACACCGACGCCCAAGGCGACGCGCACGCCCACGTTCACGCCGACGCGCCGGCCAACCGAAGGACCGACGCGCACTCGCACCCCCTCCAGGACGCCGACGCTTAAGAAGACCGAAGGGTCGGCGCGCACGGCTACCAGAACCCCGACCCGCACCATCACGCCAACGTTGACACACTCGGCAACTGCCACTGCATCAGCGACGCGAACCCCGACCGAGACCCCGACCCCGGCAAACCTAGCGCCAGTGATCACCTCGCAGCCGCTCAACGAGGCCCTCGAGGAGCACCTCTACTACTATCAAGTCGTTGCCAACGACCCCGAAGGCGGCGTCCTAACCTACGCCTTTCGGCAAGCGCCCGCGTCCTTGGGGCTCGATGAGGCCACTGGCTACATTTCGTGGCGACCAAGGGCCGCTGACATCGGTGATCATCCGGTCGAGATCGAGGTGACCGATGCTCAAGGGCAGGTCGCCACTCAGTCGTTCATGCTGCAGGTCGCCGCGTTCAATCGGCCACCGGTCATCGCGTCCGTGCCCTCGACCTTTGCGAAGGTCGGTGTCGAATATCAGTACGCCGTCACCGCCTTCGATCCCGAAGGCACGGTGCTGCAATTCTCTTTCACCGACCCCCCGCCGGCGGGCGCGACTATCGACCCATCCAGCGGCATGCTGCGGTGGACGCCAGCGTCCGGCGACGTTGGTGCGCATGAAATTGCGATCCGCGTCGCCGACGCCGGCGGGGCATCCGATACGCAGACCTATTCCTTGGAGGTGACCCAGGAAGCGTTACGCGTCGTATCGCCGACCGGCGCCTTCGACGTCGACATCGGAACGACGTTGGAGCTGCCGCTGGTGGCCAATTATGAACGCGCCGGTTTCCGCATCCAGCCCTTACCGGACAACGCGGTGCTCGACCGTACGACGTTCCGCTTCACGCCAGTCGTCGGCCAAGAGGGCGTCTTCAGTGTCGGCGTCGAAGCCATCCTCGGCGACATGCGCGACGTGAGCCCGATTGTCATCAACGTGCGCCGGGTCAACGGACCACCGCAGTTTGAGCCCATTGCCGTGCAGATGGTGAACGAGGGTGCCGATCTCATCGTGCCGGTGCGTGCAACCGATGCGGAGGGCGACCCGCTGCAATTCTCGGCGCCCGGGTTGACATTGCCGAACGCCATCTTCGACGAGCTTTCGAATCAATTCGTGTTCTCCCCGGATTTCACTCAGGCAGGCACGTACCACGTGGTGTTCCAAGTCACGGACGGGCGTGACCTGGTGCAAGAGATGGCCACCGTCGTGGTGCAGGATGTGCCACCGCCGGCAAATGTCGTCGACCTCGTCGTGGATACACCGGAGAGCCCGACGTTCCGCTCCACGCAGACCATCACCGGTTCGGTGGCCGGTGCGACGGGTGCTCCACCACGACCGGCTGCGGCGCTGGTCGTGGGGTTGAGTCCAACCAACGTGCGCCAGGGCCGCAGCGTGACCGTCGATATCACCGGCTTCCGCACGAACTTCGTGGACGGGACGACGACGGTCGATTTCGGCGCGGGACTGACGGTCGAATCGTTCGACATCATGTCGCCGACGCAGGCCCGTGCGGTGGTGCGTGCCGCCAGCGACGCCGCCGTCGGGGTACGCTCGGTGCACGCGCTGCAAGCCGGTCTCGACATTCCCTCCATCGTTGCCTTCCGGGTCGAGCCCGGAGTCGCGCGGATCACCGGAGTGATCCATGACGGGTTCACCGGTCAACCGCTGGCGGGGGCGCGGGTGACGGTGAATGGCGGTACCGGGTCGGTGATGACCGGAGCGGACGGCAGCTTCGTCCTCGACGGCGTGCAACCAGGCGATCAGACGCTGATCGTGATGCTGCCCAACTTCGAGGTGAAGCGCATTACGTTGGCGGTGCCCGAGAACCAGATCGTCACCCTGCCCGATCCGCTGGGATTGAATGCGCTGGCGCGGCCCTTCAATCCGGGCGGAACGCTGCCGCGCGCCGCGACAGTGCCGAGCGCGCTCGACCGCGGTGCGAGCAGTCGGACGAACGACCTCACCCTGGCGCAGGCGCGCGCCCTCGTCGCCGACACCATCCTGGCGATACCCGGCACCGACATCGGCCTCGTCGACGCCTCCGGCCAGCAGCTGCGCCCCGGCATGAATGGGTCCGGCCTCATCAGCCTCGCACCCCCGGCCATCGAGGCGCTCGCCGTCGGCATGTTGAACGGCGATACGTTTACGCTGCGTGAGATGGCGGAGATCCTTCAAGGAGCGTTCGCCATTCTCGGGCGCATGCTCGATGGCCCGACGCTCGTCGAGATCATGCAAGCGTCGGTGTTCCAGGCATGGGCGGATCCCGCCAACCCCCTCAATGCCTTGCCGATCATTCTGTTCAACGACGGCGTGAGCCTGTCGCCGATGCCGCCGACCCTGACCCAGGAGACGCCGCTCAACAAGCTGCAGGCCGGCCTATTGTTGCTGAGCTTCCTGGTGGAGTACGGGCCGCGCG
>Ga0187892_10006804_pt1 | contig 16714 bp, 14 predicted proteins | sample MA1701073metaG_FD_139345 | JGI IMG/M metagenome (GOLD analysis project Ga0187892, IMG submission 139345) | Bio-ooze microbial communities from a basaltic lava cave in the Kipuka Kanohina Cave System on the Island of Hawaii, USA - MA170107-3 metaG ... | reverse complement strand
GTGCCGATCCATCCCAACGTCGATTTTCCCTGCGGCCTGACCTACTTCCTCATGGATTTACCGCTTGATCTCGACACGCCGCTGTTTGTCTGCAGTCGAATGGCCGGATGGTGTGCCCATTACATCGAACAGACCGAGAACAACCGCCTATACCGGCCGCTGAGTCGATACTGCGGACCCGCCGAGCGACCGGTGCCGCCGATTCAACAACGATAGAACCCGCAGTTTCACGCGGATCCAGGAAAGGACGCATGTCGATGGGTGTGCAGGCGCTGGAACTCGACGCAGGATTGGCATGGCTGAATACCGATCGGCCGCTACGTTTCGCCAAGGAGCTGCGTGGCCAGGTCGTCGTCCTGGATTTCTGGACGTATTGTTGCATCAATTGCATGCACATCCTGCCGGACCTGGCCTACCTGGAGGACAAGTACGCCGAGCAGCCGGTCACCTTCATTGGCGTGCACAGCGCAAAGTTCTCCAACGAGGCATCGCGGGAAACCATTCGAGCGGCGATGCTTCGCTACGAGATCGCCCACCCGGTAATCGTCGACGACCAGATGAAAATCTGGCGCAGCTACGCAGTTCGCAGTTGGCCGACCGTAATCGTCGTCGATCCTGCAGGCTACATCATCGGTACTGCTGCGGGAGAGGGCAATCGCGAAGTGCTCGATGCAGCCATCGCCGCGGCCCTGGAGAGCGGGCGGGCGGCGGGGGTGCTGGCTGCCGGGCCGTTGACACTTCGGCGTGACGTCGGAGTTCGTGCCGCTTCAGGGCTGGCCTTTCCGGGCAAGGTTTTTGCCGACGCGGCCGACCGGCGATTGTACGTTGCGGATTCCAATCACAACCGCATCGTCATCGCGGACCTACCGGACACTTCCGGCATGTCGCGGGTCATTCGTGTTGTCGGAACCGGTCGAGTCGGCCGAGAGGACGGTCCGGCGGAACGAGCGACGTTTCATCATCCCCAAGGCTTGGCAACCGGACATGACAAGCTGTACGTCGCGGATACCGAGAACCATCTCATCCGTGCGATCGATCTGACGACTTGGATGGTGACGACGGTGGCCGGCACAGGGGAGATGAGCAACGATCGGGCCGGCGGTGGTATGGGGACGCAGCAGGGGCTGAACTCACCGTGGGACCTAGCCATCGAAGGCTCGACACTCTATGTCGCCATGGCCGGCACGCACCAGATTTGGCGAATCGACCTGCCGGTGGGATTCGCGCGGGCCCTGGCCGGCTCCGGCAGGGAGAACATCGTCGATGGTCCGGCGGAGACGGCCGCCCTGGCGCAGCCCTCGGGAATCTGCCTAGCGGGCGGAAGAATCTACTTCGCCGATAGCGAAGTCAGCGCAATTCGTGGAATTGACCTGGCCGCTGAGCAGGTGTTCACGATCATCGGCGACGGGCTGTTCTCGTTTGGCGATGTGGATGGAAAGTACCCCCAGGCCAAGCTGCAACATCCGCTGGGCGTGGCCTCTTGGAAGCATTCTCTGCTGGTCGCCGACACCTACAACCACAAAATCAAACGCGTCGATCCCGCGGCGCGAACCGTCGCGACGCTCTACGGCACGGGTGCGCCGGGCGCGTCAACCGCGGATGATCGCGTCGCATTCTTTGATCCCGGCGGGCTTACGGTCTGTGGGGATCAAATGTTCGTAGCGGATACGAATAATCATCGGGTTGTTCGGATTGACCTGGTATCCGGCGCCTGGCACGAGATTGCGTTTAGCGGATTGGAGTCGCCGGTAGAAACCATCGAGAGCGAAGCGCCCAGGTCAATGGAACCTGTGGCCATCGCCGCGAATCAAGACGTCGAGCTGGTGTTGGACATTCGGCTACCCTCGGAGTCGCACATCAACCCGGAAGCGCCGTGGTCCATTCGGGCGGCCGCGGGCGGCAAGACGATCGTTCAGCGGACGGGCAAGTCGAACGCCGGACCGCTCCGCGTCGAGATTCCCGCGGCGGCCGTGGTGACGGACCGACCGTGGGAAGTCGTCGCGAGTTTCGCATATTGCACAAACAGCGACGGCGGCATATGCGTACCGACGCGGCTTGTATGGGTTGTTCCGGTGCAAGTCGGGAACCGGGAAACCACGATTACGTTGCACGGGCGCGTTTTGTAGGCGATACCGGCAGAGCTTGGCACCTTTTCGTTTGCAACACAGTAGCCACACGTGGTTAGCGGCGGTAGCCTGGAAGGATGACAGCGTCCCGTAACATCTCGCTTCCCGACCCAGTGGAATCCGCTAACAGGACATTAACCATGGCGAACGGCTCCGAGGGTTCCCAGCCCTGGTGGCGGCACAAGCTAATCTGCCTTGTTCCACTTCTCATCGCGGTCGTTCTGTGTGTCCTCAGAATCTCTTACCGTAAGCGCGCGCTCGGTGCGTGGAAGACCGATCTCGGTCTTCCACGCTTCACAGACCTTGAGAACTACGTCCAAACTCCTCCGTACGACGTGGAGTTTCCTCGCGTAATGCTGTTCGGAACTGCGCTCGTTCTAAACCTCATTCTACTTAGCGCGGCGATTGTCGTCCTTGCCATAATCTTGTGCAAGCTGTATGCAAGGTTGAAGGAGACGCGTACCAGATACATCTTGCTCGTGGCGCCTCTTCCGGCGATTGTGGCAGCGCTTCATTCAATCCTTGGATGGTGGCCCACGTTGCGCTGGGACACGTTGGTCTACGAGGCTCTCTTGGATATGCTCGCTTCTTGCCTTGAGATTTCGCCGCTTGAGTGTCGTTTTGTTACCTGTCGAAACTTTGTCAGATGGCTTGAGGGTTTTGGCTTCGCTTGCGATTGGCTGAGCATTTTTTCGATCTTCGGGTTACTGCTTCAGTTGCCGTTCGCGAAAAAGGCAGATGCCGCCACCGAGTTGCGCGACCGGCTGGATGACTTGAACAAACTGCTGTTTGTTGCGTCCGGTCTACTTCTCGCCCACAACCTGAGGGTTGGAACCGTGATCGAGTGGTGCAGCGCATTCTTTTCAGCCGCGTGTACTTCTGTCTTTGGCGAAACGGCTCGTCAACTGGTTGATAGACTGGCTGTCGCAAGCGTGGTATCAGATAGCTTGTTCTACTCATTGGCGATTTTCCTTGTTTATTGCCCTGCTGCGTTGATTTTGACACACGAAGTAGCGCGAGAAAGGGCCAAAGGTGAGAAGGATCCGCTCCTCTACGAGCAGAAGTGGTTACGCGACTGCGGCTTCCCTATCGCGCTCGGCGACTGGGTGTCAAAGATTGCTCTGATCCTGTCCCCTGCCCTTGGCGGGTTTTTCCTGGACAAGCTCTAGCCTAAACAAGACGAGCTTTTGGCGTTCGAGAGTCCGCGCGGGCTGAAAGCCCGCGGCTCGCTTTGGTAGTCGCTGTCAGAGAAGCTCTCGTTGCTCGAGCATAGAGCGATAAACCGCGGCCGGGTCGGGGTAAGCGCCCCGTTCCGGCAGTGGCCATTTGGCGAACAGCTTGGCGTTGTCCTCCTGGCCGACAGGAAGGTCGGCGCATTTGCGCTCGTCATGATGCTCGTCGTGGTGGATAAGCGCCTTTCGACAGCCGATCACCTTGAGCCCCTCGCCCAGTTGCACCTTGAGCGACAGATCAGGGTCGAAGCCGAAAAAGTAGAACCGCTCGTCGACATATCCGATCTTCTCGAGCAGGCTTTTGCGGATGAGACCGAAGTTGGCGTATGGATAGCCTCGGACGTGGCAGATCGCGAAGCAGCGGCCGTCATATGATAGACTGTCGAGGATGTTGCGCTCGCTATGCCAATTGTGATAGAAGGCGACGATCCCGACATCGGACAGATCCGGCCTTTCGATCATGGCTACGGCCGCCTCGACGCCGCCGGCCAGCGGGTATGCGTCGTCGTTGAGCCACATCACGTAATGACCGACGGCGGCCTTGAATCCCTTGTTGAAGGCCCTGACGGCCCCTTCACGCCGAGGCTCGAAAATAAGGCGGAGGCCCTCCTGGGAGGCCAGCCACTCCCGCGAACCGTCCGTCGACCCGCCATCGACGACCAGGATTTCGTGGGGATGGATGACGTTCTGTCGAATCTTGTCGATGCATCGCACCAGCCGGTCGAGCCGGTTGAATGTCGGGACGACAATTGAGACAATGCGCGGTTTGGTCATTCGCGTGGCTGGAGACTGGTTCTTAAGTCCGTTCGGAGGCGCTATGTTGGACAAGTGCGTTGTAGCCATCGTTGCGATCTTGGCAGTTGTATCGACCGCATCGGCGCAGAGTATTGAGGAGAAGCCGCCCTCCACGCCTGTCGAGCGGGAGAAGGACCTTGCCGAGGCGAAGCCCTTGGAAGGCCTCTGGCCGTCGCCCAAGCTGATGGATCTGATGCTTGCCCGCTGGGGAGAGGATATCAGCCAGCAATTTCAATTGGATGATGACCAGCGAACCAAGGTCAAGGAAGGCGTGAAGAATCGTTGGTCGGGCTTTCTCACCGAACACCGGTCGGAGATTCAGCCGATCATCAACGAGTTCATCGAAATGCGCATGGAGCTCACGCCGCCGTCGAAGGATCGAGTGAAAGAATGGGCTGACCGGGCCATGCCCGTATTTGACATGTTCCGATCGCAGCTTAGCGGCGGCGAGGCTGAATTCCGCGAGATCCTCAACCCCTTGCAGCGGGCGAAGTTTGAGGTTGAGGCGCTCAAGTTCGGCGCTGGACTGAAGATGGCCGAACACAAACTCAAAAAATGGCGGGATGGCGACTTTGAGGCGGACGACTTTTGGGAGCCGACGCGAACTGAGCGGCGCAAGCGGCGCATGGAGCGCGAGACAAAAGAGAAACCCGCCGAACCTGCGCCGGAAGATCAGATCGCCATCGAACTGAAGGCGTGGGACAAATTCGCAGAGGAGTTCATCGGAAAATACCAACTCGACGAGGGGCAGAAGGCGGCGGCGACCTCGTGCCTATCGGAGTTGAAGGAGCGAGCCCTCGCCCACCGTGACGCCCGACGCGAGGACATCGCCAAACTCGAAGGACGAATCAAGAATCACGCCGGCGCGCCGGAAGACCTTGCAGCTATCAAGAAGCAACTCGCCGACCTGTACGGCCCGATCGACGAAATGTTTCAGGAACTGAAACGACGCCTGGAACAAATCCCTACCGCTTCGCAACGGGCGACTGCCGAACGAACCGCGGTCCAGGCCCAGTAGAGGCGTAGGGCCTCCGATTCTAATTAAAGACGAGCCTGGCGGTCATGAACGTTGAGGTCCAGCATTGCGGTGTTGCTTTCTTTTGCCGAGCTCGGGTTTCAAGTGGGTTCGTTTTGAATGTACGGTTCTTCCGCTTCCTTGCCCTTGACGGTTGGCTTCAAGAGGAGGGTTTCGGAGGCCGACATCGGTCCCCCACCGCTAAAGCGATGGGCCACCCGGCCGCTCCCTTGCCCCCGGAAGGATGGAGATCAGTTGAAAAGCCCCGGAGGGGCGGTAGAACGACAACTGCGAGCTATTTTGCGGCCTCTTTCGCCGCACTGGGGCTGTGGCTAGGGCGACCCAATGACCGGGGGCTTGCGCCCCCGGCTATTGACCTTCGCCCTTCCAGGGCTGCGACGCGTTGCCACGCGTACCGGCGTCAAGGGGAGCCCCTTGACGCTACGCGTGAAGGGCAGGCGGGCGCGGTTCGGAATGGGAGCTCTTCGTGGTAAGTGTTCCACCACGAAGGACACGAAGATCACGAAGGAATTGTCGTTGTTTGCGATGAGTTTCCGATGATCCGAACCTCGGTCCTCTGTGTCCTCTGCGCCCTCTGTGGTTATAACCCCCTCTCCTCAGCCGGGCCGCTCGTTTCGCTGACGCCCGTCTTTCGAAGCGGCATCTGGTACGTCAACGCCGCCGCAAGCGGGCAAAACACGGGGACCTCCTGGCCCGATGCGTTCCGCGACCTGCAAGACGCCCTCGCCGTGGCCCAGGCGGGCGACGAAATCTGGGTCGCCGGCGGGGTCTACAAACCCGACCGCGGCGCCGGCGACCGCACGATGGCCTTCGAGTTGGTGTCCGGCGTCGGTCTATACGGCGGCTTTACCGGGTGGGAGAGCCGGCGCGAAGAGCGTGACTTGGCCCTCAACGAGACGATCCTTTCGGGCGACCTGGCCGGCGACGACGGGCCCTTCGAACGAGAGCAGACCAGCGACTGCTTCCGGGCCCATGACGGCGTGGGATGTGACGACGCCCAGTGCCAGGCCCTGGTGTGCTCCGAAGTCATCGGCTGGGGCGCTTCTTGCTGCGACCCGACGTTGCCGCCCAACCGGTGGGACCGATCGTGCGCGAATGCGGCGCGCCTGGCATGTTGCGAGCTGGGCGGCTGGAACTCATGCGAAAACAGCTTCGCGGTGGTGAAGGCCTGCGAGTGCGATGCGTCCACCGTCTTTGACGGTTTCAGCGTCCAAGGCGCCTACTTCGTCCGTGGGCGCGACCCGGAGTTCGCGGGCGCCGCGCGTGGGGTAGCCTTTTTTGCCGAGGACTCGGACATTCAGGTCGCCCATTCCATCTTTCGCGACAGCTTTTGGACCGGCGTTTATCTACTCGACAGCGATGTCGCCTTCCATCAATGCACCATGACCGGGAACTATTTAGCTTTGGGGAGTGTTTACGGCAGCCCGACCTTCATCGACTGCCGGTTTGTCGAGAACACAGAGGGGGCCACCACTTTGGGCAACCCCGTGTTCCAGGGTTGCACATTCCAAGGAAACGGTCCGTTTGGCAGCGGCATGAGTTGCACGGGTGGCCACGCAAGGCTCCAGGATTGCACCATCGAGGGCAATTCTGGATTGGGTCTGTATGTGCACGCAGGACGCGTCACCATCACCGGCTCCACCATCGCGAACAACGGCAACCGCGGCATCCAGGTGAATGGGGGTGCCTTGGTCGCCCGAGACTGCCGCATCATCGGGAACCGGTCCAATGCACTTTATGGCGGGTACTCGTCGGTGCTGGTGGAGAACTCGCTCTTCGCCGATAACGCGGAGGTGGTCGGCGAGGTGGTCGAATTCTCCAATGGACCCATCACGCTGCGGAATTGCACGTTCGCTCGCAACCGCAGTTTCTTCGGCATGTTTGCCGCGCGTATCGTCGTTTTGGGCGGCGCCGGCTGGACGCCCCTGACGGTCGACAACTGCGTCGTCTGGGCCGGCGATGACCTCCTGGTCGGACCGGACCTCCTCCAGGCAATACACTTCTATGCCTCGCTCACGGTGAACCATTCGATCGTCCAGGGTTGGACCGGGGCCCAAGGCGGCGTCGGCAACAGCGGAAGCAACCCCATGTTCGTCGACCCCGATGGACCCGATGACATCCCCGGCAATGACGACGACGACTTCCGACTTGCACCCGGCTCGCCTGGCATCAACGCGGGCAATCCCGATCCGTCCAACCTGCCGCCCACCGACCTCGATGGCCACGGTCGCGTGCTCTGCGGCCGCATCGACATCGGGGCCTACGAATTCGGCCTGGGTGATTTCAACTGCGATCGGTACGTGAACCTGCTCGACGTTGCCGCCTGGCCCGAGTGCCTCACCGGCCCTCTTGCCGGCCCGTCGGCGCCCCTACCCCTCGGCTGCGAAGCCCTCGACTCCGACGCCGACCTGGATATCGACTTGCTTGATGCCGCCGACTTCCAGGTGCTCTTTTCCCCTGGATAGCTCGGGTTCGACGGAATCGCACGACCAGGCGGCACATCTGCCCGATTTACGCGCCGCCCATCGCTACCGGTCTGGTCACACGGACGAATGAATGGACGCCGGCTCGCGAACTGCCGTCCTCCTGGTTACTTCCCGTGCGATCCCGGCGACTTCCTCGCGGGTGATGTATGGGCATATCGGCAAGGATAGAATCTCGTCGCAAAACGTGCCGGCATGAGTCAAGGGCCGAGGGACGATGCACCCGCGGCCAAAGGCGACCTGTTTGTGGATCGGTACGGGGTAGTGTACGCCCGCCCCGATCCCCTGTTCGTGCAAATGGTCGAGCAACGCGTCCCGCCCGGCGCAGCGGATGACAAACAAATGATAAATGTGTTCGACGTTCTCCGCGGCGGTGGGCAGGACGACGTTCGCGTCGGCCAGACACTTCCGGTATTCGTCCGCCAGCTCGCGCCGCGTCCGGTTCCATGCATCAAGGTGGCGCAGCTTGATACGAAGCACGGCGGCCTGGAGGGTGTCCAGTCGGCTGTTGACGCCGCGGAGCGTGTGGTGGTATTTGGCCGTTGAGCCGTAGTTACGCGCGGCTCGAAGCCACTCCGCCAAACCGTCATCGCTGGTAACCACCGCCCCGGCATCTCCCAACGCACCTAGGTTTTTGCCCGGATAGAAGCTAAAGGCCGCCGCCCGGCCCAGACTGCCGCAACGGCGACCTTTGTAACGTGCGCCGTGGGCCTGGGCCGCATCCTCAATGACCGCCAGCCCGTGCTCCGCCGCAATCACGCCGATAGCGTCCATGTCCGCCGGCTGACCATAAAGATGAACCGGAATCACGGCTTTAGTGCGGGAAGTGATGGCCGCCGCGAGCCGGCGGGGGTCCAAGTTGTACGTGTCCGGATCATGATCGACCAGAACCGGTGTCGCTCCAACTTGGTGTACGGCCAGGGCGGTGGCGATAAAAGTATTGGCCGGGACGATTGCCTCATCTCCCGGGCCGAGGCCCAGGCCTCTGAGCGCCAGCACGAGCGCATCCAGACCGCTGCCGACGCCGATACAGTGTTTCGCGCCGCAAAAGGCGGCGAACTCTTCCTCAAAGGCGGCGACTTCCGATCCGAGGACGAAGTCGCCACGATCGATGACACGATCACATGCTCGACGAAGCTCCTCGCCAAGCTCCTCGTGCTGCCGCTTCAGATTGACCAGCGGAATCCTCATAATGAGCCGGACCTCCTTCGCGCCGCCTCATCCGCCATGCGGCGGCCGGCGCCATCCAGTGCAATTACGCGCACACGGCCGCACCGACGGCATCCGCGCCGCGCACATCCGAGCCTCGCTCGTTTCCGCTCCCGGCGGCCGTCGACCGCACAACCAGAATTGATCGCAGCGCCTGAATGTTCATCCACACGTCTTGAACGCTCCGCATCCGCGCGAGCCGCCGCACCAGATATTTGGGCCGAAAATAGAACTCGCGATAGGCCGTCCGGTAGAGCTCGTTGATTTGTTCCCGCGAAACCGTCGGCAGGTCGAGCACTGCATTGCCGAGGTCGAACTGCCCCCAATCCAGGGTCCGCAGATAGCCGTTCTGCCTGGCCCATTCAAACATCTGCGTGCCCGGATACGGCGTTGTGATGTTGAACAGAGCGATGTCGGGGTCCAGTTCTTTAGCGAAGTCAATCGTGCGGCGCATGCTTTCGATGGTCTCGCCGGGATTGCCGAACATGAAAGCGGCCCGGACGGCGATGCCGGCCTCGTGCGACATTTTCACCGCTCGCCGCGTCAACTCGATGTCGATGGGTTTGCGAATGGCCTTGAGAATCTCCGGATCGGCGGACTCAATTCCAAAGAGCACCTGATGGCATCCGGCCGCGCGCATCTTCGCAAGCAGTGACGGGCTGACGCAGTCGGTTCGCGCGAAACAGGACCACGTCAGGTCCAGCCCGCGCTCGATGATCAAATCGCAGAGCCGAATGACCGTCTGCTTGTAGATCGTGAACGTATCGTCGTAAAAGCTGACTTCGCGGACGCCGTACCGCGCCTGCAATTTCTGGATCTCGGCGACGATATGCTCCGCCGACCGCGTGCGCAGCGCCGTCTCGGCCGAGTTGCAAAACGTACATTTCCCCGGGCACCCACGGGTCATGGTCATGTTGATGTTCGGCAGCCGCCGGCAGGCCCCGACCGCGGGCTTATACGCGTCAAAACGCACCAAGTGGTAGGCAGGGGTCGGAAGTGAATCGAGGTCCTGGATAGGTTCGTCCACGACGTTGTGTTCGATGGGTTGGAACGGGTTGGACACGCGATGAGACAGACCGCCGATCGATCCGAGCGGTTCGCCCGAGACCAACCGGGCGAAGGGCCTCTCCCCCTCGCCGCGGATGACGTAGTCGATGTTTACGTCCCTTAGCACATCCGCAGGCATGGCGCTGGCGTGCACGCCGCCGACTACGATCTTCGAGCGCGGCGACACGCGCTTGATCGACGCCGCAATGGTGTGCGTGCTGGTGATCTGGGCCGTGACGGCCGTGAACCCGACAAACGGCGGCTGGAGCTCTTCGGCGAACTGCTCGATATCTGAAAGGCTGAGTCCCTCGGCGTTGACGTCCAGCACGTGCACGGACTTGCCGGCCGCTTCCGCAAAGGCCGCTACGTACAAAAGCCCCAGCGGCGGCGACGTGCTCTTCACGCCATGCCAGATGTTGCCGTCTCGCGTCACCCACGGCGGATTGATAAGCAGGACGTCCACACGACGTGTCCTATGGCCCGACGGGCTCCCAACACGGGGAGGTCATTTCGGGAATACAATGACACCACACTCTTTTTGCATCGTCCGATTGGGACGCGGACTACACCGAGAAATGGGTTATTGGCGCAGACCCAGCCGCAAAAGAAGTATCGGCTGCAAAATGCTCCACCAACCGATGATCGGCTTCATCTTCGTGTATCCAAGCGCCGCGGGCGGGTAGACCTTGGTGCACGGCGCCTCCGTGTGCCTGTACCCCAGGATCAGCACCTTCCAGAGCAGGTAAACTTCCAGCCCATAGGCATCAAGCCATCGCTGGGCCAGGTTGATCCGCCGATCATCCAACAAAGACAGCTTGAACGCCCGAAAGCCGTTCGTGCTCTCCGTGAGGTGTTTGCCGGTACAGCGGCTCATCAGCCACGGGTGCAGTCGGGTGGCGAGCCGTCGGTAGAGCGGCATGTCTCCGCCGACGGCTCCTCCATACAGGTACCGTGAACCCATCACCAGGTCATAGTCGTTGTCGCAGATGGGATCGAGCAGCCGCGGGATTTGAGAGGGATCATCCTTGTTGTTTCCGGCCATGAAGACAGCGACGTCGTGGCCCGACCGCCGTCCGTGCTCCATCCCGCATCGCAACGCCGCGCCCACGCCTCGGACCCGACCCAGCGACAAGACCTCGGCACCGCCATTTCCCGCCTCGCTCGCTGTAGTATCCGAGGATCCGTCATCGATCACCAAAAGAGTATCCACGATGCCCCGGTCGACTCGCGCGACGACCTGTCCGATCTTGCCCGCTTCATTATGTGCAGGGACCAGAGCGATGATCTTACGGCCCTTGTACACCGACTAGTCGATCGCCATCAGCGTGTCACGGTCCAAGGCGTACCGTCGCCCGCACTGGAAACAGGCGAGCTCCGGGGTCAGTGGAGCGCCGCAGCGGCAGACCCAACCGGCGATGTGCCCCGGCTGTCCGACGATTAGCCGATAGTCCGGCACGTCGTGTGTAACGACGGCCCCGGCCGCAATGGTGGCGTACGATCCGATAACCGCACCGCAGATAATGATCGCTCCCGCTCCGATCGACGCCCCCTCGCGCACGGTCGTCCCCACCAGCCAGTCGGCCTTGCGCCGGTATTTCTCCGCGGCTTCAGCCACATGCCGGCTACGCGGATAGCGGTCGTTGGTGAAGGTCATACCCGGCCCAAGGAAGACGTTGTCTTCGATGCGCACGCCATCCCAAATCATCACATGGTTCTTAACGGTGACGCCGTCGCCGACGACGGCCCCGCTTTCGATAAACGCATGATCTCCTATGTTGCAGTCGCGACCGACGACCGCCCCGGCCATCACATGCGCAAACGCCCAAACGTGCGTGCCCCGGCCGATGTCAGCGGATTCGCAGATGGCCGCCGGATGAATAAAGACGCGATTCACGGCCGCGACGGCTTGCCCTGGCCGCGTTGTGGCAACGGTCATGTCGAGCATATCTGTTCTTTTCTCAGGGCCGCGACGTCCCGGTTGCGCGCCCGTTGGACCGGCAGACTTCCCGCCCCCAAGATCGGCTCTGAAATTGCGTCTTCGGTTTTCGCAACCCGGCACATACGCCCGCCCGATTGAAGCGACGCCGACGCCGCTTGCAGCACGGACACGACGGCCAGGGCTTCATACACCCCCGAACGGCAAGGGGCTGCGTTCAACACGCTATCCAGGAACGCATTCGCCTGATTGATCAGCGGCTCGGTCCGATCGACTTTGGGCAGGTGCACGTCGGCACTACGCAACAGGCATTGAAACTCACCGAAGGAGTCGTAATGCGGCGGCTCCTCAATCCCCTTGTCGTAAAGACGGACCGTGTCGCTTGGATCGACGTCGTCCCAATGGGCCATCTTCCGGTGGCCGACCACAGTCAGCGTGCGAACCTTGCGCGGATTGATCCAGCTCACGTGAATGTGCCCGAGCGTTCCATCGGGGTATCGAAGCGTCGCGAAGCAGACATCTTCAATCTTCTCCTGGGAAATGCAGCGCCCCAAGGCGGACACCTGCACCGGCGTCGCCCCGAGCAGATAATTGAAAATGCTGATGTCATGCGTCCCCAGATCATAAAGAGCGTTTACATCCCCGCGCACCGGCCCTAGGTTGGTCCGAACGGCGTCGAGATACTGAATACGCCCCAGCCGGCCTGACTCGATCTCCTCCCTCAGACGCATGATGCCGTTGTTGAACAGAAACACGTGACCGACCATCAGCGTCAGACCGCCGCGGTCGGCGCATTCCGCCAGGTGATGCGCTTCCGCAAGATCGGTGCACAGCGGCTTCTCGATCAGGGCGTGCTTGCCCGCCGAGAGCGCATCCCGGGCGATCTTTGCGTGCGTGTCCGTCGGTGTTGCAACGACGACGGCATCGATCGCTTTGTCGTTGAGAATGCTGCGGTAATCCGTCGACGTCCGAACATGGGGGAACCGCCGTCGAACGCGATCGAGGCGGCCCACATTGCAGTCCGCGCACGCGACCACCCGCGATCGGTCCAATTCGGAGAAAACCCGAATGTGGTTGGGACCCCAATGTCCGCAACCGATAACGCCGATGGTCAACGGGCGACCGCTTTCGAACTTCACGCGTGCGACCCTCGTAACCCCAATTGCCAAATACCAATGCTCATACTATCGGAACGATGCAGCGCCCAATCCAACGCAGAGAAGCTACCGTGGCCGCGTCGAGTCAGTCAGCCTGCTCCGTCGCCGGAGCATCGACCAATGAATGCCGATGACCGATAACCTGGAAATGCAGCCCTCGGCATGGAGGCGAAGCGCCCAACCGGCCTCTGCGCTGGCCGACGCGCTGAATGTGCGCCCTCCGGCGCGAGCAGCGTCTTGGCCCGCGCTCGGGTTTCTCGCCGTCGTCGTCACACTGGCGGCTACGGTGCGTCTATCATCGCTTGGCCATGACAGCCTCTGTCACACCGAGGCCTGGCGGGCCAATTGGTGTTTTGAGGGCGGCTTCGACCACGCCCGGCGCTTCCCGCCCCTGCAGTTCCTCATGGGCTGGGGGATCCAGCATTACGTAGGCCGAACGGAGGCAATCCTTCGGCTTCCGTACGCCCTGGCCGGCATCTTCTGCGTCGTCCTGGTGTATGGCTTGTGTCGACGCTGGACCGGCGTCGCCGCCGGTCTTCTGGCCGCGGCCGTGGCCGCCACCCATCCCGTGCTGCTCTATTACTCGCAGCGACAAAAAGAATTCAGTCTTGAGGCCATGATGACGGCCGCTCTGCTCTGGGGCGGATGGGAAACCTATCGCCGTCGCTCGACGGCCGCCCTGATCGGATTTGTCGCCCTGTCCCTGGTCGGACTGGGACTGACCTTCACTTCATCCCTCGTGATCGCTGCTTGGTTACCCGTTCTCGGCTGGACCTATCTCCAATCTGCGGCGTACCAGCGACGGAGCACACCCGTGTTCCTAACGGCAGCGGGCGTGCTCCTGGTCGCGGGTCTGGGCTGGTATCTATGGCTGGCCGGCTGCCCCAATCGCGATGTCTATGCCCACTACTACGACGTCGTCGAAGTCGCCTGGCCGACCGGCTACGCACCCCGCGCTCTGGCCGCATGGCTCGGCAGTGCACTTTACGGCGCCGCTCACTTCGTCCTGGGCATGTCCGACATTTGGGCCCCTCTCAACTGGCTCATCGGCGGCTTCGAGCTGCTGACCGTTGCAGCGTCCGTCAGTGTCCTATGGCGAAAATGTCGCCCGCTATGCTGCGTGGTAGCGCTGCTTCTCCTGGCAACGATCCTGGCCGGCGCGATGCGGCTGTGGCCTCTGGGGAACCTACGACATACCTCATTCCTGATTCCGATCGCGTGCGTAGCCATTGGTTGCGGTTTGTCGGAGCTGATTCGGCGACTGGGTGCCTCGCCGGCGACGGTCCTCCTCTTGGCCGTTTGCGTTTTCATTCCATCGGTCCGTGCGGTAAGAGCGACCGTGACCGCGCCGCGAACCTACGAACACCTTCGACCGGTCATGCAGTACGTCATCGCGCACCGACAGGCCGATGACGCTCTGTTCGTCCATTATTTCGCCAACGACGCCTTTGAGTTCTATTGGCCCGCGCTGGACATGCCCCTCCTGATACAACCCAGTGTCGACCGCCAGAACCTGCCCGCCTTCGCCACGCGCTTCGACGATTGGCTGACGCTTCATCCGCGCGTCTGGTTCATTTTTTCGCACAATTGGAAGGACGAGCGCCGGGAGTGGATCGGCCATTTGGAACGTAACTACGCCGTAGTCGACAAATTCCAGGCCGGCGAGGCCTCAGCTCACCTGCTGTCCCGCAAGAACCACATCGAATAACGCGATCGGTATCGCTGCCCATCGTTCTCGGCCGCGCTATTCCGGTTCGTTGTCGAAGCCCGCTACCGGTAGTGGAGCGAGAACCTCCGCCGGTTGTGTGCCTAACTGCGCCTCAACCTCGGCCACAGGAAGCAACTCCACTTTGCCGTTCAACAAGAGCACGAGCCGGTGCGGCATGTCTAGCGCGTTGCCACTCCTGTCGAGCTGCACCGGCTCGGACACGATCAGTACCCAGTCGAAAGAGTTGCTTGCGAATTGCGGAACCGGGCGGTATGTCAGTTGCCGCGAAAGGGCAAACCGCGGCGGCAGCGATCCGCTCATCGCATCAACGGTGTCAGGCCAGCGTTTGAAGTCGCGATAGTACGCCGCGGCCGCACGATGAATCTGTTCCATCTCCTCCGCCCAAAGCGCCGCGTGGTCCGTCCCCTCCGTTACACGCATCCTGCGCGCGGGTGGCATAATGATTGTCGGCCTCGCCATTGTCGCCGTGGCGACAAGTTGAAACGTGATCGTGCACCAAACGGGAAGCATCACCAGACCTAGAACCAAACCCACCCATGCCAAAGCCATTCGTTCATTGCGTTCCCGTTTCCGTATCAGCGCAACGAGACCCGCGCTGATCGCAATCACCTGGGATACGAAGGGAAGGCAAATCAGAAGCCCGAAAACAAACGCAACGACGGACGCGGGACGGTGCACGCCGACCGCTGGAGTCCAAGAATCCTCGGCCGGTCCCGGCCTATTCTCTGCTGCCGCGGCAGCGCCGCCGCCTGTTGCAGCGCCGGGTGCTCGCGGCAAGGCGTCGTCCGACGGAACAGCAGCGGCACGCGGCGTTTGTACCCAGTACCGGCAATTCCCACACCGCACCGACACCTGCTCCCCCAGTTCTACAACGTGCCTGCACCGTGGACAGGTAACAGTCATAAGTCAAGCTGTACACCAAGATCGAAGTCAACGCAAAACAACAAACCGCGACCTTAATACATTGGTCGAACTTCAGGCGAATGATAGAATGCAACGAATTCCCGTGACGTCGATGTGGAAAAGGGGGGCGGCAGCAGCCGTCAGGTCGGGGAGAGATGTGAGAGCGTATACTGCCACCCAAAAGATCGTTGATGGCGCGCTCGCCGGACTGTGGTTCCGGCCGAACGCGGGCATGTGTGGGCGCACAAACCCCTATTCTTTAAATGCCAAAACAGGGGCCGTTGCTTACGCGCAAAATTGAAAAACCCTTCCTTTTTCTCAATTTCACGTTTGCGACCGTCCGGCTGCAACCATGAAACGACCGATAATTCTTTGAAGGTGACCGATTAGAAAGTCAAAATGAGTATTGGTGCCACAGTCAGCCAACGGACCGATCGCCTCATGCATTTGCTGGAGCAGCACCGCGGGTTCATCGAGGCCCGCCTCAGCAGCCGCTGCGGGCCGAAAGTACTTCAGTGCACCACCATGGACGACCTGTATAACGAGGTCGTGGAGCTTGCGTTGCGAAATGCCGACGCCTTCGTGTTTGTGGACCACGCCTCCTTCAGGGGATGGGTTTCCGTGATTGCCACCCGGGTGATCGCCCGCGAGCTTCGCGCCCGGCAGCGCGCACCGGACACGCTCCGGATCACGCGGGGCGATTCCACACGCACCGGCATTCCCGAATCGCAGATTGGCGGTGGCGGCCGAACGCCCTCCAGCGCCGCCGCGTGTACTGAGCGCCAATTCGCCATTCGTGACGCCATCAAATCGCTTTCGGCCCGGTATGCCCTGGTGATTCGGCTCTACAAACTAGAAGAGCGGTCGCTTGCCGATGTCGCCGAACGCCTCGGACTGACCAAGAACGCCACAACCCAATTGCTCAGGCGGGCACTGGCCGCACTGCGCGCCCGATTCTCCGATGCATGACGCCTCCCGATCAGATCAATGACCAACTGGCCGCCGCGATCGAGGACTACCTCACGCGGCTGGATGATCACACGGCGCCTGACCGCGAGGAG
>Ga0187892_10006803_pt1 | contig 16719 bp, 13 predicted proteins | sample MA1701073metaG_FD_139345 | JGI IMG/M metagenome (GOLD analysis project Ga0187892, IMG submission 139345) | Bio-ooze microbial communities from a basaltic lava cave in the Kipuka Kanohina Cave System on the Island of Hawaii, USA - MA170107-3 metaG ... | reverse complement strand
CGGCGGCTCGCGCTCGCGGCCGGGTTCTGGGTCCTTTCGCTCGGAAACCGGCTCCACGTGAACGGGACGGTGGTGCGCCCGGCGGTGCTCCCGTACGCGGCGCTGACCCGGCTCCTGCCCCCGCTCCAGTGGGGGGGCGTGCCGTCGCGCTTCCACGCGCTGACGCTCCTCTGCCTCATCCCTCCGGCGGCCGCGGGGCTCGCGCGGCTCGGCCGCCGCGCGCCCTGGCTCGCGGCGCTCGCGCTGCTCGAGACGGCGCCGGCCGCGTTCCCGATGGCCGCGCTCCCGCGGTTCCCGGCGCTCCGGGCGCTCGAGGAGCTGCCGCGGGGCGCCGCCGTCGTGGACGCCACCGGCGACGAGTACCGCATGCTCTGGCGGCAGACGATCCACGGGCGGCCGATGGCGGGCGGGCACGTGTCGCGCGTCCCCGAGCCGGCCGACCGGTTCGTGCGCGAGACGCCGTGGCTCGCGTTCCTCCTAGCGGGCGCGTCGCCGCCGGAGGGGGACGGCGGTACGGAGCTCCGGCGGCTCGGGTTCCAGGCGGTGATCCTGGAGGAGGAGGAGCGGCTCGACGCCGAGGCCGTGCGGGCCACCTGGCGGCGGCGTGGCTTCGAGGGGCTGGCCGGGACGGTGCTCGACGTGCTTGCGTCGCCCCGGTGGCGGACCGCGGAGGGGCTTCGCGAGGAGCTGCGGCCGCGCCGACCCGATGTGGCCGGGCGGGTCCCGTACGACCTCCTGGAGTGGACGGTGGCGGAGTCGCACCGGCGGCTGGTGCGCGCGCACGTGGAGGAGTCGCTCGGTTGGCGGCCGGTGGCGGCCGATGGGGCGGTGCGCGTCTACCGGCTACCGTAGGCGCTACCGGGCCGCTATCATGCGCGACCCGTTTTCTGGAGAGGACCGCGATGAAGCTAAACATCCGCAAGAGCACCACCAAGGCGCGGCGGAAGTTCGGGTTCCTGGCGCGCAAGAAGACCGCGGGCGGGCGCGCGATCGCGAACCGCCGCCGCCGCCGCGGCCGCCAGCTCTGGGACAAGTTCAACGTGAAGGGGCGGAAGGACTGAGGAAGAGGTTCAAAGTTGGAGGTTGAAAGTCAAAAGCCGGAGCCGGATGGGCATCCGGTCCTTTCTGGCTTTCGACTTGCAACTTTCGACTTTCAACCTCTTTCACCTCGCCAGCCCTCGGCCTGAAGACGGCGCACCCGCTCCCGCTCTTCCTCATCGAGCGGCCGGACCTCCCCAAGCGCCTCCTCCGCCTGCGCCGCGCTCTTGATGCCGGGGATCACAGTCGAGACTCCCGGCAGATCGAGCAACCAACGCAGAGCCGCCTGGACGGACGTGCGGCCCGTCCCCTCCGACAGGAACCGCAGTTGCTCCGCGCCGCGCGCGCGCCAGGCGATCTCGTCGCGCGGCGCTTGCGCGCGGACGTCGTTGGCGCCGAAGCGCGCGCCCGCGCCGTGGCGGCCCGCCAGCATCCCGTGGTCCAGCGGCTCCTTGACCACGATCCCCACCCCGCGCTCCGCGGCGAGCGGGAGCAGCTCCCGCCCGGCCTCGGGAAAGAACACGTTCACGACCACCTGCACCACGTCCCACGCGCCGGCGCGCACGGCCGCCACCCCGTCGGCGGGCACGGCCACCGAGACGCCGGCCGCGCGGATGAGCCGCTCGCCCTTCAGCCCCTCCATCAGACGATGGAGGCGCGCGTCGCCGATCGCGGCGGGCGGCGCGTCGTGGAGCTGGAAGACCTCGACGCGGTCCGTCCCGAGGCGCGCGAGACTTCCCTCCAGCGCGGCCCGGAGCCGCGCGGGCTCGAAGCCGTCGGCGGTCGCGCGCCCCGCCTTGGTGGCGATCGTCACGCCGCTCCGGCGCGCGCCGAGCGCCTCTCCGAGGAGCCGCTCGCTCCGCCCGGCGCCGTAGACATCCGCCGTGTCGAAGAAGGTGCAGCCCAGCTCCAGGGCGCGCTCGAGCGCGGCGCGGGCCTGCCGTCCGTCCACCGGACCGTAGGCGGCGCCCGAGAGGGGCCAGGTGCCGAAACCGACCTCGCTGACCGTGAGCCCCGTGCGTCCGAGCGGGCGCGATCTCATGGCCCGTACAGCACCGAGCCCCCGGCGGGGAGCATCTCCCGCGCCGGGGGCGTCGCCGCGCGTCGGGCGCGGCCTAGCGACGGCTCTTCTTCGCGCTCCGGCCCCAGCGGGACTTCGAACGGTTCCGGCTGGTGGTCTTCCGGCGGGACTTCGTCCGGCGCGTGGAGCTCTTTCGCTTCCGAGTCGCTGTGGGCATCGACGGCCCTCCGTTCAGATGCGGGCGGTGCCGGAGGGAACGTCCCGTCCGTCAGCCGCTCCGATGGAACATTGGTATGTATCGGTTCCCGGAGCGGCGAAGTTGACGGAATCACGCCACCGAGGGCGCGCGCGCGCGGCGGAGCTGCCCGCAGGCTGCCGCGATGTCGCGGCCGCGGCGGAAGCGGATCGTGGCCCGCACGCCGAGATCGCGCAGCGCGTCGCGGAAGGTCTGCTCCTCGGCGGCTGTGGGGGGGCGGTAGCCGCTCTCCTCGACGGGATTCAGCGCGATCAGGTTGACCTTGGCGGCGAGGCCGCGCGCGATCCGCGCCAGCTCCCGCGCGTCGGTCGGCCCGAGGTTCACGCCCGGGATCAGCACGTACTCGAACGTGACCAGCCGCCCGGTCGTCTTCACGTAGCGGCGGAGCGCCTCGAGGAGGTCGGCGAGCGGGTAGCGCTCGTTGATCGGCATCACGCGCGTGCGGGTCTCCTCGTTGGTCCCGCTCAGCGAGACCGCGAGGCGGACCGGCGGGACGTCGGGCTCCGCGATGCGGTCGATGCCCGGGATGATCCCGGAGGTGGAGAGCGTGATCCGGCGCGGGGAGAGGCCGAGGCGGCGGGGGTCGGTGAGCGCGCGCACCGAGCGGATCACGGCCTCGAGGTTCAGGAACGGCTCGCCCATCCCCATGTAGACGATGTTGTCGGGGGGCCCCAGCCGGCGCGCGAGCCCGACGACCTGGGCCGCGATCTCGCCCGAGGTCAGGTTGCGGGAGAACCCGGACCAGCCGGTGGCGCAGAAGCGGCAGTCCACCGCGCATCCGACCTGGCTGGAGATGCAGTAGGTGACGCGCCCGTCGTCGTCGAGGAACACGGACTCGATGGTCTCTCCGTCGCGGAGCCGGTAGAGGAGCTTGGTGGTGCGGGTCTGGGGCGACGTGAAGGCGTGGGCCTCCACGACCGAGTCGAGCGTGAAGGCGTCCTGGAGCCGCGCGCGCGTCGCGACCGGGAGGTCGGTGCAGGCGTCGAACGTGGGGGCCAGCCGGCGGTAGACCCACTGGAGCGTCTGGTCGGCGCGGAACCGCGGCTCGCCGGCCTCGGCGAAGAAGGCTTCCAGCTCCGCGGGTTCCTGGTCGTGGAACCCGGCGCGCGGATCGGCGTCGCGGCAGCGGGCGAAATCACGGTGCATGCGAGAGGGATTATAGGAGAAAAGGGGTCAGGACCCTTTTCCGCCGCGGAAAAGGGTCCTGACCCCTTTTCTCAGAGGATCCGCTTGCCGAGCGCCGACAGCGCCAGCTCCACCCCGATCTCGCCCGAGACGTTCCGGTTGTCCAGGATCGGGTTCAGCTCGACCAGATCGAACGAGGCGAGCTGGCCCGAGTCCGCGATCATCTCCATCAGGAGGTGCGCCTCGCGGTAGTTGATCCCGCCCGGGACCGCGGTCCCGACCCCCGGCGTCAGCGAGGGGTCGATCGCGTCCAGGTCGAAGCTCAGGTGGAAGCCCGCCGTGCCGCGCGTCACCACCGAGAGCGCGCGCTCCACCACGGCGGACATCCCGAGGCCGTCCACTTCCTTCATCGTGAACACCGTGATGCCGGAGTCGCGGAGGATCGTCTTCTCGCCCGGGTCCAGGTCGCGGACGCCGATCAGCACGGTGCGCTCGGCCGCGACCTTGGGCGCGAACCCGCCGAGGCGCGTGAGCGCGCGCGCCCCCAGCCCGAGGCTGGCCGCGAGCGGCATCCCGTGGATGTTGCCCGAGGGCGTCGTCTCCGGAGTGTTCACGTCGCCGTGCGCGTCCACCCAGAGGAGGCCGAAGTGCGTTCCGCGCGCGCGGTGGTGCGCGGCCACGCCCGCGAGGCTCCCGATCGCGAGGCTGTGATCGCCCCCGAGCGTGAGCGGCAGGCGACCGGCGTCCATGCTCCGGCGGACGCGCTCGTGGAGCGCCCGGCAGACCTTGACGATCTCGGGGAGGAACTTCAGGTTCCGCGCGCCGGTGCGGCTCACCTCCGGGTTGGGGACGAAGAGGTCGCCGCCGTCGCGCACCTTGTGGCCGAGGTGCGTGAGCTTCCCGGCCAGCCCCGCGATGCGGAACGCCGACGGACCCATGTCCACGCCGCGGCGCCCGGCGCCCAGGTCGAGCGGCACGCCGATCAGGTCGATGTTCCGCCGCCGCGCGGTGCGGGGCGGGCGCGGCGAGGAGGGCAGGAGCAGCCGGGACGGGTTCATGGCGCGCATCCTATGCGGGGTCGCGGCGCCGCAGAAGCCAGCGGAACACCGCCCGGCGGTCTTCGGGCGGCACGCCCAGGAAGAGCGCGGACAGCGCGAACGAGCTGCCAACCACGGCGGCGGCGAGGAGCAGCGTGGCGCGTCCGACGATCGGGATCAGCTCCTTGGCGAATAGGTACGACGCGATCCCCGCGGGGATCGAGCTGACCGCGACCGGCAGGATCGATTCGCGGAAGAACCTGACCGGCGAGATGCCCAGTGCGTTCCGCGAGATGATCGGAAGCAGGATGCCATTGGAGAGGATGGGCGGGATGGCGCCCCCCAGTGCGACTCCGAGGATGCCGTAGGAGCGGACCAGGCTGACGCTGATCGTGACGTTCAGGATCGCCTCGACCGCGTAGATCAGCCCCAGGGGTCGATGGCGGGCCATCCCGAGCAGCGCCGCCTGTGGGACCTGGGCGGCCACCTGCAGCAGAGCGCCGACCGAGAGGAGCGCCAGGGCGAGGTAGGCGTTCCGGTTGTCCTCACTGTCAGGACGCCAGTGCTGCCACGCGTAGAGGAACTCGCGGCCGAAGACCAGGAAGAAGAACAAGATCGGCGCCGCGACCAGGAGGCAGTAGCGCGCACCCTTGGGAACCAGCGAGCGGATCTGGTCCAGTCGGCCGCTTTCCTCGAGCGCGCTGACGAAGGGGACGAAGACCATGGCCAACGCCCAGATGACCTCGCCGAGGTTGTTGTAGAGCGCGAGCGGCTGGCTGTAGACGGTCACGTCCTCGGGCTGCCCGAATAGGCCGAGCACCACGAGCGGGGAGTGGTTGGTGACCTTGCTGGCCGCGGTGATCAGCAGGGCATATGCGCTATAGGTCGCCAGCTTGCGGAGAAGCGCGAGGTCCCCGGCCTGTCGGTCCAGGTGGACCTCCGTGAAACTCCGCCGGACGGCCCAGATCTGGAGCCCGGCGCGTACGAAGGTCTCGAGCAGCATGACGAAGCCGAGCGTGAGGACTCCGGCGCCGCGGCTGAGGAAGAAGAGCAGAAGTCCCGCACGCAGGAGGAGCGCCAGGATCGTGGGGCCGTTGGACCACTCGAAGCGCTGCTTCCCGAAGAGCACGGCATTCCACGGGGCGAAGAGCATGGTGGCCGCGAGGTTCAGCCCCACAAGCAGCACGGTGAGGGAGGACACCATCGGATCCCAGCCCTTGGCGGCGCGCGACTCGGGGAAGAAACGATAGAAGAGCAGCGCGATCACCACGGTTGCGACCACGATCACCGCGGCCAGCACGGCGAAGAAACGCTGGGAGACGTTGAAGACGGCCCGGACGCCCTCCGGGTCGTTCGCGCGCGTTCGGGCGGCCACGAACCGGACGGTCGCCTGCTGGGCGCCGAGGTCGAGCAGGCTGAGGAAGGTGAGGCTGGAGCCCACCCAGGCCCAGAGGCCGTACTGGACCTTGCCCAGCGACGAGATGACGAAGGGGTTGAGCAGGAAGACGACGGTGAAGGCGACCGCGTAGCGCGTCCAGTTCGAGAAGATGTTGACGACGAGGCGGCGCCGGTGGTCCATGCCTCAACCGCGCCTGGTCATTCTTCTCGTTTCCGTGGTTTCGGACGGGCCGCGCAACCGCCGTGTGGGGCGCCGGATCATATAGTCCCCGGGGGGGATCGCAAACCGCCCGGAGCCCCCGTACAATCCGCCGCCCCATTTCCATGGACCCCGCTCCTCGCAAGGCCCCCCTCCTCCCGCCGGCGGACTCCGATCTCAAGCTCCGCGGGCTCGACGTCTCCCCCGGGATCGCCATCGGTCCGGCCTTCGTGCTGGATGCGCCCGCGCCCGAGCCGAAGGAGACCGTGATCCCGCCCGGCCGGGTGGAGGACGAGGTGCGGGAGCTCCAGGGCGCCGTGCAGCAGGCGGTCGAATCGCTCAAGGCGCAGGCGCTGGAGCTGGACGCGACCGTGGGCCCGCGCGAGGCGCAGATCCTCCGCACCCACGTCTTCTTCCTGCAGGACAAGGACCCGAAGCTCGGCCTGGTCCCACTGATCCAGCGCATCATCGTGGAGGAGCGCGTGGACGCGCCCACTGCGATCCGGAAGGCCGCCAGCCGGCTGGTCGAGCAATTCGCGGCGCTGGAGAGCCCGCTGCTCCGCGAGCGCGACGTGGACCTCCGCGACGTGGCCGACCGCCTGGTCGCGCAGCTCGCGCGCCGTCACCAGGGGGAGCCGGCTGGCGCGGGCCGCCCGGTGGTGATCGTGGCCCGCGAGCTCTACCCGACCCACGCCGCACTCCTCCGCAAGGACCAGACTCTCGGGATCGTGACCGAGTTCGGCGGCAAGACCTCGCACGCGGCGATCATCGCCAAGTCGCTGGGCATCCCGGCGGTCTCCGGGATCGACGACGCCGCGCGGCGGATCGTCTCGGGGACCACGCTGGTGGTGGACGGCGGGCGCGGCGAGGTGGTCCTGAACCCGGCCCGGCCGTCGCTCCGCGCCTACGGGGAGCTGTCGCGCGAGTACGGCGAGCTGCGCCGGCGCGAGCGCAAGGCGCTCCCGCTCCCCGCGGAGACCGCCGACGGCCGGCGCATCTCCCTCTTCGCCAACGTGGACCGGCTCGAGGACGCGGACCCGGAGGTGCTCCGGGTCTCCGACGGGATCGGACTCTTCCGCACCGAGTACTTCTTCATGGCCCAGAGCGCCTTCCCGAGCGAGGAGGACCAGTACCGCCACTACCGCGAGGTCATCCAGCGGGTCGGCCCGCGCAAGGAAGTGGTGCTCCGCACGCTGGACATCGGCGGGGACAAGATGCTCTCGTACTTCGGCATCCCCCACGAGGAGAACCCCTTCCTGGGCCTCCGCTCCATCCGGCTCTCGCTCCAGCACCCCGAAGTCTTCCGCGCGCAGCTCCGCGCCATGCTGCGCGCGAGCGCCCACGGCAAGGTGAAGGTCCTGTTCCCGATGATCACCACCCGGAAGGAGCTGCGCGACGCGAAGAGCCTGCTGGACGCGGCGCGCGAGGAGCTCCGCCGCGAGGGGCGGGCCTTCGATCCGGAGCTCCGGGTCGGGTTCCTGGTCGAGGTCCCGGCCGCGGCGCTCACGCTCCGCCACCTCCTGCCGGAGTGCGACTTCGTGAACGTGGGAACCAACGACCTGATCCAGTACCTGATGGCGGTGGACCGCACGAACCCGAAGATCGCCTATCTCTACGAGCCGCTGAACCCGGCCGTGCTGGAGCTGCTCCAGCAGCTCATCGGTGACGTGCGTCGCGGGCGGAAGGAGATCACGGTCTGCGGCGAGATGGGTGGGAACGCGCACTACACGGTGCTCCTCCTCGGGATGGGCTTCCGCCGCTTCAGCGTCTCGGCCTACGCCTTCCCCGCCTTCAAGGAGATGGTGCGGCGCGTCCGGATGGGCAAGGCGCGCGAGGTGGCGAAGAAGGCGCTCTCGCTCGCCTCGGCCGAGGAGGTCAACGACTACCTGAAGTCCGAGATGGAACGGCTCGGAGCGGCCGCCGGCGGGCGTTTACACGCCCCGGGCGAGGGATAGAATGTCGGCCCAAGAACGCCGGGAAAACGGTTCTCAGTGCCTGTTCCGGGTGAACGAGCGCGAAAGGAGCCTATGAAGTCCGCGCAGAAGGAGCTGGCGCTCCACGACGTGAAGGCCCGGGACCGGGAGGGTGCGCTCCGCGAGCTGGCCGGCGTGCTGGCGCGGCAGGAGGGCCTCGGCCCGGAGGAGGAGCGACGCGTCCTCGACGCGATCCTCGAGCGCGAGCGCGCGCACTCCACCGCGCTCGGGAGCGGCGTCGCGATCCCGCATACGCGAAGCGACAAGGTCCGCGAAGTGAAGGTCGTGCTCGGCCGGAGCCGCGAGGGGCTCGACTTCAAGGCGCCGGACGGACAGCCGGTCCACCTCGTGTTCCTCTTCATCTCCCCGAAGATCGGCATTCAGATCCACACCGAGGCGCTGGCCCGCGTGGCGAAGCTGGCCCTGGAGGGGAGGTTCGACAGCGTGAAGGTCGCCTCCATGCGCGAGAACGAGCTCTGGGAGCTGATGGAAGAGGTCGAGGGCGGGTCGCCGAAACGGAAATGAGGCGCCCGTGAAGCGCGCACGGGCGCACTTGCGGAGACGATGAAGAGCTACAGGCTGTCCGCGGTCTTTCACCGCAAGGTCCTCGAAGAGGACCTCCGATCGACGGACCGCGAAGGGGTGTTGCGCGAGCTGCTCGATCTGATCGTCGAGGCGGACGGTCTCGAGCGGAAGAACCTGGAGCCGCTGCTCCGACAGCTCCTCGAGCGCGAGAAGATCGGCTCGACCGGGATCGGCGGGGGGGTCGCGATTCCGCACATCAAGACCGAGCTGGTCCAGGACGTGACCGGCGCGGTCGGGCGCTCGGAAACCGGGATCGACTACAACACGATCGACGGCGAGAAGGCTCACATCTTCTTCCTGTTCCTCTCCCCCAAGGAGCAGAGCGAGGTCCACCTGGACGTGCTCAAGAAGATCTCGGCTCTGGTGCGGAACAAGCTCTACATCCAGTTCCTCCGCAACGCGCGCAAGAAGAACGACATCCTGGACGTGCTCAAGGAAGCCGAGTCGGGGGGGGGGAGCACGTAGACAGGCTCTCAAGGCGAGGCCGGGGGGGAGAGGACCTGCACATCTGAATCCCATCCAGCTCGGCGTCTCGTACTTCGCCAACCGCATCGTGCGCCACCTCCGCGCCGACCTGGCCGGGCTGGCGCGGGACGGCTTCACCTACGTCGTCCACACCTTCTCCGAGAACGACCTCCGGTTCTTCGCGGGCACGATGCGGGAGGCGGTGGCCGCGACGCATGAGGTCGGGCTCCGCGCGGTGCTCGATCCGTGGGGGGTCGGGGACGTCTTCGGAGGGGAGGCGGACACCGCGTGGGTCTCCCAGTTCCCGGAGCTGCGCCAGGTCCGCGACGACGGCCGGCCACTCCCGATCGCCTGTCCGAACCACCCACGGTTCCGCGAGCTGATGGGCGCCTGGGTGGAGGCGGCGGCCGCGACGGGGGCGGACGCGCTCTTCTGGGACGAGCCCCACCTGTACATCCCGAAGTGGGCGGGCGACGACGAGGCGCGCTGGGCGTGCCGGTGCGACGCGTGCCAGGCGCTCTTCCGCGAGCGGCACGGCGCGCCGATGCCCGCCGCGCGGACGGCGGAGGTGGAAGCCTTCCGGCGCGAGACCGTGGCCGGGTTCGTGCGGTACCTCTGCGCCGAGGGGCGGCGGCGCGGACTGGAGAACCAGCTCTGCCTGCTCCCGGACGAGTTCGCGCCGGGCGCGGGGATGGGCTGGGACGAGGCCTCCGCGCTCGCGGACCTGGACGTCTTCGGCACCGACCCCTACTGGGCGCTGGTGGGACGTGAGCCCGAGGACTTCGTGGGCGGCTACGCTCGGCGGGCGGCGGAGCTCTGCGCGCGGGCCGGGAAGCGGGCGCAGATCTGGATCCAGGGGTTCAAGCTCGCCGCCGGCCGCGAGGAGGAGATCGCGCGCGCGGTGCGGGCGGCGGCGGAGGCGGGCGTGCGCGACCTGGCCTTCTGGGGCTACGAGGCGTGTCACGCGGCCTCGTCGATCCGGTGCGGCGACGCGCCGCGGGCGTGGGACGTGCTGCGGCGCGCCTTCCGGGAGCTGCGCGGGTGAGCGGCGAGTTCCGGGTCGAGGAGGCGCGGGCCTTCCTCGCGGCGATCCCGCGGGGCGCGCGGGTGGCGCTCGTGATGGACGGGGACGCGGACGGGCTCTCGGCGGGGCGGATCGTGGCCGCGGCGCTCCATGCCCGGGGCGTCTCGGTGGCGCCGGTCTTCCCGCTGCGCGGGGAGCACGGTTTCTCGCCGGAGGTGGCGGAGCGCGTGTGGGCGGCGGCGCCGTCGCACGTCGTGCTGGTGGATACGGGCGCGTCGGCGGAGAACCCGCTGGCGCCGCTCCCGGTGCTGGTCCTGGACCATCACCGACCGCTCGGGGGGACGCCGCCGGTGACGGTCTACTGCTCATCGTACTCGCGGAAGCCGACCGAGAACTCGTCGCTGATCGCGTGGCTGGTCTGCCGCGATCTGGCGGAGCTCGGCGCGCTCGACTGGGTGGTGCTGGTGGGCGTGTTCGGGGACCTCGGTTCGGCGGACGCCTTCCCGGAGCTGGCGGATTCCGTGTCGCGGCATCCGGGGACGGCGCTGAAGCGCTGCGTGTCGCTCCTGAACGCGGCGCGGCGCTCGGCGGCATGCGACCCCGCGACGGCCTGGGAGGCGCTGGTGCGGGCGCAGAGCCCGAAGGACCTGGCCAAGGGGAGCGCGCCGGCGGTGGTGCGGCTTCGTCGCTACTACGAGGACCTGCGCGAGGCGATGGAGGTGAGCTTCCGGGCGGCGCCGCGGTTCGGGGGGCGGAACGCGCTGGTGCGGATCGACACGCCGTGCCTGATCCACGGCATCCTCGCGTCGCGCTGGGTGAACCGGCTGCCGGGGTATCGGGTGATCGTGGCGAACGCCGGCTATCTCCCGGGGCGCGTGGTGTTCTCGATGAGGACCGGGCAGCAGGAGAGCCTGATCCAGTACCTCGGCGAGGTGTCGGCCGGTCTCGACCTCGAGGGGGGCCGGCTCGGCTACGGCCACGACCGCGCGACCGGCGGCATCGTCCCGCCGGCGGCCTTCGACGAGTTGCTCCGGCGGATGGGCTTCGAGAAGTAGGAAAGGGTCCTGACCCCTTTTCCTACGACGCCGCGGGCGGGCCGCTCGCGGGGAGCGGCGGCGGCGCGGGCGCCGGCAGGTGCGCGGGCGGCCCGACGGGCGCCGCGGCCGGCTCCAGAGCGAGGTCGAGGATCTCGACCATGTCGGAGATGAAGTGGAAGCGCAGGTCCTTCTTCACCTCCGCCGGCACGTCGGCGAGGTCCTTCTCGTTCCGGTGCGGCAGGATCACCTCCGCCACCCCGGCCCGCCGCGCGCCCAGCACCTTCTCCTTGATGCCCCCGACCGGAAGCACCGCGCCCCGGAGCGTGATCTCCCCGGTCATCGCCACGCTCCCGCGCACCCGACGCCCGGTCAGGAGCGACGCCAGCGCCGCGTAGAGCGTCACGCCGGCCGACGGCCCGTCCTTCGGGATCGCCCCCTCCGGGACGTGGATGTGCAGGTCGCTCCGCCGGAAGAGCCGCGGATCGACCCCCAGCTCCCCGGCCTGCGCGCGCGTGTACGAGAGCGCCGCCCGCGCCGACTCCTTCATCACCGCGCCGAGCTTCCCGGTCAGGATCAGGCTCCCCCGCCCCGGCATCCGCGTCGCCTCGATGAACACGATGTCCCCCCCCGTCGGCGTCCAGACCAGCCCGGTCGCAACGCCGGGGATGCGCGCCCGCTCGGCCACCTCGGGATAGAAGCGCGGGGGCCCGAGGAACTCCGCGAGCTGCGCCGGCCCGACCTTCATCCGGCGCCGCGTCCCCTCCACCCGCCGGCGCGCCACCTTCCGGCAGAGGGTCGCCAGCGAGCGCTCGAGGTTCCGGAGCCCCGCCTCCCGCGTGTACTGGGCGATGATCGCGCGGAGCGTGTCCTCGCCGATCTCCAGGCTGCGGGCCGGGAGCCCGTGGTTCTCGAGCTGCTTCGGGATCAGGTGGCGCCGCGCGATCGCCAGCTTCTCCTCCTCGGAGTAGCCGGGGAGCTCCAGCACCTCGAGCCGGTCGCGGAGCGCGAACGGGATCCCCTCGAGCAGGTTCGCCGTCGTGACGAACATCACCGCGCTCAGGTCGAACGGCAGCTCCAGGTAGTGGTCGGAGAACGCGTGGTTCTGCTCGGGATCGAGCACCTCGAGCAGCGCCGACGCCGGGTCGCCCCGGAAGTCGAGCCCCAGCTTGTCCACCTCGTCGAGCACGAACACCGGGTTGGGCGTGCCGGCCTTGCGGAGCCCCTGGATGATCCGGCCCGGCAGCGCGCCGATGTAGGTGCGCCGGTGCCCGCGGATCTCCGCCTCGTCCCGCACGCCGCCCAGCGACACCCGCACGAACTTCCGCCCAAGCGCCCGGGCGATCGACTTCCCGAGCGACGTCTTTCCGACCCCCGGCGGGCCCACGAAGCAGAGGATCGGCCCGCGCACCCCCGGCTTCAGCTTCCGCACCGCGAGGTACTCGAGGATGCGCTCCTTGACCGGCACGAGCCCGTGGTGGTCCTCGTCCAGCACGCGCGCCGCCTTCTTCAGGTCGTAGTCGTCCGCGGTCTCCTTGCGCCACGGGAGGTCCAGGACCCATTCGAGCCAGGTCCGCGAGACCGTGTGCTCGGCCGACGCCGTGGTCATCCGCGCGAGGCGGTTCAGCTCGCGGCGCGCCTCCTTCTCCACCTCGGGAGGGAGGCCGGCCTTCTTCAAGCGCCGGCGCAAGAGGCGGATCTCCGAGTCCTCCCCCTCCTCGCCCAGCTCCTTGCGGATCGCCTTCATCTGCTCGCGCAGGTAGTACTCGCGCTGGACCTTCTCGATCGAGGAGCGGGCGCGGCTCTGGATCTTGCTCGAGAGCTGGAGCAGCTCGACCTGGCGCTGGAGGATCGTGGTGAGCGTGCGGAGCCGCGCGGTGACGTTCAGCTCCTCGAGCAGCGACTGCTTCTCGGCCACCGAGCCGGCGAAGTGGGCCGCCAGGTAATCGGCCACGGCGCCCTTCTGCTGCACGTTGTCGAGGATCGAGCTGAGGTCCGCGGTGGGACGGCGGCTCAGCTCGAGGATCTTCCGCGCGAAGTTCCGCGCGGTCAGCGCCAGCGCGTCCACCGGCGTCCCGCCCTGCTCGACCTCGGCGAGCTGCTCCCACTCGACGCGGAGCCACGGCGTCCCGGCCGCGAAGCTCTTCACACGGAACCGGAAGAGGCTCTGCACCACGACGCTCCGGCTGCCGTCGGGCACCTTGATCACCCGCACGATGCGCGCGACCGTTCCGACCGGGAAGAGGTCGGCTGCGCCGGGATCGTCGGTCCGCTCGTCCTTCTGGGCCACGACCGCGAGGTGGCCGCCGCTCCGTGACGCCTCCTCCACCGCCTTCAGCGACTTCTCCCGCCCCACCGAGAGGGGGAAGACCATGTTGGGGAAGAGCACGTTGTTGCGGAGCGGGAGGACGGGGAGCGTCGCGGGAGGCGGGGTCGCCTCGGCCGGGGGGGCGTTCTTGCGGGAAGCCATGGGGGGATTGTACGGGGGGTTTCCGAGGGGGTCAGGACCCCCCGGGGGTCCTGACCCCTTTTCCCTTCTTTCAGTTCTTCTCGGTCCGGATCTCGATCTTCCGGGTCTTCGCGGCCTCCGCCTTCGGCAGGCGGAGCGTGAGCACTCCGTGCTGGAGCGAGGCGTCGATCCGCGAGGGATCGATGCCGCTCCCGACCGTGAAGGTCCGGCGGTAGAGGGCGTCGCGGAACTCGAGCGCCACCGGCGTCTGCCCCGGCGCTTCGGGCTCCGTCCGCGCGACGCCCTCCAGCGTCAGCACCCCCTGATCGAGCCGCACGTTCAGGTCCGAGCGCCGGACCCCGGGCAGGTCGGCCATGAGCACCAGGCCATCCGCGGTCTCGTACAGATCGACCGCCATCGGATAGACCGGCAGCCGGGGCTCGGCCGTCCGGAGGTCCGTCGCGTTTCTCTCGTTCTGTGCCATGTTCATCTCCTCACGACGCCTGGACCGGGATCTGGCGCGGGCGGCTCTCGGGCGCCTTCGGCATGCGCACCACGAGGAGCCCGTCCCGGCACTCGGCCTGGATCCGGCCCGCGTCCACGCGGTCCGGCAGCGTGATCATCCGCACGAAATCGCCGGTGCGGCGCTCGCGCCGGTGGTACCAGGACTCCTCCACGCCCTTCGGCAGCGTGTTCCGCTTTCCGCGGAGCGTGAGCGTGTCGCCGGTCAGGCTCAGGTCGAGGTCGGCGGGCGCCACGCCCGGGACCTCGGCCACGACCACGACCTCTTCGGCGGACGAGTGGACGTTCATCGCGGGGAACCCCGCGCTCTCGTCGGCGAAGCGGGGCCCTTCGAAGTCCCGGAAGAGCTGGTCCACCTGTTCCCGCAGGTTGCGGAAGATCGCGGACTCGGGAAGTCGATAGAACACCATCTCGAAAACCTCCTTGCCGCTTCTCGCGGCGTCACCGGGCTTCATAACAAACCCCGTGCCGGGAGGGTCCGAGGGGGACGGGCCGGGAGGGCCGACAGATTGGCCGGGGGACGGGCCGGGAGGGCCGACAAACTGTCAGCGGAGATCCCAGGCCTTCGCGCCGGCGGGCACTTCCAGCTCCCGCCCGCCGATCGTGAGGCGTCCGGCGCGCGGCGCGCGCGTCTGGAAGCGCACCGCGCCGTCCGATTCGGAGAAGTCGGTGATCGCGACGGGCACGGTCGCGACGAGCCAGGGCGCGCCGTCGCGCCGGAGCTCGAAGCCGCCGGGCCCGCGGCGGAGGTCATAGGCACGTCCGCCGACGCGGAGCCCCGCGTGCTCCGCCTCGTCGGCGGCGAAGGACCCGAAGCGGTACCCGCTCCACGGGTCCCAGTCGGCGGCCTCCTCGAGGGTCGAGAGCACGAATAGCGGACCCCAGGACTGGAACCGGTGGCCGCCGCCCGCGCCGCTCCGCGCGTCGTGGTTCTCGCGGCAGAGCCCGTGGCGCCGCCACGAGTCGAGGAAGAGCCGCGCGCCGCGCGCCGCGAGCGCGGCCGCCTCCTCCTCGAAGCCGTAGCGCCGGAGCCCGAGCGTCACGAGGTAGTTCGTGGGAGGCCAGATGGTCCCGCGCCAGTACTGCTGCTGCTCGAAGGCCCGGTCGTCGCGCGAGATCGTCGGGAGCACGTGCTCGCCCCAGAACTGCTTCGGATCGAGGAGCCGCTCGACCATCCGCGCGGCCCGGTCGGGGGTGGGGATGCCGGCGAGCAGCGGATAGAAGCTCGAGGCGGCGCGCCGGCGCGAGCGGCGGCCGTCCCAGTGGACGTCGAAGTAGAACCCCGGGACGTCGTCCCAGAGGAGCCGGTTCATCCGCGCGCGCACCTCCTCGTACTCCTGGAAGAGCGCGGAGGCCTCGTCCAGGCGGCCCAGCTCCTCGGCGATCCGGCCGAGGCACCAGGCGTCGAGGGCGTAGAGCGAGTTCAGGTCCACGGCGTCCAGCGCGAGGCAGCCCGAGGACGCGTCGACCGTGGCGTCGTCCCAGAGCGGGGAGTCGTCCATGCCCGACTCGAAGCGGGCGCGGTCGTAGGGGCGCCACTTCTCCCACGCGGGCGCGGCGGGATCGGTGCCCCATTCGAGGAGCCCGTTCCCGTTGCCGTCGCGCCGCGGCTTCCCGCGCGGGCCGGGCGCGCGCCACCAGCGGTGCCATGCCAGCAGAGGCGGATAGACCTCCTCGAGGAGCGCGCGCTCGCGGCCCAGGCGCCCCCAGAGCTTGAGCGCGCAGAGCGAGCCGATCGGGGGCTGCGAGCGGTCGGCGCTCCCGCGCGAGGCGCTCCGGTAGTTCGGGACGTTCCCGTTCGGATACTGCGTCTCGAGCACCGCGTGGAGCATCTCGCGCGCGAGGCCGGGCGCCTCGATCGAGAGGAGCAGCGCGTTGAAGAAGCCGTCCCACTCGAAGATCGTCCAGTCCTCGGGTGCGCCGTCCGCGCGGGGGAAGAGCCATCGTCGCCCGGCGGGCACGTAGAGGCGGCCGGTGTCCGGCCGCGCCAGCAGCATCCAGTGGAGGCTCCGGGTCAGCGCCTCGGCGGCGCCGGCCGGCGCGCCCGCGCTTCGGACGCGCACGCGCTCATAGGCGGCCCGCGCTTCGTCGAGCGCGGCGGCGACCGCTCCGGGCTCGGGCGCGGCGGCGGCTTCCGAGAGCGTGAAGGCCACGTCCCGCGCGCCCTCGCCGAGGAGGAGCGCCGCGACCGGCCCCTCGGTGCCGCGCGCGCGCCGGCGGCCGAGCGCCACCTGATAGGCGGCGGCGAGGTCGTCGCATGCGGCGGCCTGGGCGGCGGGGAGGGAGAGCCGGAGCCGGAGCGGCCCCGCGCGCGCGCCGCGGCGGTCCGGATCGAGCGCGACCGGGCCCGGGCGGCGCCAGGCGCGCTGGACGAAGAGGACCCCGCGGAAGCCGGGGGGGACCGAGAAGCGCCCGAGCACGGCGCGCTCGGCGGCGCGGCTCCACTCGAGGCGCGCGCCGGGCCCCGGCCAGCGGGCGAGCTCGAGGAGCGGCGCCTGGCGGTTCCGGGCCGGGTCGCCGGCGGCGTCCACCGGGAGCGCGGGGTCCCAGACGAGGCGCGCGTAGCTGCCGTCGGGCGCGTGCGGGCCGACCT
>Ga0187892_10006802_pt1 | contig 16727 bp, 15 predicted proteins | sample MA1701073metaG_FD_139345 | JGI IMG/M metagenome (GOLD analysis project Ga0187892, IMG submission 139345) | Bio-ooze microbial communities from a basaltic lava cave in the Kipuka Kanohina Cave System on the Island of Hawaii, USA - MA170107-3 metaG ... | reverse complement strand
GGTCCAAGACCCGGCGTCTGTCGTCGGCGCCTTAAGCTCCCCGAAGAGCCGCCGACGCCGCGCGCCATCGTCGAAGCCGCTGAGGAACGGGTGCACTCAGTCGCCTCTCCGCGCTCCGACTGATGCCCATAATAATCGACACAAACCGCTGTCCGATAAGTTCGCCGTGCATGGTGAACGATCGCTTGACGGGTTAAGACCTTCGCCTCGCCGCCGGCGGGAATCGCGGGCGCGCTCCATTCCAGTCCTCACCCGATCGCTGAGAATTTTCATTTCTCCGCTAACGGATTATTATAGGGCGAATCTCGTTCGCGCGAAAAAAATGGCGCGGCTGACCCCGGCGAAGGGTGCGCCGCCGCTTCGACCTACGCCTTGCGCGGAGTTCCTTCGCGTCGCCGGCAAACCAACCTTCTTTGCACGGATCGTAAAGGGCGACGGGGCTGAAGGCCCGCCGCCTTCGACCGCCAAAACAAGAAGGCCGCGGAAGCGAACTTCCGCGGCCCGATAATTACTGCCTTCGCAGACCTTACAGTTTGACCTGCAGTTCGACGCCGACCACCCGGCCTTTGTTCAAGGGTGCGAAGGTGCCGCCGCCGATCGCCAGCGGCAACTGCGTTTCGCCGCCATGGGTGACCTCGTTCAAGAGGTTCTGCCCGTAGATCGAGATCGTGCCGTGGTCGCCGACATTGAGCCCGATCGAGGCGTCCATGATGTCGGCCCCCTGCAAGATGCCGAGATTGTTGTCGGTGTAGGCGTTCTTGTCGCGGTGCGCGTAATTGAACCGCGTGTCGACGGAGCCGAAATCGCCAAGCGGCAAGGTGTGCACAAAACCGGCGCCGTACGTCCACGGCGCAAGCCGCGGGATCTGCAAGGCGAGGTCGCGGGCGTCTATGATGTTCGGCTCAGCCGGTTCCTGGTTGGTGTTGTTGTTGAGGTCGCGGAAGTCGCTGTTCAGGTTGAACAGGACCGACTCATAGTCGCCGTCGAGATGGCCGACATTGGCGCTGACGACGAAATTGTCGGCGAGAACGATCTGCGTCTCGAGTTCGATGCCGAAGATATCGGCGTCGGCCGTGTTGCGGATCAGCTGCACGACGCCAGCGACCGGATCCGCGAGATTGATCTCGCGTTGCATATCCTTGATCGATGTCTTGAACACCGCAAGATTGATCGTCGCTACGCCGTCGGCGGGCTGGGCTTTAAGGCCCACTTCGAAGGTGTTGACCTCCTCTTCGTCGAAAGGCGCGATCGGGAAGGCGAGCGAGGTGTGGCGCAGATTGAAGCCGCCGGAGCGGACGCCCTGGGTCCAGCCGCCGTACATCTGCATATAGTCGAAGACCTGCCACTGCAGGCCGACTTTGGGCGTGATGTTCGACCATTCTTCGGAGCCGGAGAAATCGAATCCGCACGAACCGTCGAAGATCGAGCAGGTCGGGCCGGCGTAGCCGCCGGTCGATGGGAAGTTGTTCAAGGTGATGTTGGCGATGTCGGCGCTCTTCTTTTCGTTCGTGTAACGGGCGCCGCCGATCAGCGATAAGGTGTCGGTCAAATCGATGTCGAGCTGCGCGAAGATGCCGTAATTGCGGCTGTCGAGAATGCCGCCGCCGACGAAACGGCGGAACCCGCCGAGGAGGAAGCGCTTCTCTTCATAAGCCGTATCCGACGAGAAGTAGTAGAAGCCTGTCGTCAGATCGACGGTGTCCCAGAACCGGCCCGAATAGCGGATTTCGTTCGAGATCTGATCGTAATTGGTGATCGCGCCGGCATGAAACAGGAAGAAGGGCGTGGCGTCGATGTCGCTTCTGGTGTTGCCCGACGTATCGCGCCAACCGAAGATGTTGGTGATGCGGCCGTCGCCGAATCCCACGTCGATGTCGAGCTGCGCGGAGGCGGTGTCGGCTTCGACTTCGTAGAAGCCCGGTTCGTCGATCGAGAAGATAAAGCTGTCTTTCGGGGCCGAGAACAAGAGGTTCGGCGACGGCGGCGGAGCTTGCGGCACGCCAGCGGCGTTATCGAAGCCGGGGCGGAAGCCCGGGTGATTCTGCGACGACGGCCCGTCGCCCTGGCTCTGGTAGCGCTCATAGCGCAAGAGCAGTGAAGCGCCGTCGGAGATCTGCCACAAGAGTTGCGGCCGCACCGACCAAGTCTCCGCTACGCCGTGGTTCTCGAAGGCGTCGGGGTAATTCCGCGAGATGATGAACCCCATGCCCTGAAGCGCGTTCAAAGTCGGGTTCAGCGGCGGCGGCGCCGTAGCGCGGCGCGTATTGAGATTGGGGCCGCCGAGATAACGGTCATGCCAGCCGCGGTCGTCGTTGTAATAGCCGGTCAGCCGGAAGGCGAGCACGTCCTGGATCAGCGGACCCGAAACGGCGCCTTGGGCCGTATAGTTCAACCCCGTCCCGCGCATGCCGGAATCGACCGAGCCTTTGAACGAGGCTTCGAATTCTTCGAGATTCGGCCTTTTGGTGTTGATGAGAACCGCGCCGCCGGTGACGTTCCGTCCAAAGAGAATGCCTTGCGGGCCGCGCAAGACTTCGATCGACTCAAGGTCGAAAATGTCGAGCACAACGCCGCCGTTCTGGCCGAGATAGACGCCGTCGACGAAGGTGCCAACCGCCGGGTCGATCGACGGGATCGAGGAGTTGATGCCGAGGCCGCGGATCGAGAAGTTGGCGATGCCGCGTGCCGTGCCGATGTCCTCGAGTTGAACGTTTGGAACCGAATAGCTCAAATTGCCGAGGTCGCGGACCTTCAAGGCGTCGAGCTGCTCGGAGCCATAGGCGGTGACCGCCAAGGGCACGTCCTGGACGTTTTCCGCCGCCGCCTTCTTCTGCGCCGTGACGAAGATCTGGTCCGTCAACGCGCCCGCGGCGCCCTCGCTTTCATCCTGCGCGGCCGCCATTTGCGGCGCCGCAGCGACCGCCAGTGCAAAAATCGAGGCTTTCGCCCAAAGCCCGGCTTTCATGAAGTCCTCCCTGACAGGCGCATTTGCTCGCGGGAGCGCCTTCCCCCTCGATTGATCGTCCGGCCATCCTAGGCGACCGGGCGCGCCCCTGACAGGGCGCTGGGCCTCCATTAATCGCTATTTCCGCCGCAACCGGTCGAAGATTCGTAACTGTTGCCTTTCTTCAACATCAGGAACCGGCTCCCCGGCGCGGCCTCCCTGGGCCGGTCGGCTTCAAGGTCCGCTTTATCGCCGCCGCACGGGCGGCCTCGACCCCCCTATCGCCTGAAGGCGTCCGCCATCTGCTGGAGCGAGAACGGGAAGACGATCGTGTTGGTGCGGTCGGTGGCGATCTCCTGCAGCGCCGACAGATAGCGCAGCTCCATGGCGCCCGCAGAGGTCGCGAGAATGGCCGCGGCTTCGGCGAGTTTCGCCGCCGCCTGCTGTTCGCCTTCCGCCGAGATGACCTTCGCCCGTCGTTCGCGCTCGGCCTCGGCCTGTTTGGCGATCGCGCGGATCATTTCCGGGGCCACGTCGACATGCTTGATCTCGACGTTTGAGACCTTGATCCCCCAGGCTTCGGTCTGATGGTCGAGGATCGACTGGATGTCCTTGTTGAGCTTGTCGCGCTCCTGCAGCATTTCGTCGAGCTCATGCTTTCCGAGCACCGAGCGCAAGGTCGTCTGCGCGAGCTGGCTGGTCGCCGCCATGTAATTCTCGACCTGCACGATGGCCCTGACCGCGTCGACGACGCGATAGTAGATGACGGCGTTCACCTTCACCGAAACGTTGTCGCGGCTGATCACGTCCTGCGGCGGCACGTCGTGCACGATCGTCCGCATATCGACTTTCCGCATCTGCTGGATCGCGGGAATAAGGAGCACGAGCCCCGGACCGGCCGCCTTCCGCCCGACGCGGCCGAGGGTGAAGACGACGCCGCGTTCGTATTCCCGGAGAATCTTGATGACGTTCGTCAGTATGAAGAGCGCAACGAACGCAAGAATTCCTAAAAGGCCGATTCCGCCAGGCATCTCATTCTCCTTGATCTTCTTGACGCGTGATCTTACGGACTACTAGCACAAGCCCGTCCGCGCGAGCTGCTTCAACCCGGTCGCCGGGAGCGAGCGCGTCCGCCGAGACGGCTTTCCACAATTCGCCGGAAGCGCGCACGAGCCCAGACTCGCCCGACCACTCGATGACTTCGATCGGCTCCGCTCCGAAGCCAGCCTCCAGTCGGTGCTCGTTTTTCTTGCCCCAGAGCGCAGCGCCCCAAACGAGCTGGACGAGCGTCAGGCCGATCAGCGTCGCAAGCCCGAGCGCGACGGCGAGCTTCGGCGCCGGCAAAGAAGCGAAGAACGCATCCATGGTCAGGTTTCGCCGGGAACGAGTCCCCCGAGCACGCTTTGACCTTTGGCCTGTTTGACGATGAGGACAAGCCCGTCAATGTCGACGACGCGGACGCGCTCGCCCTTCTTCAGCGGCTTGTCGGAGCGTGCGCGCCAACGCTCGCCGTCGACGATCACCCAGCCCTCCTTGCCGTCCCAGTCGTCGACCACGCCCTCGCGCCGCTTGATCGCCTCGGCGCCGATCAGCGGCCCATGGTTGCGCGAGCCGATCACGGCGACGAGGGCGATGGCGAGAAACGCGCCGGCGACGCCGACGATCGAGCCGATAACCGCCGGCGACACCCGGAATCCTTCCGGGAAGATGACGAATAGTCCGAATGCGAACAGAATCGCCCCGGCGAGGCCGACAAGCCCGAGGGTCGGAACATAGGCCTCGACGACGATGAACAGCGCGCCCGCTCCCATCAGCGCGAGCCCCAGCCAGCTGAACGGCAGAACCTGAAGCGAATAGAGGCCAAGGATGAGGCAGGCGAGCCCGATGATGCCGGGAAGAATTGATCCCGGATTCCACATCTCGATGATGATGCCGGTGGTGCCGAGCGACATGAGAATGACGGCGACATTCGGGTGTGAAATGAAGCCGAGAATTCTCTCAAGCAGGCTCGGGTCGGCTTTTTCAAGCGCTAGGTTTTCGGTTTCGATCGTCTTCTTTCCGGCCGCGGTGACGACGGTCTTGCCGTCGATCTGCTTTAAGAGGTCGTCGATGTCCTCCGCGACGTAGTCGATGACCTTGAGTTCGAGCGCCTGATTGGCCGTGACCGACGCCGCTTCGCGGACCGCCTTTTCCGCCCAGTCGGCGTTTCGACCTGAGCCTTCGGCGAGGGCCCGGATATAGGCGACGGAGTCGTTGATGATCTTGGCGCGCATGGCGCTCTGGTTGGACAGGGGCCCGGCCTCCGGCGCCGCCTCATCGGACTCCTCTTGCGCATCAGCGCCATCTTCTCCGGCGTCTTCCGCCTCCCTGTCTGTGTCGTCTTTCCTTTCGGCGTCTTTGCCGCGTTTGGTCGGAGCGTCCTCAAATGGATCCTCCTCAGGCGCCGGTCCGCCGATCTCGACCGGAGTCGCAGCGCCGGTATTGGTGCGCGGAGCCATTGCGGAGATGTGGGCGGCGTACATGATGTAAACGCCGGCCGACGCCGAGCGTGCGCCCTGAGGGTGTACATACGTCGCGACCGGCGTGTCCGAAGCGAGGATCGCCTTGATGATCGTTTTCATCGAGTCGACGAGCCCGCCCGGGGTGTCGATCTCGATGACCACGAGCTCCTTTTTTGCCTCCGAGGCCTCGCCGATCTCGCGTGCGAGATAGCCGGCGGAAGCCGGCGTCACCGGCCCGTCAAGACTGAGGATCACGCCTTGGCGCTCAGGCTCCGGATCCTGGGCGATTGCGCCAAGGCCGATTGCCGCCCCGGCGGCGAAGAGCGCCGAGAAGCCCATAAGCCGCAAAGCCTTGAGCGCACCCATCGGACCCCTCCAGAGCCACGATTAAAACATAGTCCCCCGCGGCGACGATTCAATGACTTGCGCGCAGGCCTCAGCCCACGACAAATCGGTCGATGAGGGTGAAGCCGATTTCGAAGGCGATAAGGGCAATGATGATGAGTTCGAGCCGCAGCGCGCGCTCGGTGTCGATGAGATCGGTCATGGCGGTGGCGGTTTCCCCGAGGACGCCGAGCTTGGCGTTCAAGGTCTCGGCGCGCTCGCGGATTTCGTATTCGTCCTCGAGGCGCGCGTAGAGGCGATCAAGGTCGGGCCGGTCCCACAGCACGTCGGGCTTTTCCAACGCGGCGACGCGGCCCGCGACCCGCGCCTTGACGAGGAGCGCCCGGCCGATGAGGCGGATCATCGAGCGCCGCCCGCCGGGGGGCCGCCCCGCTTCTGCGAGGCGCTGCGCCCAGGGCTCGATGACATCGAAGACCGCCGCGACCTGGCGCTCGTCGAGGTCGAGCGCGGCGGATTTCGCCAGCACGTCGGCGACGACGAGGAGGTGTTCCGGCGTAATGCTCTTAAGGCTGATGATTCCGTCGGGAGCGACCTGATCGCCGCCGTCAGGCGCGACGCTCACCCGGATGATCTCGTCCTCCTGGGGCGGGGTCGGCTCCGAAATGCGCTCGGCGAGCCCGTCGAGGACGCCGCGTTCCTCGGACCGGGTCAGTCCGATCAGGACGACGACGCCGTAGCGGAAGACGGCGGCGAAGCCGTCCGCGCCGGCGCGGAAGGACAAGGGCGCAGTCGAATAGACGTCGCCGCGCTCAAGCCCGGTCGTATTGATCCGCTCACCGACAATAAGCGCGCGACCCGTCATGACGGGCCCCGGCTGACCGGTCGTCTCTGCGCAGGCCTTAGAGAGCGTGGTCGCGCTCATGGTTGGTCCTCGCGCCCAAGGTTCAGCCGCCTCAGGGCCCGGGTCAAGGGCGCGGGAGTGCGGGAGTCTCGCGGCTTTCGGCCCGTAGGGTTAACGGCCGTAGGGTTAACTGATAGCATTGGCGCGTCGGGTTCAGGGGAGGAAGACATGCGGCTTCTGATCATTTTCGCGGCCATACTTGGCTGCGCGTGTGCAGAAAAGCGCACCGAGACTGCGGCGACCCCTTCGGACGATGGTTCAGAGACTCACGCCGCTCCGGCTACGGATGAAGCGGCGGTTCAGGAGCCGCAATCAACCGAGGCGATCATCCCGCCCCGAAGAATTCTGGACGGAACCTGGGACGAATCGCTCGCCGTCGGCCAGTCCCTGACGGTGGTCGGAGAATTCATGCGCAACGATCCGCAATCGAACTGCGCCTATGCCCAGGCGACGCACGCGGCCAGCCCGCCCAAGACGTCATGGGACTGGCTCATCCGCAAGGACGGCCGCTGCATGTGGGTTTCGAGGGGGCCCGATCCGCGGGGCTATAACCGCATTTTCGGCGCGCCGGAGGAAATCCTCGACGCAGCAAATATCGGCCGCAAGATCGAAATCGAAGCTGTTGTCGCGGCCAAAGACGACGGGCGCCTTTATCTGACGTATACGGAAGGCCGTGCTCTCGACCGGTAGCGTGTGCAAAACGAAATGCGGCTTGTGCAAAACAAGGACTCGCATTTTGGCTCTCTCTTGAGCAATCTGTTTCTCGCGCAGGCGGCTCCGAGGCGAAGAGCGGGGCGCGAGATGCAAGCCCCGTCGCGCAGCCCTCGAATGCGCGCTCGAAATGGGGTGCCTGCGCGCTTCTCCCTCCATCGCTCGGTCAGGCGAGCGTCAGACCGCAATGTTCGGCAAAGCGCTTGAAGTCTCGGTCGCGCGCGACCAGCGCGATTCCATGGTCGACGCAACATTGCGCCACCATTGCGTCGGCGAGCGGGGCCTTCAACTTTCGGGCGATTAATCTGGCGCGCGCAGCGGCCACGCGGAGCCAATATCCCTCTTTGAGATCCAACACGGGCAAGGCCAGCACGAGGTCCGAATGGCGCTTCGGCAAACGCGGTTCGGCGAGGACTTCTGCGAGTACGGCGGGAGCGATCCCCACTTCGCCGGCGGCGAGATTGACATGGAGCTTGTCCACGTCCGCTCCCCTCTCGCCCTCGATATAGGCGATCAGGGTCGATGAATCGGCGGCGATCATGCTTTGCGGCGCAACGGACGGTCTTCGCGCAAATCGTCGAGATCGATGCTGAACTTGAATGTGCCCCGCAGGCTCTGGAATTCCGCTTGGGCGCGCGCGGCATCGAGTTTCCTTAGCGCTGCGCGAACCGTCTCTGTGACGCCCTCCCCGGTGTAATCCTGCACGCGCTTCAGGAGGGTTTCGGGAACTTCGACCGTTATCTTTCGCATGGTCTCCATGCCCAGCATAGGTACCAGCATAGCCGCTGGGGCGCAAGCCGGGAAATCATACCTACTCCGGACTGAGCGTTTGTGGGTTAAGCCTGAATAGTGAACGCCGATTACAGACCCGATCCGGCCATCCTCGCCCTCGGCGATGGCGCGCCGTTTTACGACGCGGTGAAGCCGGCCCAATTCCCGAAACACATCCTACGCTTCCGCAACCAGCGCTGGGCCGAGCGGGTCGGGCTCGGAGGGCTGAGCGACGAGGAGTGGGTCGAACATTTCGGGCGATTTCGTCCGTTCAAGGACAATTTGCCGGAGCCCCTAGCGCTCCGCTATCACGGCCATCAGTTCCGCGCGTACAATCCCGAAATCGGCGACGGGCGCGGCTTCCTCTACGCGCAGCTCCGAGACGGAGAGCGTCGCCTTCTCGATCTTGGAACGAAGGGGTCAGGCCAGACGCCCTATTCGCGCACCGCGGACGGCCGGCTCACCCTGAAGGGCGGCGTCCGCGAAATCCTCGCGACCGAAATGCTCGAGGCGCTCGGCGTCTACACCTCGAAAACCTTCAGCCTCATAGAGACCGGCGAGGCTTTGACCCGTCACGACGAGCCCTCGCCGACGCGCGCCTCCGTGCTCGTCCGCCTCTCGCACAGCCATGTGCGCTTCGGCACGTTCCAACGGCTGGCGTTTGAGGGAAATGCTCAGGCCATTGAGACGCTCGTCGACTACTGCATCCGGCATTTTGATGCGGCGGCGGACCTTCCTCCCCTGCGAAGCGGGGGAGGTGTCGCGCGCCAGCGCGACGGAGGGGGCGAATCTCCAGGGCCGCCACCCCCCGCTCAGTCGGCTTCGCCGACAGCTCCCCCGCAGGCGGGGGAGCAAAGGCGCGGCGCGAGCCGAATTCCGGGGGGGGATCAGCCAGCAATTCAGGAGCCGCGATCCCCCCCTGCCCCGCCTTTTCAAGGGGGGGAATTAGACCGCGCTCAGGGCGAGAAAACGGGTTCGATAGTCAGATTCTACGCCCGCGTTGTCGCGCGCACGGCCCGCCTCGTCGGGCAGTGGATGGCGGCCGGGTTCGTCCACGGCGTTTTGAATTCCGACAACATGACCATCACCGGCGAAAGCTTCGACTACGGACCATGGCGCTTCGCTCCGGCCGCCGACCCGTCTTTCACCGCCGCCTATTTCGACCATTCGGGGCTTTACGCTTTCGGCCGGCAGGCGGAGGCCGCCGCCTGGAATCTCGCCCGGCTCGGCGGATGCCTGACGCTTGTAGCCGATACGGCGGCGCTCAACGCCGCGCTCGCGACATTCGCCAACGCCTATCAGGAGGGCATGGCGGAGGCCTTCTTTCGCCGCTTGGGGCTCAAACGGACGGGTACGGACGATTTCGCGCTTGTCTCGGCGCTCCTGCGCTGGATGGAGGCGACGCGCGTTCCATATGAGCGCCCGTTTTTCGACTGGTTCTGCGGGAGGGCGTCCGAGCGCCGCGCCGCCGCCAGTCCGGTCGTCTCACTCTATGCGGCGCCGGAATTCGCCGAGGCGAAGTCACAGCTCCTCGCCGCCGAGCCCGACCGTCCCGAGCGCCTCGCGCACGCCTATTTCGCCGGGGCGCCGTGCACTATGCTCATCGACGAGGTCGAGGCGATCTGGGCCAAAATCGCCGAGGCCGACGACTGGTCGGCGCTCGGCGCCAAACTCGCCGAGATCGCCGACCTGCGCGAAGCCCTGTCGATCGAGGCGGTCTATCTGCCTTGAAGTGAAGCGGCCCGGTCAGTCCCGGTCGACGATTCGTCGCGCCTTGCCTTCCGCGTCGCGTCGGAGGATGCCTACGCGCATCCGTTCATATAGCGCTTCGGGAAGCATTCCGTAGACGAATTGGCCGCGCCTGCCGGGGATCGGACGCAGATCGAACCCCGGCCATGAGAAGGCGTTCAGTTCGTCGATCGCGATCCACTGGCGCTCGTCGTCGAGACCGAGTGACCGGCGCGTCCGCGACGGGATTTCGATCGCCGCCGGATCGGACGGAGGCGAGTGCGTGATCGGCGCGACGACAACCTTGATTTCTCCGTCTTCGCTTCGGCGAATGGCCAAAACGATCGCGCACGGGCGGTCCTTGACACCCTCGCTCGCGCCGCGATCCTTGTCGCGGCTCCATAGGAACGAATAACGGATGACGAGGCCCGGCGACGGCGCCGGAATGGTCATGGCGCCCGGCCGTACTCGGCCTCGCGGATCGCCTTCACGATCTCGTCGGGAAGGTCGCCGACAATGAGCGATTGCCGTTCGCGGCGTTTGAGCGCCTCGTAACGCGCCAGTTCCGCCGCCGACAGATAGCCGCCGATCACCCGGCCGTGGCTGGTGACTGCGAGCATGCCCACCTCAGCCGCTTCGTCGCGATAGCGGCCGAAATTCCGCGCGAATTCACTCGCCGGAATTCGCCGCGCCTTGGTCGTCCTCGTCATACCTTGCGTAAAATACGCATTTTACGCAAGGTATGCAAGTATGAAAAAGCGCGATGTAGGACAAAGCGCCAAGTATGAACGTATGGAACTGCGCGCCTTAGTCGCTCGCGAAACGCGCCGGCGCGGTCAGGTTGAGCCGTCGGATTTCGGCGAGGCGGCCGGCCTCGACCGCGCCTTCGATCAGCTCCGTTCCGGCGAGGGCGAAGATGCGGCCGTCGGCGAAAATGGCGCGCGTATTGCCATACCAGTCGACGCAGGAGACCTCGCATTTGTAGTCGGGATGTTGCGCGCCCTCACGCGCCAGTAGCTCGCCCGCTCCGGCGAGGTGCGCGTTCTGATCGACAGATAGAAAGCTCACGTCGGATGGTCCGCTCCGCCACGACCAGCGCCCGCTCTCAGCCTGGTTGAGGACGGTCGGCAGGCCGAGAAGGCCGGCGCCATCTTCGTCGACGAGGCTGTTGAAGGCGTGGCTGCGGCCTTCGGATTCGTAGCGGTTCCTGAGGATCTCAGTGTCGGCGATGTGCGGCCTGCCGCTCAAATCGACGACGGAAACGGAGAGGCCATTTTCGTCGCGATAGCCGGTCAAAACGATGTCGTCGCCCATGCGCTCGGCGCGGATGACGTTGTGCGGAAGCTGCATCGCGCGCGCCTTCTTCGGCGCATCGACAGGCACGGCGACGGCCGTCGTGGACCATGGAAGGGGGATTTCGTCCGTGTCCCATTCGTCAGGCGGCGAGGAGCTCCGGAGCTGCCGGCCGCCATAGACGACGTGGGTGTCGGTAAAGCGGTTTTCGTAGTAGGGGGCGTTCGGCGCGGGAACATCCGTATACGAAGAGGCTTCCGCCGTCCGCGGCGCGTCGCGAAACGCGGCGAGCGGCGCGCGAAAATATCGCAGGCGGACGTGATGGTCGTCCGGCCTGCAATCATTCCCCTCCCAGCGCAGGAGCGCGCGGAATTCCCGATCCGAGGTCTCGAGCGCGAACTGGTCGTTGGGCCACCCGCGGGTGAAGAGGACTTTGGGCGCGCCGCCGGCAAGCGGCAGGCGGAAGAGAGCCGCCGGCGCGCCGTCGCCGGGTTGCGGCTTTCGGTCGGCCGCGCAGCGCTCGAATGCGTCCTTCGGGTCAATATCGTTATAGCTGTTGGCGATCCATAAGAGCGCGTCGGTCCGCGACACGTAATATTCGCGCGGCCACGGCGCGACGAACGCCGTCGTCGCGCAGGCGAGCGCATCGCCGCGGCCGGCGCGCGCCAAGGGGCAGACGGAAACCGCGTGGATCGCCGGATCGATGGTGCGCTGCACCGGTTTGTAGACGGAGGCGGCGTCGAAGAGCGCGGCCCGAGGGAAGCCGGAGCGGTCCTTCGACCAGCGCCAGGCCTGCGGCCATTCGATCGGCTTTTCCGGATCAATGTCGTAGAGATCGACGGGGGTATAGACGATCAAATTGTCGTCGACGAGCCGGGTCGCGTAGTTCCGCCGGCTGTAATAATCGTCAGAGGACAGATAAAATGTGCCGTCATGCGCGAACGAGCCGTCGGCGCCGATGGTGAAGACGGCGATTTCGCTCGCTTCAAAGTCGTAGCTGTAGCCGAGCACGACGAGGCGATCGCCGGAAATCAGCATCTCGTCATACCAGGTGTCCGCGTTTGGATCGCGGTAGACGTCCGCGCGTGCGACGAGCTTGAGACCTCCGGCGGTGTCGACCGAGAACAGCCGCCCGTCCTGCAGGACGATCAGGAAACGGCCGAACTGCTTGACAATGTCGCCTTCGTCGACGCCCGTCTTCTGGGTGTTGGTGATCGAACGGGAGGCGGGAAGGCGCGCCCCTGTGATGACAATTCTTTCCTTCGCTGCGTCGCTTTTCGGGCAAGGCTCTTCGTCGCATTCGACCGGCGCCGCCGCGAAAAGCCTTTCGTTGCGCCCGGCCCACCATGCGCCGCGGGCCTTCGCGGCCGCTTTGACGTCTTTCAGATATTGAATGAATTCAGCCTCATCCCGGAAGGTCTCCATGCGCTTCGAGACGAGGGCATCGAGCGCCGGGTCTTCATAGGGCGCAAGCGGTCCTGCTGCGTCGTCGGCGGTCGCGCACCCCGCAAGCCACGCCGCCAGCGCCGCCGCCCTCCAGATGCCGATCACCCAAACCTCCAGTCGAAATCTTGCGAGCGGCCGCAGCGCTGCGAAGGTGGGCCCGCGCCGCGATTGTGCGGAAAAAGCGTCGAGAGGTCTGACGCCGCATTGCCACAGCGGTGCGGAATTCGGCGGTTTTTCCTGCACGAAATCGTTACGCCGGCCGCCGAATTCGGCCATGGTCGGCATGGGCGCCCCGGCAAGCCGGCTTACGCCGTCGGGGCGCGGGAATGGGAGATTTCCGATGGCCAAGATCTTGCGCGGTCCTCTTTCTATCGCCTTGGCGGGTGCGGTCGTCGTCGGCGCCTTTCCGTCGACCCCGGCCATCGCCGAAACCGTCGTGGACATCATTACGGTCACCGCGCAAAAGCGCGAAGAGAATCTGCAGGACGTGCCGCTGTCGGTCGCGACCCTTTCCTCCGAGCGGCTCGCCGATATCCAGACGGCCGGCGAAGACATTCTGGCGCTCGGCGCGCGGGTGCCGAGCCTTTACGCGGAATCCTCGAACGGGCGACTTGCGCCGCGCTTCTACATCCGCGGTCTCGGCAACGTCGATTTCGACGTCGCGGCGTCGCAGCCGGTCTCGATCATCGTCGATGAAGTCGTTCTTGAGAACGTCGTTCTGAAAAGCTCGCCGCTTTTCGATGTCGAACAGGTCGAAGTCTCGCGCGGTCCGCAAGGCACGCTGTTCGGCCGCAACACTCCGGCCGGCGTGGTCAAGTTCACCACCAGAAAACCGACGAACGAATTCGACGCGTTCGCCCAGGTCGCCTACGGATCCTACAATACGGTGACGGCGCAGGCGGCGATCGGCGGCCCGCTCGTCAAGGATGTTTTGTCTGCGCGCGTCTCGGGGCTCCTGCAGCGGCGCAGCGACTGGGTGGACAACGCCTTCACCGGCGAGGATGACGCGCTCGGCGGCTATGAGGAATTTGCAGGCCGCGCCCAGCTCCTGTTCACGCCGACCGAAGCGTTCAGCGCGCTCTTGAATTTCCACGCGCGCGATCTCGACGGCACATCCGCGCTCTTTCGCGCCAACATCATCGAGCAGGGGACGGGGAAGCTGGTTCCCGGCAATTACGACCGCAACGTGGTTTTCTTCGACGATGGCGGAAACAACCCGCAAGGCGCCGACGGCTGGGGGGTCAACGGCAAACTCGAATATGATTTCGGCGGCGCGGTCCTGACTTCCGTCACCGCCTATGAAACAGCCGACAATTTCAGCCGCGGCGACATCGACGGCGGCTTTGTCGGACCGAATTCGTTCTTCAATCCGGCGGCGCCGCCTCCGCCGCCCTATTTCCCTGACACGATCCGGTTCCCGGCCGAGACGCAGGACTCAATCGACGATATCGACCAGTTCACCCAGGAGCTGCGCCTTGCTTCGGACAGCGACGGACGACTCGGCTGGCAGCTTGGATTCTACTATTTCGACTCCGATTTGCTCGTCTCAACTGTCGGATCGGCGTTTCCGCCGCTGACCACGCTCCGTCACCGGAACGAATCCTGGGCGGCCTTCGCCCAGGCAAGCTACGACGTGACCAGCCGGTTCACGGTGACGGGCGGGCTTCGTTACACTGAGGACGATCGTGATTTCGAGGCCGTGGTTCTGCCGCCCTTCGTGACGGTCAATCCGACCAGCGCGTCCGACGAAGATTTGAGCTGGGACGTGAGCGGACTTTATGCGGTCAATGAGGGCCTCAATCTCTATGCGCGCGTCGCGCGCGGCTTCCGCGGACCCACAATCCAGGGCCGCGACGTAGCATTCGCGGCGTTTTCCGGCGCCGTCGATCCGCAGACGGTGGCGACATCGGAAACGATTCTTTCCTTCGAAGCCGGCTTCAAATCGTTGTTTCTGGAGAACCGCGCGCGCCTAAACGTCGCCGGCTACTACTACACGATCGACGATCAGCAGTTTTCGATCATCGGCGGCGCGGCCAACGTCAACCAGGTGATCAACGCCGATGAGGGAATCGGCTGGGGCTTAGAAGCGGACGCTGAGTTCGCCGTGACGGAAAACCTCTTCGTCGCCGCGGGCTTCGCCTACAATCACACCGAGATCCGCGACGAGACGCTCGCGACTGCGCCCTGCGGTTCGGGGCTTTGCACGGTTCTCGATCCGCTCAACGGTCTCGGCCAGGCGCTTATCGACGGCAATCCGTTCCCGAACGCGCCGCTTCTCACGCTCAACGGCTTCGCGGAATACACGCACCCGCTCGGCGACAAGAGCGAACTCTTTGTCAACACCGACTGGGCTTTGCAGGGAAAGACGAATTTCTTCCTCTACGAGTCAGCGGAATACCGCTCGCGCGGCAATTTCGAGGGCGGAGTGCGCGCCGGCTATCGCTGCCGCGACGGTCATTTCGAGGCGGCGTTTTTCGCCCGCAACATCACCAATGAGCATAACCTCAAGGGCGGCATCGACTTCAACAACCTGACCGGGTTCGTCAATGAGCCACGCATTTTCGGCGTGCAGCTGACAGTCAGAAGCTGAGCCGCGAGGCAAAAGGGGGATCGCGAACCGAGACGGCGCACGCGATGGCTCGACGCCGCAGGGCGGAAATGCCAAGTTTTCGCGTCGGCGTTGGGAGGGGCTGAATGCCGTCCGCAGATGCGCTGTTCAGCGCGGGAAATTCGCTTGCGCTCGCCGGCTGGGCGATCCTCATATTTCTGCCGCGGCGCTGGAGCCTCCTGTTCTGGATTCCCCAATTCGTGATTCCGGCGCTTCTGGCTCTCGCCTATTCAGGCCTGATGGCGACTTTTTTCTTTCGCGCCGGCGGCGGTTACGGATCGATCGCCGAAGTTCGCAGTCTCTTCGCCGATGACTACGTCCTGGTCGCCGGCTGGCTCCATTACCTCGCATTCGATCTCTTCGTCGGCTCATGGATCGCCCGCCGCTCGGACGAAGCGGCGATCTCGCGCCTTATTCAGACCGTCTTCCTCCTCGCGACATTCATGTTCGGGCCGGTCGGTCTTCTTCTCTTTCTCTTGACACGGACGATGACGACGGGACTCGTCCGCGGGCGCGGGTGACGATGACGCAGCCCCGGTTCTTTCCAGCTGCCGACGACTATGCGAGCCGCGCTTTTGTTGCGACCGGCATGTTCATGCTTGCGCTGCTCTTTGCGCTCGCGCCGGCCGCCTGGCTCGACGAGCGGACGATCGACGAGGTCAGCGTGTGGTGGAAGCCGCTGAAGTTCTGCCTTGCGCTCGGCGTCCATTTCTTGACCGTCGCAGCGCTGGCGCAGCTCCTCGCGCCCGCAAGCCGTGAGGGATTTCCGCTGCGCGCCGGCGCGTTCGCCATGGTCGCCGCGGGTCTCTTCGAGATCGTCTATATCGCCCTGCAGTCGGCGCGCGGGCGCCGCTCCCACTTCAACTACGAGACCGAGTTCGAGTCGCAGATGTATATGGCGATGGGCGCAGGCGCCCTCGTCCTCGTCCTCGTTCCACTGATGATCGGCGTCATGCTGGCGCTGCAGCGCGACGGCGACCGTTCGGGCGTGAAACTAGGCGCCGTCCTTGGACTCATCGGGGGGCCTCTTCTGACGATCGCCTTCGCCGGCTACATGTCGATGTCGGGAAGCCATTTCGCCGGTCGGATCGACGCCGGCGATGCGGGAGGCCTGCCGCTCTTCGGCTGGTCGCGAGCCTATCCTGATCTGAGGCCCGCGCATTTTGCGGCGACTCACATGATCCAGATTCTGCCGGCGATCGGCTATATCGGAGACCGACTGGCCCCGGCTTTGGCGAGGCGGGCGGTTTTCGCGGCGAGCGCGCTTCTGGGCGCGTTCGCGGCGGGCCTGTTTGCGATCGCCCTTTCCGGGCGCTCGCCGCTCGGCTTTCTCAACTGATCGAAGCGTGACCTAGGTGTGAGCTTTCCATAGGTTGTCCATCCGGCCCGAGCCGGGAGAAGCTGAAGGTGTCGACGCCTCAGCAATCCCGGAGGACCGGATGAACATCCACAAGAATGCTCGTTTGACGCCCATCGGTC
>Ga0187892_10006801_pt1 | contig 16727 bp, 19 predicted proteins | sample MA1701073metaG_FD_139345 | JGI IMG/M metagenome (GOLD analysis project Ga0187892, IMG submission 139345) | Bio-ooze microbial communities from a basaltic lava cave in the Kipuka Kanohina Cave System on the Island of Hawaii, USA - MA170107-3 metaG ... | reverse complement strand
TGCTGGGTTGTTCGGCGCTAGTCGCGCTTACGGAACAGAAGTTTTCCATGATGAAATTCCTGAAGTCATTCTTTCTCACATTAAGAGAGCGATTCTCTAAGACTCAAGCGCCTCACAACCTCAAGTCAGCCGTCGGCGACAACGAAAAGCTCAGTCGTTACATTTTCTCCTCAAGACATTTCAGTCGGAAACCCCCGCGTGTCAAGGCTGAAGCGTATATGCCTAGACATGGCGAAGTCTCAGTCTTCCGGATTGACGGGCTGGACCACTCTGCAATATGGGAAATTGGCATCGATGTTGCTAAGAAAAGGGCGCGGACACTCTACGCGCGTGGAGACACAGGAGCCACCGATGTCAGGAAAGTCGGCTTAGATGTACGGCCTGATGAACCTCCTCCGCGTCATGCAAACGTGATTGGTTGGCCTGAGGATGACAAGCCTCGTCAAAAACTGATTGCTCTGCAGTTGGCCGCAGTCGCAATCTTGGTTCTGAAGGAGTGAGAAGAGAGTGCGCTTTAGTCGGTGAGAGAAATCAAATTGTGAGCAGTCAAAGCCGTGAAAACACCAAGGAGTCGAAAAGTTCAGACGAACAAAACAAAACATCTAAATGACGTTGAGGGACCCCTTTGAACCTGCGCTGGCTGGAGTTTTCGCGCAAACGAAGGACCAATTAGTATTACCCCTATGAACAAAAACGATTTCTTCAGCGAACTAACAAACTCACGAGAACAGCGCAGATAACCAACTGGAAAAGTACGCCCCTCGGAAGGGCCGTTGAGTATGAGAGACGAAGACATTAAACGTTTAAGTGAGCCCTATACAAACCCGCGCGTCGATATGGATCGTCGGTTTCATTCCTCGATAGGTGCGGATGTTCCTCACGCCAATATCCTACTCAGAGAAATCTATAACGACCTCGACACAAAAACATTGGGTATCTCTTGGTGGCTTAGCGTACCAATTCATGAGCGCGCGCTTATTAGTGACTATCTTTATCAGTGCGCCTTCAGTATCGAGGTGAATCTGGCGGAAGCGAAACTGCATTTCTTGGAGTTCCTCGATGCCCGGGAGAAGCATGAGAAACGCATTGCTGATTGGGTCATCGTGGGGCCGCGTGGTGAACCAGTAGTCAAACATCCTTCTGCCGATGCACCGATCGACGATCTAGTAAACAAACTTGAGGCAATGCACGTGTGCGGATTCTTTCAGGCAATTGGTTCCACACTAGACTGTTTGGGCGCTTGTATTATTGGTGTGCTCGCACTGAATGCGCGGCTACGAAAAAGTGATATAGCAAGAGCGAAACAAGCCCTGGACAAAGTCCCTGTAACTGGAACTCCGGGAAACAAGATACAGCTTGACTTCAACATTTCTTCGATTCGGTAAGGAGCAATAGCGGCCCTTTGGGCTGGTTAGAAGGGTCCGATCAATATCGAAACGTGTTTATTCATCGCGGTCGTCGCTACACTTTCAACCAAATGACACCGCGACCGAGTTTGATTGTTGATAAAGATGGCCGCTCTAGAATCATTACGACGTCCACAATGCATTTGGTTAGGGAACCAGACAAGTCAGACGCTGAGGGTTTCATACACCCGAACCTTGTGCTGAATGAGGATGCTGAAATTACGTTAACTGGAATTTTTCGGAGTTGCAGGGATATGGAAGAAGCGATTTGCGAGCGATTGGTAGATATATGGCGAAGACGACGTTCAGACTCTCGACTCATCGAGCAGCCAGCGAATCAGTGGGATAGCGATTTTAAGTCATCCCTGTTCACCGGATACGATGCTACGGCCGAGCGCATTGAGAAAGACATGGTAATTAGCTCGCCCGTGATGTTGCACAGAATGATTTCGTCCGGGACAGTGGATAGCCACCTAAAGATGTGGAAAGGGTCACTGTGGGACAAATAAACAGGTCGCAGAGGTGTTTAGATAATGGTCACCAGGTGTACTGCGATTACCTGAAACACCTTTCCAAAGATTCAGGACATTACAGATATGGCTGATCAATTTTACGAAGAAATCACTAACGCGCTGGCGCGTGAGCTCGATAAAGACCGCTTTGAACTCTGTGCGGCGTCTTTGCTTAGAAAAGAATTTCCAACACTTGTTCCAATCCGCGGTGGGACGGACAGCGGCATGGATGGTGTGACGGCAGGTGACGGCCCATTTCTGGTCTGTACCACGGGTAGAGACGTAATCCGTAATCTCACGGGAAGTCTCAAATCATATCTTAGTAGTGGAGGCACACCTGGCTCTCTGATATTGGCAACTTCGCAGGAATTGAGTCAAACGCGCCGTCGAAACTTGCAGAAACGGTCCCGTGATCTCGGCTTTTCATTACTACAGATCTACCCTCGTGCAGCAATGGCTGAACGCCTCTATCACGAACCTCGATGGTGCAAGGATCTCTTGGATTTAACTGGCCGCCCTTCCGTACTGACAGTTGTTCCTTTGACGGATAGACCACTCATTGATCAATCGTTGGTGGGGCGTGATGAGGAAATCAAGTGGTTACTGGAGAGTCAGGGCGATCGGGTGCTCACCGGACAGCCAGGTTCCGGAAAAACATCTCTTCTGCGTCAGCTGGCCCTGCGTGATTGGGGGTTATTTGTTATTGATGACGACCCTGCCGCAATTGCGAACGCGGTTTCGCAAGCAACAATCCAAGGTAGTCATTGTTGATGACGCCCACTTTAAAACCGAATTGCTGACCAGGCTCAAACAACTGCGACGCGAGATAAACGCTGAATTCGATATTGTGGCCACCAGCTGGACTGGCGATAAAGCCGTTTACGGCCGCTGGAGACTCATTTTGTGGATCAAAATAACTCAGGCAAGTGTTCGCTCACTCGCCCTTAATCGTCTGCGCCTTTTGTGTCGTATGTCTTCAAAACTTACAGCAAAACAAAATCTCATTTTGGGGGAAATCCGAAAGTTAGCAGAAGTTTTCGGTATGGATTACGAGAACATCTTGGACTACGACCCGGACTCCCGCACTACGATGTTGGAAGTCATGAAGAACAAGATGATCCGTGGGCAGGTAATTATTTGGTACACGCTAGTCGATGAGTACTTGAATATGGAGATCTGTCAATACTTCTTCGGCAAGAAACGTTCGTTTCCGCAGCTGTGGAAGACAAAGCGCTTTCAGTTGTTCAATTACCACGTTCTCGAAGAATTGTATCCACTGCAGAAACTACGACTTGTCAGAGCCATTCGACCGTTACCGAAGACAGTAGTCAGAACGATCGAATCATTGAATGCGCTTCGCAACGGGTTGGCTCATTCTTTCTTCCCGGAGAACCTGAAAAAGAGCAAGCCAACAAGGAAAGGAAAAAGCATCTTCTCGGCTGAAGGTGGTCAGCTGTTTATGGAAGACATGCATGATGTCTCAAATTGCTTCATATTTAAGGATTCGGACTTAGGAATCGCGAGTCCGTAACAATTTCGATCCGCAAGGAGCAGAAAGGTCACCGCTAGAGCCAGAGGTCGGCAGAGAGTTGCATGACCGAAAGAGCCCTATTGGTGTAGACTGTGGTCATGAAAGTGTTGGAACTTCAGCTGCCCGAACAGACCGCTTCTAAATTGCAGGAGGCTGCCGAGCGCCTCAGTGTTTCTCCCGAGCAGTTGTCAATCATGAGTATCGAAGAGAAGCTTGCGCAGCTCGAGGACGAATTCCGTCGCTCGGCTGAATACGCGCTGCAGAAGAATGCCGACCTCTATCGACGGCTTGCCTGATGCGCTATTTATCTCTTCAGGAAGTCATCTCGCTACATTCCCTCTTGATTGCACAAAGTGGAGGAAGCTCCGGCTTAAGAGACCGTGGCGCTTTGGAATCGGCAGTGGCGCAACCGGAGGCTAGTTTTGGCGGCGAGGACTTGTATCCGGATCTCGCCAGCAAGGCTGCGGCGTTGGGCCATTCGCTAATTCAAAATCATCCATTTGTGGATGGCAACAAGCGTGTTGGTCACGCCGCTATGGAAGTATTTCTTTTGCTCAACGGCCACGAAATTGAGGCATCAGTTGATGAGCAAGAGACGATCGTAATCGACGTCGCAAGCGGAAAGGTTTCAAGGGTCCAGCTAAGTGAGTGGTTGCGTGAACACATGGTCGTAAAGAATCGGCCCACCTGACAAACCACCTACAATGAGGGGTTCAGCCCAAGGGGCAATAGGCCCTTTTTTCAAGACTGAATGCTGACCACGCGCCGCAGTTGAAGCGCAGTGCGCAGTTAACGAACTTGCAAATTATTCCGGGGTAGTTCAGTGGTAGAACGCTCGGCTCTGGACCTGAACGCATACTTCCTAACCGAAGCCGGGCTTTCTGACCTTCAGGCAAGACTCCAAACGAATCACTACGACGTGACAGTGCCCGAAGAAGGTGCGCTCCTGGTGACAGCTTGGCTTGTGAGAACGGATATGGAGAGGAGGCCGAAGGGCTTTTGAACGAGCTCTCTCCTTATTTTACGAGCCTGCGGTTTTATCCGGTTCCAGTAGACCAACCTCGCCGATTCGGTTCACGAGTGCACTTACAAGACGTCGGTACGACGATTAACGACCTCCAGAGAATTAAGCCAAATAATCGCATCCTCGCACAGAAGGAAGCGATCGAAGTCTGGGCCCCGTGGTATGACCGTATGGTCGCACTCTTTCTTGAAACAATTGAGGACGGCTGCCCCTGCAGGAAGTATCCAGAAGGATGGACCGATCGGGCACTGGCCTTGTTGGGTGAATATGCTGAGTTGCGGAAGGAGCACTCGCTCTGTGGAAAGCCGGAACGCAGTGGGGGCCATTTTGCGCAATTGAGAGAATTTCTCGGCCGATGCGCGACGAAACCAGGATTACTCAACGGTCGGGAGGTAGGCCGGATTCGACTCATGCTGAACCGATACGTCGAAAAACGTGGTGCACCAGACTCGATGATTTGCGCAGAGAAGCGGAATCGGCAGGCAGCCTACGTAGCTGGTCCAATTTTTCAAGAGGTCGCCGCTGTCGTTATTGAGAGGTTCGAGAAGCATTCTAAGGCCGAGGGCCTTGATGATGTAGGGTTCCTGAAACAAGCGGTTAATCGGGAGGAGGCTGAAAGCTCCGGCGTTCCCGAAGACACTCAGATTCCAATTACCATTCAGCGGAAAGTTGAGCGATGCCTTAACGAGACCGTCGAGGTGCTTATTGAACGCGGTCTGATCACGTCAGGTGAAACCTTGGCCCGCTTGCTGCCTCAGGTGATCTCCGGGATTCGCGCCGCAGGAATCACTGACTCAGTTCTTCGGCAGCTTTATGCAGCTATCTATCGAGCGTTTCGAAGGCGGCGTTCGCTGCTTCTTCTTAATCTGGAAAAGCAGATCCAAATTGAGGAACTGCCCTGGGTGGCTGCCATCGACCGATTCCGGAACGAGAATCTTTCCAGTCTTGATCTGGCCAGTCAGACACTTGAGGAAGTAACGCTTCTTACAGTGAAGTCATTCCCGTACGCGATTCTTCCGAACAAACTTCTTCAAGAGTTGCGTGCTCTGGTTAAAGGAGCGGATCTCGACATTCCCCTCGTGGATGAGGTTGCGGCGGATATTTTCATGGGAGAGTTCTCTGGGAAGTTTCTCGAATCAGGCAAAAGGGCAGCACAACTTTTAAACGGGACCCTGTACGCAACGTATTACGGGATAGATTACGAGGAAGTCAAAAAGATCCCCGAAGTGAAGGAGAAGCCTGTGCGGAGATGGTTGCAGCTCAGGTCAGAGGCTAGGACCGACAGGTTTGTTGAGCTCTGCTCAAAGCGCGCTGGAGTTCCCCTTGGCACCTGGGATCCGGCGTCTAATGGGATGATCATCGAGCAACAACAGATCCTCACAACACAGAACTTGGCCGCTCTGTTTTCCGGATTGGAGCTGGCCGATGCGCTTGGAAACCAGCTCGACGAGATGGCAAGGGAGTGTTTCACCTGGGTGTGCAAACGCCAACAGATGAAGATAGACACATGGCATGCGCCCCTACTCATGTTGAAGAATACGGCCTATGCGTGGCGCCAAATGATCTTTTTCCTTTCATTGCTTCCGCCAACCAACACTTCAGATCTCCTAAAGTGGGCACACGACTACTTTGAGGCGCAAGGTGAGGAGTTTCGTAATCGCTTTCGTCCAGCATTGACCGGGCTGGTGTTCGCTGCAGAAGGTCGCTCGATTGAGAGCATGACAAGTGATGTCGGGGTTCGTCGGTTCCTCGGTTGGTCTAAGGCAAGACATTGGTTGTTGCCGAATGAGAGTGTCTCCGCACCTGCCGAGAATGGCCTTCAATAGCCGAGTCGACCACGTGCGGACGTAGACGCGCTGAGAGATGTGATCTTGTCATAACAGCGCGCTTCAATCGTCGAAATTCAGTGTGGCAGGAAAAAATAGAAAGTGACTGTGAATGGATGGGAGAGGACCTTAGTGGATGCAAAAACCCGTGATTTTGCTCGTGGCTGCAACTCGATTCAAATCAATTGGTTACATTTTCAAATCCTTCTTCGTTCGGGACCGTGAGGTCGGTGGTTCGAATCCACCCGCCCCGACCATCATGCAGTGTGAGAAACAATTCAAACCCCATCGCTTTCCTCAATATGAAATACACCAACACGCGTTCTCACAAGGACAATACAGTAGGGCGGTTTGCCCTCGCGAAGAGTGAACCCCTCCAAGAGTTCTTGGAGCTTCGAAAAGGCGCGAGGGCTTTTGGCGCTTCGCGCCGGGGCGACGGACGTCCGCGGTCCCAGTAAGCAACGCCCGCGATACCAGTAGGCGGCCGCCGCTTCATATTGGAAGTGCCGAGCTTCGCAAGGCTGCTCTCACATCTGCAGATTGGTCCAACCGCAAGCCGCAGCATAAATAGGAGCTGAATTTGTTGACTTCCTTTAGTTTCGGGTGTATTTTTTCGCCACCACCAAAGCTTGTCTGACTAGACTCACGAGCCTGCACGTGCGGAGCATACTCTTCCGCCCAGTCTCTAACAAACCGCGGCGCAATAGAAACCTAATCCAGGGTAGAACATCGCAAAGCCACTGACGATTGAGGGGATAAAGCGCAACGGCAAGAACCTTGCGGTAGTGCAGCCATCAAATATGGTTGCCAGCGCTATGGACACGTTCGGTTTTAATCAGGCCGCAGTGATTCTGATCACGGAAACGCGGGGCGTCACAATCAAAAACATCACTGTCGATGGTATCAACAACGCTGTGAAATGTGCAGAAACCGAGGAGGAATTTCTGGGGCTTGAGGGAATTCTGGTTCTTTTCGCCTCGGCAAAGCTAGACTCGGTGGTAATCAAGAACATACTCAGTCCTGGCGGGTGCGCCTTCGGCTTTGCGATCGACTACCAGAGCGGTGACCGGAGAGCACATCTAACGGTCAGCAATAGCAGCATCCACGACTACGACATTGCCGGTCTCTTTGCTGCTGGCTCACAGAACACCCTCCACGCTATCAGGAATGTGATCACCGGTCTCGGCGCGCTAGCCTGGGACAGCTTGGTATCCAGATTTTCTCAGGCACCACTGGCGTGATTGAGGAGAATATCATTACAAACCACCTCTTTACGCCCTGCTCGCCTGACGATTGTGGTTTCGTTTCTCATGGCATAGGTGTTTTCGAGACAGCGGACGTGAGAATCGTTCGGAATATTGTCTGCTCGGCTAATACAGGAATCTTCGTGGGGATCCCAATTGCCCTTGCGAATCGCGTGAAGGTAGTCGGGAATAGAGTGTTTGATAGCCAGGTTTTCAATGGCATTCTGGTGAGCGGCGAAAATAACATCTTGAAAGACAACAATATCACTAACAGTGATAATGCTGCGGTACTTCTGACCAGCGGCCACAATAGCGTTCGCGACAATACGATTAACGAAGCCGCTATCGGTCTGCTGGTAGCCCCCGGCAACAAGTTGTCGGACAATCGGTTCTTTAACACGAGCGTAGTACAGGAATTGTTTGATCTTGGCCTGCCTTTAGCAAGCAGTCAGCAGGCTCTCTCGTCTGGAACAACCGTTCGTTCTGTTCTGAGAAAGAGGCTGCGCAGTCCGCAATGAGAGTAGCGTCGGAAAAATGATCGAAGTGTGTTCAGATACCACGCAACGACGAATTTTTTGTTCCGACTCGCGATTGGTGTTGACTTTCTGTCTTAAGAAAATATATTCTTCGGCCGCCTCGCAAGCTTTGCTGCGAAGAGAAGCCCGGAAACCTGTCCCTACCAAAAATCCCATTGGGCATTAAATGATTGGAGTTAGCAGTATTGGAGGTTAACCTCCGTAGTCATGCAAATTATTCTATCGTCGTTACTTTCTCTCCTGTGATCGGGTCTCCGGACTCGAGCAAGTATGCAAATCGAGATTAGCTGGAAGGTGTACAACCTTAGCGCTTGCGTCGTTTGCGAACAGCTGTGACGGCTCCTAAGAGACCTGAGCCTAGTAGTAATACTGTCGCCGGCTCAGGAACGGGCTGGATAGTCCCACTTATGTCAATTTGAGAAGTTGTGCCAGCAGGCGTGAACGTAACTGTGCCATTGCCTATGAGACTTCCAGTAGCTCCAGCGAAGATCCCGGTTCCGCCCGTGAGCGTGTAGGTAAATGAAACATTTACAACGCCTGGGGGTGGTGGTGGTAAAGGCGCGCCCGCGATTGTTCCGATATAGGTGGCAAAGAAAGTGTTGCCGCCACCGAAATCGAAAATAATTTCCCCGTTGGAGACGTTACCTGTGACCACGTTGACACACTGACTTTCAGTTGATGTGAACGACCCCAGATTCGAGTTCCCGGTTCCTAGGTGGGGGCTCGTCAGAACGAGTGGAAAGCCTGAGCCGCATCGGGCAGGGTTAGGCATTGCTGGAGGGAAGCCGGCGGGGAAAAAACGACTGCCGGTGAACGTTATGGGGTCTGCGTGCGCTATCGCAGCTGAAGCCATACATAACAGGACACCGAAGCATGAAGCGAAGATTGTCTTAGAGAAGCGCATTTCCTGTGTCTCCTTCAAGTGAGTCTGTGCCGCAATACAAGCAGCTTTATAGTTCCGAGTTCTCGCGGCGGTTTACCGGCGAATCGTTTGGAGCGCGCGCGTGCTATGATGAACAACGCCATTACGCATCGCCCGTCACGCATTCACGTCCACGACCAGCAGTGAGGCAGCCGCAGGGTTTCCGACATGTCTCCTCCTAAGCTATGACAAGTCATAAAGGGCGGTCTATAATGCGGTCATCAGAAACGCCCAGACCGCGTTTAATGCCTGCTGTTGCGGTTAAGCCGAGGCAAGACGTTAACCTACGGTGAGCCGTCCTGTAACGAAAGTTCGCGGAAAAGAATCGGAAAATTAAGCGAAACTTCAAAAAAGCCTCTTCTTGCATTCTCTGAGTGTGGAAATGAGTGACACTTCGATTCATCTTTTCGACGACTATTTCCTTGACCTTGCGCGAGGCTGTTTGACTCGCGCCCGCATGCCTGTTCACTTGCGCCGCCAGTCGTACGAGGTACTCGAGTACCTAGTCGAAAACCGTGGTCGCTTAATCAGCAAAGATCAGCTTATTAAGCAGGTTTGGCAGGGCCGAGCCGTAACTGATAGCTCGCTTGGCAAGTGTATTGAGGAAGTGCGCCAAGCTCTGGGAGAAAAGGCACGGAACTATGTACGTACTGAGCGGGGCCGCGGCTACATCTTTGACACAGGAGTTGACGAACTATATCGGCTCCCAGCGTCCGAACCAGAACAGAGCGACGGTTTAGGTATTGCGGTTGAGCCGCACGAAGGGCTTCCACTCGTTAATGTGCCCAAAGCCTTACCAAGAACAGCAGAGAGCGACTCAGCAAGTAGGTTGAGAAGGATCGCAATCGCTGGCATGTTGGTTCTCGCTATTGGTGGCGTCGCTGGATATCGGTTTTTCAGCAATCGCGCTTCCAATTCTGCGCCGATCACATCAATCGCCGTCCTACCATTTGCGAACGAGACCGGAAATGCTGATGTGGAGTATTTGACAGACGGCATGTCCGAGAGCCTCATCAACAGACTCTCGCAAGTGCCCCAACTAAAAGTTATCGCGCGCAACTCTGCGTTCCAGTACAAAGGCAAAGATGTGAGCTCACAAGACGTATCTCGAGCCCTGGGTGTACAGGCTATCCTTCTGGGTCGGGTCGCGCAGCGGGGCGATGACTTACTGTTGAGTATCGAACTGATGGATGTGCGGGATAGGACACAAGTGTGGGGTGAGCGGTACATACGTAAGGCTATCGACATTCAAGCCCTACAAGAAGAGATGGCGAGCATGATTTCTGACAAGCTACGCTTGCGATTAAGCGGTGCGCAGGGTCGGCAATTAACGAGATACTCGACCCAGAACTCGCAAGCTTATCAATTTTACTTGAATGGGTTATTCCATTACAGGAAAGGTCTTCCCGACGACGTCCGGAAGGCGCTGGACTATTACAACCGTGCTGTGGCCCTCGATCGTGATTTTGCTCTCGCCTGGGTTGGCGTGGCTCGGGCCAACCGTTACTTTTCGGGTAATAGTCTGCTCGACCCGAGAGAGCCGCTCGCCAGAGCGAAGGCGGCGACGCAGAAGGCGCTGGAGTTGGATGAAGCGCTAGCTGAGGCACACGTCGAATTGGCTTGGATCAAACAAGACGAATGGGACTGGGCTGGGGCGGAGCGTGAATATCAGCGCGCCCTCGAGTTAAATCCGAACTTGGTGGACGCCCACCTGCGCTACGCCGGATATTTATCGGTCATGGAGCGGCACGCGGAAGCATTGCATGAGATTAAACGGGCACAGGAACTGGACCCGTTGGAGATTGCTTTGACGAATCGTGAGGCTTGGACTCTAACTTTGGCGCGACGCTGCGATGAGGCCATAGAAAAGTATCAGCTCTTGAAACCAGGCCTTGGAAAACACTTCTCACTTGGCTTCGCATATGAGCAGAAAGGTATGTACCATCAGGCGATCGAGGAATTTCGGAAGGGCATTAACATTCAAGGGGAGACGACGAGCAACTCAATCTATCTTGGCTTTAATTTGGCGATGGCAGGAAGAACGTCGGAAGCACTATCCATTCTCAATCGGCTAATGAGAACCAAAGAGTATGTCTCCCGTGAGGAGTTGGCTGGCCTGTACGTCGCGCTCGGAGACAAGGAGTCAGCGCTTACCTCGCTCGAGAATGCCTACGCCGAACATGACCTGCAATTGCAAAACCTCAAAATAGACTGGCGCCTCGATAGTCTTCGATCGGATCCACGGTTTCAAGATCTCTTACGCCGCGTCGGCCTGCCCGAAAGTCGACATTAGTTCCAGAGGTTCATTACTTTGTCTGCAAGAGTGGTTATAGCCGTGTGTCCTCTGGCCCTAAGGCGGAAATATGCGATCGAGCGACCGCAATAGTTCCTGGCCTCGGAGGGAGGGCTGTTTCTTTTTCGTCTATCCGAGAGAAACTATCTTTCCTTCCGGATCGATGAGCAATGTGGTCGGAAAAGAATGAATGCGATAGCGATTCTCGAGTTCGCGAATGCTGTTCATTGTTGCCTGCGGCCAAATCAGCCCATTCTTGCGGAGCCACGATTTGACCGGCTCATATTCCGGATCGTTGTTCATCCCGAGGATCTCAAAGCCTCGAGCTTGAAACCGCGAGTAAGCCGCTTTCTGATCCGGAAGTTCACGGCGGCATGGACCACACCATGCCGCCCAGAAATCGAGCAGCACATACTTGCCGCGACGGTTCGGGACGTGAGGTCGGTGGTTCGAATCCACTCGTCCCGACCAATAATGTCAACTAATACAATAATTTACGGCTGGCACCACTGGCAGTCTTCTTTTTTTTCGTGTCCAAATTGCGGCCAGAGAACTTACATGTGGGGACGCAGACCTTGGCGATTAGGAAGGATGTACAAAAACGCTGAAATTTGTAGAGCAGACAAAGCCCTGAGTGAGGAAAGTTTAAGTTTTAAAGGAACTGTGGCCTGCGCCAAGCAAGCCGTCGTTCATCATTCATTGCCCAACGACCGGATGGCGATTCAACCCCAAAGTCAAATGAGAATTGAAAGAGAAGGAGGTGAAAGAACCGTCACTGCACCGCAAAAACGAAACGGCTAGGTGCGTATTTGTCCTGGTCCAACCCATGCTGTTTCTGCCCAAGTCTTCAATCAGCTAAAACAGTTTGGTTTCGCAACGCGGATCGAGCAGTGACTACTTCGAAAAAGCATGTGTTTCGCCGAGTTCCCCGACATCGAAGCAAACTTTGGTTGGAGAACACTGGGAGAGGCCCTGGCCACTTTTCCGCCTTTCAACATGATCCTGGTCAACGCGACCGTTGGCAGGCCACCATTGCCGCGGCGCATCTTGTTGAGGCAAGTCTGGAAATGGTGAGGCAATTGCCTCCGAATTCAAAGTGACGAGGCGGGATCGACTTAGCACAAAACCATGTTGAAAACCACCATCGCTTCACAGCTTTTGACATGAAAAACTGTCAAACCAAACGAGACCAAAGGCGGGACAAGATGCGATGCAAGTCTCGCGACGAATAGCGACGATGACGGCGTGAGTGAAATTCTCTGTCTTGAACTCAACCGTGTAATTCTCCCAGCCACTCGTTTTTTCTGTTATAGGCTTCGATCGGGCAAGAACTTGCCCATTGCCAGCATCAAGTATTGCGACAACCGGTAAGCCTCCCGTGATCAAATCTTGCGCTCGTGCGGCAAACGCCAAACGATAGAGGGCATTCGCTTCTACGATAAGAATCTGGGAAACAATATTGGCTTCCGACGTTGAATTGCCGTTAAAGCTCACACGCAGGCTCTTTGCACCCACCTGCGGTTCTTTGTCGTCGAGAACCGCTCTCACTTGCTCATCAGTGCGAGGTATTTGCCATTCGAATCCTAAAGCAGTGGGACTGACATCCCTCGAAGCCCGCGTTGCTCAAGGTTCCCTCCCGACTCTCTGTGCTCCCTCCCTCTCCTACCGCCCACACTTCGTATGCTTCGACGTAGGCCTTAGCCTCGAGTAACTGGGCTAGAAATAGTCGCCGCTCGGCGTCGGAGTTCTTACCGGCAGCGTGATACATAGCCATGGCGTCCGATCTTTTCCCGTGAGTCAAAAAGCCCTGGGCCAGCATTAAGTACTCCGATGACTCTTGAGGCCGAACCGCCTGCCTGACCAAATCCGCATCTTCACCAAATTCTCTCCAAGCATAGTTGATAACGGAAGGAAAAAGTTCGGGATCCGTATTAGTAGCTCTACGGAACTCAACAAAAGCTTCTTCTCGTGCCTTCATCCGCAGCAAGAGTCGACCTAGATACCAGTGGCACGTTGCATAAGAGGGCGCTAAGTGAACAGCTTCTCTGTAAGCTACTAGTGCTCCTGGCTGGTCATCCAACTTTTCTCGAGCATAGGCGAGCCGTAACCAGAGAAGATAATCATTAGGCCTCAAAGTTATGGCTGTCTGGAAGTCTCCCACCGCCTCAGCGAATCTACCCATCTTTAAAAAGGATCGAGCGCGAATGTCATAAGCTCTGGCGTCCGACGGGCTGAGCCGAATTGCCTGGTCCAATGAATCGATATCGCTGACATCCCGTTTTGGTTGCCTCGAGAGTAGGGATGACAAACCTTGCCTACCATTAACCCATGTAGCCCAAAGGAGGAAGAGAATGACAGAGATCGCTACAGTATGGTGCAACCGTCGGTGATACGTGGTTTACGGGAAGTGGTTAGGCAAATTGAAAACAACCGAGCAAAGAGCTCGCCAAGACAGGGTTAAGAGGCCGGCAGTTGCTTCGCCGGGACATCCAGAGGGTTGAGGCCTTCAACAGTCTGGGTCTCAAGTCTCTGGATGGCTTCGAGGGTCAAGCCGCAGCCTGGATTAAACCTCAACGCCTGCTTGTAGGAGTCGAGTGCCTCAAGGTATCGACCTTTTAGTTCGTCGCAGGCACCGATGTAATACAAAGCTCTATCATCAGATCCTGACCGCAAAATGGACCGGCGAAATCTATCCATGCACTTATCGTAAAGTTCCAGCCGGTAGAATGTTCTTCCGAGCCAATAGAAAACATGGCTCTTCTCTTCGTTCAGCTTTTCTCCCACTTGAGTTAATGCATCAATGAGTTTGGCCTCCAGTTCATTTCCAATTCCGTCAAGGGACTTCAGAAGCTTCTCACTGCACATATAGAATACTGAAGGGTCGTATCCAGTCATGGACAACAGCTGATTACAGCTATAGACGACAAAGCTAGACTCGACTCTGGAATCCCAAAGAAAAGCCGTACGCGATTCCCAACAGTCATCATCCATGAGCTGCCTGGCTCTCGAACAAATGCCGCGATAGACAATTCTTAACCTATCCAAGACTTCACTGCTACCAGGCCTAAGTGTTAGCGCCTTCCTGTACGCTTCAGCGGCATCAAGCAAGAGCCCTCGGCACGCATACACATCGCCCAAGTTGCAGAATGCCTCGGTGTAAAGGGGATGCATCTCGCCTGCCTTCTTGTAATACTGAAGAGCTTCATCGTCGTTGCCTTGCTTGCGGTAGACCATGCCGAGATTGTTGTAAGCTGTGGCATTGTGACAATCTGTTCTCATGGCCTGCTTGAAACAGTCGCCGCATCCTCAAATCGGCCTAGTTCAGTCAAGGAGTGTCCTTTGTTGTTCCACACAGCTGCGAGTTTGGGCTGAAGCGCTATCGCCTGGTCGAAGCACGTTAATGCTTCAGCATAAATGCCCAGTCGATCATAGAATTCACCAATGTTACTCCACGTAAAGGGAAGCCGAGGAGCGAGAGTCACGGCCGAATTGAGACATGAGAACGCCTGATCGTAGTAGCCAAAGTCTGAAAGAGTTCTGCCCTTCAGAATCAGGGCCACGGCCGATTGTGGATCAGCCTGCAGCACCTCATCGAACAGCACCAAAGCCTCACGATGCCTACCGAGCACCATCAATGAGGGGACGAAGACACTGCGGTTCGCTCCTCTGCCGATATAGACAGAACTTGCGAATTTCTAACATGCGAACCCGCCGAACTCCCGATGCTACATGTTCATGAGTGCGGCACCATGCTTGAAACGCGCCGGCATCAAGGTCGGAGTATTTTCCGCTTTGCAGCAATCGATCCAGAGATTGCAGCGTGCGCGCAGCAAGATCGAAACGGCGTCCCAAAGCCCGCTTCAGATTTACGTATCGAGCGAGGATTGGCGCCAGGCGAGACGAAAATACCGGAATGAATAACGGAGCTCCTATCATCACTGGCCTTCCTTTCTGCTGCTCCGAACCGGGATACTGAGGGCCACTTCGCGCAGGTCCCCAGTTGCCAATCGCAGGTACATCGACGTGCTCTCTGCCGTACGATGCCCCAGGATGTCGCCGATCGTTTTAAGAGGAGTCCCGTTCTTGAGAAGATAGACCGCGTACGAATGTCTTAAGCAATGTGGACCTTGGTAGGGAATGGGAAGTCCGCTTTTGCGAACCAGTGCCTGAAAAGCTTCTGTGACTGCCGTGGGTTTCAGCAGGCCGATCGGCGCGCGCAATCTCAAGAAAACTTTCCGATAGGGTGCAAGAGGTGGAGTTCGCTTGAGATGCTTGACCAACGCTGAGAGGACCTCGTTGGTGAGCGGCAGTTCCAATGGCGACGAGGTCTTGCGTTGATGGATGCGCAAGACGCCTTGTCTCCATCGGATGTCATCGAGGCTGATTGCTACGACCTCACTGGAGCGCAAGCCATAGGTGGCAATCAACAGAAACATTGCGTAATCGCGCAAGCCCATCGGCGATGTCGTCTCGACGGATCGCAGAAGCGCGCGGACCGTTTCCCACGGCAAGGCGCGAGGCAGTTGTTCAAGCCGGTACAGCCGCGGCGTGTCGATTCGTTGATCAAGCCCCGCGGGCGCCTTTCCGTCTGTCGCCAAGAAACGAAGCAATCCTCGAAGCGCGGCTACCTCGTGCTGCACAGTCCCACGGCTAAGGCGTGTGCCGGCCTTGACGAGGTACGATTCGATGTTGCTGGCCTGGATGCAGCTGAGAGCCGTCCCCGATTCTTTCAGGTGTTGCAGGAAAGATTGCGTGGTGCGTCGGTGGCTTGAAACCGTAGACGCAGCGAATCCCCGCACTTGGCAAAGATAACGCGCATACCCGTCACTGACAGTAGCCGGGAGAGTTGCTGGATGACTCCCATCCATCAGACCGCTGGCGACCAGATACCTTTCCAAATTCCGTACGGTCCCTGCCCCGCACGGATAGCTCTTCATAAGAGCTTTCCAGCAATCGTGAAGAACGGGATGCGTTAGCGTGGCAACTTCACGAACACAGCGGATTCGAAGGTTGGCATCCACTTGCCGCAGCATGCGGATTGAATACTTGCGCGAACCTCGGGTGAAGCCGCTGATGGCGAGCCAATCGTCGAAACCGTCCGCAATCGGACCCAGTAACGGCAATGACAAAAACTTGCGATAAGCCTTGGGCAAAAGAGTCTGTAGCATCGGGACCTCCATAAAGTCGATTTCCACCGCTGGACGGCGGAGGTTCCGATCCTACGTTTTAAATGTGGACTCCAGGTCTCAATGATCCATGATTCACAGGACTCCGGTTGGCCAACTCCACATTACTGACAACTTCACATTATGCAGTCAATTAATGTTGAGCTCAACATTTATTGACGAACTCGGTTATCTCTCTTATGACTCCAGCGCTGCCGATCTCCTCTTCGAAGTCGTCAATCGCCGTTACGAATGCGGCTCGCTGCTC
>Ga0187892_10006800_pt1 | contig 16730 bp, 15 predicted proteins | sample MA1701073metaG_FD_139345 | JGI IMG/M metagenome (GOLD analysis project Ga0187892, IMG submission 139345) | Bio-ooze microbial communities from a basaltic lava cave in the Kipuka Kanohina Cave System on the Island of Hawaii, USA - MA170107-3 metaG ... | reverse complement strand
ATCGAGCTATGCCGGAGGAACGGCTTCGTCCGCGTGACGGCCGTCGACGCGGCGAAGGCGATGCTCGATCGCGCGACGGCGCGAATCCGCGAGGCCGGGTTCGAGGGGCGGATCCGGCTCGTCCTCGCCGACGGGAAGCGGCTCCCGTTTCCCGACGGGGCGTTCGACGCGGTCATGAGCAACTCGATCGTCCATCACCTGGCGGACCCGCGGGCGTTCTTCCGCGAGGTGAAGCGTCTCGTGAAGCCCCGCGGCGTCGTCTTCCTCCGCGACCTCTTCCGGCCCGAGAGCGAGGAGCGCCTCGCGGATCTCGTCGCCCGTCACGCTGCGGGGGCGACGCCCGAGCAGAAGAACCTCTTCGCCGCGTCGCTCCGCGCCGCGTTTACCGTCGACGAGGCCGCCGCGATGCTCGGCGAGAGCGGGCTCGGCGAACTCCGCGTCTTTTCCTCGAGCGACCGCCACTGGACGGCGGAGCGGCCTCGCCGCGGCGCGTGACGCGGTCCTCGCGGCCGCGGTCGATCTCGAGCCGGAAGAGATCGGGACGGGAATAGTGTCCCGCCGCGTCGAGGTCGATCGCCTCGCGGTCGGCGTCGTCGGGATCGGCGTCCGCGACGAGGAGCGTCTCCTCGTCCCCGGCGGGTCCCGCGAGCACCGCTCCGCGCGGGCCGTAGATGACGCTCCCGCCCGCGAGGATCGGGTCGGGCGCGTGCGGCGCGAGCGTCGACCAGTCGACGCCGCCTCGAAGGTCGCTTCGGCGGAGGACGGCGCCGGCCGCGAGGACGAACGCGCGCCCCTCAAACGCGTAGTGCCGGCTCGCGAGCGCGTGCGCGTCGCGGACTTGCGGCCAGAGGGCCGCGTGCACGCGCTCTCCCGCGTCGTGGAGCGCCTGGCGCGGCGCCGGCATCCAGTGCTCCCAGCAGACGAGGCCTCCGAGCGGCCCCGCCGCCGTGTCCGCAAGGACGAGCCCCCGCGCGTCGCCCGGCTTCCAGACGAGGCGCTCGCCGTGGGTCGGGACGAGCTTCCGGTGGTGAACGGCCAGCCGGCCCGCGGCGTCGAAGACGAGGAGCGCGTTGAAGACGCTGCGGCCCGAGCGCTCGTTCACGCCGATCGCGACCGCGCAACGCGCGCGCCGCGCGGCGGCGCCGAGAGCGCGCGTGGCCGCGGAGGGGATCTCGATCGAGTTCGCGAGGAGGAGACGCCACGCCTCCTTCGAGGGGGCGTGGTCGAAGCGGCCGAAGACGCCCTCGTCGACGAAGAACGGATACCCGGGAACGAACGTCTCCGGGAACGCGAGGACGGAAACGCCGCGGCGCCCCGCCGCCCCCGTCAGCGCCACCGCCTTCGCGACGGTGCGCGGGCCGTCGAGGAAGACGGGCGCGGCTTGCGCGATCGCGAGCCGGACGAGCCGACCGCGGCGGGTGCGAGTCATTCGGCGATGCTATCAAGGAGGGCCGATCGCAAGGGGCGCGCGCGGCCAAAGACTTCAATCCCAACTTCTCCTCATCTTGCGAAGAAGCTCGATCCCTTCGTGGGCCTCCGATGACACCTGTCGGGCGTCGCGTCTGGGCCGCGACGCCAGAGTTCGGTTGGGGCTGGCCGGCATGAAGAGTCTCCATCCCTCGGGCGGCTCGGTTGATTCGGCTTCCCCGCCGGATCTAGAATCCGGCCGCGCCCGGTCGCCCGCTCTCGAGTTGAGTCCCAGCGGGACGCGGTCGCCGAGGAGAAACCCATGCCCGGCAAGTTCGTCGTGAGCTTGAGTTGCGCGAAGGACAACACGGACAAGGCCACGGTCGGCTTCGTCATCGCGAACGCCGCCGTCGCCTCCGACAAGGAGACGGTCGTTTTCCTCTCGACGGAGGGCGTCCGGCTCGCCGCGAAAGGCTACGCGGACGACATCCACGAGGAGGGGTTCGCGCCCCTCAGGGAGCTGATGGCGAACTTCGTCAAGGGCGGCGGCGCGATCTACGTCTGCTCGCCGTGCTTCAAGCGCCGAAAGCTCGACGAGACGAAGCTCGTGGACGGGGCGACGATCGTCGGCGGCGCGAAGCTCGTCGAGTTCGCCGAGGCCGGCTGCCCCGTCGTCTCGTATTGAGATCGTCGGGCGCTCGCGCGCGCCGGGCTCCGGGATCGGACCCGTGAGAACGAGGTTTTTCGCCCTCGCCCTCGCGCTCGTCGCGTCGATCGTATTCCTCGTCGACCTCGGCGGGGGCGGGATCACCCACCGGGACGAGCGGGTCTACGCGCGGATCGCCGCGACCATGCTCGAGACGGGCGACTTCCTCACGCCCCGCTATCTCGGCGAGCCGTTCTTCAACAAGCCGCCCCTTAACTACTGGATGATCGCGGCCTCGACGGCCGCCCTGGGCGAGAGCCCTTTCGCCGCGCGACTTCCGTCGGCGCTCTTCGCGATCGCCGGCGTCCTCTTCGTCTTCCGGTTCGGAGCCGTGGCCTTCGGACCGGCGACCGGCGCCGTCGCGGCGCTCTCCGTCACGGGGAACTGGCTCGCGTTCTCGTCGGGCCGGCTCGCGATGATGGACATGCCGCTCGCCGTGCTCGTGTTCGTCGCGCTCGGGCTTCTTCTCGGCGGCCGGACCGTCCCCGCGTTCGCGGTCATGGGGCTCGCGGTCCTCGAGAAGGGGCCGATCGGGCTCGTTCTTCCGCTCGGCTCGGCGGCCTTCGTCCGGCTCCTCGAGAAGCGGCCGCGAGACGTTCGCGGACTCGCGACTTTCTCGGGAGCCGCCGCGTTCATGGCCGTCGCGGCCCCGTGGATCGTCGCGATGGCGGCCGTTCACGGCCGGGCGTTTCTCGCGTTCTTCTTCGGGACCGAGCACCTCTTCGCGTTCTTCGGGGAAAAGGGCCGGAGAACCTACGAGGCGGCGCCGTACCCGCTCTTCGCGATCCTGTCGTTCGGTCCGCTCGCTCCCGCGGTCGTCCTCGGCCTCGTTCGCTCGCTCCGCGCCCGGGACTCTTCGCGGCGCGCGTGCCTCGTCCTCGGCGCCGGCACCCTCCTCCTCTTCACGCTCGCGTTCCGCAAGGCGGACCGCTATTTCGTCCCCGCGGTGGCGCCGCTCGCTCTCCTCGCGGCGGACGCGCTGGTCTCGGGCGGGCGCGCTGCTTCTCTCTTCGCGTTCGCGCCCGGCGTCGCGATCTCGCTCCTCCTCGCGCTCGCCGCGCCGCTCGCGGTTCACTGGGCGAGCGCGGGCGTCGCTCCCCCGTTCCTCCTCGTCCTCGCGGCGCTTCCGTTCGTCGCGTCGGCCTCCCTCGCCGTCCTCTTCCGACGGCGAGGGTTCTTCCCGGCGTCCGCGGTCGCGCTCTCGATCGGACCGGTGGCGGCGCTCGCGATCGGGGCGTCGCTCTTTCTCGGGCCGCTCTCGCACGATCCGGGGCCCGCGCTCGCCGGGGCGCTCCGCAGCGCGGAGCTCGACGACGCGCCGCTCGCGGCCGAGACGGGCCAGCTCGAGACGCGGATCAACCTCCTCCTCTCGCGCCAGGCCGAGCGCGTGGAGGGCGCCGGGGCGCTCGCCGAGTGGCTCGCCCGCGAGGGCCGGGGGGGAGCGCTCGTTCTCCGCTCGACGTTCAACGCGCTCCCGCCCGGGGCGGGCGGCCGCGCGCGCGTCCTCGCGGAGGACTGGCAGTTCGCGCGGATCTCGTGGCGACTCGTGCGCGAGCGCGGAATCGATGCTCTCGTTCGCGAGAGCCGCGTCGCCGTCCTCGCGATCGAGCGCCTCGCGACCGACGGGGCCCGATTCTCGAAATGAGAGGGCGAGCGGAGCCCGACGCTCGAGACCCCTTTTTTTGACCGAACTGCGAGAGGGGGATAGAGTTGAATGCGGCTCTGTCTCCCGAGGACCGGTCCCGGCGGGGCCGCCACTCGATTTCCATGCCCGAAGACCGCGTCGCCGCCCGAGTCCTTCGCGCGGCGCCCGCCGCCGCCGAGGCCGGCTTCACGCTCCTCGAGACGGTCGTCGCCGTCGCCATCCTGGGCCTCCTCGCCGCGGCGTCGTTCCCGCTCGCGGGAGCTTTCGTCGACGTGCTCCTGCAACAGAAGACCGAGGCGGAGCTCGATCGCGTGGCCGCCGCAGTCGAGAAGTTCTTCGAGGACACCGGGGCCTTCCCGGCGGAGCTCTCGGAGCTCGAGTGGCGGCCGGCCGGCGCGGCCGGATGGAGCGGACCGTACCTACTTCCCGAGTTCGCGACCGATCCGGCGAGCCAGGATGACTACCGCTACGACGCCTGGCGACGCGCGTACCAGTACCTCTCGACGAGCGCAGCCGTTCGCACGATCCGGAGCTTCGGCCCGAACGGAGCGAACGACAACGGGCTCGGCGACGACGTCGACCGCGTCGTCGACGCGTCGCCGTTCCTCCGCGAGCGAACGGTCGCCGAGATGCGGTCGATCGGGGCCGCGATCGTCGCGTACAACATCAGCCACCTGCCGGACGATCTCCTTCCGAACGACTGGGCCGCGGCGGTCGGCGCGCTGCAGGCGGCCGGATGCCTTCCGGCGGGCGCCGCGGCCGCGAACGAGTACACGTTCGACGCGTGGGGGCGCGCCTACGTCCCGGGCCCCCAGCCGACGACCCACGTGACGTCGCTCGGGCCGCCATGATCCGCGCGCGACGAGGCGAGCGAGGCCTCACGCTGATCGAGGTGACGACGGCCGTGACGATCCTCGCGATCTGCGCGAGCCTCCTCGCGCCGATGATGCTCGCGGTTCTCGAGGGCGACCGCCTCGACGAGACGAAAGAGGAAATGGCGATCCTCGCCGACGCGTTGCTCGCGTACTACGGCGACACGCTCGCGTTCCCCGCCGAGCCGCGGGACCTTTGGGAGAACTCCCCGGCGGTCGCGGGCTGGAAGGGACCGTACGTGTCGCCGTCGCTGAACGACCCGCTCCTCCGCGTGAAGCTCTCCGGGGCCGACACCGACTTCGACTCGTGGGCCATGCCCTACGTCTTCGTGCCGAACGGGATCTTCTCTCGGAAGATCCGGAGCTACGGGCCGAACCGCGCGCTCGGCGGCGGCGACGATGTCGAGAAGGTCGTCGACGTCAACGCGTTCTTGCGAGAGATCACGCGCGGGGAGCTCGTGGCGATCAACCGCGCCATCTACCTCTACAATCTCGACTCGCTCTTCGAGTCGCCGCTCGCGCCGCCCTGGGCGAACGTGCGGGCGACGCTTCAGGCCGAGGGCTACCTGCCCGTCGTCTCCGACTACGACACCGACGGTTGGGGCCAGAGCTATGTCGTGTCAGGGCCGCCCGTCATGTCCGCGACGAGCGCCGGCGCTCCCTGACGCCGCCGCGCCGCCTCCCTCGCTCGCCGGCTCGCCCATTCCCGGCGCCGACCGGCCGCGATCGACTCCCGAGACTGCTCGCCTCTTCACCGCCCGATGCGTGCCATCGGAATCCGCGGGAGGGCTCCGGCGTTCTCGCGAGGTTGGGACTTGGGCGGTCCGGGTCGAGGACTCCGCGCAATCCCCGGAAAAACCACCGCCCCCCTCGATCGAGTGACCGAGGGGGGCGGCGTTCGGAAGCGGTTGAGTTTCGGGTCGACTAGGAGATCTTGACGACCTTGTTCGCGCGGGGACCTTTCTTGTCGTTGGTCACCTCGAACTCGACGAGATCTCCTTCCTTGAGGGTTCGGAATCCCTCGGCCTGGATGGCGGTGTGGTGGACGAAAACGTCCTTGCCATCCTCTCCGGCGATGAAACCGTATCCCTTCGCGTCATCGAACCACTTCACGCTGCCTCTGGCCATTTTGTCTTCGACTCCTTGGCGGTACTACCGAACGTCTCGGCGACGGAATGAAAAAACCACAGGGGCTTCAGCCCCTGTGGTTCACTGATCGATTCGGAACACCTGAGCTTTCGCGACGGGCGGTAATTTAGCACCGGCTCTCGGGGCAGCAAAGGGATTTTCGCGTCTGAGGGATGACCCTCAGTCGACTCCCCACCTCCCGACTCGCGCCGCGACGTCTCCGCGAGCTTCACTCCTTAGATGTTCATGTCGCGTCCGTGACGATCGCCCGCTCGCGCGCCCGCCGGATCCGCGGCCTTCCGGGCTGCCGGGCGCTCGATTTCCGCCGATTTCGAGAAGGGGGATTTTAGGGACTTGACGTTCGCTTTTGATTTGGTAGATTTTTGCATCGTGTTAGGAGGTTCCGATGAAAGACGCCTGTCGCTCGATCCGGCGTACGGCGACCCAGTTCGGCGGCGAGCTCGCGACGATGGCGATCGTCGTCGCGCTCGCACTGCTCTGCGTGTCCTGAAGCCCCCTGCGGAGGTGACCCGATGAAACCGACCGGTGAAGTCTGCCTCACCAAGCGGCAACTCGAGATCCTCGACTTCCTCGTCGACTTCCGGAAAAAGCACCGGGTGTCGCCCACGCTCGCCGAGATCGCGGAGCACTTCCATATCTCCAAGGTGACCGTATTCGAGCATCTCCGGGCCTTGAAGCGGAGAAAAGCCATCCGCCTTTCCCGGCGCACGCCGCGGTCCGCCGCGCCGATCGTCGATCGGGGAGGGAGGACGGCGAGCGCCGACGACGCGCCCTTGGAACGGAGGACGCTCGATGTTCTCGGCGTCGTGGCGGCGGGCGCGCCCGTCGAATCGTACGACGCGCCGGAGTCGCTCGACCTCGCGTCGCTGGTCGGGCGTTCGGGCGAGCGGTACCTCCTGCGCGTTTCCGGGCAGTCGATGCTCGACGAGCACATCGCCGACGGCGACCTCGTCCTGGTCGAGTCGCGCGCGACGGCGCGGAACGGCGAGACGGTGGTGGCGATGGTGGACGGCGGAGCCACCGTCAAGAAGTTCTACAGGGAAGGCGGGCGAGTGCGGCTCCAGCCGAGCAACCCCACTCTGCCGGCGCTCTTCCCCGACTCGTGCGAGATTAGGGGGGTCGTCGTCGGGCTCATCCGCCGGATGTAGTCTCTCGTCGCCGGCGCGGCCGGGAGCCAGGCGGATCGGGCGTGTCAACGGGCGTCCTCCCCTGATACGCTGGTCCCGGCCGCGACGATCCGCCGGCGGACTCGCGGCCAGGCGGGGGCCGCTTTCCCGCCTCCCGGTTCGCTCGCGCTCGCCCACTCCTTGATCCGAATCGACTCTCCCGGCTCGCTGCCCCTCGCGGAGTACCGCTCCGCAGGCGACATCGCGTGCGACGTCGCCGTCATCGGGTCGGGGCTCGCCGGGCTCCGCGCGGCGTTCGAGGCGGCGCGGCTCGGAGCGCGCGTCGTTCTCCTCGCGAAAGAGGGGCTGGGGGAGTCCAACAGCTTCTACGCGCAGGGCGGCGTCGCCGCCGTCATCTCGGAGGAGGACACGTTCGAGGAGCACGTCGCGGACACGGTGGGAGCGGGCCAGGGGCTCTGCGACGAGCGCCGCGTGCGACTCGTGGTGGAGGAGGGGGCGCGGCTCGTCCTCGAGGTGATCTCGTGGGGAGGTCGGTTCGATCGCGTCGCGGGCAAGCTCGCGCTCGCGCGAGAGGGCGGGCACTCGCGGCCCCGGATCGTGCGCGCCCACGGGGACCAGACGGGGCGCGAGTTCCATCGAGTCCTGCTCGAGAAAGTGCTTTCGCTCGATCTCGTCTCCCTCCACGAGCACGCGTTCGCGCTCGATCTCGCGATCGCGGACGGCGAGTGCGCGGGCGTCGTCGTCGCGCACGCGGACGGCGGAGTCGGGCTCGTGGCGGCGCGGGCCGTGGTCCTTGCGACGGGCGGGGCCGGGCAGCTCTACCGCGAGACGACGAACCCGCCGGTCGCGACCGGGGACGGCATCGCCATGGCGTACCGGGCGGGCGCGGCGCTCGCGGACCTCGAGTTCGTCCAGTTCCACCCGACGACGCTCTACGTCGCGGGCTCGGCGCGGCAGCTCATCTCGGAGGCCGTGCGCGGCGAAGGGGCCTACCTTCGCGACGCGCGCGGGAGGCGCTTCGTCTTCGACCACGATCCGCGCGGCGAGCTGGCGCCGCGGGACATCGTGAGCCGCGCGATCGTCGCCCACCTCAGGCGCACGGGCGAGAGCCGCGTCTATCTCGATCTCCGCCACCTCGACGGCGCGACGATCCGCGATCGGTTCCCGAGGGTCAGCTCGGTCTGCGAGACGTTCGGAATCGACGTGTCGCGCGATCCCGTTCCTGTCCATCCGAGTGCCCACTACTTCGTCGGCGGCGCCCTGGTCGGGGAGGACGGCCGGACGAGTGTGCCGGGGCTCTTCGCGGCGGGCGAGTGCACGGCGTCCGGGATCCACGGGGCGAACCGCCTCGGCAGCAACAGCCTCCTCGAGTGCCTCGTGTTCGGGCAGCGCGCCGGGCACGCGGCGGCGGAGCACCGGCCGGCCGGCGGAAAGCCGCGGAAGCCGAGGCGACCGCCCAACCTCCCGCGCCGCTTCGTCGACCTCCCGGACCTCGTGAGCTCGCTCCGGAGCCTCATGTGGCGATGCGTGGGCGTGGAGCGCTCAGAGGAGGGCCTCGTTTCCGCGGTCGTCGAGCTCGAGAAGTGGGCGGATCTCTACCTCGCCGACCCCCTCGACGGCCCCGCCGGCTGGGAGACTCAGAACCGGCTGCTTCTCGCCCGGCTCGTCGCGACCGCGGCGCTCGCGCGCACGGAGAGCCGCGGCGTCCACTGGCGGTCCGACCGACCCGGGCGAGACGACGAGCGCTGGCGCGGCCGGCTCGTCTTCCGGCGGGGCGAGCCGCTCCGGCTCCGGCCCGGCCTCTCGGCCGGACTCGAGCCCGAGCCGTCGGCGCCCGAGAGGGTCCTTTGAGCTTCGTCGACCGTCCGTCGCTCCGGGAAAAGGCTCTCCTCGTCTCGATCGTCCCGCCGGGCGAAGACGCGGAGCTCGAATCGGTCGCCGAGCTCGGTCGGCTGGCGGAAACGGCGGGAGCGACCGTCCTCGGCGCCGTGATCCAGAGGCGCGACACGATCTCGGCCTCGACGTTCGTCGGCAAGGGAAAGCTCGACGAGATCATCTCGCTCACGAAGGAGAAGGGCGCCGACGTCGTCCTGGTCGACAACGATCTGAGCCCCGCCCAGGCGAGGAATATCGAGAAGAAGACCGGCCTCCCGGTCGTCGACAGGACCGAGCTCATTCTCGACATCTTCGCGCGCCACGCGAGGACGCGGGAGGCGATGCTTCAGATCGAGCTCGCGCAGCTCACCTACGCGCTGCCGCGCTTGAAGCGGCTCTGGACGCACCTCTCGCGCATGAAAAAGGGGATCGGGACGCGCGGCCCCGGCGAGACGCAGCTCGAGACCGACCGGAGGCTCGTCAAGAAGCGGATCGCCGACCTGAAGCGCGATCTCGAGGACGTGGTCGCGCGGCGCGAGCGCACGGTCCGGTCGCGCGCCGCCGAATTCAGGGTGAGCCTCGTCGGATACACGAACGCCGGAAAGTCGAGCCTCTTCCGCCGGCTGACGGGATCCCGCGTGCTCGTCGAGGACAAGCTCTTCTCGACGCTCGACACACGCACCCGGACGCTGTCGCTTCCCGGGAAGCCGCGAGTTCTGCTCTCGGACACCGTGGGTTTCATCCGAAACCTGCCGCACTCGCTCGTCGCCTCGTTTCACGCGACCCTCGCCGAGGTCGAGGCGGCCGACCTCCTCCTCCACGTGGTCGACGCCTCGGCGGCCGAGCCGACGCGCCAGATCGCGGCTGTCGAGACGGTCCTCGAGGAGATCGGCGCGAGCCGGATTCCCTCGATCCTCGTCCTCAACAAGCTCGACCTCCTCCCGGACCGGGGAAAGGCGGCGCTTCTCGCCGCCGGACGCGATTCGGTCGCGTACGTGTCGGCCGCGACGGGGGAGGGAATCGCCGATCTCGAGGCGGCGATCTCGCGCCGGCTCGACGAGCGGAGGGTGGAGGTCGAGCTCTTCGTGCCCGAGGACCGAAGCCGGGTCATGGCGACGCTCGGGCGCTGCGCCGAAGTGGTCGAGGCGACGGTCGTCGACGGCGGCCTTCGCGTGATCGCCATCCTGGAGCCGCGCCACCTTCTCGGGATCGAGCGCGAGGGCGCGACCGTCCGCTCGCGGATCGATGCCGCCGGGAGGAACGGACGCGGGAGCGACGGAAGCGACGGGAGGCCCGGGCGCCGGGGCCGGCGAGGAGGCTAGTCGGCGGGGATCGCGATCTCCGCTCCGCTCCGCAGGTGGCGGGGATCGGCGATGCCGTTCAGCGCGGCGATCTCGGACCAGCGCTCGGGGTTTCCGAGCTCGCGGCCGGCGATCTTCCTCAGAGTCTCGCCGGGCGCGACGCGGCACGTGCGGGTCGCCGGCGCGGGAGCGGCGGCGGCTCGGCCTCCGGGGCGCCGGACGCCGCGCTCGACCTCGGCCTCGGGCCGCGGCGAGCGCGGCGGTGCGGCCGGCCGCGGCGGCGTCGTTCCGAGAGGGTGCGTTCCCCCGATCTCGAGGACGATCTCGTCGGGGTCGGCACCGCCGTTCAAGGGCCTCTCCGCGACCGCGGCGTCGCGCCGGACGAGCCCGAGGTTCGCGCGGTCCCAGACGACGCCCGCGGCGACCGCCGAGAAGAGCACGGCGAAGAGGAGCCCTCGTCGACTCATGGGTCTCTCACGAGAGATGCCGGGTTCCCGCGCCGGCCGCGGCGGGCCTGCGGACGAGAACCCGGTCGGCGGTCGGGCGCGAACTCACCCTCGTCGCCTCACGTCTCGAGCTTCGCCTTGGGCGGCGCGGGGGCCGCCTTCGGCTTCCTCGCCGCGTCGTGCGCCGGAGCCGCTCCGGCTGCGCCGTGCTTTCGCTGCTCGCGGTCGTGGATCCAGGTCGTTATCGGACACGCGATGTAGATCGTCGAGTAGGTCCCCGAGACGGTCCCGAGGATGAGAGCGAACGAGAAGCCCTCGAGCACGCTCTTCGTGCCGAAGTTCACGATGAAGAGCGTCGTCACCACGAGGAAAACCGTGACGGCAGTATAGATCGTCCGGCTGAGCGTCTGGTTCAAGCTCTCGTCGATGAGCTGGCGAAAGCCCCCCAGGGCCTTGTTCTTGTTCTCGCGGACACGATCGAAGATGACGATCGTGTCGTTGATCGAATACCCGACGATCGTGAGGAACGCGGCCACCATCGCGAGGTTGATCTTCGCGTCGATGATGTGGAAGTGGTCGAGGAAGGTGATGATGCCGAGCGGGACGAGGACGTCGTGCGCGAGCGCCGCGACGGCTCCGATGCCGTAGGCGAACTCCTTGAAGCGGATCTTGACGTAGATCAGGATCAGAACGAGCGAGAGCACGGTGGCGAGGATCGCCTTGCCCTTCAGGTCCTTGACGACCTTCGGCCCGACGAAGTCGCTCTTCGGCCACGGGTCGGAGAGCGCGAGGCTATTCCGCTTGAGTCCCTGGGAGATCGCCTGGCGGAACTCGGACGTCGAATCGTGCGACCCGTGCATGGTGCCGACGACCTCGAAGGTCCTCGCCGTCGCCGGCCCGCTCGGGTCGAGCACGAACTTGTCGAACCCCGCGGCCACGAGTCCCTCGCGCACGGCGTCGCCCGCGGCCGGCTCGTCGAGGTTGACGCGGAGCGAGAGCGCTCCCTGGTCGAAGCCGAGGCCGGGGGAGGCTTCTTCCGCCTCCTCCGCGGAGAGGGTCTTCAGGTTCTGGATGCCCTCCGGGACGAGGAGATCGCCGAACGCCTTGGCGACCGCGTCCCGGAACTTGGCGACCTCGCCTTCCTCGGCGGCTTGCGCCTGCAGCTCGAACTGCGTCGACTTCCCCTGAGGCAGCGATCCGCCGGAGCCGATGGTGAGGACGACGACCTCGGGATAGCTCGATTCGAGGCGCCGCTTGACCTCGCGCGTCTCGACCTCCTCCTTGAGGTTGATTCGGACGAGCGCGCCGCCGGAGAAGTCGAGATCGTACTTCTCCTTCGGATCCCGGACGACGAAGAAGCCGACGCCGGCGACGATGAGCGCGATGGAGAACGCGAAGCAGGGCTTCGTGAAGCGGCTGAACTCGATCCTCGGGACCTTGATCAGCTCGAGCATCCGGAGGTTCTTGATCTTCCCCGCCTTCACGAGCGAGCCGGTGATGAGCTTCGTCATCCAGAGGCCCGTGAACATGCTCCACACGATGCCCATGATGAGCGTCACGGCGAATCCGCGGAGAGGGCCCGTGCCGACCCAGAACAGGATGAACCCAGTGATGAGAGTCGTGACGTTGGCGTCGAAGACGGTCGTGAAGACGCGGTCGTAGCCGTTGGACACCGCCTGGAGGAGAGTCTTGCCCTTCCGCCTCTCCTCGCGGATGCGCTCCAGGATGAGGATGTTCGTGTCGACGGCCATGCCGACAGTGAGGATGATGCCGGCGATGCCGGGAAGCGTGAGGGTGCCGCCGAAGAGCTTCAGCGTCGCCAGGATGAAGACGAGGTTCAGGATGAGCGCGAGGTTCGCGATCAGGCCGCCGAGGAGGTAGTAGGCCTGCATGAACACGACGACGAGCGCCGCGCCGATGCCGATCGCGACGTAGCCGCGGCGGATGGCCTCCTCGCCGAGCGTGGGCCCGAGGACGTCCTTGCTCTGGAGCGTCACCTCGGTCGAGAGGCTCCCCGCCTTGAGCGTGGCGATGAGCCCCCTCAGCTCCTGATCGGTCCAGCCCGTCGGGCCGCCTCTGATCTGCCCGTCGCCGTCGATGCGCGAATCGATGTTCGGCGCCGAGTGGATCTTTCCGTTCAGGATGATCGCCATCTCGCGGCCGACGTTCGCCTCGGTGAGGTCGGCGAACTTCTGCCGGCCCGCAGCGGTCATCGAGAACGCGACCGTGCGGCTCCCGAAGTCGCCCTGGCCTTCCCCGATCGCCTGGAGCATCGACCCGTCGATCTTGAACTCGTCGCGGAACTTGACGAAGAGGCCGTCGTTCGCGGCCCCGCCTTGCTTCTCGTCGAAGTAGAACCAGGCGTATCCCTTGTCCCGGGGCCCGGCGTAGGGCGGGATCGGAATCCCATCCGCCTTCTTTTCCTCGACCGTCTTTTCGTGATCCTCCCGCGCCTTCTTCTCCGCGTCGACGTCGATCCCGTCTTCCTGCATCTCGGAGGGCGTCGCCACGATCGCCCACTCGAGCTTCCCGAGCTGGGTCAGCGTGGTCTGGATGAACTCGACGTCGGCTTGGTCCACGCCCGGGATCTGGATCTTGATCTCGTCGCTCCCGAACGCGGAGAACTCCATCTCCTTGATGCCCAGGCCGTCGACGCGCTGCTGCATCACGGCGATGGTGTCTTCGAGCTGCTTCGGGTCGGCGACCTTGTAGTGGAGCACGGATCCGCCCTGGAGGTCGGTGCCGTAGCTCGTCGGCCGCGTGGCGACGACGTAGATGGCGCTCGCGACGAGGATCGCCACGAAAGCCCACTTGTAGGGCGCGTTCTTGATCATCGTGATCGGACTCCGGGCGGCGGAGGACTCCCGACGGAGGGGACGGGTCGGCGACTCCGGTCCTCAACGTTCATGATTCACGAGGCCGAGCAGTCTCGGCCGGTCTCGGCGCCGGCGCGGATGCCCGGGACGGGGACGCGACCGGCGGCCCCGTTAACGACGCCGGCCCGGCACCGCGGGCTCCGCCCGCGGAAAGCGCCGGACGGGAGGGCCTCGTCCGCGACCCGGTGACGGCCGTTTCGACCCAGTGGCATCGGAGCCTACTTGGAGGACGGGACGGCCGGCTGCTCGGACGACGCCGACTTCTCCTCTTCGTCGTCCGACTTTTCCTCCCGGCGCCCGGACTTTTCCGAGTGCAAGAGGTCGGCTTCCGCCGTCATCTCCTCGAAGCGAGCGCGCTCCTCGGCCGTCGCCTCGAGAATGCGGGTCGCCTTTCCGACGCGGTCGCGGAGATAGTAGAGCTTCGAGCGGCGGACGCGGCCGAGCTTCTGGACGCGCACGCCGGTGACGAACGGCGAGTGGATCGGGAAAGTGCGCTCCACGCCTTCGCCCGCCACGATGCGGCGCACGGTGAACGTCTTGCGGATCCCGCTTCCCTTCATCCGGATCACGGTTCCGATGAAGGGCTGGATGCGCTCCTTGTCGCCTTCTTGGATCTTGACGCGAACCTCCACGGTGTCGCCCGCCTTGAAAATCGGCAGGCGGCTCTTCGCGTAGGTCTTCTCGACGTGCTGGATCGGGTCGAAAGCCATGGTCCTGTCCTCCGACTCTCGTCGGTCTTCTTCGCTTCGGTGTCCCGTCCGCGCCGGCGGCGGCCGCGCGGCCGGGCGCGCTCAAGGGGACGTCGGCCCTCCTGTCGCCTCCTCGAGCGGCGCTGCCGCCCCGCCGTCGCCCCGGAAGGAGGATCGCTCGCGGGCCCGCGAGAGGCGCCATTCGCGAATCCTCGCATGGTCTCCCGACAGCAGGACCGGCGGAACGGACTGGCCCCGGAACTCGGGGGGTCTCGTGAACTGCGGGTACTCGAACGGCAGGCCGGGCTCCTCGAACGACTCGATTTCGAGAGAGCGCGCGTTTCCGAGGACTCCGGGAACGAGCCGCACGGCGGCGTCGAGCACCGCCATCGCCGCCACTTCCCCTCCGCTCAGGACGAAGTCGCCGAGGCTCAGCTCCTCGGCGCCGATGAGCGACCGGACGCGGTCGTCGACGCCCTCGTACCGCCCGCAGACGAGGATGCAGCCGGGACCCGACGCGATCTCGCGCGCGACGCGCTGGCTCAGCCGCTCGCCCTGCGGCGAGAGGAGGATGACCCGGGGGGGAGGACCGCCGGATGGCCAGCTCGCGAGCCGATCCTCGACGGCCTCGACGATCGGCTCCGGCTTCATCACCATGCCCGGTCCCCCGCCGTAGGGGCGGTCGTCCACGGTGCGGCGGCGGTCGTGCGCGTAAGCGCGGAGGTCGACGAGGCGGACCCGAACGAGGCCCTTCTCGATCGCGATGCGCACGATGCTCTCCGACAGGATCCCCTCGAACATGCGGGGGAAGAGCGTGACGATGTCGAAGTCCATGGTGCGGGCCATTGACGAGGGCCGCCGGGCGGGATTGGGGCGATCCCGCCGAGCGAGGCGCCGCCCGCCGGGCAGACTTGAGTCGGGAAAGGTGGGAATCTTATGAAACGACCCGACAATGTCAAGCTCGGGAGCGCGGCTCCGCCGGCCGGGCGCGCTGTCGCTCGCGCCGCCGCGCAGGATGAGCGCTCCGACCCTGAAAGGACAGGAACGCCGGTCAGCCGCAACCCAACTCGGACGTCGCCCGTGCGCGCGACGCCCGAGAGGTGTCATCGGAGGCCGAGGAAGGGCCCGGCTTCTTCGCGAGATCAGGGAAGGACCGGCCGGGTTCGAAGACTCAAATGGCGGCGGGCCGTGCACGCAACGGGAGGACGCCACTCATGTTCAGCGGGATCGTCGAGGAAGCCGGACGGGTGGAGGCCGTGGGCCGTGGCCCGGCAGGTCGGGTGCTCGAGGTCCGTTCGAGCCGGGCCTTCGCGGAGGTCGCGCCGGGCGCGAGCGTCTGCGTCTCGGGCGCCTGCCTGACCGTCGTCGCGAACGACGCGGGGCGGCTCCGGTTCGACGTCGTGGACGAGACGGCGAGGCGCACGCGTTTCTCGTCCGTGTCGGCCGGCGACCGGGTGAACCTCGAGCGCTCGCTCCCCGTCTCGGGACGGATCGAGGGGCACTTCGTCCTGGGCCACGTGGACGCGGTCGTCCCGGTGGAGTCCGTGCGTCGGGAGGAATCCGACTGGATCCTCTCGGTCCGCGTCCCCGAGAGCCTCCGGCCGTTCGTCGCCGAGAAGGGATCGATCGCGCTCGACGGCGTGAGTCTCACGGTCTCCGCCTTCGCCGGAGGCGTGGCGAGCGTGGCCCTCATCCCGACGACGCGCGAGCGGACGACGCTCGGCGAGGCGAGGGAGGGCGCCCTCCTCCACCTCGAGGTGGACGTCCTCGCGCGCTACGTCGCCGCGCGGCTCTCGCGCTGAGCGGGAATCAGAAGATTGCGAAGAGGGCGGTCGTGAAGGTCGTGACCGGCGCCGCCTCGCGCGCGTCCTCGATGGCGCCCGTGATGGCGGCCGCGGCCTGGGAGAAGCTCCGGTACAGGCCCTCGTCGGTAATGAGCTTCCCGAGCGTGCCCTTTCCCGCCCGGACGTCGGCGACCATCGCGCCGAGGTCCTCGGCCACGCGGTTCGCATTCCGGTAGAGCGAGTCGTCGGTCGCGAGCTGGCCGAGCGTTCCGCGCCCCTCGTTGATCCCCTTCGCGAAGGTGCCGATCTCGCTCGCGGCGGAGGCGAACCCGTCGTAGGCCGCCGGGTCGTTCACGAGCTTCCCGAGCGAGCCCTCCCCGGAGTCGATCTTCCGCGAGATCGACCGCGCGTCGGCGACGAGGCCGGACACGTCGCTCGCGAGCGTCTCGTCCGAGATGAGCCTCGCGACGAGGCCCTTCCCCTCGCGGAGATCCTTCAGCACGTCCCGCGCCGCCGTCACGAATGCGGCCGCCGAGTCGTGCAGGGCCCGGTCCTTCACGAGGAGGCCAAGCGTCCCTTCTCCCCGCTCGACGGCGGCAGCGATGCCGTTCGCGTGATCGACGAAGGCGAGAGCCGCCTCGTAGAGCGCAGGATCGTTGATCGCCCGGCCGAGCGTGCCTTCGCCGCTCCTCGTCCGCGCTAGGATCTCCGACAGGTTGGTCGTGATGTTGAGGATGTTCTCCCGGTTCTCGTCGAGGATCCGCGTGATGCCCTTGACCGCCCCCTGCTGCGCCTCCCCGATGAGCGGGCGCGAGAGATCCGCCACGCCGAGTTTCGGGTTGCCGCGCTCGAT
>Ga0187892_10006799_pt1 | contig 16731 bp, 14 predicted proteins | sample MA1701073metaG_FD_139345 | JGI IMG/M metagenome (GOLD analysis project Ga0187892, IMG submission 139345) | Bio-ooze microbial communities from a basaltic lava cave in the Kipuka Kanohina Cave System on the Island of Hawaii, USA - MA170107-3 metaG ... | reverse complement strand
CATGGCCGGGAGGCGGATCGTCGAGATGGTCAAGGAGAACCTGGTTCTGTCGAAGGTTCTCAAGAAAGAGGCCTTTGAAAATGCCATTCGCGCCCTGGCGGCCATCGGCGGCTCGACCAACGCGGTGATCCACCTCACGGCGATCGCGGGGCGAATCGGCGTCGAGCTCGGCCTCAGGGACTTCGCGCGCCTCGGCCGCGGCGTGCACACGCTCGTCAACCTGATGCCGTCGGGCAAGTACCTGATGGAGGACTTCTACTACGCGGGTGGGCTGCCCGTAGTGCTGCGCGAGCTCGGTGAAAACAATTTTCTAAACAAAAATGTTGTTACGGTGAACGGCAAGACCATGTGGGAGAACGTGAAGGACGCGCCCTGCTGGAACCGCGACGTGATCTTCCCGTTCAGGAAGCCGTTCAAGAAGAACACCGGCATCGCCGTCCTGCGCGGCAACCTGTGCCCGGACGGCGCGATCATCAAGCCCTCGGCGGCGAGCCCGAAGCTGATGAAGCACCGCGGCCGCGCAGTCGTCTTCGAGAACATCGAGGACTTCCACCGGCGCATCGACGACCCGAAGCTCGACATCGACCAGCGCTCGGTGATGGTGCTGAAGAACTGCGGCCCGAAGGGCTATCCCGGCATGGCCGAGGTCGGCAACATGCCGCTGCCGCCCAAGCTCCTGAAGAAGGGCATCACCGACATGGTGCGCATCTCGGACGCGCGCATGAGCGGCACCGCGTACGGCACAGTGGTGCTGCACGTTTCGCCCGAAGCTGCCGCCGGCGGCGCGCTGGCGCTGGTCGAGAATGGCGACGAGATCGAGCTCGACGTCGCAAAAGGCAGGCTGAATCTGCGCGTTTCCCCGAAGGAGCTTTCCCGAAGGAAGAGGAGCTGGAAAAAGCCCAGGCCGCCGCTGGAGCGCGGCTACTGGAAGCTCTATGTCGACCACGTGCAGCAGGCGAGCGACGGCGCGGACCTCGACTTCCTGGTCGGCAGCAGTGGCGCCTTCGTCCCAAGAGATAATCACTAACTACTCCACGTGCCCGAGACCAAAGCAATAGTGGGTTACAAGTGGGCGCCGCTAGAAGGCCTGAGTGGGTCTGATCGCGCGGTTGACCTGTCAGATGTTGATGCAGTCCGACGCACTTGGTACGAAGCAAGTCAAAAACTCAGGCAATCAAGCCCTGAAAACCTGAAGAGTTTTAATGAGCGATTGGCCAGATCCTGGAGCATCGAGACGGGAATACTCGAACGTCTTTACGACATTGATCGAGGCACAACGCTTTTGCTAATAGAGCATGGCTTTGTAGTCGACTTTGTCGACCGAGGTTCCACTGACAAGAACCCAGAAGAACTGATTGACATTCTTCGCGATCACAAAGCCGCTGCAGATCTGATTCAGGACTGCATTTCTGACAACCGACCTCTCACGATCGGTTTGGTTCATGAACTGCATGCAACCCTTACCAAGCACCAAGACGTCGTAGATGCCCGAGATCAGTTTGGAAAGATCATGAAAGTACCCCTAGTGAAGGGGGCTTTTAAAGTTCAACCAAACAATCCTAAGCGCGAGGACGGTGCGATACACGAATATTGCCCGCCTGTTCATGTAGCAGCGGAAATGGATCGGCTCTTGAAGATGTACGAGGAGCATCAGTACGAAAATCCGATTCTGGTCGCCTCCTGGCTTCATCACCGCTTCACCCAGATTCATCCTTATCAAGACGGAAACGGCCGCGTTGCGCGTGCGCTCTCCAATTTGATCCTCATAAAGGCCGGAGTTTTTCCTGTCGTAATTCGGCGGGAAGTCAGAGCACAGTACATCGAAACCTTAGAGAAAGCAGATGCTGGCGACCTCAAGTCGCTTACCAAGCTTTTCGCCGACGTTGAGAAAGAAACCATTGTCGCGGCGTTAAGCGTTGGGCCCGACCAACCGCTGCCGAAGGTCAACGTTGTCGAAGCAGTTGGCACCGCGATCGCGCACAGACTTAAGAAGCGCAAAGAGGCTGTTGTTCAGAAACTTCGCAGCGTAGATATAGTCGCAGAAGGCTTGCAAGCCTTGCTGGCGGAGCACCTGATGGACGCCCTCGATAAAGTTCGGGTGAAGCTAAATGCAGCTGGCGGGTTGCATTTCGGGCTGCAGATCATGAAAGGTGGCCCAGGAATGGTGCACAACGATAAGCCAACCGAGCATTGGTACCGCTTTCAAATCATTCAGGCAGTAGATGGTCTCCGACACTTCATCAATTTCGACGAACATCGCTATTTCGTGAGGGGAAGACTGTCTCAGGACGAAGCCGCTTGGCTCACATTTGTGGTTGCGTTTCACCACGTAGGTCACGAACTGACCGGCTTGATGGCTGCGGTAGCCTTTGCGGAGTTTCATCTTCATCGGGAAGAGGAAGTCGAGCCTGAGTTCTCTAGGTGCATGGATCAACCATTCACCTTCACCTATCAAGACACGTCGCATGCACTACGTCAGAAGTTTATAGATTGGACCGATGAGTGCCTCGCCGTTGCGATGACAAAGTGGAGCAATTTGTTGTAATAGGGAATCGGCTGTGTGACGTGGTAACGATTGATGGAATTTAGGCTTTACTGCTTCGCCCAGTCGGGCAACGCGTTCAAGGTTGCGCTGATGCTGCAGCTCTGCGGCGCGAAATGGGAGCCGCGCTTCGTCGACTTCTTCGGCGGCGAGACGCGCACCCCGGCGTACCGGGAGATCAACGCGATGGGCGAAGTCCCGGTCCTCGAGCACGGGGCGAAGCGCCTGTCGCAGTCCGGCGTGATCCTGCATTACCTGGCGGATCACTTCGGGAAGTTTCAGGGTGAAGATCGGCTCGAAGTCCTCCGCTGGATGCTGTGGGACAACCACAAGCTCACCAGCTACATCGCCACCTTGCGGTTTTTCATCCAGTTCCAGAAAACCGGGGAAACGCCGGTGACCGAGTTTCTCCGCGGCCGGATGAAGACGTCCTTGGGGATTTTGGATGGTCACCTGGGCAAGCGTGCGTTCGCGGCCGGGGAAAAACCTACGATCGCCGACTTCTCGATGTGCGGCTATCTGTACTGGCCTGACGAGTTCGGCGTGTCCTGGGCGGACTATCCGCGCATCGGCGCCTGGCTCGAGCGCATCCGCGGCCTGCCCGGCTGGGTCCATCCTTACGAGCTAATGCCGGGTCACCCTATTTCCGCCACTTGATCGAGCAGCCGACCGAGGCGATCTGCTCCTTCGGTCCCTTGCCGGGTCGCGGCGATCTGCTTCATCGCCTCGAACAGCTCGCGCCTCGCGTTCGGCACCGCTTCGCGGCGCGAGGCGTCGAGGCGGCCGTGGTACTCGAGCTCGAGCGCGGCGTTGAAGCCGAAGAATTCCGGCGTGCACACCGTGCCGTAGGCGCGCGCCACGTCCTGCGTCTCGTCGATGACGTAGGGGAACGGGAAGCCCTTGTCGCGCGCCACGCGCTTCATGTTGTCGAACGAGTCCTCGGGGTAGTCCGCGGGGTCGTTCGACATCACCGCGATCGAGCCGATGCCGAGCGGCGCGAGCTCCTTGCACTCGCGCACGATGCGCTCGATCACCGCCTTGACGTACGGGCAGTGGTTGCAGATGAACATCACCACCAGGCCCTTGTCGCCGCGCGCGCTGGAGGGGGAGTGGCGCTTGCCGTCAACGCCCTGGAGATCGAACTGCGGCGCCTTCATGCAAAAATCCTAGCATGGTCCCGCGCTTCTACGTCGATGCCCCGCTGCGGGCGGGGAGCGTGTGCGCCCTGCCCGAGGACTCGGCGCACCACGCGGTGCACGTGCTGCGGCTGCGCGAAGGGGACGAGGTCACGCTGTTCAACGGGCGCGGCGGGGAGTTCGCGGCGCGCATCGCCGCGGTCCAGCGCCTGAGAATCTCGATCGACCTCCTGCAGCACCGGGCGGTCGAGCGCGAATCGCCGCTGCGCGTCACGCTGGTGCAGGGAATTTCCGCGGGGGAAAAGATGGACAGCACGGTGCGCAAGGTCGTGGAGCTCGGCGTGAGCGAGGTGCAGCCGGTGCTCGCCGCGCGCTCGGTTGCGCGCCCCAAGGGCGAGCGCGCCGAGGGCCGGCGCGGCCATTGGCAGAAGATCGCGATCGCGGCCTGCGAGCAGTGCGGCCGCAACCGCATCCCGCAAATACACCCCCTGGTGCCGCTGCAGGACTACCGCCCGCAGGGCGACGGCATGAAGATTTTGCTCTCTCCGGAATCCAAGCTGCAGCTGTCCAAGCTCTCGTTGACCGGCAACAGCTTCATTCTCGCGGCCGGGCCCGAAGCAGGCTTTACGGCGCAAGAGGAGGCGGCGCTCGCTGCCGCCGGCTTCGTGCCGGCCTCGCTCGGGCCGCGGGTGCTGCGCACCGAGACCGCGGCGGTCGCGGCGCTCGCCGCGCTCAGCGCGCTGCGGGGCGATTCCTGACGATCAGCTCGGCAAGCCGCTCGTTGCCGTTGGCACGCGCGAAGTCGACCGCGTCGCGGCCCCAGAAGTCGCGCGCCGAGAGGTCGACGCCGCGCCCGGCGATGAACAGCTCCGCCGCCACCTGATCGTTGCGCTTCACCGCGTCGAGGAACTGCTTCGAGTCGTGGTAGGTCAGGCCGATGGCGGTCAGGTCCTTGCGCGCCTGCATCGGATCGGCGAGCGGCTGCTGCCGGTGCAGGTCCTTGCGCGCCATCGAGACCAGATCGCGCCCGATCGCGGCGATGGTCGAGCGGTGCTGGCGCGGCACGTCGGCGAGCGCCTCCTTGAGCAGGCCGACGAGCGCCTCGTTGGCCGCGGCGTTGCGGCCGAGAAGCACGTCGTCGATCGCCTTGAAGCTCTGCTCGGGCGTCGCCGACTCGGCGGCGATGCGCACGAAGAGGTGCACCAGGGTGAGCGCATGGCCGAACGCCGGCCATTCGTCCTTGGCGGCTTGCGCGGGCAGCGCGGCAACCAGCAGGGCGGCAACCAGCAGGACGCGAATTGGTTTCATGGTGAAGCTCCTCCGTGGACCGGAAGCATAACGCACAGAAAAAGGGGTCAGGACCCTTTTCGCGCAAAAGGGTAGGGAGCTTTTTGCGCGCAAACGCGGCACGCGAAAAGGGTCCTGACCCCTTTTTCTGCCACCCAGTAGAATTTGAAAAAATTACACACATGCAGAGCTCCGAGAGCTTCGTCCGCTGGTTCCGCCAGGTCGCGCCCTACGTGCACGACTTCGGCGGGCGCACGTTCGTGGTCGCGTTCGGCGGCGAGATGGTCGCCGAGCGCGCGCGCTTCGAGAGCTTCATCCACGACGTCAACGTGCTCGCCTCGCTCGAGATCCGCCTGGTGCTGGTGCACGGGGCGCGGCCGCAGGTCGAGGCCGAGATGAAGGCGAAGGGGCTGCGCTCGCGCTATGCCCAGGGGCTGCGCATCACCGACGCTCCGGCCCTGACGGTAGTGAAGCACGCCGCCGGGGTGCTGCGCGTGGAGATCGAGGCGCTGCTTTCGCAGGGCCTGCCGAGCTCGCCGATGGCGCGCGCGCAGATCCGCGTCGCCTCGGGGAACTACATCACGGCGCGGCCGATCGGCGTGCGCAACGGCGTGGATTTCCAGTTCACCGGCGCGGTGCGCAAGGTGGACGCGGCCGCGCTCGCCGCCCAGCTCGACGTTGTCGACATCGTGGTGGTGCCGCACCTCGGCTACTCGTCTACCGGCGAGGTGTTCAACCTCGCCTGGGAAGACGTGGCCGAGAGCGTCGCGGTCGCGCTCCGGGCGGACAAGCTGCTCATGTACACCGAGCGCCTGCCCACCAACCGCAAGGGCGAGGTCGTCTCCGAGCTCACCGCGGACGAGGCCGCCGCGCTTGCCGCCGCGAAAAAGGGCGATCTCACGCCCGCGGCGCGGCGCACCCTCGAGCACCTGGCGCGCGCGGTCGAAGGCGGCGTGACGCGCGGCCACCTCGTCACGCGCCGCGCGCCGGGATCGCTGCTGCTCGAGCTCTTCACCCATGCCGGCGTGGGCACCATGATCACCGCCGACGCGGTGGAAAAGCTGCGCCCGGCGAAGATCGAGGATGTGCGCGGCATGCTGGCGCTGATCGAGCCGCTCGAGGCCGACGGCACCCTGGTGAAGAGGAGCCGCGAGCTGCTCGAATCCGAGATCGGCAATTTCCTGGTGGTGGAGCACGACGCGCGCATCGTCGGCTGCGCGGCGCTGTATCCCTTTCCCGACGACAAAAGCGCGGAGTTCGCCTGCCTCGCCGTCGGCAACGACTACCGCGACGCCGGCTATGGCGAGCGGCTGCTCAAGGCCTGCGAGGAGCGCGCCAAGGGCCTGCGCCTGCGCAAGCTGTTCGCGCTGACCACGCAGGCGGAGCACTGGTTCGTCGAGCAAGGCTTCCGCGCCGCGGCGATCGATGCGCTGCCCGAGCGCCGCAAGGCGCTGTACAACTGGCGCCGCGGCTCGAAGGTGTTCCTGAAGCGAATATAATTTCGCGCATGGCGCGAACCGTGAAGTGCGTGAAGCTCGGCCGCGAGGCCGAGGGGCTCGATTTCCCGCCCTACCCCGGCGATCTCGGCAAGCGGATCTGGGAAAACGTCTCGAAAGAGGCCTGGGCGCAGTGGCTCAAGCAGCAAACGATGCTGGTCAACGAGAATCGCTTGAACCTCGCCGACCCGCGCGCGCGAAAATATCTAATGGAGCAGACCGAGCGCCACTTCTTCGGCGCCGGCGCCGACGTCGCTTCGGGCTACGTCCCGCCGAAGGGTTAGCGCGCTGCGCGCGCCCCGCGCCCCGCGCGCGACGCTGCCCTCGATCAGCTCGCCGCGCACCCGCCCCTCGAAATAGAGCGCCGCCTCGGCCTTGCCGCCGGGGTCTTCGACGATCACGAAGCTCAACCGCTCTCCCTCGAGCCGGGTCTCCCACACCTCCGCAGGCGCCCCGTTCAGGCGCGCGCGCGCCGTCACTTCCTGGTAGCGCTGCGCGAACTCGAGCTCGAAACGGCCCGAGCGCCAGCGCCCGCCGACCTGCGCGGGCACGATCCACAGCAGGACGTCCTTGCGCACCGAGGTCTTGCGATCCGGCCGCCAGTCGCCGAGGTCCGACGAATGCGACACGACCCGCGTGCCGGGCCTGAGCTTGAGCAGCGCCGGGCGCAGCCTGAGGTTCAGGTTCGGCGAGAGATAGAGCGTGACCACCGTCGCCTCGCCGAGGTCGGTCGCGAACAGGTCCTGCTGCAGGAAGCGCACGCGGTCGGCGACGCCCGCCCTGGCTGCACTGGCGCGGCTCTGGGTGACCAGCTTGCCGTCGATCTCGATGCCCACGCCGCGCGCGCCGAGGCGGGCGGCGGCGATCACCACGCGGCCGTCGCCGGATCCGAGGTCGTACACCACGTCCCCGGCGCCGACGCCGGCGAGGCGCAGCATCTCGTCCACCGTGACCGGCGGCGAGGGCACGAACGGCGCGTCGTGCACCGGCCCTGGGTCCTGGGACGCGGCCGGAACGGCCTGCGCCAGGAGAGCGGCACAGAGCAACGCGCGCAAAGCTAGGCTTTTGCCTTCAGCGTCTTGACGCCCTCGGGCGTCGCGAGCAGCAGCACGTCGGCCGGCCGGCGCGCGAAGATGCCGTTGGTCACCACGCCGGCGATCTGGTTGAGCTCGCTTTCCGTCTTCGGCGGGTCGAGCAGCGTGAGCCCGTGGCAGTCGAGCACCAGGTTGCCGTTGTCGGTGGTGAAGCCCTCGCGCAGCCGCGGGTGGCCGCCGAGCTTGGCGAGCTCGCGCCCGACGTAGCTGCGCGCCATCGGGATCACCTCGACCGGCAGCGGGAACTTGCCCAGCACCGGCATCAGCTTCGAGGCGTCGCAGATGCAGACGAACCTGCGCGCCACCGCCGCGGTGATCTTCTCGCGCGTCAGCGCGCCGCCGCCGCCCTTGATCATGTACAGGCCCTCGGTCACCTCGTCGGCGCCGTCGACGTACACCGGCAGCTCGTCGACGCTGTTCAGCTCGAGCACGCGGATGCCGTGCTTCCGCAATCTCTGGGAACTGGCTTCGGAAGCGGCCACGGCGCCTTCAATACGGCCCTTGATCGTGGCAAGCGCGTCGATGAAAAAATTCACCGTCGAGCCCGAACCAACGCCAACAATGGCGTCCTCGACGACGTGCTTCAGCGCTTCCTTGGCGACGAGCTGCTTGAGCTGATCCTGGTTCATTTCTTTCGTTGCGGCGGCAGGTCGGTGCACACGCCCTCGAACACTTCGGCCGCCATGCCGACCGATTCGGCCGTGGTCGGGTGCGGGTGGATGGTCTTGCCGACGTCGGTGGCATCGGCCCCCATCTCGACCGCGAGCGCCAGCTCGGAGATCAGATCGCCGGCGCCCAGGCCGACGATCCCGCCTCCAATGACGCGGTGCGTCTCGGCGTCGAAGACGAGCTTGGTGAAGCCTTCGTCGCGCGCGTTGGCGATGGCGCGGCCCGAGGCCGCCCAGGGGAACTTCGCCACGCCGATCGCCGTGCCGGCCTTGCTTGCCTCGTCCTCGGTGAGGCCGACCCAGGCGATCTCGGGGTCGGTGTAGGCGACCGAGGGCACCACGCGCGCGTCGAAGTGCGACTTCATCCCGTTGGCCGCCTCGGCGGCGACATGGCCTTCGTGCACCGCCTTGTGCGCGAGCATCGGATTGCCGGCGATGTCGCCGATCGCGTAGATGTTCGGGACGTTGGTACGCATTTGGCTGTCGACAGAAACAAATCCTCTCTCATCCACCGCGACACCCGCCTTGTCGGCTCCGATCTTCCTGCCGTTCGGCACCCGGCCGACCGAAACGAGGATCATCTCGTAGGTCTTGGGATCTTGATTGTCAAAGGAGACCTTGATCCCATCCTTCGCCACCTCGGCCTTGGTGCTCTTGGTCTTCAGCATCACCTTGTCGAAGCGCGGCGCGTTGAACTTCTGCCACACCGCGACCAGGTCGCGGTCGGCGCCGAGCATCAGGCCGTCCATCATCTCGACCACGTCGAGGCGCGCGCCGAGCGTCGAGTACACCGTGCCCATCTCCAGGCCGATGATGCCGCCGCCGATCACCAGCAGCTTCTTCGGCAGGCTCTTCAGCTCGAGCGCGCCGGTCGAGTCGACGATCCTCGGGTCTTCGGGCAGGAACGGCAGCTTCGCCGCCTGCGAGCCCGCGGCGATGATCGCCGAGCTGAAGCGCACCGTCTTCTTTCCCTCTTTGGTTTCGACCTCGAGATGGTTCTTGTCGCGGAATGCCCCGACGCCCTGCAGCACGGTCAGCTTGCGCACCTTCGCCATCCCGGCCAGGCCGCCGGTCAGCTTGCCGACCACCTTGTCCTTGAACGCGCGCAGCCTGACGAGGTCGACCTTCGGCTCGCCGAAAGAGATGCCGTGCGAGGCAAGCGCGCGCGCGCCATCCATGATCGCCGCCGTGTGCAGCAGCGCCTTCGACGGAATGCAGCCGACGTTCAGGCACACGCCGCCGAGCGTCGGGTAGCGCTCGACCAGCACCGTCTTCATGCCGAGGTCCGCGGCGCGGAACGCTGCCGAATAGCCGCCGGGCCCCGCGCCCAGCACGAGCACGTCGCATTCCACGTCCGCTCCGGTCGAAGGCGTCGGCGGCGCCGCTCTGGGCGCCTCCGGCGCTTTGGGCGCGGTTGCCGTCGCTTCCAGCACCAGAATCGTCGAGCCTTGCGAAACCTTGTCGCCGACCTTCACCTTCAGCTGCGCAACCTTGCCCGCCGCCGGCGACGGGATCTCCATCGTCGCCTTGTCCGACTCGAGCGTGACGAGCGACTGCTCCTTCGCGATGGCGTCGCCCGGCTTGACCAGCACCTCGATGACCTCGACTTCCTTGAAATTCCCGATGTCGGGGACCTTCACTTCGTTGCCGGGCATCTAGAGGATCAGCTTGCGGATGTCGGACAGCACGGAGACGAGGAAGGCCGAGAAGCGCGCGGCGGTCGCGCCGTCGATCACGCGGTGATCGTACGACAGGGAGAGCGGAAGCATCAGGCGCGGCGCGAACTCCTTGCCGGTCCACACCTGGCGCATGGCGCTGCGCGAGACGCCGAGGATCGCGACCTCGGGCGCGTTGATGATCGGCGTGAAGGCGGTGCCGCCGATGCCGCCGAGGCTCGAGATCGAGAACGTGCCGCCCTGCATGTCGCCGGGCTTGAGCTTGCCGTCGCGCGCGAGCTTCGAGATATCCGCGAGCTCGTGCGCGATGCCGAACACGCCCTTGCGGTCGGCGTCGCGCACCACCGGCACCACCAGGCCGCCCGGCGTGTCGACCGCGACGCCGATGTGGAAGTACTTCTTGATGATGATGTTGTCGCCCGACTTGTCGAGCGAGGAATTGAATTGCGGGAAAGCTTTCAGCGCGGTGACGCAGGCCTTGATCATGAAGGCGAGCATCGTCAGCTTGAAGCCCTTCTTCTCGGTCTCGACGGTCTGCGCCTTGCGGAAGGCCTCCAGGTCGGTGATGTCGGCCTCGTCGAACTGCGTGACGTGCGGGATCGAGATCCAGTTGCGGTGCAGGTACGGGCCGGAGAGCTTCTGGATGCGCGACAGCGGCTTCGACTCGATCGGGCCGAATTTCGCGAAATCGACCTCGGGCCAGGCCGGCAGGTTGAACGGCAGCGCGCCGCCCTTCGCGGCGGCCGGCGCCGGGGCCTTCGCCAGCGCGCCCTTCACGAAGCCCTGGACGTCGGGATGCAGGATGCGGCCCTTCGGCCCGCTGCCCTGCACGCGCGCGAGGTCGACGCCGAGCTCGCGCGCGAACTTGCGCACCGACGGGCTCGCATGCGGCTTGCTGACGGTCTCCTCGCGCGGCTTCGCCGGCACCGGCCGCGGCGAAGGTGCAGGCGCGGCAGCGGGCTTCGCGGGCGACTGTTTCGGCGCTTCCGCGCGCGGGGCCTCCTTGGAATCCAGCACGAGGATCGGTGAGCCCTTGGAGATCTTGTCGCCGACCTTGACCTTCAGCTCCTTCACCACGCCCGACGCGGGCGACGGGATCTCCATCGTCGCCTTGTCGGATTCGAGCGTGATCAGCGACTGCTCCTTGGTGACTGCGTCGCCGGGTTTCACCAGCACCTCGATGACCTCGACCTCCTTGAAGTCGCCGATGTCGGGCACCGGGACCGTGATTGCTTGCGCCGGCGCAGTGGCTTTTTGGGGAGCCTGGGGTTTGGGCTTTTCCTCCGGCGGAGCCTCGCCGTTGCCCTTGTCATCGAGCACCAGGATCGGCGAGCCCTTGGAGACCTTGTCACCCACTTTTATGGTGAGTTGCTTGACGACACCCGCCGCGGGCGAGGGAATCTCCATCGTCGCCTTGTCGGACTCGAGCGTGATCAGCGACTGCTCCTTGGACACGGCGTCGCCGGGCTTGACCAGCACCTCGATGACCTCGACTTCCTTGAAGTCGCCGATGTCCGGGACGACCACTTGACTCATGAGTGGCTCATACCGTCGTCGGGTCTGCCTTTTCCGGGTCGATCTCGTATTTCTTGATCGCGTCGGCCACCGCCTTCGGCTTGCCTTCGCCCTGGTCCGCGAGCGCTTTCAAGGCCGCGATCGCCACGAAGCAGCGGTTCACTTCGAAGAAATGGCGCAGCCGCGAGCGCGAGTCGGAGCGGCCGAAGCCGTCGGTGCCGAGCACCCGGTAGACGCGGTCCTTCGGGATGAACTGGCGGATCTGGTCGGCGAAGGCCTTCATGTAGTCGGTGGAGGCGATCACAGGACCTGATCTTTCCTGAAGAACCTTTGTCACGTACGGCACGCGAGGCTTCGCCTCGGGATGCAGCAGGTTCCAGCGGTCGGCGGCGAGGCCGTCGCGCCTGAGCTCCGTGAAGCTCGTCGCGCTCCACACGTCGGCCGCGACGCCCCAATCCTTCTCGAGCAGCTCCGCCGCGGCTTCGACCTCGCGCAGGATCGTGCCGGAGCCGAGAAGCTGGACACGGGTCTTTGCTTTCGATTTCGACTCACGAAGCAAATACATCCCCTTCAAAATCCCCTGCTCGGCGCCCTGCGGCAGCGCGGGGTGCTCGTAGTTCTCGTTCATCAGGGTGATGTAGTAGTAGACATCCTCCTGGTTCGTGACCATGCGCCGCAGGCCGTCCTGGATGATCACCGCGACCTCGTAGCCGTAGGTCGGGTCGTACGAGACGCAATTCGGAATCACCGAAGAGAAGACGTGCGAGTGGCCGTCCTCGTGCTGTAGTCCTTCGCCGTTGAGCGTGGTGCGGCCGGCGGTGGCGCCGAGCAGGAAGCCGCGCGCGCGCTGGTCGGCCGCCGCCCAGGCGAGATCGCCGATGCGCTGCATGCCGAACATCGAGTAGAAGATGTAGAACGGCACCATCACCTTGTTGGAATGGCTGTACGAGGTCGCCGCAGCGATCCATGAAGAGAAAGCGCCCGCCTCGTTGATGCCTTCCTCGAGGATCTGTCCTTGCTTGTCCTCGCGGTAGAACATCACCTGGTCCTTGTCGACCGGCTCGTACTTCTGCCCCTCGGGCGCGAAGATGCCGAGCTGGCGGAACATGCCTTCCATGCCGAAGGTGCGCGCCTCGTCGGGCACGATCGGCACCACCACCTTGCCGAGCTCCTTGTCGCGCACCAGCGCCGTGAGCGCGCGCACGAACGCCATCGTCGTGGAGATTTCTCGACCTTCGCCGGATCCCTTGAGGAGTTGCTCAAAAGCATTCAATCCCGGGACGGGCGGAACCGTGTCCGCCTTGGCGCGCCGCTGCGGCAGGTAGCCGCCGAGCGCCTTCCTGCGCTCGTGCAGGTATTTCATCTCCGGCGCGTCGGCCGGCGGGATGTAGAACGGCAATTCATCCAGCTTCTCGTCGGGGATCGGGATCGCGAACTGGTCGCGCATCTCCTTGATGGTCGCGGTATCGATCTTCTTCAGCTGATGCGTGGGGTTCTTTGCCTGCCCCTGCTTGCCCAGGCCGAAGCCCTTGATGGTCTTCGCCAGGATCACGGTGGGCTGGCCCTTGTGCTTCACCGCCGCCGCGTACGCCGCGTAGACCTTGTGCGGGTCGTGGCCGCCGCGGTTCAGGCGCCAGATGTCCTCGTCGCTCATGCGCGCGACCAGCTCGGCCGCCTTGGGGTCCTTGCCGAAGAAATGCTTGCGCACGAAGGCGCCGTCGTTCGCCTTGTAGTTCTGGTACTCGCCGTCGACCGTCTCCTCCATCACGCGCAGCAGCGCGCCGTCCTTGTCGCGCGCGAGCAGCGGGTCCCAGTACGAGCCCCAGATCACCTTGATCACGTTCCAGCCCGCGCCGCGGAAGTCGCCCTCGAGCTCCTGGATGATCTTGCCGTTGCCGCGCACCGGCCCGTCGAGGCGCTGCAGGTTGCAGTTGACGATGAACACCAGGTTGTCGAGCTTCTCGCGCGAGGCGAGGCCGATCGCGCCGAGCGACTCGGGCTCGTCCATCTCGCCGTCGCCGCAGAACACCCACACCTTGCGGTTCGCGGTCTGCGCCATGCCGCGCGCCTCGAGGTACTTGAGGAAGCGCGCCATGTAGATCGCCTGGATCGGGCCGAGGCCCATCGACACCGTCGGGAACTGCCAGTAGTCGGGCATCAGCCACGGATGCGGGTACGAGGACACGCCCTTGCCGTCCACCTCGCGGCGGAAATTCAACAATTCTTCCTGAGTAAGCCTTCCCTCCATGAGCGAGCGCGCGTACACCCCGGGCGAGGAATGGCCCTGGAAATAGATCAGGTCGCCGCCGTGGCCGTCGTGCGGCGCGTGCCAGAAATGCTGCTGGCCGGTGCCGAAGAGGGTGCCGACCGAGGCGAAGCTCGCGATGTGGCCGCCGAGCTCGTCGTCGCTCTTGTTGGCGCGCGCCACCATCACCATCGCGTTCCAGCGGCAGATCGAGCGGATGCGCTCCTCCAGCGCCACGTTGCCCGGCGAGCGCTCCTCCATGTGCGGCGGGATGGTGTTGATGTACGCGGTGTTCGGCGAGAACGGGATGTACGCGCCCGAGCGGCGCGCCTTGTCGATCAGCCGCTCGATCAGGAAATGCGCGCGCTCCGGGCCCTCGCGCTCGAGCACCGCCTCGAGCGCGTCGAGCCATTCCTGGGTCTCGAGCGAGTCGGGATCGTTTGCTGCGGGGAATTGCGGAACCGCGGACATGGCTGTCAGGACCCTGGGGGATGAACCTCCCAATGCTAGACTGCGCGCCCCATGGCCGCAAGAATACTGGACGGTAAATCCCTCGCGGCGGCGATCCGCACCGAGCTCAAGCACAAGGTCGAGGCGCTTGTGCAGCGCGGAGTGCGGCCCGGGCTGACCGTGATCATCGCCGGCGACGACGACGCCTCCCGCGTCTACGTGCGCAACAAGACGCTCGCCGCCGCCGAGATCGGCGTGCATTCGCAGCTGCATGAGCTCAAGGGGGACGTAAGCGAAGCCGCCCTCGTGGAGCAGGTGCGATCTCTCAATGAGACCCCGCGCGTCCACAGCATCCTGGTGCAGCTGCCCCTGCCGAAGCACATCGACGCCGCGCGCGTGCTGGAGTCGATCGCGCCGGCAAAGGACGTCGACGGCTTCCACCAGGCGAACCTCGGCGCGCTGCTCGCCGGACGTGCCGGAGTGGTACCGTGCACCCCCGCCGGCGTGATGAGATTGCTGGAATCTGCAAACATCCCCATCGGGGGGCGCCAGGCCGTCGTGGTCGGCCGCTCGAACATCGTCGGCAAGCCGCTCGCGCTGCTGCTCTTGCAAAAGGACGCGAGCGTCACCATCTGCCACTCGAAGAGCAAAGACCTGGAGAGCATTACGAAGCAAGCCGATATCCTCGTCGCCGCGGTCGGCCGGGCGAAACTCGTCACCGCTGAAATGGTCAAACCCGGAGCCTGCGTGATCGACGTGGGGGTGAACCGCCTGCCCGACGGCAAGCTCGCCGGCGACGTCGATTTCGAAGCAGTGAAACAAGTCGCCGGCTGGATAACGCCCGTGCCGGGGGGCGTGGGCCCGATGACCATCGCGATGCTACTGGAGAACTGCGTCCGTGCTGCCTCAAGAGAAAAACCCGCTACTTGATTTTTCCGGGTTGCCGCGCTTCGCGGAGATCAAGCCCGGGCATGTAACGCCCGCGGTCGACCAGCTGCTGGCCGACGGCCGCGCCACGACCGAAGCGGCCCTGAAGGCAAGGCCGACGTGGGACGACTTCGTCACGCCGCTCGAGGACGCGAACGAGCGCATCGGCCGCGCCTGGGGCCAGGTCGCGCACCTGCACGCGGTGATGGACAACCCCGAGCTGCGCGAGGTCTACAACGCCAACCTGCCCAAGATCACGCAGTACTGGACCGAGCTCGGCCAGAACCAGGCGCTGTTCGAGAAGTACGAAGGGCTCAGGAACTCGGACGAATTCGCGCAGCTGTCGGCGCCCCGCAAGCGTATCGTCGAAAACGCGCTGCGCGACTTCCGCCTCGGTGGCGCGGAGCTGCCGCCGGAGAAGAAGAAGCGCTACGCCGAGATCCAGGAGGAGCTCTCGCGCCTCTCGGCCAAGTTCTCGGAGAACCTGCTCGACGCCACCAACGCGTTCTCGGCCGTGGTGGTCGCCAAGAAGCGCACCTCGGGCATTCCGCAGGACGTGCTGCAGGCCGCGCGCGAGGCGGCCAGGAAAAGCGGCAAGCGCGGCTGGAAGTTCACGCTGCACGCGCCCTCCTACCTCCCGGTGCTGCAGTACGCCGACGACCGCAAGCTGCGCGAGCAGCTCTACCGCGCCAGCGCGACGCGCGCCTCGGAGCTCGGCAAGCCCGGGTGGGACAACACGCCCCTCATCGCGCGCATCGTGCCGCTGCGGCGCGAGCTGGCGCAGCTCCTCGGCTACCGCGACTACGCGGAAGTGTCGCTTGTGCCGAAGATGGCCGAGTCGTCGAGTCAGGTGCTCGCCTTCCTCGACGACCTCGCGCGCCGCGCGCGGCCCTTCGCCGAGACCGATGTCCGGGAGCTGCGCGAGTTCGCGAAGGCGGAGCTCGATCTGGACGACCTCCAGGCGTGGGATGTCCCGTACGCCGCCGAGAAGCTGCGCGCCAAGCGCTACGCGTTCTCCGACCAGGAAGTAAAGCAGTATTTCCCCGAGGAAGCGGTGGTGCAGGGCCTGTTCCGCGTGGCGGAAGCGCTGTACCAGGTGCGGCTCGAGCGCTCCAACGCGCCGGTCTGGCACGAGGACGTGTGTTTCTTCGACGTGCGCGACCGGGCCGGAGTGCTCATCGGGCAGTTCTACCTCGACCTGTATGCGCGCGAGACCAAGCGCGGCGGCGCCTGGATGGACGATGCGATCAGTCGCCGGCGTAAGGGCGGGCAACTGCAGATCCCCGTCGCCTACCTGAACTGCAACTTTTCACGTCCGGTCGGCGGCAAGCCCGCGCTGTTTACGCACGACGAGGTACTGACGCTGTTCCACGAGTTCGGGCACGGGCTGCACCACCTGCTCACGCGCATCGAGGACCTCGGCGTCTCCGGGATCAGCGGCGTCGAGTGGGACGCGGTCGAGCTGCCGAGCCAGTTCATGGAGAACTTCTGCTGGGAGTGGGACGTGCTGCGCGGGATGACGCGCCATGTCGATACGGGATCTTCGATTCCGAAAGAATTATTCGAGAAGATGCTCGCCGCCAAGAACTTCCAGAGCGGCCTCGCCATGCTGCGCCAGATCGAGTTCGCGGTGTTCGACATGCGGCTGCACTCGGACTTCGACCCGGCGGCCGGCAGGAGCGCGCTCGCGCTGCT
>Ga0187892_10006798_pt1 | contig 16731 bp, 17 predicted proteins | sample MA1701073metaG_FD_139345 | JGI IMG/M metagenome (GOLD analysis project Ga0187892, IMG submission 139345) | Bio-ooze microbial communities from a basaltic lava cave in the Kipuka Kanohina Cave System on the Island of Hawaii, USA - MA170107-3 metaG ... | reverse complement strand
TCACCCCCTACGCCCTGGCCGCGGCGTGAATGGCCTCGCGCACCTGCTGGAACGTGCCGCAGCGACAGATATTGGTGATCTGCGTATCGATATCGGCGTCGGTCGGCTTGGGCTTGTCCCGGAGCAGCGCCGCCACCGCCATGATCATGCCCGTCTGGCAGTAGCCGCACTGGGGCACCTCGTGGTCGAGCCAGGCCTTCTGCACCTTGTGCAGGACCGCGCCGGTGGCCAGACCCTCGATGGTGGTGATCTTCTTGCCCTCGACGGCGGCGACCGGCATCACGCAGGAGCGGATCGCGACGCCGTCGACGTGCACCGTGCAGGCGCCGCACTGGGCGACCCCGCAACCGTACTTGGTGCCGGTGAGCCCGACCTGTTCCCGTATCGCCCACAGGAGCGGCGTGTTGGGGTTGACGTTGACCTCGAGCGATCGACCGTTGATCGTCAGGCGCGCCATGGTCTTCCCTCCCGGGGGGTTTTGGTGATGGGAGTATCCGCGATCACGCGAGCGGAGGCAAGCCATCCTGCTCTCCCTTGACAGCCCGCCCCGGCTGGCTCGATAGTGCTGGCGCCGCGCCGAGAGCGGCCAGGATGACCACGAATCGCGCACTGCGGCACCTCCCGCCTTGGCTCGCCCTCGTGATGGCGCTCCTCGCGCCTGCGGCGGCGCGGGCTGAGATCGTGCTCCCCACCGGCTTCACGGCCCGGATCTACGTCACCGGCGACGGGTTCGGCGGGTCCCCGGAGGGCCGCGGGCGCGGGATCCCGACGACGCCCACCCTGGCGGTGGACCATACCGGGGCCCTCTACCTCGCGCGCAGTGGCCGGCGGTACAGCGGCGGCGAGTTCGACTACCTGACGTCCATCTACCGGATCAGGGCGGGCGGCGCGCAGATCGCCGCCGCGAGCGAGGCGCGCTACTTCCACGGGCCGCCACTGAACAATGCCCAGGTGAGCGGCGGCCGGGGGGGACGCGACCTCCTCGTCACCACCTTCGACCGCGACCGCCACGTGGGCGTGCTGTACCGCCTGGTCGACGGGCGGATCCTCTTCTTCGCCGGCGGCGCCCCGGACCCTGGCGCGCCGCCGGTCCTGGTCCAGCCGGAGGGCGCGGCCATCGACTCCACCGGCCACGTCTACGTGGCCGACCGTGCCCGCGGCGTGGTCGTGCGCTTCGACGCGACCGGGCGCGTACTCGACCCGAGCTACGTGCGCGTCCCCCGCCCCCGCACGCTCACCGTGGACGAGACCGACCACCTGTGGGTGGGCAGCGACGGCAGCGCCGAGGCGCCGTGGCAACCCGGTCCCGGACAGATCTGGCGGGTGTCCCCCGCCGGGGAGCCGCGGCTGATGCTGGATGGCCCGGTCCCCCAAGGGCTCAGCCCGGGCCCCGGCGGCTCCGTCTTCGTGGCCGATCGTCAGGGCAACGAGATCTTCGGGGTCACCGCGGACGGCCACCGGTGGAGCCTCGCGCGCTTCACCGATGGCGATGCGCCCCGCGGCCTCGTCTTCGTGCCCGATACCGCCGAGACGCGCGCCGCCGGCCTGGCCGGCGACCTGCTCGTCTCGGTCATCCGCACCGGCGTGTTCCAGCTCAACCAGATCGTGCGGATCTCGGGACCCTTCTCGGACCTGGCGCGGCGACGCTAGCTTCGAGCACACCACGGCATGGACTTCGGGCTCTCCGGCCCCGAGCAGGCCTTCGCCGAGGAAGTGCGGGCATTCCTCCGGACACACCCCCCAGAGACGTTCCCCGAGGACGGCACCGACGCCGGCTACGGCTCCGGGGCCCACTCGCGCGCCTTCACCCAGGCGCTCGGGGAGCGCGGCTGGCTCAGCATGGGCTGGCCGCGCGAGCAGGGCGGCCAGGCGCGGCCGATGAGCTACCTGCTCGTCCTGCTGGAGGAGCTGGCCGCGGCGGGCGCGCCCTTCGGCCCGCTCTCCGGCTGCCTGCAGATCGCCGACTCCATCATCCGTAACGGGTCGGAGACCCTGCGGCGCGAGATCCTGCCGCTGATCGCGCGCGGCGAGGCCACCTTCTGGCAAGGCTACAGCGAGCCGGGCGCCGGCTCCGATCTCCTCGCGCTCACGACGCGGGCCCGGCTCGACGGAGATCACTGGGTGCTCGACGGCCGCAAGATCTGGTCGAGCCACGCCGGCATCGCGACGTACGGCACCGTGCTGGCCCGCACCGATCCCGACTCCACCCGCAACCGCGGCCTCACCATGTTGATGGTGGACAATCGGCTGCCCGGGATGGACGTGCGCCCGATCCGCAGCCTGACCGGCCAGGTCTACCACTACGAGATCTTCATGGACGGAGTGCGGGTGCCGCGCGACTGGGTGATGGGCAAGCCGGGCGAGGGCTTCGGCCAGCTCCTGAAGGGCCTCGACACCGACCGGTTCTGGGGACGCTTCTACAAGGCGCCGTTCCTCCGGCGCCTCCTCGGGATGCTCGTCGAGTACGTCAACACCGCCCGCCCGGGCGACGCGGTCGCGCGGCGGCGGCTCGCCCACGCCGCCACCGAGATCGCCGCGCTCCGCGCGCTCTTCTCGCGCGCGGCCTGGCTCATCGAGCAAGGGCGGCCCGCCACCGGTGAAGTCTCCGCGGCCAAGCTGACGGCCGACGAGCTGGGACAGCGCGTGCTCTCGATGGGCATGGAGCTGCTCGGCCCGTACGGCGTCCTCCGCGCCGGCTCCCGCTGGGCCCGGCTCCGCGGCGAGATCGAACACCAGTACCAGACGAGCTGGGGTCACACGCTGGCCGGCGGCACCTCCGAGATCCAGCGCACGACCATCGCGGTGCGCGCGCTCGGCCTGCCCGCCGAGCCCCGAGTCCGCGGATAGCCCGATGCCCTACCGATACGCGCTGCCGGCAAACCGGTGGGGGGGTCTGGGGGAGGAGCGGCGGTCGCTCCCCCCCAGTTCATAATGGACCTGTCCTTCTCCCCGTCGCAGCAGATGCTCCAGCAGTCGGCGCGGACGTTTCTCCAGCAGCGCTGCCCGCCCGAGCGCGTGCAGGAGCTGGCTCTCGACCCGCGGGGCTTCGCGGCCGATCTCTGGAAGGAGATCGCGTCGCTCGGCTGGCCCGGGCTGCTGGTCCCGCCGGAGCTGGGCGGCAGCGGAGGCTCGGTCGGGGACGCGCTGGCGCTGGTGGAGGAGCTGGGACGCGCCTGTTGCCCGAGCCCGTTCATCGCGAGCGCGGTTGTCGCCACCAGCGCGCTGACCGCGGCCGGCGGCCGCCGCGCCCGGGAGCTGCTCCCGGGCCTGGCCCTGGGCGAGCGGATCTGCACGCTCGCCGTGCTCGAGGAGTCGGGGCGACTCGATCCGGAGGCCCTGGTCCTGCCCGTCGCGATCCCCGGTCGCCTCACCGGGCGCAAGCTCTTCGTCCCGGACGCGCACGTGGCGACCGATGTGATCGTGCTCGGGCGGGCCGCCACGGGACCGACCGCGCTCGTGCTCCCGATGGACCGCGCCGGCATCAGAGCGCGCCCACTCGACAGCATGACCGGCGACAAGCTCTTCGAGCTCGAGTTTGCCCAAGTGGAGATCGGCCCGGACGATCGGCTCGGCGCACCCGGAGGCGGCTGGGAGGTGCTCGGGCCGGCCTTCCGCCTCGGTGCCCTCGCCCGGAGCGCCGAGATGGTGGGCGCCGGCCAGCGCGTGCTCGAGCTCTGCGTGGAGCACGCCCGGGTGCGCGTCCAGGGCGGCCGGCCCATCGGCGCCTACCAGGCGGTCCAGCACGCGTGCGCCGATCTCTTCCGCGACGTGGAGAGCGCACGATGGCTCACCTGGGAAGCGGAATGGAAGCTCGCGTCGGGCCAGCCCGACGCCGACGCGGCCGTGGCCACCGCCAAGGCCTACTGCGGCGAGGCGGTCCTGCGCGTCGCCCGCCGCGGCCATCAGATCATGGGCGCCATCGGCTACTCCGAGGAGCACCCGCTCCACCTCTTCCACAAGCGCATCCTCGCGGCCAGCCTCGACGCGGGTGATGCGGCGCTGCATCTCGAGACGGTCGCGCGGGCGATCGGGCTCACCTGACGCTGCCGTGAGCGATCTCGCGACCTTCGACCGGGAGCGCTACATGGTCCTCGCCACGTTCCGTCGTACCGGGGCCGAGGTCAGAACGCCGGTCTGGTTCGCCGCGTCGGACGGCAAGCTCTACCTCTTCACGGCCGGCGAAGCGGGCAAGGTCAAGCGCCTGCGCCATTCCTCGCGGGCGCGCGTCGCCCCTTCCGATATGCGGGGGCGAGTCCACGGGGAGTGGCAGGACGCGGCCGCGCGCGTCGTCACCGAGCCCCGCGTGATCGAGCGGGCGCACGCCGCCCTGCGGGCCAAGTACGGCTGGCAGGTGCGCCTGGGCGACATGCTCTCCCGGCTCACGGGCCGGATCCGGCGCCGCGCCTGGATCGAGATCGAGGGCTGAACGGCGGCCGCGGCCCGCCTACCAGGGCAGGATCGCGGGCGCGTACTCCTCGATCCGCTCCTCCACCGCCATCAGCGGCTCGATGCCGTAGAGCGTGCGCGCGTTCTCGCCCATCAGCTTCCGCTGCGCCGCGGCCGGGACGTTGAACTCGGCCATGTGGTGCAGGCCGTCCCACGCGTCCTCCGCGTCGTGGTGCGGATAGTCGGACGACCAGATCGCCACGTCCTGGAAGACGTCCCACAGGCGGTAGACCAGCGTCTCGTCCGACTCGAAGCCGATGAAGCAGCGCTCGTTGAACACGTCGACCGGATCCCGGATGAGCCGGTTGTCGCGCTGGAAGGCGAACAGGTTCGAGAAGTTCGAGGAGCGCGACAGGACCAGCGGGAGCCACGAGGCGTTGGATTCCAGCACCGCCGCCTTCAGCTTCGGAAACTTCTCCAGCCAGCCGGTCTGCACCACCACGGTCACCCAGGTCATCGCCTCCAGCAGGAAGCCGAGCGTCTCGGAGGCGTCGATGGCGGGATCCATGGCCGCGGTGATGTTCGACACGAACTGCCCGGGGGAGTAGACCACGGACTCGTCGGTGAAGAGCAGGCCCTGCCCCGAGTGGCCGCGCGCCTGGGCCATGCGCTCGCCCCATTCGGGCGTCAGCGCTTCGCGGGACGGGAAGGTGTGCATGGCCAGCACCGTCCCGGTGGCCTCGAACTCGCGCCACAGCGGGTCGAACTCGGCCAGGGTGGGGTAGCGGCCGTTCCAGAAGCAGGGGCGCACCGCCGCCGCCTTGAAGCCCAGCTTGGCGACCCGCCGGAGCTCTGCGATCGACGCCTCCACGCTCTGCAGGGGCAGGACCGCGCAGGGAAACAGCCGTCTCCGGTCGGCGGCGCAGTAGTCGAGCACCCAGTTGTTGTAGGCCTGGGCCAGCACCGTCGCCGCCTCGGCGCTGCGCACCAGGGCCAGGCGCACGAACCAGGTGGGGAACAGCATCACCTGGTCGGTGCCGAGCGCGTCCATATCCCGAAGCCGCGCCTGCGGGTCGCGGCAACCGAGCAGGCGCCCGAACTTCCGCTGCCACGCCGCGGTGCCGGGGGTGAGCTTGCCCACCTCCTTCTTGTCCCAGCGGGCCCAGCCGACCTCGGCCGCGTTCGAGCGCTCGCGCGCGGCCGGGACCACCCGCCCGTTGATGAAGAGCAGGTCGCTGTCGGTGTGGAAGCAGAACTGGGTCTTCACCCAGGCGCGGCTCCGGGCCGGCACGTACTCGTCCCAGATCGCGGGCGGCTCGACGATGTGGCTGTCACAATCAAAGACCGGGAAGTCCTTGCGCACGTTGGTGGGCACGGCGAGCCCTCCTGTCCCTTTCAATGTCGGAAGAGGCATTCTATTATCCGGGTCACCCATGAACAAGACGCCGGGGATCGAGCGGTTCTCGCTGTCGGGGCGGGTCGTGCTGGTCACCGGCGCCACCCGGGGGCTAGGACTCGAGATCGCGCGCGGCAGGGCGGCGGCCGCCGCCGCGGGCGGGATCAACGGCCGTGACCCCGCGCGCGCCGCCGAGGTCGCGAACGGTATTCCGGCCGCCTTCCCCGCCGCCTTCGACATCACCGACCCGGGCGCGGGAGCGGCGGCGATGGGCGCGATCGTGGCCCGGCACGGCCACCTCGACTGCCTCGTCAACAACGCGGCGGTGCGCGACCGCCGGGCCCTGGAGGAGATCGCGGCCGCGGACTTTCGCCGCCTGATCGAGACCAATCTGGTGGCGCAGTACGAGCTCGCGCGCGTGGCCGCGCGGCACATGGCCGCGCGCGGCGAGGGGCGGCTCGTCTTCGTGTCCTCCATGGTGGGGCCGCGGTCGTTTCACGGCGACCCGGCCTATACCGCCTCGAAGGGCGGGCTCGAGGCCCTGATGCGCGCGCTCGCGGTCGAGCTGGGCCCGAAGGGCATCGCGGCCAACGCGATCGCGCCCGGCTTCTTCCTAACCGAGGGGAACGCTCCGTTCTTCTCCCGGCCGCCGGTCGTCGAGCTGGCGCGGCGGATCCCGCTGCAACGCTTCGGCCAGCCGGATGAGCTGGTGGGAGCGGCCGTCTTCCTCGCCTCCGACGCCGCGTCCTACATCACCGGCCAGGTCCTGACCGTCGACGCGGGCCTGTCGATCGCGCTCTAGCGGCTTCACGAAACTTTACCTTCCAGACAGGCGCCGTTCACGCGGTGCGCGCAGGCTGATCGCCACCGGGACGCTTCCGCAGAGCCTCGCGCGGGCGGGCGATCCCGGGAAGGAGGCCGGCCATGAGAAGGACCCTTGCCGCCACGATCATCCTGTTGGTTCTCATGCTCGGCGCCGGCTGCAACAACTGGCGCGGGCCCGGCTTCCGGGCGACCGGACCGGAGATGCCTCGTCTCAGGCACGTGCTCGCGCTGAAGCCCGCGATGTCCGTGGCCGACGTGGGCGCCGGCAACGGTGAGGTGACGAGCGCCCTCGCGGTCGAAGTCGGGCCGGGAGGGCGGGTGTATTCGACCGAGATCGACCCCGAGGCCCTGGACCGGATTCGCGCACGGGTCGCGACCGCCACGCCCGGGAACGTGACGGTCATCCGGGCGTCTCCGCGCGACACCGGCTTGCCCGCCGGCTGCTGCGACGCCGTGCTCCTGCGCCGCGTGTATCACCACGTGACCGATCCCGTGGAGACCAACGCGAGCCTCCTGCGCGCCCTGCGCCCGGGCGGCGTCCTCGCGGTGGTCGACTTCCCGCCGACGGTGCGGTGGCTGTGGCCGTGGCCGCCGGACGGGGTTCCGAGAAATCGCGGTGGCCACGGCGTCGCGGCGCAGCTCGTGATCGAGGAAGTCACCGGGAGCGGCTTCGAGCTGGTGCAGCTCATCAGCGACTGGCCCGGCCGGGGACCGCTGGCGAGCTACTGCGTGGTCTTCCGCAAACCCCTCCGCTGATCCGCGTCCAAGGCCGCACGCCCTTCACGAAACTTTACCTTCCAGACAGACGCCGTTCACGCGGCGCGCGCAGGCTGATCGCGACCGGGACGCACCCACCGCAAGCCTCGCGGGGGCGGGCGATCCCACGAAAGGAGATCAGCCATGACCGACACGACCGAAACCCCGCAGCCCTCCGCCCCCGCCGCGGACAACCCGCGCCGCCGCTTCTTCCGGCGGGCCGCCATCGCCACCGCCATCGCGACCCTCGCCACCGGGGTCGGCCTCACCGCCTTCGCCTACGGCCACGGATTCGGCGGCTGGCACCGCGGCGGTTTGATGGGAGCCCAGCTCGATCCGGCGAAGCTGGACGAGCACCTCGACCGGATGCTCAAGCACCTCTACGTCGAGGTGGACGCCACCGACGTCCAGAAGCAGCTGCTCGCCCCGATCGTGAAGGCGGCCGCCCGCGATCTCATGCCGATGCGCGATCGGATGCGCCAAGGCCGGCTGCAGGCGGTGGCGCTCCTGTCGCAGCCCAGCGTCGATCGGGCCCTGCTCGAGTCCCTGCGGGCCGACCAGCTCCAGCTGGCCGAGCAGGCGTCCCGGCGCTTCACGCAGGCACTCGCCGACGTGGCCGACGTGCTCACGCCCGAGCAGCGGAAGCAGCTCGCCGAGCGAGCGGGACGCTGGCACGGGCGCCGCGGGTAAACTGGGGGGGTGGCCCCGCCCAGGATCCTGTTAGTCGAGGACGACCGCCGCCTCGCCGAGATGGTCTCCGAGTATCTCGGCGAGGCGGGCTTCTCGGTGTCGGTCGCGGGGGACGGCCGGACCGGGCTCGCGCGCCTGGCCGCCGAGCCCTGCGACGCGCTGGTGCTCGACCTCATGCTGCCCGACATGGACGGCCTCGAGGTGTGCCGGCAGCTCCGCGCCTTCTCCGACGTGCCGGTGCTCATGCTGACCGCGCGCGGAGACGCGATGGACCGCGTCGTCGGGCTGGAGATCGGCGCCGACGACTACCTCCCCAAGCCCTTCGAGCCGCGCGAGCTCCTGGCCCGCCTGCGCGCGATCCTGCGACGGTGGGACCGGACCCGCTCGTCCAATGTCCTGCGCTTCGGGCGGCTCGAGATCGATCGGGACGCGCGGGGCGTGCGCGTGGACGGAGCCGAGCGGGCGCTCACCGGCCATCAGTTCGCGCTCCTGGTCGCGCTGGCGGAGCGGGCGGGGCGCGTGCTGTCCCGCGATACCTTGATGGACCTGGTCCGAGGCGAGGAGCTCGAGGCCTTCGACCGCTCGATCGACGTCCACGTCTCGCGCATCCGCGCCGCCATCGAGGACGACCCGAAGCGGCCGCGCCGGCTCCTCACCGTGCGAGGAGCCGGCTACGTGTTCGCCCGGCAGCAGGACTGATGCGCCGTCTCTACCTCCGGATCTACCTGGCGGTCCTGGTCAGCCTCGTGGCCTTCGCCCTGGTGGCGGGGGCCCTCTGGCGCCATCTGGGGGACGGCCGCGGCTACGCTTTCGAGGTCGCGGGCGTGCTCGCCCAGAACGTGCTGCCGCCCGCCGGCGCGCCCGCGCCGGAGCAGCAGGCCGCGCTGGAGCGTCTCGCCGCGAATCTCCGCGCCGACATCGCGCTGTTCGCCGCCGACCGCACCCGGCTGGCGGCGGTCGGGGCGCCGCTGGCCGCCCCCGACCCCGGCCGGGAGCGCGGGGGATGGCTGCGGGCGTGGGGTCCGCCGGCGGGGGTGATCCACCTGCGCGACGGCCGGTGGCTCGTGGGACGCGTGCGCTCCGAGCACCGGCCGACCGGGGCGGCGCTCTTCGTGACGCTCGGGCTGCTGGCGCTGGCGGTCGGCGTGGGCGCCTATCCGGTCGTGCGCCGATTGACCACGCGGCTGGAGCGGCTGCAGGCCGGGGTCGAGTCACTCGGCGGGGGCAACCTCTCGTCCCGGGTGCCGATCGAAGGGCGCGACGAGGTGGCCCGCCTCGCCGAGAGCTTCAATCGCGCCGCGGGCCGCATCGAGGAGCTGGTGAGCGCGCACAAGACGCTCCTCGCCAATGCCTCGCACGAGCTGCGCACCCCGCTCACCCGCATCCGCATGGCGGTCGAGCTCCTGAAGACGGCCGCCGACCCCGCGCGCAAGCACGAGCTGGAGCGGGACATCGCGGAGCTCGACGCGCTGATCGAGGAGATCCTGCTCGCCAGCCGCCTCGATGCCGTCGCCGCGCTGGACGTGGACGAGGACGTGGACCTGCTCGCGCTGGCCAGCGAGGAGTGCGCGCGCTACGAGCAGGCCGCGCTCGAGGGCCAGCCGGTGACGGTGCGCGGCGACCCGCGCCTGCTGCGGCGGATGATCCGCAACCTGCTGGAGAACGCCCGGCGCCACGGCGCCCCCCCGATCGACGTGCGCGTGCGCGATGCCGGCGGCTCGATCGAGCTGACCGTCTGCGACCACGGCCCCGGCATTCCCGATGCCGAGCGCGAGGACGCGTTCCGACCGTTTCGCCGGATCGGCGGGCCGGAGGCGAGCACCGGGGCGGGGCTGGGGCTCGCCCTGGTGCGGCAGATCGCGCGCCGCCACCGCGGGGACGCGCGCTACCTGGGCCGGGTGCAGTCGAGGAGCTGCTTCGTGGTGAGCCTGCCGGGGTCTGCGGGAGTGACGCGCTAGGCCCGACGGCGGGCCACCGCGCTCTCCATGTCGGCCGGCAGGGGCGCGCGGAACTCGACGTACTCGCCGGTCGCCGGGTGCACGAAGCCCAGCACGGCCGCGTGGAGCATCGGACGGCCCAACGCGGGATCCGCCGGCACCGCGCCGTAGCTCGCGTCGCCGAGCACCGCGTGGCCGATCGAGGCCAGATGCACGCGGATCTGATGCATGCGACCGGTGCGCGGGCGCGCCTCGACCAAGGTCGCACCGGGACCGAGGCGCTCGGCCACGCGAACCTCCGTCATCGCCCGGCGCGGGGCCCCCGAGCCTGCCGAGATCCGGGCCGAGATGCGGCGCCGGTCGCGCGGGTCGCGTCCGAGCGCCCGATCGATCAGCCCGCCCCGCCGGACCGCTCCAGCCACCAGCGCCAGGTACACCCGGTGAACGGAGTGGGCGCGGAACTGGCGCGAGAGATCGCGGTGGGCCGTATCGGTCTTCGCGATCACGAGGACTCCGCTCGTGCCCTTGTCGAGGCGATGGACCAGTCCGGGGCGGGCGCGCCGGCCATCACCGGCTCCCGGAGGCTCGGCGCCTTCACGGTGGCCGACGTGGTGCACGAGCGCATTGAGCAGGGTGCCCGTCCAGTGGCCGGGGCCGGGGTGCATCACGAGACCGGCCGGCTTGTCGACCACCAGGAGGTCCTCGTCCTCGTGGAGCACGCGGAGCGCGAGAGGCTCGGGCTCGACCGGCGGGGGCTCGCGAGCCGGCACGTGACAGGTGATCACGTCGCCCGGGCGGATCAGCCGGGCGGGCTTGGACGGCCGGCCATTGACGGTGATCAGGCCGCCGTCGATCCACCGCTGGGCGGACGCGCGCGACAGGTGGGCGGTCTGCGTGCTCACGAAGACGTCGAGCCGCCGCGGGGCCTGCCCCGCGGACACCGTGGTCACCCGCTGCATCGCCCCGGTCAGGCGCCCAGCATCATCGCCGCGGCCTTCTCCGCGATCATGATGGTCGGCGCGTTGGTGTTGCCGCCGATGAGCGTGGGCATGACGGAGGCGTCCACCACCCGCAGCCCGTCGAGCCCGTGCACCCGGAGGGTGGGGTCCACCACCGCCAGATCGTCGGTGCCCATCTTGCAGGTGCCCACCGGATGGAAGATGGTGCCCGAGGCCCGGTCACGGACGTAGGTGGCGATCTCGTCGTCGCTCCGGGCCTCGCCCCCGGGACCCAGCTCTCGTCCGAGGAGGTCGCCGAGCGGCTTGGCGCGGAAGATCTCCCGCAGCATCCGGATCCCATCGACGAACTGTGGGAGGTCGGACGGCGCGCTCAGATAGGCTGGATCGATCAGTGGCTGATCCAGCGGATCGGCGGAGGCCAGCGTGATCTGCCCACGGCTGGCCGGCCGGTTGACGTAGAACGCGACGGTGATGCCGTGGCAGTACGGCTGGAAGGCCTCGAGCGGCGCTTCGGTGATGCAGTACGGCAGGAAGAACCCTTGCAGGTTGGGCGGGCCGCTCGAGCCGCCGGTCCTGAGAAAGGCGCCCGCCTCCGCGATGTTCGACGTGAAGAGCCCCTGGCCGGTGGCCTCGTACTCGGCCTGGACGGCCGCGAGCTGCTCGGGGGTGGCCCCGTAGAGCGAGAACGGCACCGTGATCTCGTTGCGGAGGAAGGTGCCGAGATGGTCCTGCAGGTTCTGGCCGACCCCGGGCAGGTCCGCGACCACGGGGAGGCCGACGGCGCGGAGATGCTCGGCGGGGCCGATCCCGGACAGCATGAGGAGCTGCGGGGAGTTGACGCTGCCGCCGCACAGGATCACTTCGCGCGAGGCGTCGACCAGGGCCGACTGCCCGCGGCGGACGTACTCGACGCCGACCGCGCGGCGCCCCTCCACGCGGATGCGACAGGTCAGCGCATTGGTGATGACGGTCAGGTTCGGGCGCTCCCGGGCCGGGCGCAGGAAGGCGCTGGCGGTGCTCCAGCGCCGCCCGTCCTTCTGGGTCAGCTGGTAGAAGCCGCAGCCGTCCTGGCTGGCGCCGTTGAAGTCGGCGTTCGCGGGCACGCCGGTCTCCTGGGCGGCGGCCACGAACATCTCGGACAGCGGATGGCGGAACCGGTGGTCGGCCACGTTGAGCGGGCCCCCGCGCGCGTGAAAGCGGTCCTCCAGCCGCTCGTTGTGCTCGGATTTCCGGAAGAACGGCAGCACGTCCTCGTAGCTCCAGCCCTTGTTGCCGAGCTGGGCCCAGTGGTCGTAGTCCGCGGCGTGGCCCCGGATATAGATCATGTAGTTGATCGAGCTGGACCCGCCGAGCGTGCGGCCGCGGGGCCACGCGAAGCGCCGCAGGTTGCAGTGGAGCTGGGGCACGGTGCGATACCGCCAGTCGTGGGGCCCGTCGGGCAGGAACCCCATCATCGCGGGCGTGTGGATGAAGGGCGAGACGTCGGGGCCGCCCGCCTCGAGCAGCAAGACCCGCGTGGCGGGGTCGGCCGAGAGACGATTCGCGAGAACGCATCCGGCGGAGCCGGCGCCCACGATCACGTAGTCGTACATGGCGGCCCTCCCGGCAGGCCGACTCCTAGGCGCCGGCGCGGCGCGCGTCAAGCTCGCCGATGACTATTTCAGCTCGACCGTCTTGACGTAGACCCCCGGCGAGCCGGCAACGTGCCTCATGTTCTTCCGCATCTGCTCGTTCCCCGGCGAGGCGTCCCGCTGGACCATCCACGCGGGGCTCTCCGAGACCTTGGGGTGCTCGAACTCGTAGAGCGTGAGATAGGTGGGCGTCCCCTCCACCGCGCGGTAGCGCCGGCCGCGGATCACCCCCGGCACCTTCTCGTAGTTCGGGACGTAGATCGTGTTGTACCAGTCGTTGAACTCGCGATCGACCGCAGCGGGCACGTCCATGCGCCCGATCTGGAGCACCGGCGCCATCGGAGCCCCCGCGATGATGGGCGTCAGCGCCTGGGGATGGATCATCGTGTACACGTTGCGAATGAACGTCGTGGCGATCGTCCCCGGCCCGGACCGCTTCGTCCACTCGGTGGGATTGGCCTGGACCTTCTTGTAGGCCGCGCTCTCCAGCACCGCCGCGCTCTCCAGCTCGTAGTAGGCGAGGTGCTTCGGCCCGCCCTTCACGGCCTCGTAGCGGGCGCCGCCCAGGAAGCCCGGGATCGCCATGCGCTCCTGGAGGTGCTCCTCGTTGTACCAGCGGTTGAACTCCTCCTCCTTGTCCGCCGGCACGTCCGCCCACACCATCAGAAGCCCGGTACCTTTCCGGTGCGCCATTGCGGTTCTCCTCCCGGGTGGATTCGGTGACAACCTAGGCGCGGTCGGGACGGTTGTCAACGTCGTAGCGCCTTGCCCCAGAGCACCGCGGCGACCGCCAGGCCCTCCAGCCCCACCAGACACCACAGCACCGGCTGGTAGCTCCCCAGCGCGTCGTACAACAGGCCCATCAGGCCGGGACCGAGCGCGACGCCGGCCTGGGCGGTCGCGGCCACCAGTCCGAACACGGTACCGAAGGAGCGCTGGCCGAACTCCTCGCGGGCCAGGAGGGGCGGCAGGGTGATCAGGTTGCCGACGCCCAGGCCGAAGACGAGGCTGCCGGCCACGAACATCGCGGGCGAGGGCCACGTCGCCATCACCGCGAGGGCCACACCCTGGGCGCCGATATTGAAGGCGGAGAGATTGCGGAGGTCCATGCGGTCCGACAGCACGCCGAGCGCGATGCGGCCGAGGAGCGCGGCCACCGTCGTGGCGCTCACCGTGAGGGCCGCGCGGCTCTCGCCGAGATGGGGCTCCAGCAGGCTGATCTGGTGGACGATGAAGCCCACCTGCGCGGCCAGCGCGAGGGCGAAGGGCCCCATCAGCGTCCATAGGAGGGGCACGCGCAGCACCTCCTGCCGCGTCCAGATCCGGGCCTGGCGGGCCCCCTCGTCGCCGGGGGCCGCCGCCCCGTAGCGCTCGAGCTCGACGGCGACCTCGGACGCGGCCGGTCGGCCGCGGATCACGAAGAGGACGAGGGGCAATCCGATCCCGAGCGAGGCCGCGCCGGCCACCGCGGTCGCGAACTGAAAGCTCCGATGCTGGGCCAGGGCGATCAGGATCGGGACGAGGACCATGCCGCCCACGCTGGCCCCGGTGAGCGCGAGGGTCATCGCGAGGCCTTGGCGGCGGCCGAACCAGGGCAGGATCGTGCTGCTGATGCCGGTCAAACTGAGGCAGGACCAGGACGTGGCCAGCACCAGGTAGACGGCGAAGAGCTGCCAGGGGGCGGTGATCAGGCCGAGCGCGGCCACCGCGGCGGCCATGCTGACGACCCCGTAGGTGAGCACGCCGCGCGGGCCGTGGCGGTCGATGAAGCCGCCGACCAGGACGATGCCGCCGGCGCTGACCGCGTAGTAGACGGTCACCGCGACGGAGATGAGGCCGGCGGACCAGCCGTGCAGGCGGTTGAGGGCGTGGAGATAGACGCCCAGGCCGTAGAAGCCGAGGCCCCAGGAGAAGCTCGCGATGATCCCGCAGGCGATGACGACGGACCAGCCGCGGTGGAGGAGCACGCTACGGTTATACGGGACGGACCGGCAAAACGGGTGGAAGGTGCGGTATGCTTCTGGCCGAACCCCGAGCAAGGAGACCGCCCGTGAAGCTCGACGTGTCCATGCTGACCCACGATCTCAAGACCCTTCCCGACTACGCCCGCAAGGTCGAGGCCATGGGCTACGACTGCCTCTGGTCGTCGGAGACCCAGCACGATCCGTACCTGCCGCTGGCCGTCGCGGCGACCTCGACGTCGCGCATCAAGCTCGGCACCAATATCGCGACGGTCTTCTCGCGCAGCCCCATGATCACCGCGCACATCGCCTGGGACCTGCAGAAGGCCTCCGCGGGGCGGTTCACGCTCGGCCTGGGCACCCAGGTGAAGGCGCACAACGAGCGGCGCTTCTCGGTGAAGTTCGAGTCGCCGGGCCCCAAGATGGCGGAGGCGATCCGCGCCATCCGCGCCATCTGGGACTGCTGGCAGACCGGCGCCAAGCTCAACTTCAAGGGGCAGTTCTACACCTTCGACGTGATGACCCCGTTCTTCAACCCGGGGCCGATCGAGCATCCGAAGATCCCGATCTACATCGCGGCGGTGAACCCGCTCATGTGCCGCGTCGGGGGCGAGCTGTGCGACGGCATGCACGTGCACCCGTTCAACTCGCCGAAGTATCTCCGCGAGATCGTCCACCCGGCGGTGGAGGAGGGGCTCCGGCGCTCCGGGCGCTCGCGCAAGGACTTCACCTACGCGACCGCCACCTTCGTGGTGGTGGGCGACACCGAGAAGGAGCGGGCCGCGCAGGCCCAGACCGTCAAGCAGCAGCTCGCCTTCTACGGCTCCACGCGCACCTACCAGCCGGTGCTGGCCGCGCACGGCTGGCAAGACGTCACCGGCCAGCTCCACCGCAAGTCGGTGGAGGGCGACTGGAAGGGCATGGCCGATCTCATCACCGACGAGATGCTCGACACCTACGCGGTGACCGCGACCTACGAGAACCTGCACGCGAAGATCAACGAACGCTACGAGGGCCTGCTCGATCGGACCGGGCTCTATCAGCCGTACCAGCCGAACCTCGACGATCCGCGCCTGCCCGCGATGGTGCGGGCGTTCAACGGATGACCACCCCTCGACCTCAGGCCCCCTCACCCCCGGGCCCCTCACCCTGCCCTCTCCCCTGAGGGGAGAGGGTTTCGCGAGAACCCTCGCCCCCGGAGGGGGAGAGGGCAGGGTGAGGGGACTCGGGACGCTGAGGGGAAGGAGAGGACGCTGAGGGGGAGGAGAGGACGCGATGACCGACAAGGTACAGGTGGAGATCAAGGGCGACGTCGCCACCATCATGCTGAACAAGCCCGAGCGGCTGAACGCCCTCGATAACGAGATGTGGCACGGCATCGGCGAGGCCTGCCGGGTCGTGGACGCGGCGCCCGACGTGCGCGTCGCCATCCTGACGGGCGCGGGCGGCTGCTTCTGCGCCGGGCTCGACGTGAAGGCGGGCTCGACGCTGAGCGCCGCGCTGGAGGAGATGTCGCCGGGCCAGGCGCTGGCCCGCATCCGCCAGCACCTGGAAGGGCACCAGGCGTCCTTCTCCGCGGTGGAGGCGCTCCGGGTGCCGGTCATCGGCGCGATCCAGCGCGCCTGCATGGGCGCGGGCCTGGAGCTGGCCCTCTGCTGCGACGTGCGCCTGGCCGCCGAGGGCACGCTGTTCTCGATCCCGGAGGTGCAGCTCGGCCTCGTGCCCGACATGGGCGGCACCCAGCGGCTGCCGCGCACGGTCGGCATCGGGAAGGCCAAGGAGCTGATCTACTCCGCCCGGCGCTTCGACGCCACGGAGGCGCTCCGGATCGGCCTCGTGCAGGCGGTGTACCCGGCGGGCGAGCTGGGGGCGCGCGTGGCCGAGCTGGCCGCCGAGATCGCGGCGAACGCGCCGCTCGCGGTGCAGGCGGCCAAGCGGGCCATCAACGGCACCTACTACGGCGAGATGGGCGCGTGGCTCGACTGGGAGACCGCCCAGGCCTCGGGCCCGCTCCTCTCCGAGGACCGCAAGGCCGGCCTCAAGGCCGCCGCCGAGCGGAAGCGCGCCAACTTCAAGGGTAGATAGACCCGGAGGCATTCATGGCAGATCTCTACGACCTGGGTGACAAGCCGCCGCTCGGCGAGGTGCCGAAGCGGATGCACGCGTTCGCGGTGCGGCAGAATCGCTTCG
>Ga0187892_10006797_pt1 | contig 16732 bp, 13 predicted proteins | sample MA1701073metaG_FD_139345 | JGI IMG/M metagenome (GOLD analysis project Ga0187892, IMG submission 139345) | Bio-ooze microbial communities from a basaltic lava cave in the Kipuka Kanohina Cave System on the Island of Hawaii, USA - MA170107-3 metaG ... | reverse complement strand
GTGGGTGGTGACCACGCCGTCGGACTCGAGTTCCCGGTAGGCCCGGGCGACGGTGCCGCCGGCCAGGCCGAGGTCGTTGGCGAGCTGGCGGATCGCGGGCAGGCGGGCACCCGGTAGCAGTGCCCCGCCGACTACCAGCGCCGCCACCTGCTGGCGGAGCTGTTCGTAGGGAGGTACTGGGGACCGCGAGTCGACGTTGAGGATCATGCCGGTGCCGGCCCGGCCGGCGCCGCGGCAAGTCGCCGTACCCGCCACGACCGGTGCCCGACGAGCTGGCAGGCAACGGCGCTCGACAGGCACAGCACGAGCCCTGGCACTCCCAGCGCCCAGGCCAGCGCCGGGCCGGCGTAGGCCCCGAAGCCGATGAGCAGGAACCCGCACTGGAGGAGAAGCACGGCGATGCCGCTCCCGGCGAGGGAGTGGACCGACTGCGAGCGGATGGCGTCGTCGGCCGCCACCAGGGCGGGTTCGACGAACGGCTGCGGGCGCCGGACCAACCAGCGCTGCACCCATTCCAGCCCGGCGGTGAAGGCGACGACCAGCCCAGCCCACACGAGAACCGCGGGCAGGGTGGGGTACGACAGCCGCTCGGCGCCCCGTCCCCATTCGAACACCGAGACCAGCCCCATGAGGCCCGCCCCGACGAGGGCCGCCGCCCCGAGCCCCCGCTGCAGCCACAGCACCTGCGACGGGAGGTAGTCCTCGATGTCGCGGGGGACAAGGCTCGCAGAGCGCATTGCCTTCCCGCCTCGGCGCCGGAGGGCGATCTCGGCGTAGAAGGCGCCGACGAGGTACCCGAGCAGGATGAACACGACTGCCCCCGGCGAGCCCGAGCCGTCGGAGCCGAAGCCGAGGACTCGCAGCGGCCCGCCCAGCGCCCCTTCGATCAGGGTCGGGAGCAACAGCCCGGCCACGGCGCCCCATGCCCTCAGCACGCGCGCCGTGCGCAGGTACCAGGTGACCATGGGCCGGCTCGGCGCAGTGAGCTCGAGGCCGTGGACCTCCGCCCATTCGCGCAGGCCGGCGGTGGTGGTTGCCACGTACGCCCGGCGCAGCACGACGACTGCGAGCAGCAGCATGCCAATGAGGAGGATCTTCACCGATCCGGGATCACTCACGACGTCATCGTATCAAAGTCGTGCTACAATGCAACATAATCTTGTACTGGAGACGAATCAACGGGAGACCAGCGTCCGGACGCGACGACGATTTCGCCAGCGCGGGACGCGCCCGGCCAACGTCGCGGTTGCTGGCGTCCCGGGCCACCAGCTCCGGCACCTCCAGCTCCTGGGCGCTGAGGGCCCTCGAGCGGTGGATGCCGGGTCTGGCGGACCAGGCGGGCGGCCGCCGCCGGGGCCAGCACCGTCTGGCCCTCGGCCGTGGCCCGCACCGCCCCCAGCCCCCAGCCCCCAGCCCCCAGCGCCGGCGCGTGCCCGTGCTTGCTGCGCGGCTATGCCCCGGCGCGAGCGGCCGAAGCGTGGAGGGCCTCGTCGATGAGACCAACCCAGTGGCGGCGCTGCTCGAAGGGGATCGTGGCCCACTCGCGGAAGCGACGCCCGTTGGGAGCGAAGGGCTCTGCCTGGCCGGCGTCGATCAGGGCGGTCACGCGGGCCTCGTCCAGCTTGACGACGAGGTTGCCGTTGCGCCGGTCGCACGAGACGAAGAAGTCACCCTCGCGGCGCAGGCACGGGAAGCCCATCATCGACGAACGCGTGATACCGGTCTGATCGACCAGCGGCTGGGCCAGCTCCCTGAAATACGCCTCTGCGGCGGCGGCACGATCATCGTTCATCGCGCATCCATCCTTCTCTCATCCGTCTTTCAGCGCGATCCACGAGCGAACCAGCGCGGCGATGGCGTCCTTCTTGGCGTCGAGGTCTTCCGCGTCGGTCACCTTGAGTGAACGCGACGTGTCGCCGGCGCCGTCGAGGATGCCGGCGGGATCGTCGAGGGCCGCTCCCTGGTGGAACATCAGCGTCACGTGCTTCTTGGCCTTCGGGAAGAACGAGGCGATGTTTCCCCGGTACATGAACGTCGGCGCCTGCCACTTGATGGCTTCGGTCACCCGCTCGTCTGCTCCCAGGACGACCTCCCGGACGGCGAGGACCAGATCCCTGAGCGGGTTGTCGTAGCGGCCGAACCAGTCGTCGACCTCTGCGCTCCGTTGGCCCACGGGCGCCTGCTCCCTCGAGCGTCTCTCGTCCATCGAGGGAGGGTATCCGTCGCGCTCGTAGAACGGCCGGGCGGCGCTGTGGGATCGTGGCGATATCAACGCCGGCGTCGCCGGCCGCGCTGACTTGGTTGCGGGAGGACTGGATGAGCGTCGACGTGCAGACCGAGATCGTCATCGACCGTCCGGTCGAGGTGGTGGCCAGCTACGCCGCCGACCCGTCCAACGCCCCCGAGTGGTACGTCAACATCGAATCGGTCGACTGGGAGACACCGCCACCCGTCAGGGCCGGCTCACGCTTGAGGTTCGTCGCCCGGTTCCTGGGCCGGCGGCTCGAGTACACGTACGAGATCGCCGACCTCGTGCCCGGAGAGCGGCTGGTGATGCGGACGGCGCAGGGTCCGTTCCCCATGGAGACGACCTACATCTGGTCGGCCGCCTCACCTGATGCGACGCGCATGACCCTGCGCAACCGGGGCGAACCGTCGGGCTTCTCGAAGGTCGCGGCTCCGATCATGGCGGGCATGATGCGGAAGGCCAACACCAAGGACCTCAAGCGGCTCAAGTCGATCCTGGAAGCGCCCGGCGCCGGTCAGTAGTGCGTTTCCTGCCGTGTCTCAGATCGAGATGCCGGTCGGCGATGATCTGGGCGGTCGTGCCCTCGAACTCGAACAGGCTCCAGCCGGAGTGGGGACCGGCCCGAAGGGTGAGGGCCCTGCTCGGTACAGCCCGGCTGACGCACGAGGCGGGCATCTCGTGGAGGTACAGGTATCCGGCGTCGGGGTCGTCGGGGTCGATGTCGTCGAGCTCGACCCGTGTACACGCTTCCTGGGTTTCCTCGGCGCCGATCACCGCGCCGTAGTCGAAGACCCAGCCCATGGGGATGTTGGGCGGGACTTGAAGGCCCGGTGCGGTCAGGCGTCGACGTAGGCGGCGAGGTGTTCGCCGGTGACCGTGGAGCGGGCTGCGACGAGGTCGGTGGGAGTGCCCTCGAAGACGATGCGTCCGCCGTCGTGGCCGGCCCCGGGGCCGAGGTCGACGATCCAGTCGGCGTGGGCCATGACGCCCTGGTGGTGCTCGATGACGATGACGGACTTTCCCGAGTCGACGAGGCGGTCGAGCAGGCCCAGCAACTGTTGCACGTCGGCGAGGTGGAGGCCGGTGGTCGGCTCGTCCAGGACGTACACGCCGCCCTTCTCCGCCATGCGTGTGGCCAGCTTGAGCCGCTGGCGCTCGCCGCCGGACAGGGTGGTCAGCGGCTGGCCGAGGCTGAGGTAGCCGAGGCCCACGTCGGCGAGGCGGCCGAGGACGGCGTGGGCGGCCGGCGTGTGGGCCTCGCCCGATCCGAAGAACTCGGTGGCCTCGGTCACCGACATGGCCAGCACCTCGCTGATGTCGCGGCCTCCGAGGCGGTACTCCAGCACCGAGGCGCCGAACCGCCTTCCCTCGCATTCCTCGCACGTGGTGGCGACGCCCGCCATCATGGCCAGATCGGTGTAGATGACGCCTGCGCCGTTGCAGCCCGGGCAGGCCCCCTCGGAATTGGCGCTGAAGAGCGCCGGCTTGACACCGTTGGCCTTGGCGAACGCCTTGCGGATCGGCTCGAGCAGGCCGGTGTACGTCGCCGGGTTGCTACGCCGGGAGCCGCGGATCGCCGCCTGGTCGACCGACACCACGCCCGCGCCGGCAGGAATAGAGGCCACAAGGGAGCTCTTCCCCGAGCCGGCCACGCCGGTGATGACGACCAGCACTCCGAGAGGGATGTCGACGTCGACCTCCCGGAGGTTGTGGGTGGACGCACCGCGAATCTCGAGTGCGCCAGTAGCCGTCCGTACCGAGTCCTTCAGGGCCGCACGGTCGCCGAGATGGCGGCCGGTGAGGGTGCCACTGGCCCGCAGCCCCTCGACGGTGCCCTCGAAGCAGACGGCGCCGCCCTCTGTCCCGGCGCCAGGACCGAGGTCGACCACATGATCGGCGATGACGATGGTCTCGGGCTCGTGCTCCACCACGAGCACCGTGTTCCCCTTGTCCCGCAACCGGAGAAGGAGGTCGTTCATCCGCCGGACGTCGTGCGGATGGAGGCCGATGGTGGGCTCGTCGAACACGTAGGTAACGTCGGTGAGCGACGACCCCAGATGGCGGATCATCTTCACACGCTGAGCCTCGCCGCCCGACAACGTCCCCGACGGTCGGTCGAGAGACAGGTAGCCCAAGCCGATCTCGGCGAACGAATCGAAGCTGTGCTGCAGGGCGGCCAGCAGTGGTGCCACCGACGGCTCGTCCAGGCCGCGCACCCACTCGGCCAGGTCGCTGATCTGCATGGCGCAGGCGTCGGCGATGTTGACGCCCCGGATCTGCGCCGACCGCGCCGGTTCGTTGAGTCGGGTGCCGCCGCACTCGGGGCAGGTCGTGAACGTCACGACACGGTCCACGAAGGCACGGACGTGGGGCTGCATGGCGTCGACGTCCTTGGACAGGAACGACTTCTGGATCTGCGGGATGAGGCCCGTATAGGTCAGGTTGATCCCGTCGACCTTGATCTTCGTCGGCTCCTTGTGGAGCAGGTCGTGCAGCTCCTTCTTGGTGAACTTCCTGATCGGCTTGTCGGGATCGAAGAACCCGCAGCCCCGGAAGATGCGGCCGTACCATCCCTCCATGCTGTAACCGGGGATGGTGAGGGCGCCCTGGTTGAGCGACTTGCTCTCGTCGTACAGCTGGGTCAGGTCGAAGTCGGTGACCGAACCCATGCCCTCACACCGGGGGCACATGCCGCCGTGGTAGACGGCGTTGCGCACCACGACGCGCTCACCCTTGCCCTTCTCGACGTTCATGGCTCCGCTCGCCCGGCGGGTCGGGACGTTGAAGGAGAAGGCGATCGGAGGCCCGACGAAGGGCTTGCCGAGGCGGCTGAAGAGGATGCGCAGCATGGCGTTGGCGTCGGTCACGGTGCCCACGGTGGAGCGCGGGTTGGCGCCGATCCGCTCCTGGTCGACGATGATCGCGGTGGTGAGCCCCTCGAGGACGTCGACGTCGGGCCGGGCCAGCGTGGGCATGAAGCCCTGGACGAAGGCGCTGTAGGTCTCGTTGATCAGCCGCTGGGACTCCGCCGCGATCGTGCCGAACACGAGCGAGCTCTTGCCCGACCCCGAGACCCCGGTGAACACCGTCAACCGGCGCTTCGGGATCTCGATGTTGACGTCCTTGAGATTGTTCTCGCGCGCTCCGTGCACGCTGATGAGGTCGTGAGTGTCGGCGGCGTGCATGGGACGGCGCAGCTCCTGGATGGGGATCAGATTGCCGGCGGGATCGCGCACGGCGCAGTCGAGATCGTGCCATGCCTGATCGGCTCGCGCCGGGCGCGCTCCGCTGGGGCGAGATCGACATGGCCTGGTACGAGCGGCGGAGTCGCCCTGCGGGGCCGATGAGTTCCGGCCGTGATCTTCGTCGTACCGGCATGCGAACCCTCATCGTCTCCGCGTTCATGACGCTCGACGGCGTGATCCAAGCGCCGGGTGGCCCCGAGGAGGACCCCACCGGTGGGTTCACCCAGGGGGGGTGGTCGGTCAACTACTGGGACACGGCCATGGGGGAGGCGATGGGTGAGGCCTGGGCCCAGCCCTTCGACTTCGTGCTCGGCCGCAAGACCTACGAGATCTTCGCCGCCCACTGGCCGTTCGCCGGCGACGACGACCCGACGGCCGTCAAGCTCAACACGGCCCGCAAGTACGTGGCATCCCGCACGTTCAAAGACCTCAGGTGGCAGAACTCCACCTTGCTGGAAGGCGACGTGGCCGAGGCGATCACGGCCATCAAGGCCGAGGACGGTCCGCCGCTCATGACCCAGGGGAGCAGCGACCTGATCCAGACGCTGCTCCGCCGCGACCTCGTCGACGAGTTCCGGGTGTGGACGTTCCCCGTGGTGGTCGGGTCGGGCAAGCGGCTGTTCGGCGACGGGGCGGTACCCGCCGGCCTGGAACTGGTCGATCCGAAGGTGTCGACCACGGGCGTGGTCATGGCGACCTACCGCCGGGCGGGGACCATCCCCCTTGGGTCCTTCGCCTTCGACGAGCCCACCGAGGCCGAGGTCGAGCGGCGCCGCAACCTTGCCTGACCGCAAGGCTGGTGTCTTTCTCGTTAGCAGTCTCGAGCTGTTGCGCCTCGGCCACCGATTCGGTGGCTGATCGACATCACCTTCCCGGATCAGGCGAAGATACCGCCAGGAGCGGCGTGCCGGGCGGCGTGATCGAGGCCAGGCCGTGGCCACGGCTCTACGGGTCGGTGCGGCCCTCGAAGAGCGCGAAGGCGGCGCCCTGGGGATCCACGGCGACGGCGAAGCGGCCGGCGGGGACGGCCGTGGCAGGCACCGGCACCGCTCCGCCCAACTCGCCGATGCGGTCCGTCGACCCGTCGAGGTCGGCGGTGGTGAAGTAGACGAGCCAGTGCGACGGGGCGCCGGCGCCGGGCGGCAGCGGCATCATGCCGGCGTTGAGCGAGCCCCGGTTGTTCGACCCCCAGTAGGGCTCGTCGTCGGTACCGACGGGATGGAACGTCCAGCCGAACACGCTCTCGTAGAACGTCCGGGCCGCCTCCGGATCGGTGGTGTTGAGCTGGTTCATGCACATGGCTCCCGGGTCGTTGACCAGGGTGGCCCCGATGTGGCGAGCGGGCTGCCAGAGCCCCACCACCGCGCCCGTCGGGTCCTGCACGATGGCCAACCGCCCGGAGTCGAACACGTCGATCACGTCCCCGAGCACTGCGCCGCCCGCGTCCTGGGCGCGCTGAGCCGTGATGGCGGCGTCCTCGACGGAGACATAGCAGAGCCATGCCGGGGGGCCGGGTTGGGCGCCCTTGTCGTACAGGGCGGCCACCGTGTGGTCGCCGAGGTGGAGCATGGTGTAGGTCACGCCGTCGCCGGCTGGCATGTCGACGGCCTCCCACCCGAACAGCGCCCCGTAGAACGAGGTGGCGGCCGCCGGATCGGTGGTACCCAGGTCGGCCCAGCAGAAGGTGCCGGCCACGTACTCGCTCCGCTCGCCCATGGTGGCGAGCGTAGGGCAGGGATTAACGGGTCACGACCGCGAGGGCGTTGCGGGCCAGCCGAACCAGGCGCACCATGCCGTGGGCGCCGGCCTCCTCGATGGCCTCCTCGAGCGTCGTGCGCACCCGCCCGGCGTGGAGGTTGCCGCCCGGCTTGGAGGCGAGGGAACAGCCGAACTCGGCCCGGGTGCGGGCCAGGAGCGGAGCTGCGTTCAACCGCTCGTGGGCGGCCAGAGCGGCCTGGAAGCTGCGCTCCGACTCGTTCCAGCGCTCGGCCGCGGCCCACAGCAGGCCGAGAACGCGCGACACCGAGCCGCGGCAGACCAGGCCCGGGCCCCACACGACCATCCGTCGCCCGTAGGGCGCGAGCAGAGCGGCCAGCGTCTCGACCCGGTCGTCGCCGAGGATCGCCGCCACCTCGCCCATGGCCGCCACCGTCGGCAGCCACGTCCGGTCCTGGGGCAGGTCGGCGACCTCGTCGGCCAGCAGCTCGTCGAGCTCGGCGGCGGCCTCGTCCAGCCGGCCGCTGTGGGCCAGCAGGAGGGCCAGCGACGCACGCCACCAGGGGTGGCGGTCGTGGGCCCGGGCCAGGTCGTGCCAGACGTCGACCAGCCCGTGGAGCTCGGCGTCGGTGCCCCAGTCGAGCAGGAGCGCAAACTGCTGGGTCCAGTAGGTGGCGGCGGCCGACGGGTCCTGGCCTTCCTGGCCCAGGGCGAGAGCCCGGTCGATGTCGGCGGCGGCCTGGCCCGACCGGCCTTCCAGCAGGGCCCACATGGCGGACCAGGCCGCTGCGTCCCGCTGGTGGAGCGGGTCGTGGGAGCGGCGGGCCAGGGCGGCGTGGAGGTCGCGGTCGCGGTCGGCATCGGCCACGTGGCCCTGCTCGACGAGGTCGACGAGCCGCCAGCCGTGGGCCAGCAGGGCCAGGTCGGGGTTCTTGGCCGACGAGGCCATGGCGAACAGCTCACCGTCGATCTCGACCCGGTCCTCGAGGTCGTCGGGGGCGGACAGGGCCTCGTGGCGGGCCCGCAGGACGGCGCCCATGGTGTCGGCGTCCCGGCTGTCCCACGCCAGCTCCCAGGCCTTGTCGCTGCGGGCCTTGCGCTCGTCGGGCGAGTCGAAGGCGGCCCGGGCCTGGGCCAGGCGGCCCTCGAGCTTGGCCCGCAAGCCGGGATCGTCGGGATTGGCGGCCAGCGCCTGGTCGAGCAGGCCGATGAGCAGGCCGTCAGCGCCCCAGACGCCGACGACCTCGCCCAGCCCCAGAACGGCCCGCCCCAGCCTCGGGCCATCCTTGGCCACCTGGGCCACCGCCGCCGCCTGGAGATACGACTGGCGGGCCCGGGCGGATTCCCCGGCCAGCCGATTGGCCTGGCCGAGCTGCATCAGGAGGTCGATGCGGGCGGCGGGACCGGCGGCGGAGTCGAGGAAGGCGAGGGCCCGGCCGAGGTACTCGGCGGCCTCGTCGTAGGCGTGGGCCCGCACGGCGGCGCCCGCTGCCTCCCGGGCGTGGTCGACGGCCTCGGGCGAGCGGCCGACAGGGGTGGCTGCCGCCCGATGGTGCAGTCGGACGGCGGAGGAGGTGGCCGCCCACCGGGGCCGTTCGAGCAGCTCGGCGATCTGCTGGTGGAGGTGGACACGGCGGTTGGAGGGCAGCGACGTGTAAACGGCCTCGTGGACCAGGTCGTGGACGAAGCGGTACCAGCCCCTATTTCCGGCCATAGGGGCCACGACACCGGCGCTCGTCGCCGACGAGAGGGCGGCCCGGGAATCGTCCTCCTTGCCTTCCAGCAACTCGAGCAGGATCTCGGCGGGGAAGGCGGGGCCGATGGCGGCCGCCACCTCGACCACTCCGCGGGCGGGCGAGGCGGGCGACCCCAGCCGGCGGTTGACCACCTCGGCGACGGTGTGGGCCAGGCCCACGGCATCGACGGCGGTGGCGTTGACCGTCCCCCCGGCCAGGCCGCCGGAGGCGCACAGGTCCTTGACCACCTCGGTGAGCAGGAGGGGGTTGCCCTCGGTGGCGCGCCACAGCAGGTCTGCCAGCACCGAGGCGGCCCGGCCCGCCACCGCGGCCCGGTCCACCAGCAGGGCAGTGACCGCCTGGGGCGACAGGTTGGCCAGGAACATCCGCTCCAGCGGCTCGCTGGCCGGGTTGTCGAGGAATCCGGCCATGGGGTGGCTGGGGTGGATGGCGGCGTCGCGGTAGGTGGCCACCACCAGCAGCCGGGCCGAGCGCGGCCCGTGCACCAGCCGCTCCAGGAGCTGGACGGTCGAGGGGGTGGCCCGGTGGAGGTCCTCGAGGATGAGCAGGACCGGCTCCGGTCCGAGTTCTCGGACGGCGCTGGCCACGGCGTCGTGGAAGCGGGGGCGCGGGCCGCCGTTGTCGGCGCCCTCCGAAGTGGGCTTGCCCCCGAGCGGTCCGGCGGCGGGGAGGAGATGGACCAGGGCGGGCCCGTGCCGGTCGACCTGGTCACGGACCCATTCCGCGCTGCTGGACGCCATCGCCGGCGCCAATGCCTCCACGAACGGCTCGTAGGGAGTGGCGGCGACGGCGCTGCAGCGGCCGACGAGCACCCTTCCACCCTCGAGCTCGGCCACCTCCGCCAGCTCGGCGGCCAGGCGGGTCTTGCCCACTCCCGGCTCGCCGGCCAGGAGGAGGCAGTGGAACGTCCCCTCGGCCGCGTCGCGCCACAGGGCCCGAAGCCGGCTCAGCTCGGGCTGGCGCCCCACCACCGTGCCGGCGTCGGGGCAGTCCAGGGCGCCCATGACCGAGGCGGCAAGGGTGGCGGCGTTGCGCGGGGCGGAACGAGCCGAAGGGACGCGGCGCCGCAGGGTGCGCGAGCGGCCAGCAGGCGCGCCCTCGTCGGCAGAGATGCGGGTGTCCACCTCGTGCTGGATCGGCACGCGAGCCCGCCGGCTTGAGGGAAACCCGGGCGCAACCGGGCGGTAGCCTCAGCGGCTATGACTCCGGGAGGCGGCAGCGCGCCGCCCACCGAAGGGCGGGTCGAAACGGCGGCGCCGCCGGTGGCGGGCGCCCCGGCAGACCACGAAGGGCCGATCTGGCGGCCGTTCCCGACCCTCGTCCGGGGGCTGCTGCGATATCTCGGGGCGGCGCTGGCGGGCGTCGTCCTCATGCTCGCCGGACTCATCTGGGACGCCGTGGCCCATGCCCGCGACCCCGATGCGGCCCATGCCGAGGAAACCCTCTTCACGCTCGCCAACCCGGCCCATGTCGTGTTGCTGGCGGGAGGCGCGCTGGCCACCGCCGGGCTGACGGCGGCCACCGTCCGGGGCCTGTCGCTCTCGGGCAGCCGCCGCCTCTCCGAGCCGCGCGTGGCAACGACCCTGGTGGCGGGGGTCCTGGTGCTGGTCGCAGCCACCGCGGGCACCCTGCGATGGGCGTCGGGCGCGGGCGAGCTGCCGGTTGCCTCCGGGCCGCTGGCACCCGGCCCTCGCCCCGAGAGCCACGGGATCGGCATCGTCAACTCCCACGAGGTCGCCGAGTGCCGCCCCACGGCCGGGCAGCGCCAGGCGGCGGCCAAGCTGGTCGCCGACACCGAGGCGGCCACCGCGAGGTACCGCTCCTTCGCCGCTGCCGAGGCGGACGGGTTCGTGGGCCCGTCCAACCCGACCCTCACCGAGCACTACGCCAAGGTCGTCCACACCCAGGACGGCAAGGTCCTCGACCCCAACCGGCCGGAGGCGCTGATGTACACGCCCTCGCCCCGCGGGCCCGTGCTGGTGGGCGTCATGTACCTGATGAACGTGCCGGGCGAGTTCGGGCCCGAGCCGGGCGGCTGCCTCACCCGCTGGCACGTCCACGCCAACGTGTGCTTCTCGGCGGCCACGTTCGCCCCGGTGTCGCAGCTCCAGGAGGGCGAGACGTGCCCGCCCGGTGAGTTCCGGTACATCCCACCGCCGGCGCTGCACGTGTGGTTCGTCGACGTCCCCGGCGGGCGGTTCGCCCCCGAGGTGGACGCCGCCTACCTGGCCAAGGCGGTCGGCGGAGCCACTTAGCCGCTGGGCACCCCGTGCCCCGGTGCCAGGTGGCGGGCCAGGAAGTCGACCGACGCCAGCAGCTCCTCGGCGGGGACGGCCGAGTGCTGGCCGGGGTGGGCGTGGAGCCGCTTGTCGAGGGAGCCGATGGTGTCGAACAAGGCGAAGGCGTCCTCGCGGCGGATGAGCTGGTCGTGCCACTGCTGGATGAACAGCACCGGGCAGGCCAGGGCGGCGGCGTCGGCCCGGAGCCGTTCGACGGTCGGCCCCAGCAGCCCCATGAGCCCGAACACGGCGACCTGCACCTGGGGCTCGGCGGCGGCCAAGGGGATCCCGTAGATGGTGCCCATGGACAGGCCCCAGTACCCGATGGGGCCGTCGCCCACGTCGTCCAGGGCGCGCATGGCGTCCAGCGTGGCCTGCATCTCCGCCACCACTTCGTCGGTGCTGGCGGGACGGGACCACTCGGCCAGGAAGTTGCTGAACAGCTGGATCTCGTCGGCGATGGGGTCGGCCCGGCGTTCCCCGTGCCCGGGGGCGTCGACGGACGCCACCGCGAACCGGTGCTGCGTCAGGAGGTGGGCGAGGGAGACGATGTGGTCGGCCCGCTTGTGGAGCGTCGCGCCGTGGCCAATCAGGACCAGGGGCCGGGGCCCGCCACTCCCGCCCGCGGGCGTCCACAGGATCCCGGGGACGGGGCGGCCCGCCACCTCCAGCTCGAACGCCCGCTCGGCCGTGCTGTCGGTCACCTGCGCCTGGCCGAGGAACCGCATCCGCCCAAGGGTAGGGGCACCGCAGGCGGGACGGTTCAGGGACTTCGGGGGCGATTGAGTACTCTCGACCAGAGATGCGCGAGGCCGACGCGGTGCTCGAAGGCAGCCGTCGACAGCCGCCGGTGGAGGTGCTCGCCCGGATGGCCGCCGCCCTTCACGGGCCGTCGCCGCTCGATGCGAAGCTGGCCTGGCTGGCCGACGCCGCCCGGTCGGTCACGGGGGCCGTCCTGGCTACGTACATCGGCTTCGGGGTCGACCCTGACCGGCACACCGCCGCCGCCGGCGTGGCGAGCTACGAGGTCGACACCTACGTGCGGCCTGCCGTGGTGCGCCTGGCCGGAGTGGCCGGGAACCCCACTGCCCCCACCGCCGACCACCTGATGCCCGACCGTCGCTGGCGGAGATTCCTCGAGCGGACCGGCCTGCCCCGCGCCGCGGCGGTGGTGGCGGTGATGGTCCCTGCGGCCGATGGCCGGGCCCACGGGGTGTTGCTGGCCTGCGCCCGGGACCCCGACGGGCTGGCCCGCGACGAGGTCCTGGCGGTGGAGGCGTTGGCCGCCCACGCCGGCGTGGCCCTCGACAACGAGGCGCGCCTGGCCCGGCTCACCGAACTACACGAAGTGCAGCGGGAGGTCGTCCACCAGCTGCAGGAGGCGGTGCTCCCTCCCGTGCCGACCGTCGACGCCGCGGAGCTGGGCGTCCACTTCCTGCCCGCCGACCCAAGCGCCCCGACGGGCGGGGACCTCTACGACTGGCTCGTCCTGCCCGATGGCGATGTGTTCCTCGCCGTGGTCGACGTCATGGGCAAAGGCGTGGCTGCCACCAAGGACGCGGTGGCCGTCACCCACGCCCTGCGCCTGCTCGTGCTCGACGGCTGCGCCATCGGGGAGCTCGTGGCCAAGGCCCACACGCTGCTCACCGCCCACAACCCCGAGCTCGTGGCCACCGTGGTCGTGGCCCGCTACCGGCCGTCCGACGGCAAGCTGTGGCTGGCGGGCGGCGGGCAGCCGCCACCGCTGTGGGTATCGGCCACCGGCGAGGTGCAACTGGTCGCCGCCCCTGGTGTAGCCCTGGGGTGGCCGGGGGCGGGCAGCAGCACGGTCGTGGAGATCACCCTCCAGCGCAACGACACCGTCGTGCTCTACACCGACGGGCTGATCGAGTCGACCAAAGACGTCCTGGTGGGCCTGGACAACCTCACCCGGGCCGCCGGGGAGATCGCCCAGTACCCGTCCACCCACGTGGCCCGGGCTCTGGTCGAGCGCTCGCTGTCGGGCGCCATGCGACGCGACGACTCACTCGCCCTCGCCCTGCGCCGGCGGACACCACCGCCCGCCGACCGGGCCGTGCCCCTCGGCCCCTTCGAATACCGGTTTTCGCCCCACATCGCCACCATCCCGCTCGGCCGCCACCTCCTGGCCGACTGGCTGGAGCTGCTGGCGGTGGAGGAGTCGGAGCGGGCCGACCTGCTGCTGGTGGCATCCGAGCTGTGCTCCAACGCCGTGCGCCATGCCACCGGCGCGCCGCGGGCCCTCCTCCTGCGGGCCTACGCCGAGGGCAACGCCGTTGTCGTCGAGGTGGAGGACGACGGCGAAGGCTTCGAGCTGGCCGCCCGCTACGACGACGAGATCCCCGACCCCGAGCTCGAGCGGGGCCGGGGCCTGTACGTGGTGGAAGCCCTGACCGACGACCTGTCGGTCCTGCGCCGGTCGGGCCGGACGGTGGTGCGGGCCGTACGCCGCGCCGTCCTCCCCCACCCGAGCTGACCTACCGAGGCACCCCCGGTCGGGGGCAGCGGGCCAGGGCCTCGGCCAGCTCGGCCATGGTGAACGGCTTGCTCAGGTAGTCGTCCATCCCCGCCGCCAGGCAGTCCTCGCGGTCGCCGGCCACGGCGTTGGCGGTGACGGCCACGATGCGGGGCCGGTCGTCGGGCCAGCGCCGGTGGATGGCCCGGCTCGCCTCCAACCCGTCCATCTCCGGCATCTGCATGTCCATGAGGACCAGGTCGTAGCGAGCGCGCTCGAGCGCGTCGAGCACCTCGGTGCCCTCCGCCACCACGTCCACCCGGTGGCCCAGCTTCTCAAGCAGCAGCACCGCGACCTGCTGGTTGACGGGGTGGTCCTCGGCCACCAGGACCCGCAGGGGCCCCTCGGCGCCGGGGACCGGTTCCCGGGCCGGCTCGGGCGTCGCCAGTGGGTGGGGCAGGATCCCCGACAGGACTTCGAACAGCCGGGCGGTGCCGATGGGCCGGGTCAGCCAGCCCGCCAGCCGCCGGTGGTCGCCGTCGCCGTGGGCGCCGAGCGAGGTGAGGCCGATGACCGGGACCCCCAACCCGGCGGGACCGGGGTCGCCCTGCGCCGCCCGCAGGTCGACGATGGCGACGTCGAACTCGCCGCCGGCGAGATGCGCCCGTGCCTCGAGCCACGTGGCCTCCTTCGGCCGCATCCCCCAACGCCGGGTCGTGTGAAGGATGAGCTCGCGGCTCGACGCGTCGCCGTCGACCACCACCAGCCGCCGGCCCGCGAGCGCCGGCTGGGGTGCCCGCCGGTGGGGCAGGACGACCTCCGGCTCGGGACCGAGCTCGACGGTGAAGTGGAAGGTGGACCCGATCCCCTCGTCGCTCTCGACCCAGATGCGGCCGTGCATCAGCTCGCACAGCCGGCGGCTGATGGCCAGGCCCAGCCCCGACCCGCCGTAGCGGCGGGTGGTGGATGCGTCCACCTGCGAGAACGAGGTGAAGATCTTCTCGGAGGCGTCGGCGGGGATGCCGATGCCCGTGTCGCGAACCGCGAAGTGCAGGCAGCACCGCGTCGACTCGCCGTCCGCGTCCGCAGGACGGACGGAAAGGGAAACCCCACCCGATTCGGTGAACTTCACCGCGTTGGAGAGCAGGTTGAGGAGGATCTGGCGGATGCGCGTGGCGTCGCCCCGCACCGCCGGCGGCATGCCCTCCTCGGTGCGGTAGGCGAGGTGGAGGCCCTTCACCTGGGCGGCGGGCGCCACCACGTCCAACGCCGACTCCACGCAGTCGCCCACGTCGAACACCTCGTCGGCCAGGTCCATGGCCCCCGACTCGATCTTGGAGAAGTCGAGGATGTCGTTGATGAGGTCGAGGAGGCTGCGCCCGTTCGTCACCACCGTTCCCGCCCACGCCCGTTGGTCGGCGTCGAGGTCGCTGTCGAGCAGCACGCTCGACATCCCGATCACGGCGTTGAGGGGGGTACGGATCTCGTGGCTCATGGTGGCGAGGAACACGCTCTTGGCCTCGCTGGCCGCCTCCGCGTCGGCGCGGGCCTGCCGGAGCGTGCGCATCAGGCCGCTCATGCGCAGCATCACCAGGCCCAACAGGAGCACCGACGCACCCACGATGACGGCGACGGCGGGAACGTCGTGGCGGGTGCCTTCGACGGCGAACACGACGGGGATCACCAGGGCCACCGCACCCAGCAGGACGAGGCGGGAGCGGTCGACGTCGACCTCACTCACGTCACCGCCCACACGGTCGCTGATCGACGGATGGAGCAGGGCCGTCGCCGCCAGCAGGTACCACGCCATCCACAGCACGAAGTAGGGCTCGATGTTGAGGGGGAGGCCGGGCAGGACGTTGAGGAAGTTGTAGAGGGCGTCGGCGGCGGTGAGGCACAGGATCCCGAGGGCGAGGAGCAGGTAGGCGGGCGGGCGGCGGACCCCGAGCAACAGCAGCCGGGCGGCCATGGTCAGCAACAGGACGTCGAGGAGCGGGTAGGCCATGCCGATCACCCGCTCCAGCAGTGGGGCGGTCGACGACACGACCGTCGGCCGGATGATGTATGTCCACGCCAGCATGCCGGTGACGGTGGCGACGATGGAGGCGTCGATCAGGCTGGCGACATCCCGCCTGGGGTTCTGGCGGCGGATGAACAGCACCATCGACCAGATGAAGATGGGCAGGTCGGCCAGGTAGAAGGCGTCGGCGACGGACGGGAACGGCCGGGCCGCGCTCCGCACCAGCAGGAACCAGTAGAAGAACAGGTCGCCCACGAGATACATGCTCAGGGCCGTCGTGAACCAGGCCATCGGGCGGCGGTCGCCGGCGGGGAGGCGGAGCACGGCGACCCAGCAGGCAACCACGCAGAGGACCGAGAAGGCCATCGTGACCGCCTGGCCGAGCCGGGCCGACGGAAGGGCGAACCGCACCATCACACCCACGGAGCCGATCACGAGGAACCGCTTCCACGTCAGCCACGGCAGGAGTCGCGGTGGGCGGACGGGCACGTCTGCGGTGTTCACGCCCGTGGCCGCGGCGACCCGGCTGGATCGAGTCCCGTCTGGCCCCGCATTGCCGGGCGGAACTCGATCCACGTCCGGGAGCGTCGTGCAACCCCGTAACAGGATGCCGACGCTCCGTCGCCGCCCGGACTCGCTCGGTGGTGAGCCGATGTCGCCAGACCCGACTCACCGTGCTGCATCTCGACCGGTTGCTGCGCGCAACGCTCCAGGGTCAGCTTGCAACCGTTCCGCCGCCGCCACCACCAAGGGACGGACATGTTCTGCCCAACGCTCGACCAGCTGCGGTTGGGCCGGCGTTGGGTAACATCCCGGGGTGGTCGCGCCCGACACCGTGCCACCACGGCATTCTTCCGCGGCGACGCCCGGCCCGCACTACCTCGACCGGCCGGTGCTCGACCGGGCGGTACTCGACCGTCTCGCCGCCGACGTGGGGCGCGTCAGCGTCAGCGACATGTGCCGGCTCTTCCTCGACGACCTTCCCGGCCGGGTC
>Ga0187892_10006796_pt1 | contig 16735 bp, 13 predicted proteins | sample MA1701073metaG_FD_139345 | JGI IMG/M metagenome (GOLD analysis project Ga0187892, IMG submission 139345) | Bio-ooze microbial communities from a basaltic lava cave in the Kipuka Kanohina Cave System on the Island of Hawaii, USA - MA170107-3 metaG ... | reverse complement strand
ATGGAAGTGGCAACCTACGGTATCACCTCACCCATCAACCCCATCAAGTCACGTTCCTCAACGATTACTTGGACACGGCTGAGCATTGCCTCCTGGGGTTGATCGGTAGTCAGGAATGTTTAGAACCACTCATTGTGCTGTCTGGTGGTGGGACGAATGGTGAGTACCTTCAAATCGGTTGCCAACGAGTTGCCCGATTCCTGACGATGGCCGTCACGGAGTATCTCGAACGATGCGAACACATCGGGCTCACCGGCCGCACTCAACGCAGTCGGCTTCCTCAGTATCTCAAGCAGTTGGGGATCTCATAAAGCTAGAGAGTTGAGACAGAGACAGAGACAGAGATAGAGATAGAGATAGAGATAGAGAGATCAGATAGAGAAGAGAGATAGAGACAGAGTAAGGAGGTTGGTGGGGCGGTCTCTGTCTCAACTCTCTGTCTGACTCTGTTTCTCTTTTGCCGTCGTCGTCTTGCTTGTCCCCCCTCCACTTCTTGTATACGATCCGGGCTATGTCGTCCGGCTTCAACAACCCCTTTCGTGATCTGAAGAAGACGGTCAAACTTCCAGAAAAGCCTCTCGTCGCTGAAAAGCCTCCTCCTCCACCTATTCAGCCGCAAGTACAAGAGGAGAACGAAGAGGCTCTGTTCTTTCGCCACATGCAAGACGTGACTCCTTTGAAACATGACGGACGGGTCCACATCACTCCACCGCCACCGAATCTTCAGTTACGGACACAAACCGAAGAAAACGAAGCCCTCGCTGAGCTGTATGACTTGGTGGCTGGACGGTCGGGTTTCGATATTACCGATACGGATGAATACCTGGAAGGAACCGTCAACGGGCTTGATATTCGCTTAGTGCGTAAACTCCGGACGGGAGAATTTTCCCGCCAAGCAGCACTCGACCTGCACGGTATGACCTCAGAGGCAGCCCAGACCGAAGTTGAGAATTTTATTCTTGGCGCGGTGCGTATGGGGTTGCGCTGCGTGTTAATCGTGCATGGCCGTGGCCGGAACTCCCCCGGGCAAATTCCTGTGCTTAAAGACCGCCTCAAACAATGGCTCACCCGTGCTAAGCTGGCTCGGCTCGTCCTGGCCTTTGCGACCGCCCGCCCACACGATGGAGGCCCTGGGGCGATGTACGTGCTTCTCCGTCGTGATCGCGGACGTAAGCAACCACTGATTGTCCTCGAAGGTGCAAAACGATAACCGACGATTAAGGAAAGATATGGCAACTCTCGCCAGTCTCCATCATCCTACCGTAGTTTACACCGGCGAAGCCGGAAATGTTTTTACCTGGACTCCAGCCCATGCTCACAAGCAGCAGCTCACCTGGAGTTGGAAAGAGTGGCAAAGTCCTGACTCGGAACAATCGGCCTCACCTCACCTCACCCATATCTGGCCAGCGTGGGCCCCGGATGGGAGCCAGATTGCCTGTTTCGGATTGCGCGGAGTTGAAAACAAAGTCGAAGCCAGTGTCTTTACCGTCGCGGCTGACGGGATCGAATCTCGGGAACTGACCAGTTTGTCAGGAAGAATGCCGATCTATGGCAATTGGTCACCACGAGGAGATGCTTTTGCCGCGCTTGTCCAACGGGGTGAGCAGCATCTATCTCTGGAAATCATTCACCTTGCTGATCCAGGGAAAACACTGTCACTCATCAGCGGTGCGCCACTGTTTTGGTCATGGTCACCACGCGGAGATCGACTGGTGGTCCATGTCGGCGGCAGTCGCCGCGCCTCAGCAGACGCGCGTGTCGTTGTTGTGGATGCCACATCAGGACAAGTCGAGCACCTCATCACTGATCGGCCAGGTGAATTCCGCGTTCCTGCGTGGTCGCCACAGGATGATGTGCTAACCTATGTCGAACAGGACGCCGACGGGCACGAAACGCTCTTTCTCCTTGATACTGCAACTGGAGACAAGGGTCCGGTGTCGCCAATGCAGGGAGGTGCTGCAACGCTGTGGTCAGCTGATGGTACGATCCTCGCCTTCGCCAGTGCCGCACGCCCTGGGTCTTCCTTATTCTCTCCCATTCAAACGTTAGACCTCACCAACGGCCGTATCGCGACCCTGCTGGAAGAGCCTGTCATTGGATTCTTTTGGTCTCCGCAGAGTGACGCACTGTTGTATGTCAGTCTTGACAGCGGACAGAGCTATCTGCGATGGCATCGCGTACAGTTAGATTCTGGCGAGAAATCCGAACTCGCGCGATTTCTTCCCAGTCGTGAGCAAATGTTTGTCTTGTCGTTTTTCGATCAATACACCTTATCCCATCCCCCGCTCGCTTCGGATGGCAGTGCCCTCGCCTTCGCCGGCTATCTCATCAACCCAGCCTCAACCGCAACCACCTCTCAAATCTATCTTCTCCCACTTGACCGCCTCGCCGAACCACAACCCATCGCCTCGGGGGAGTTCGTTTGCTGGAATCTCGCAGCACGAGAGAAGCTCATGAAAGAAACACAAGGCACCCCTAGCCACCCATAGGAAACATGAGCATTTCTCTTGCTCCTTGTATCTAAGCGCGCTACTGTAGCCTACAGGGAGTGGATGTGAGGAGGGGGTCTTTTGCACAGCCATCCACAAACACGAAGGAGGGTATAACTATGGCAGAGCAACGGATCATTTCTGCAGATTCCCATTTTGTTGAACCGCCCACGATGTGGGCCGAGCGGGTGGACGCGCGTTTTCGTGATCGTGCTCCACATACACAACAAGGCTATAAGGGGAGGCCTGGCGAGTGGTTCATGTGCGAGAACCTCCAGCCGGTTCAGGTCGCCGGGTTCTTCGGCTCAGGGAAGAGTTCCGAAGAACTGCCTGAACATCTCAAACACGGCTTCGATGTTGCCCCAGGAAGTGTCTGGGACCCCGCCGAGCGCCTGAAAGAACAAGATCGTGATGGAGTGAGCGCCGAAGCACTCTACACCTCGATGGGGATGTTGCTGTTCGGACTCGACGATGCTGAACTACGTGCTTCGTGTTTCCGTGCCTTTAACGATTGGGCCGCCGAGTATTGTAGTTACAACCCAAAACGGCTCATTGGTCTGGGGGCGATTACCCTAGAAGATATTCCCGCCGGAGTGGCAGAACTGCAACGTATCGCCAAGAAGGGTTTACGGGGTGCGTTGATTTGGGGAGCCCCGCCTGATGACAAGCCCTACAGCTCACCAGAGTACGATCCGTTCTGGGCCGCCGCCCAAGATCTTAACATGCCACTGTCGCTCCATATCCTCACTGGCAGGGCAGGCAATCGCTTCAGCCGACGGAAGGTGCTGTTCGGCTACATGGCACTGCCGCAAGCCATCCAACTCACGTTTGCCGATATGGTCACCAGCGGTGTGTTCGAGCGCTTCCCGCGTCTCAAGATCGTCTCGGCTGAGAATGATGTCTCCTGGATTCCGCATTTCCTCTATCGCATCGACCACGCTTATGATCGGTTGCGCTATATCGAAGGGTTGACGCTCCCCATGCTGCCGAGCGAATACATGAAGCGCAACGTCTGGGCAACGTTCCAGTTTGAGACCACGAACGTCGCGTTCACCGGCGAAAGTTTTGGCTTTGACCATATTATGTGGTCGTCAGACTATCCCCATACGGATTCGCCGTGGCCGCGCTCGAAGGAGTTCATTACCGACGCATTTAAGAATCTCGCACCAGCAGACCGGACGAAAATTGTCGCGGGGAATGCCGAGGCGTTGTACGGAATCAACTAAAGAAAAAGGCTCTCAGGGATGGGCTTCCTCTCTAACGAGAGGAAGCCCAGAGGCAGACCGCCATCGGATGAGGTGGCGGGCTCAGGCGGCAGCAGCCGATTTGGCCGCAGATAGAATGGCGTCGTATTGTGGTTCGTTGGCAATTTCCTTTACGTACTCAACATGTTTCACTTTCCCATCTTTGCCCACAACGAACACTGCTCGCGCTGTCACACCAGCAAGCGGACCATCTTTGATCAACACACCATAATTCTGGCTAAACGCACGCTCGCGAAAATCCGACAACGTCTTGACACGCTCAACCCCTGCCGCGCCACACCAGCGCTTCTGCGCGAAGGGCAAATCCATGCTGAGTGTCCAGACCTCAATCCCAGCCCCTAACGATGCAGCTTCTTGGTTGAACCTGCGCGTTTCGGTATCGCACACTGGTGTGTCTACCGAAGGAACCGCACTCAGAATCACGACTTTCCCTTTAGCGTCACTCAGTCGCACCGCCTGCAGACTATTGTCCACCGCCGCAAAGTCTGGTGCATCTTGTCCGACCTTGATCTCCGGACCGCTCAAGGTCAGCGGATTCCCTCTGAGCGTCACTGCCCCTTTTCGTTCTTCTGCCATAGCTACCTCCTTACTAAAATTTAGGCCTTGCGGCCAAAGCCGACGTATTGTAGCTGTTCCAGTTCGTAGCACAAGCTATGACCGTTGCTTGGCAGGCTTCCCAATCGCAGTCAGAAACATCACACTCTTACCAGCAGCATGTGGAGAGAAGAATGTGGTCACGTCGTCATCAAAGAACGTCAAGCCTGTTGCGCCGAGATGCTGACCATAGGCAGCGAGATAACATTTTCCGCCGATAATCGCCGCTTCAAGTTGAGCCGCACGATAGCCACGATTGCCAAAGCGTTCAAGGATTGGCGGAAGGTTGGCCAGACAAAAAATATCGACACTGGCGTCGGCTGGCAGTTCTTGTCCTAACCCCAGGTGTCCAGCCTCACGCCGAAATTCTCCTTCGCGCAGCAGTTCGATAGTGTTGTGCTTCCGGTGAAACACATACGTCCCCGTCGGAATTCCTTCAACCGCATTCACAATCAGATAGAGATCGGTCAGTGTGGTCCCGAAGGGATCTAAGAAATCGGCTGGAACTCCTTGCGTCGATCGTTGCAAAATCGTAGACAACTGCACGAAAGTAATTGGCTGACGAGCAAAGGCGCGCGATGAACCACGATGACGAATGACGTGATCGAGTGACAGTTGAGGAGGCGCTGACTCCGCGAGTGGCGGCACGGGAAAGAGTTGGCCGTGCGGTGTTGTTGCATCAAGTGTCTTCGGGGGTATTCCTCTCCATGCGGTTACCTCTGCTGCTGTAGTGAAAGAGGACGCGGCATGCATCGCCCGAATAGCTGGATACTCAACCTCGCTCTGCGATAGCGCCACTGTCGGCAGCGTGAGCGGACGAATGTCTGAAGAAGCGGCAGAAATTTGCTGAGTTGGATAACCGAGTGGAAGCAAAGCTAGCGCGACCTCACGGTCGGTATCAAGATCAAGCAACTGATTCACTGTCGTATCAACAAACCCGGCCACAACCTGTGTCGGAAGATCAAGACTGACTGCCGCCGCAAGAAAATTCGCGATCAGAGTTCCGGCATCCCAAAAGCAGTGACGGTACGTCCGCGCTTGATATTTCCAGGCATTGCGCCAATAGGTACTGGTACAGACGATTGTTAGCGGGGCATGACTCACTGACTGTTCATGTTCAGTCGCTTCAGCCAACACTTCACGATAGTCGCCCGTTCGCAAGCAACGCAACGAGAAATCGTGCGGACCGAAGTGATAGACTCCAGCCGGGAGTTCGGGCAAATCGCCACACACCAGATAAAGATCAATGTGATAGAGCGCTCCAGTACATGCTGCCGCACGGAAATAGATTTCGCCGCCAGGATAGGCGCGTCGCTTGGTAATTCCTGCCGAGAGGAAGAGAAGTGTGGCCAGTGTCAGCAACGTTGGCGTACTTTCTTGTTCTTGCCTCTCATTACGGTCAGCAATGGCCGAGAGCGCCGACAAGGCAACCGGTGGGAAGTCCTGTGGGAGTGGCAACGGAGCAAGTGTGGAGTAGACCTTAAACGCAAGGGGCTGATTGTTCCAGTCGAGATAGTGACGACTGCTCCGGACACTCTGAAGCGAATGCTTCGTACTGTTATGATACGTCCATGTCGCTGTCAGGTCGGAATTGGTGGTCATAGACACCTCTCTATGCTAGGTTGCATGGGACAATTCTGATGCTGGTGCAGCATTATGACACAGACGGGCTTCGTTTCTACCGATAAGTGACTCGTGTATGACTACCGTCAAAATTTTTCCGTCTATTCTCTCCGCAGACTTTCGTCGCCTTGGCCAGCAAGTTGAAGAGATCGAGAGTGCTGGTGCGGACGGGGTGCATCTCGATGTCATGGATGGGCGGTTTGTGCCCAACATCACTATCGGTCCGTTCATCGTAGAAGCGGTTCGCCAGGCGACAACGCTGCCATTGGACGTTCATTTGATGATTGTTGAACCGGAACGCTACCTGGAAGATTTTGCTCATGCGGGAGCAGATATGATCTCCGTACATCAAGAGGCCTGCCCGCATTTGCATCGCACGATTCAGCAAATCAAACAATTGGGCAAGAAAGCGGGCGTCGTACTCAATCCGAGCACTCCGCTCGTTGCCCTCGAAGAGGTACTCACCGAGGTTGATTTTATTTTGCTCATGAGCGTGAATCCAGGATTTGGCGGGCAGAAATTTATCGAGTCCAGTGTCGAAAAAGTCCGCCGCCTGCGCCACTGGCTCGCTGAGCGCGGTGTCTCCGCGCAGCTCGAGATCGATGGCGGGATTGATACAAAAACTGCGCCTCGTGTTGTCACAGCTGGTGCAACGATGCTCGTTGCTGGCTCAGCCGTGTTCCATGCCTCTGGTGGCGCGGGAGAAGGGGTGCGACAGCTACGAGCAAGCGTAAGTAATGAAGCATGAAGCATAAAGCATGAAGCATGAAGAAATCTTTCACTCTTCACTTCTTCTTCCCTTGTCTGAGCAGATCACCAAGCGTCACACCAAACCCGCTCTTTTGCGACCCACCCAGGTAGGCTTGGGTTTCTGCTTGCTCTTCGTGCGCAAGGGCTTTGGCGCGTGACAAACGAATGCGTTTGCCGCCCTCTTCGATAGCGACGACCAAGACTTTCACTTCCGTCCCCGGAGCAAAATCTTTACGATGATCGGTCCCACGCTGCGTGCCCATTTCTGCATTGGGAATGAGGCCAACTTCTCCAGGACCAAGGCGGACAAACACGCCAAATTGCTCGACCCGCTCAACCGTGCCGGTTTTGATCGCTCCAGCTTTGAGTTCTGCCGCTTCTTCTCCAGGCGCAAGTCCGTCAGGTGCTAGCGCTAAAGACACTCGGCGCTTCCCCGGATCAATCCCCAAGATCATGACGGTGACCTCAGCACCTGCGGCTGCGGCTTCCTTGATCTGCCCTTGTTGGCTACGGGGAATCTCGCTCAGATGCAACAACCCATCGATTCCTGGCAAGAGTTCGACGAAGGCGCCAAAGTCGGCGATGCGGACGACACGTCCACGTACAATTTGCCGCTCGCGCAACTGTCCAGCAACAGTCTCCCACGGGTCCCCTTCCAAGGCTTTGAGACTGAGGGTGATCTTCCCTTTCTGATTATCGACTTTCAGGACTTTGACCATCACCGCCTGTCCCACCTCAAATCGATCCGCAGGTTTGCCAACCCGTGCGTGCGACAGCTCGGAGAGCGGTACCAACCCTTGCACTCCGCCAAGATCGACAAACACGCCGAATTCGGCCACCGAGGTCACGGTCCCCGGCAATACGGCTTCCGGAACAATTTTCTTTTTGCTCTCTTCTGCGGCTCTGGCAGCGTGCTCTTCTAATAACTGGCGGCGCGAGAGCACGATATTTCTCCCTTTCTCATCGTACCGGGTCACGCGAAACTCCAACACCTGATGGAGAAAGGCATCAGAGGATTCGACGCGACGCATATCAATTTGTGAGAAGGGGCAGAATGCACGGAGCCCGGCGACCATGACTTCATAGCCGCCTTTGATCACTCCCGTCACTTTCCCTTCAACCGGCAGTCCGTTTTCTACTGCTGCGTATAACATTTCACGTGCTTGCGCACCTTTGAGCAGTTTACGTGACAGCCGGATCTCACCGTCAGTAGACAACACCGTCGCTTCAATCTCGTCACCAACTGCCAGTGGCAAGGTCCCCTGGTCATCTTCCAGCTCAGCACGCGCAATCATTGCCTCGCCCTTGCCCTGGACATCGACAAACACACTGTCGGCACCAACCTGGATGATACGGCCTTTCACCACTTGCCCAATTTGCAATGCGGGTCCGGTCTGTTGCTGGGCTAATAAGTCAGCAAAATTTTCTTGGCCACTATTCGTCTGCGTTTCCATTACTCTTCTGTTCCTTTCTCTTGCGCAAACCAACGGGTGTAGCAGGCACGAATCAATTCCCGTTGACGCTGATAGTCCGCCAACAAGCGGGCAGCAGCATCTTCACCGTCGTATCCCAAGCGACGGGCAACGGATAGTAACTGCTCACTACTGCTCTCCAACGCCTCCACCGGCTGATCGCGCTCAATGCGCAGCCGGTTCTCCAGGGTGCGGAGAAACTGGTACCCTTGGGTTAGCAGGTGCAAATCGTCCGCTGGGAGAATCCCCGTTTCATACAATGCTGCTAATGCCGGGAGCGTCGCACGCTGGCGTAGCGCCGAATGCCGCTGACCGTAGCGCAATTGCAGCATTTGTACAAGAAATTCGATATCGACAATGCCACCCCGGCCGGTCTTGATGTTGAAGCGCTCGCCACTCTCACGCGCCAGTTCTTGCTCCATGCGACTGCGGAGACGATCAATCTCCGCCACTCCAGTTGCATCAATTGTCGCACCGTACGCAATGTGCTCAAGTAATGCTTCGATCTGCGGTTTCAAAGTGAGATCCCCAGCCACCACACGCGCCTTGATCAGCGCTTGTCGCTCCCACAATTGCGAACTTGTCTGATGGTAGCGGGTAAACGCCGACACCGAAGACACTAACGATCCTGAACGTCCAGACGGCCGCAGACGGGTGTCGATTTTATACACGTAGCCTTCGCGTGTCTGCACCTGTAACACCGAAATGAGCCGCTGTACCAACTTTGTGAAACACTCTTGGGCACCCAAACGATTCTCCGATTCGTCTGCAACCGGCTCATACAAAAAGATGAGGTCGAGATCAGAATTATAATTCAGTTCTCCTGCACCAAGCTTGCCCATCCCCACAATGACGAGCTGTCCGGGAAGGGCGGTCAACTCCAGTTGTTTGAGGAGTGCAAGTCGTGCAACGTCATAGGCCCCGGCCAGACACGTCTCTGCCAACGCCGAGAGTTGTGCACTCACCTCCGTCACCTCAAGCAGACCATTGCTGTCGTTGATGCCAATACGCAAAAATTCTTCGGTCCGATAGCGGCGCAGAATATCGAGCTGGTCCTCAACATCTTCTACCTCTTCCAATCGCGCCTCCAGGTCGGCGAGCATAGAGGCGCGATCCTTCTGTACGCGTACGAGGTCAGCCCGGACGAGATTATCGAGTAATTCCGGATGACGGAGAAAAATTTGTGTCAGGTATTCGCTGGTGCCAAACAAGCCAACCAAGGTTCGGAGGGTCGAGGGGTTTTCTCGCAACAGGGCAAGAAAACTTGAACGAGCACCAATAGACCCAATCAAGTTAGCCATCGCGGCTAGCGCGCGGTCGGGATCTGGAGCACTCGATACTTCGCGGAATAAGAGTGGAGCCAGTGCATAGAGCAGCTTGCGTCGTTTTGGGGAGGCGGGAGAATGCGGTGGGCCATCATGTAATAACTTCAGATTCTGGTAGCTTTCCGTCAGGTTGCGAAAACCAAGTTGTTGCAACCGCCAAAGTGTCCGTTCTTCTTGATGTATCTCTTCCAGGAGTTGCTCGGTGTCTGCATCTTGATTGATTGGCTCATCTTCCGGTGTATGGAACAATGAGTGAAAAATCTGATGGACCGCGTCCGTATGAGTGCGGAGGGTTTCCTGGAATGCGGAAAGCTCGTCGTGCGCGCCAGGAGATTGAGAGATTAAGCCTCGTTCCTCAAGTCCTGTCCCCTGTCTCTTCATCCGCAATCGCCGCGCCAGTGCCCTGAGTCCGGCTTCGTCAGTCGGCACTGTGTGCGTCTGCCGATCTTGGACCACTTGCAACTTGTGTTCAACCTGCCGCAAGAAACAATAGGCAGTTTGAAGGGCGTCGCGGTCGGTCGCGGCCAGATATTTTCCTTCCACTAAACGGTCAAGCCCCGCAAGCGTACGGCGGGAGCGTACGTGCGGGTCCTTGCCGGCATGAATGAGCTGCAGCGCCTGGGCACCAAATTCTACCTCACGAATACCACCGCGACCGAGCTTCACGTTGAGACCCCCACGCCCCTCTCTGCGCAGTGTCCGTTCCACCCGTGCTTTCATCTCTTTGATATCTTCAATCGTGGCAAAATCCAGATACCGGCGGAAGACAAAGGGGGCCACCTCGCGTAAGAACTGTTCCGCCAGTGCCTTATCGCCGGCCACCGGACGTGCCTTCAATAATGCCACCCGCTCCCACGTTTGTCCCCATGACTCATAATAAAGCAAGGTGTTCGACAGCGAGTTGACGAGCGGCCCGTTTACGCCGTCTGGCCGCAAGCGCAGATCGACACGAAACACACGACCGCCAGCGACCAAATCCCCTAAGACACGCGTTAGCCGTTGGGCCAACTGCGTAAAGAAGGTGCGAGGCTCAGTGGTACCTCGGCTGCCACCCGTCGTGAGACCCGCATCGCGTTCGTAGAGATAGATAAGATCAATGTCCGAACTAAAGTTCAACTCTTCCCCACCGAACTTGCCCATACCGAACACGACAAACCCGAGCGGTCGTGGTTGTCCACTCTCCTCACCGACCGCCTCGCCATATTCAGTCCGTAGCCGAGATCGGACATATGCATAGGCAATTTCGACCGCCGCCTCAGCTAAATTACTCAGGTCACGGACCGTTTCTTCCAGGGTCGCCAACGCCAACAGGTCCCGTGTACCGATACGCAGGTATTCACGATTGCGATAGACACGCAGACCGCGCAGAAACTCCTCGTCAGGAAGATCAAGCGGCAGAAGCCCCCGTAGCGCGGTCAGATGGCCAGCCACAGACTTTCCCTGAGATTGACGATCAGCCAGAAAAGCGGTTTCCCAGTTTTGTCCTTGATTCAGCAACACTCCGGTTAAGTGTTCACTGCCGCCCAATACAAATAAGAGATCATGACAGAGCGTTGGAGTGGCCAGGACGGTTTCACTGCCGATTCTATGTTCGAGCAGCCGACTCAAGTTCGCTGCCGCTAGGGCTGGATCCGGGGCTTCTGCGACGCCGTCACCTATCGTGTCCCACAGACTGCCGAGCGTTTCTCGAAACGGCACAAGTGGTTGCAAAATGGCGGAGGGGAATTCCGTTGCCGATGACATAGGAAAGACTAAATCAGACCACACGACATTCGTACACTGTGGCACTTACTGTGAAATCCTCCCTCTCCCTCCTTTGCCAAAGGAGGGGACCTAAAAGCCCCCTTTCGTAAAGGGGGCCGCGCGCAGCGCGGGGGGATTTTGTCGGAGACGGTACCAATCTCATGGGGTTCGATTTAGTAGGGGAGTGGCGACGCAGAAGTGTGTCGGGGCACGACACGCCGTGCCCCGACGAGACAGTGATGCCTGGACAGGAAGAGCGACGCGTTGCGATTGAGTACTGATTACGCCGGGCGAGCAGCACTCAAGGTCTCACATGCCTCAAGTAGCCATTTGGTGCTCGACATTTCATCATCAATGAAGGATCGTAAAAGTTCTTTGCTCTGTTGATCCTCCTGAATTTGCGCAATCGCATCAGTAATAGGCTTGAAAAGCACTGCAGGTTCTTTATTAATCCGACTTGCGATCGACTGCAACTTTTCCAGATCCTTCTTCTCCGTTGAGGCATAAAACGGCAACTCTTTATCACGACGTTCAGTTGGCACGGTGCACTGCGGAATGCCGCCGAGTTCACGTAAGCGAGCTTCCAAGATTTGGGCATGAAAGGCTTCTCGATGCTGTACCATGCGTAAGCCACCCTTCACACACTCTTGATCGCTGACCTGCACCCAGCAATTCAGGTATTCAGAGGCAAAATTCTCGGCGCAGCGCAATTCGTCCAACATATGCATGATCATCTCGCGTTCCGTCGCGTGCATCTTGCCGTTGTAACAGTACCCTCCACCGGTGCCATTGCTGATCTCGCGCATCTGTTCTGCGAACAGCTCATCCGAGATCAATCCTTTACGGTAAGCTTTCAAGAGCTGCCGTGCCTCAAAGTCTGCGGTTGCCATAAAGCGCTCCTCTCATTTAGGTGTGGTGTGTTCTGGCCGTCTTTCTCGGCCTGAGAATAATACGGCAGACACTACGAAATCGGATGCCTACTGTCAACGGAGACTGGTTACTGTTTAGGCAACTGGCATTTTTTCTGCCCGACTTCTAAGCACTCTTTTCCCTGTGTGCCCCTTAGTCAGTAAATTTACAAGACTTTTCCCTCACTGTCCTTTGGTACAGCCTTTGCGTTCATGGCAGCAGGAATAGTAACGGAATTTTTATGTGGAGGTTCGCATGAGAAATGTTGTCACAACGCTGTGTCTGGGGTTGCTCTTGATGTCAGGGCAACCGACGTGGGGGGATGGGGGAGAAGGGGAAGCGGAAAGCTTCAAAGACACTCTTCGCGCCATGCAAGAGCGGATCAAAGAATTAGAAAATGAAGTGAGACAACTCAAAAACGCGCCCCCGCCGGCACCCGTAGCTGCCTCGGACACCAGCGGTTTGGAGAAACGGCTCGATTATCTCGAAGGGTTATCCATTCTGAAAGGGATCGAGATCCACGGCCTGGTTGCCGGGGATTACACCTACAGCCTTAATCGTCCCAAATCGAAGGTGAATACGCCTATTCTCTTCAATCAGAACGACAACACTTTCTCACTGAACCAAGCAAACATCGAAATCTCCAAGTCTGCCGAAAACGGAGGATTGGGGTTCCTCGCCGATGTCGATTTTGGTGAGACCGCGGAGATTGTCGGCAGTGCCACGCGTTGGAGTAACAATCCGAATAACACCGAAAGCAACAACTCGATTGAGCTCCGCCAAGCCTATCTCACCTACAAATTCTCCATCGGCAACGGCTTGACCCTCAAAGCCGGGAAATTCGTTACTCCCTTCGGTGCCGAAGTCATCAAGAGCTGGAATAATTTCAATTACAACATCTCAAACTCCATTCTTTTCGGGTATGCGATTCCATTTACTCACACGGGAGTGTTAGGCAATTATTCCTTTAATGATTACGTCGGTCTCGATCTCGGTCTCGTCAACGGCTGGGATAATGTGGCGGATAATAACAGTGGGAAAACCGTGCTGGTCAATCTCACCCTCAAGCCGCATGAGAAATTCACCGTCTATACCGGTGGCTCGTACGGCCCGGAGCAGAATAATCGAAGCGGCTCGAACCGAGCGCTGATCTCCACGGTCGCCACCTATAAACCCCTTGACCGTCTGACGTTGATGCTTGAGCACGACTACGGCCATGAAACCGATATCGTGGCAAACTCCTCCGGCGCCCTCACCAAAAATGCGGATTGGCACGGTGTGGCTGGCTACGCCATTTTCAGTTTGACCGACAAGCTGTCCGCTAGTGTGCGGGGCGAATATTTCGGTGACCCAGAGGGGGTACGCACGGGACTGAGGCAAGATCTGTGGGAAGTCACGCCGACGGTCTGGTACACCATTGCCGAGGGTTTCCTCGCCCGCTTTGAATACCGGCACAACAACTCCAACAAAGACTATTTCCAAGGGAGTACTACTGATGGGTTTAGCAGTGGCCAGGACGTTTTCGCTACCGAGCTAATCTACGGCTTTTAATCCACGGAGGTCGTTATGAAAAAAGTCGAAGCCATTATCAAACCGTTCAAGCTCGAGGAGGTCAAAGAAGCGCTCTCCAAGTTAGGTATCCAAGGATTGACGGTCTCTGAAGTCAAAGGCTTTGGGCGACAAAAAGGACACACCGAACTCTATCGTGGAGCGGAGTACGTCGTTGATTTTCTCCCCAAGGTTAAACTTGAAGTGTTGATCGAAGATAACAAAGTAGGAGAAGTCGCCGATGCGATCATCGCGGCGGCCCGAACCGGGCGGATTGGAGACGGCAAGATTTTCATTTTACCGGTTGATGATGCCATCCGTATCCGTACTGGAGAGCGTGGATCCCAGGCGATCTGATGAGCGCTCTTCAGGAACGACTGGAAGCGCTGTTTTCCATCAGTACAGAGATTTCCTCTACTCTCCACCTTGAAGAGGTCCTTCAGCGGGTCGTTGCTCATGCCTGCCGGTTGATGAAAGCGCGTGTCGCGTCTCTTTTGCTGATTGAAAAAGAGAGCGGCACGTTCCGTCCTGCCGCAACGTACGGTGCGAGCGATGCGTACCTGGCGCTCCCAGATCGAGAAATCACGCGAAGTTTTACCGGTGAGGTGATTCGGACCGGTCTCCCTCTGTATATTCCCGATGTCCGGCAGGACACCCGGTTCTCCCTTGCCGACTTGGCACGCGATGATGGACTCTGCTCATTGTTGTCCGTCCCTTTACGGACAAAGACTGATGTCCTCGGTGCCTTAAACGTCTACACCGGCGAGCCGCGCGGGTTTGACGAAAGTGAGATCCGGCTACTCACTCTGCTGGCGGGCCAATCCGCCATTGCGATCGAAAACGCCACTTTGTATCAGGATGAAATGGAAGCACGAGAGCGACTGCGACAGTCGGAAAAACTGGCAGCGCTTGGCAAACTGTCCGCCGGGCTCGCACATGAACTGCGGAATCCGCTGAACACCGTCAGCATGCTCATTTACGCCATGATTCAAGACATTCCCCCGGATGGCCCCTGCGGAGCTGATTTGCGGGTCGTGCAAGGCGAACTGCGGCGGATGTCACTGTTGATTGAGCAATTCTTAGAGTTCGCCCGGCCTCGTGCGCCACATTTCCAACGTGATCGCTTAGATGAAATCCTCGAGGAAACCCTGCTCCTGATTGGGCCCGAAACCCGTGCCCGGGGCATTATGCTCCATAAGGAATGGGAACGGAATTTACCGCAGGTGTGGGTCGATGGCAGTCAGATCAAGCAAGTGTTCTTGAATCTCCTCCTGAACGCGCTCCAAGCCATGCCGAATGGGGGCAAACTCACTGTCCGTTTGCATGTGAGCGGAGGAAGCTTACTCGCTGCGATCACCGACGAAGGTGAAGGGATCACCCCAGAAGTTCGCGCCAATTTATTTGAGCCATTCTTTACCACGAAGCAAGGAGGGACAGGCTTGGGGCTTTCGATCTCACAGCGCATTATCGAGAGCCACAATGGCCGACTGCGGCTCTTTTCTCAACCCGGAGTCGGGACGACCGCGGTGGTGCGATTACCGTTGTAGTGAGGTGGGACGTACGGAGTGGCAATGGACAAAATTTTGGTCGTCGATGACGAACGCAATGTACATTACTCGTTTCGTCGAGTGTTGGGGAACGAATACGAAATCGTGTCCGCCTTCTCTGGAACAGACGCCCTTCAACAACTGGCCGCTGCTGCTCCACAACTGGTCCTGATGGATGTTCGTATGCCCGGCAGAGATGGACTCGATACATTACAGGAAATCAAACGTCTCTACCCAGAACTTCCGGTGATCATGATGACCGCGTTCGTCTCAGCCGAGACAGCCATCCGCTCGACTACGCTTAGTGCTGAGGACTATCTCGTCAAACCATTTGATATCGACTCGCTCAAGCAACTCATCGCTACGACGTTGCAGCGGTGCAAACCACAACCGCCCTCAGCAGATACGAAGCGGCTATCGCCAGAGAGCAGCACCTTCCCGATCTTGGGGGAAAGTCGCCCCATGCAAGAGGTCTATAAAATCGTCGGAAAAAGCGCCGCCCGTGATGTGACCGTTCTCATTACTGGCGAGAGTGGCACCGGGAAAGAGCTGATCGCCCGCGCTTTACATACCTACTCTGGTCGAGTACAGGGCCCATTTCTCGCCATCAATTGTGCCGCGATTCCTGACACATTGCTGGAGAGCGAACTCTTTGGCTCTGAGCGTGGAGCTTTCTCTGGGGCGGTCGAGGCCCGACCGGGCAAGTTTGAACTGGCACACAATGGCACGCTCTTCCTGGATGAGATTGGCGACATGCCGCTGCTGCTCCAGTCCAAACTGTTACGGGTCTTACAAGAGCGCGAAATTTACCGCCTCGGTGCACGAGAACCCCGACGGGTCGATGTCCGTATCATCGCGGCCACCAATCAAGAACCTGAAACTCTCATTCGTGCGGGGCGTTTTCGCGAAGATCTCTACTACCGACTCAATGTTGTCAGGATCACCCTTCCACCCTTGCGTGAGCGCGGCGAGGATATCTTGCTGCTTGCCGAACATTTTCTGCAGGTCCATCGTCGTGCTGACCTGCAGAGTTTAACCGAAAGCGCACGAGAAAAACTCCTCAGCTACTCTTGGCCAGGGAATGTGCGCGAGTTGGAGAATGTGATCGCCCAGGCGGTTTTGACTGCTCGCGGCCACTGGATATCGGCAGAAGATATCGCCCTCAATCAAATCGCGCTTCATTCCTCAGCCTCCCCCCCTGAAGGTTCCTCGCCATGTGGAACAACGATCGAAGAACTCTTTCATCACCAAGCGGGCAATGTCTTTGCGACCGCCGAGCGACTCCTGATTACCACCGCGCTCACCCGTTCTCGCCACAATCAAGTGCAGGCTGCCCGCTTGCTCGGGATCAGCCGGAATGTCCTGCGCGAACGGATGAAGCGATACAGGTTATAGACAATGGCAATAGCCATGTTCTCGCCCCGCTGCGCGATACCAAAGGGTGCTTGCATCTGAACCCTACTCTCCGAT
>Ga0187892_10006793_pt1 | contig 16737 bp, 21 predicted proteins | sample MA1701073metaG_FD_139345 | JGI IMG/M metagenome (GOLD analysis project Ga0187892, IMG submission 139345) | Bio-ooze microbial communities from a basaltic lava cave in the Kipuka Kanohina Cave System on the Island of Hawaii, USA - MA170107-3 metaG ... | reverse complement strand
GCATGTCGTAACCAGCGCGGCGTGGCCGGCGGGGCGTGGCCGGCGGGGCGTGGCCGGCGGGGCGTAACCAGCGCGGCGTGGCCGGCGGGGCGTGGCCGGCGCCGGAGGGCGGCTACAGGCCCTCGCCCGTCTCCTCGTCCGGGTCGACCTCGGCCGAGGCGGTGACGGGCGACGCGTGGTGGGCGACGAGCTGCCAACGGCCCTCGCCGTCGCGGGCGAAGAGGTTCAGGGCGGCCACGGTGGTGGCGCCGTCGGCGTCGAGGATGTTCTCGTCCAGGGAGACCCAGCCGACATCGCCGGCCGCGTAGGCCGTCTCGTTGGTGAGGATGAACTGGAGGTGCTCAGCGTTCTGGAAGAGAGCGAAGAACGACGCCGACACCTTGGGCCACCCCCGCAGGCTGGCCCACCCGGGATGGGTGCACACGACCCGGTTGGAGTGCTCCCAGAGCTTGCTCATGGCGTCGAGGTCGCGGCCCTCGAACGCGTTGTAGAAGGCCGCGTTGGCGGCTCGGAGGTCGTCGACGTCACGCGGCGGAGCGATCGGAGCACGCTACCGTGGCCGCCGTATGCGCCGGGCCCGTTCCAGCGACGGCGTGCAGCTGGCGATCCACGATCTCGGCGGCCGGCCGGCGCGCCCGCCCCTGCTCCTGGTGCACGGCACGGGGTTCTGCGCCCAGGTCTTCGCCCGCCTGGCTGTCCAGCTCAGCTCGGCCTTCCACTGCTGGGCCCTCGACCTGCGGGGCCACGGCCTCACCATCACCCCCGAGGGGCTTGACTTCGCGTGGAGCGGTTTCGCCGAGGACGTGCTGGCGGCCGTCGACGGCCTGGCCATCGAGGGCCCGCCGGCGGCCGTCGGCCACTCCGCCGGAGGCGCGGCGCTGCTCCTGGCCGAGGCCGCCCGGCCGGGCACGTTCTCCGCGCTGTGGTGCTACGAACCCATCGTCTGGCCCGAGCCGGCGGCGGCTCGGGAACGGGCGGAGTCGCTGGCCGACGGCGCCCGCCGCCGGCGTTCGGCGTTCCCCTCCCGCGACGACGCCTACGCCAACTTCTCCTCCAAGCCGCCCCTCAACGCGCTCGCCCCCGCGTGCCTGCGGGCCTACGTCGAGCACGGGTTGGAGGACGACCCTGCCGGCGGGGTCGCGCTGCGCTGCCGGCCCGACGTGGAGGCCGCCGTCTACCTCCAGGGCGTCGCCGGGAACCGCTTCGGCAGGCTGGCTGAGGTCAAGGGCCCCGTGGTCGTGGGGTGCGGGGCTCGGACCGAGGCCGTCACCCCGGCGCTGGCCCAGCGCGTGGTCGACGCCCTGCCCGACGCCCGCCTGCGGGTGTTCAACCGCCTGGCCCACTTCGGCCCGCTGGAGGACCCTCAGCGCGTGGGCGAGGCGATCCTGGCCGACCTCCGCGGCGGCTGACGGGTCCGCCCTTCTGTCACACCCCCGCCGTAGGCTTTCCGGTGATGGCCCTGCCGCTCCCCAGCTCGCTTACCCCGTCGAAGGTCGCCGCCTTCAAGGACTGCGCGCTGGCCTTCCGCTTCTCGGTGATCGACGGCCTGCCCGAGCCGCCGTCCGCCCCCGCGGTCAAGGGCACCCTCGTCCACCGCGCCCTCCAGCTCCTGCTCGAGCTGCCCCCCGGCGAGCGCTCGCTGGCGGCAGGGCGAGCGTGCCTGCAGCGAGCCCGAGGCGAGCTGGCGACCGACGCCGAGTTCGTCGGCTTGTCGTTCGACGCCGGCGCGGAAGCCGCCTTCGCCGCCGAGGCCGAGATCCTGGTCGAGCAGTACTTCCGCCTGGAAGACCCCTCCACCGTCAACCCGGTGGGTCTGGAGCTCCAGCTGGAGGTCCACGTGGGCACCCTCACCCTGCGGGGGATCATCGACCGCCTGGAGCGGGACGAGCACGGCGGCCTGGTGGTCACCGACTACAAGACGGGGCGGCCGCCCACCATGTTCGCCGAGCAGCAGCGGCTCGGGGGCGTCCACTTCTACGCCTACCTGTGCGAGCAGCTCTACGGCGAGCGGCCCAGCCGGGTGCAGTTGCTGTACCTGAGCGAGCCGGTGGCGATCATGGCCTACCCCTCGGAGCAGTCGATCCGCGGGCTCCAGCAGCGTACGGCGGCCATCTGGCAGGCGGTGGAGCGGGCGTGCGAGCGGGACGACTTCCGGCCCCGCACGTCCCGGCTGTGCGACTGGTGCGCCTTCCAGGCGTACTGCCCCGCCTTCGGCGGCGACCCGGCGCGGGCGCGGGAGCTGCTGGCCACGCCCTCGGCCTGACCGCCCACCGGCCTGACCGCCCACCGGCCTGACCGCCCACCGGCCTGACCGCCCACGCCCTCGGCCGCTCCGCCGCGCCCGTCTAAGGTCGCCGCCCGTGTTCAGCCGCAGCCGGTCCGCTGTCTCGCGCTTCGACGACCGGGTCGACAGCCTCTTCGACCAGTTGCGCGGGCGCCCGGCGCCCGACCGTTTCTTCTACGCCGCCTCCGAGCTGGGCGACTTCAGCCTGGTGTGGCTGCTGCTCGCCGCGGCCCGCGGCCTGCGGTCGGAGCGGGACGAGAAGGCGGCCGTGCGGCTGGGAGTGTGCGCCCTGGGCGAGTCGGCGCTGGTCAACGGGGTCATCAAGTCGTTCTTCCGGCGCAAGCGCCCGGTGCTCGACTACATCCGCCCCCACTACCTGCGCACGCCGCTCACCAGCAGCTTCCCGAGCGGCCACGCCACCGCGGCCGCCTGCCACGCCATCCTGCTGTCTGAGGACGACCCGCGGTGGCCGGCCTACGTCCTGATCGCGGGGGTGGTGGCGACCAGCCGCGTGTATGTCAAGATCCACCACGCGTCGGACGTGATCGCGGGTTTGGGGCTGGGACTGGGGCTCGGACTGCTGGCGAGGCGCCTGTGGCCCTTACCCGCCGCACCGGCTGCACCGGCTGAGCAGGGCTGAGGACTACTAGTTCGAGGCGCCGGCCGGGGTCTTGTCCAGGTCGATCTCGAGCTCCACAGCCGCCAGCACCGACCGCATGTCAAGGAGCAGGTCGGACATTTCGGTGGTCGACACCAGCTCGCGCTGGTGCAGCGTGCCCAAGCTCCGATCGATGATCTGGAGGGCCTGGGTGATGGCCTCGCTCTCGAGTGTCTCGCTCATCCACTTTCTCCAACGTCGGGCCGGTTGCCTTGCTTCCCTAGCATCGACCAATCCGGCGCCGTGCTTGATACCGGATGTCTTCCGGGGTCCTGGTTGCCTACCCTAGCCACCAGGTTTCCACCCCGGGAGCGCACGGGCATGAACACATTGTCACACCCCCCTGTCATCCTGGTGTCATGAACGATCAACTCGTGCTGCTCGCAGACGAGGAGGCCCGCCGCCAGGCGGCCTACCGGCGGCTCGACGAGCACACCCGCGAAGTCGGCCGCCGGGGCGTCGCCCTGGCCCGCGAGGCCCTGCGCCATGCGGCTGCGGAACCCCGCGCCGCCTGACGCCCCGCCTCCCGTCCCGCCCCCTCCGTGGCGCGCCTCGCCGCCTCCGCCCTGGCCCTGGTCCTCGGGGCCGCCATCCTTTCCGCCGGCTGCGCGCGCCCGGCGGCCGCACCGTCCGGCCCCGCGCCCGCGGGCCCCGTCGCCCCGGGCCTGCCCGATGGGGTCGACGTCGCCGTCGTGCGGGTGGTCGACGGCGACACCATCGTCGTCACCGGCAAGCGCACCGTCCGGCTGATCGGCGTCGACACGCCCGAAACCGTCGACCCCAACCGCCCCGTCGGCTGCTTCGGCAAGGAGGCCAGCGCGTTCCTGGAGTCGTTGCTGCCCCGGGGCTCACCCGTGCGCCTGGTGGGCGACGTCGAGCAGCAGGACCGCTACGGCCGCACGCTGGCCTACGTCTACCGCAGGGCCGACGGCCTGTTCGTCAACGCCGAACTGGTCCGCCAGGGCTTCGCCACCGCCCTCACCATCACCCCCAACCTGGCCCACACCGACGAGCTGGTGGACCTGGCCCGGGACGCCCGCAACGCCGGCCGGGGCCTGTGGTCGGCCTGCCCGGCGTAGCGTTCCCGCAGTGACCTGGTTTGTCGCGTGCCTCTCGCAGGAGCTGGGGCGCAAGCGCCCCCTGGCGCGGGTGGTGGACGGCGCCCGCCTGGCCCTGTTCCGGGACGGGGCGGGGCGGCCGGGGGCGCTCCTCGACCGGTGCCCGCACCGCAACGCGCCCCTGTCGTGCGGGCGGGTGCGGGACGGGCTGCTCGAGTGCTGCTATCACGGCTGGCGGTTCGACGGCGAGGGGGCGTGCCGGCTCGTCCCCGGCCTGGTCGACGGGGAGGCGGAGCGGCGCGCCCGCCGGGCGGGCGCCTACGCCGTCGCCGAGCACGACGGGTTCGTCTGGGTGGCGGCCAGCGACGGCGCCGGGGACGGCGCCGGGGACCGCCCGCCGCCCTTCCGGTTCCCGAGGGTCGACGACCGGGCCTACGCCACCGTCCGCCGCCACGTCACCCTGCCCGCCGGCCTCTACGCCTGCATCGAGAACGCGCTCGACGTGCCCCACACCGCCTTCCTGCACGGCGGCCTGTTCCGCGGCGGGCGCGCGCCGGTCGAGATCGAGGTGGTGGTGCGGAGCGTCGCCGGCGGCGTCGAGGCCGAGTACATCGGCGAGCCGCGCCCCGAGGGGCTGATCGGGCGCATCCTCGCCCCCGAGGGCGGCGTGCTCGCCCACCACGACCGGTTCCTGCTGCCGTCGATCGCCCAGATCGAGTACCGCCTGGGCGAGAACCACCTGGTCGACACCGTCGCCTTCACCCCGGTGAGCGAGCACGTCACCGAGCTGTACGCCGCCATCACCTTCCACCTGCGGCTGCCCCACGCGCCGGTGCGGGCCGCCGTCACCCCGGTGGTCAACCGCATCCTCAGCCAGGACGCCCGCGTCCTCCGCCGCCAGTCCGAGACGATCGCCGCCTTCGGGGGCGAGAGGTTCGCCTCCACCGAGCTGGACGTGCTCGGCAATCACATCCGCAAACTGCTCGACGGCGGCTCGGCCGGCTTGGCCGGCGCGGGCGGGGAACGCCGGATCAGGATGCGGGTCTGAGCGCCTCCATCACCCGCAGGTAGTTCCCGCCGACCACCTTGCGGACCCGCTCCGCCGCCCAGCCCCGGTCGAGCATCCGCTGCACCAGCACCGGGAACTCGGCGGCGGTGGGCATGTCGCGGGGCGTCACGATCAGCCCGTCCCAGTCGCTGCCGACGGCCGCCGCGTCCTCGCCGCCCACGTTGACGACGTGGGCGAGGTGGCGCACCACCGCCTCGGCGCTCGGCCCGCCCACGAACCCCCGGTGGTACATGATCCCCACCACCCCGCCCCGGTCGGCGATGGCCCGCACCTGCCGGTCGTCGATGTTTCGCCAACTGGGCGTCACCGCCGCAACGCCGGTGTGGGAGACGATCGGCGGCGCGTCCCGGCCGTGCACGGCCAGGGCCTCCCAGAAGGTGGCGTGGTTGGCATGGGCCAGGTCGACCAGCACCCGGCGCTCGTTCAGCGCGGCCACGTAGGCGCGGCCGAGCCTGGTCAGGCCGCCGCCGCCCCCGAGCGGCGCGCTCGGGGCGCCGAGGCGGGACCGGGTGAGGTGGACGAGCGTCACCCTCGTGACCTCCGCCGGCAGCTCGTCGACGAAGGCCACCCCGTTGCCCCCCTGGACGGCCACGAACACCGCCAGGCGGCCCTCCGCCTGCGCCTGCCGGTAGCCCGCCGCGCCGGTCACCACCGCCGCCTGGGCGCCCAGGCCCGCCACCAGCCGCTCCACGTTGCGGGCGAGCACCGGCGCCCGGCGGAAGGGGTTGGTGGCGATGCTCAGCACCACGCCCGTCATCCCGCCCTCCCGCAGGCGGGGCACGTCGGCCTGCGAGTACAGCCGCCCGCCCAGGGCGCCCCGCCCGTGCCGGGCGGCCAGGTCGTAGCCGACGACGCGCGCCCACACGAAGGACTCGGTGTGGATGTCGATCACGTCGCACTCCGCCAGCAGGGCGCGGGCGTCCATCGCCCCATGCTGGCGTCAGATCGCGCCGACCACCACCACGCCGTGGTCCGCGAGCCGCCCCGCGCCCGGCGGGATGGCGGCGGCGACGACGGTGGTCCACGCCGGGGCGGGGCTCTCCCGCGGCCGACGCCGCCGCCCCAGCGTCGGCGGAGTCGGGGACCTCCCGCTCCATTGGCGGTTCACGGTCACCGTCTCCTGGTGCGGGCGGCGGCTGCGTCGATCCCAGGAACACGCTGGGCAAGCAGGGCGCGGGCCGCCATCTCGCGGCGGCGCAGATGAACCACGCTGATCCCGTCAACGCCGCCGCCGGCAACTTCCACGAGACTTTCGCCGACTTCCCGAGCCCCGCCCGGGGCCAAGGCCGGGCGCTCCAGTCCCAAGTCGGCGGCGACCTCGGAACGGCCGGACCCACTCCTACGCCGTGTCGCTGGCGGTGGACGGGGCGGGCGTGGCGACGGCGACGCAGGAGGGCGGGGCCACCCTGCCCTTCCACCCCCTCGGCGCCGGCGGCGCCGGCGGCTTCACGGCCCCGCCGTGGGCGGTGGCGTCGCTGGTCCGCAACGGCGACGGCTCCTGCACCAGGACCGGCTGCAACGCCCTAACGACGCAGCTCTCCCCGAACGGCGCCTTGCTCTCGGTGGCCGACCGCAACGGCCACGCCACAACGCTCCAGTACGCGGGCGGAAGCTCGCGACAGCGACCGACTCGGCCGGCCGGCAGCTCGCCTTCATGTGGAGCCGAGGCCGCATCACCGCGGTTTCCGACGGGGCCGGGCGATCGGTCGGCTTCGGCGACAACGACGGCGCCGGCAACCTGACCGAACCACACCGACGCCGGCGGCGCCGCCTGGCGGTTCACCTACGACAGCCACCGGCTGAACGACCATCCGCCGCCCGCGGCAGGCGGGGCGCCCAACCCGCTCGCCGCCACCACGTGTACGACGCCCAGCACCGGGTGTCTCCCAGACCGACGAGATCGGGCGGCCGACGCTCTACGGCTACACCTCGATCCCTGGTTCCACGAAAGTCACCGACCCCAAGGGCAACGTCGTCGTGGAGGAATACCAGGGCGGGGTGCTGACCAAGCTGACCCGGGCGCCCCAGGCGGCGTCGGAGTCCGTGTGGCGATTCGAGTACGACGGGACCCTCGGGATCACCAACGCGACCAGCCCAACGGCCGCGGGACCAGACCGACGTACGACCTGCACGGCAACACGCTCTCCAGCGCCGACGCCCTCGGCCGCACCACGACGGCGACCTACAACGGTTTCGACCTGCCGGAGAGCGTCACCAACCCCCCTCGGCGTCACGACCGAGTACCACTACGACGCCTACGGGAACCTCACCGAGGAGCGGACGCCGGTCGACACGGCGCAGGGCGCCCGGATGGCGGCGTACACCTACGACGACGACCCCGCCCGGCGGGGCGACCTGCTCACGATCACGGACGCCAGGCAGCAGCCCTGGGGCAGGACCTACGACCCGCGACGGGCTACCTCCTCACCGAGACCGACCCGATCGGACGTCACGCTCTACGGCTATTCGAACGAGGACGAGGCGAAGGGCCTCCTGACCTCACCGTGTCTTCACGGGGCAGACGGCGGGCGTTCCAGCCGAGTGCGCGCCCCCCGCCCTCGGCTGCACGCGCGTGGGCCACGACGCGTGGGGACGGGACACCATCGTCGCCGACGGTCGACGGCAACGTCGATTGCGAGATCGACGCGGTCGGCAACCGCACCGACTACGCCTACGACGCCGCCGGCCAACTCACCTCCGTGGGGCGCGCCGACGGGACCGGCCTCGTCACCGAGCACTGACCCGACGACTCCGTGAAGGCCACCAAGGACGGCGCCGGGCGGCCGACGACGTGCGGCTACGACCTCCAGGATCGCCTCACGTCGAGCACCGATCCGAGCGGCCGCACGACGACGTACGGCTACGACCCGGCGGGCAACGTGGTGTACAAGGCCGACCACGGCGGGTCGTGTCCGGCGTGGGGGGCGCAGTGGCCGCCGGCGCTGTCGCCCACATCTCGGCGCACCGTCATGGCCTACGACGCCGGCCGACCAGCTGATCTCGGTCGCCTACTCCGACGGGACGACGCCGAACGACACTGCGATCGGCTTACGACGCCAACGGGCGGCGGACCTCGCTGACCCAGTCCTCGGGGCCGGCCAGCGCGTGGGGATGGGACACGATCGACCGTCTGACGAGCGCAACGACCGGCGGCTCGACGGTGACCTACGTCCACACCAACCCCCGAGACCCCGCCACGACGATCGGCTACCCCGGCCGGGGGAACGTCACCCGGCGTTTCGACGACGCCGGGCGCATGGACGCCGTCACCGACTGGCTGGGCAAGACGACCGAGTTCACCGGCGACCCGGCCTCGACCGTCGACCTGACAGAAACGAGGTCACCCGGAGGAGTCGGCCTCGCCGGACACCTACGGCCCCTACGACGACGCGGACCAGCTCAGGGGCGTCGCCGCCAAGGCCAACGGCGCGACGCCGGCGGCGTTCGCCTACGCGCGCCCGACGCCGCCGGCCAGCTGCAGGCCGTGTCGACCACCGGGCTGGTCGACTCGCACACCTACGGCTACACGCCGCTGAACCAGCTGAAGAAGATCGACAACGTCGACGTCTACGGCTACGGCTACGACACGGCCGACAACCTCACCGCCATGCCGGGGGTGGCCCTGGGCGGCTACAGCCCCGCCAAGCAGCTCGGGACGGCGACGCGGGCTCGGGCGTCACCGCCTTGGGCTACGACGACCGTGGCAACCGCACCTCGGCCGCCCCCGCCGTCGGCGTGCGCGCCAACTACGCCTTCGACCAGGCCGACCGGCTCACCATCGTGGACGCCGCCGCTCACTGTCGATGATCGGCGCCGGCTTCTACCACTCCCTGGCCGCCCGCTCGGACGGGACGGTGTCGGCCTGGGGCTACAACGGCAGCGGCCAGCTGGGCGAGGGGACAACCACCAACCGCTCGACGCCTTCGCCGCTCCCCTCGCTCTCCGGCGTCACGGCCGTGGCGGGGGCCCCCTGCGAGGTCGGTGTTCCTCAACGCCGACGGCACGGTGTGGGCCACGGGGTGGAACTCGGTCGGCCAGTTGGGCGACGGCGCCACCGTCGACAGCTCGACGCCGGTGCAGGTGGCCGACCTCGCCGGGGTCGCCGCCATCGCCACCGACACTTCGCACACGTTGGCCCTCAAGTCCGACGGGACGGTGTCGGCCTGGGGCTGCAACTCCCACGGCCAGGCGCCGACGGCAACGCGCCGGCCACCGTCAACCACCGCCTGGCCGCCGACGCCAAGCACCCGGCGCCGAACTCAGCGGCGACACCACGGCGAACGCCACGAGGCCCGTCCAGGTCCAGGGGCTGACCGTGGTCGCCGCCGCCGCCGGCTACGTGCACTCCGCCGCGCTCAAGGCGGAGGGCACGGTGTGGACCTGGGGCTACGGCGGCGGCGGCCAGCTGGGCGCCAATTCCACCGTGGACTCCCGCGTCCCCGTCCAGGTGCCCGGCCTCGCCGGCGTCGCCGGCATCGCCTCCGGCTACCACCACATCTGGCGGCCACGGCCGACGGGACGGTGCGGGCGTGGGGCTACAACCCCAACCGCCAGATGGGCGACGGGACGACCGTCCAGCACAACGCCCCCGTGGTCGTCCCCGGCCTCTCGGGCGTCGCGCCGTGGAGGCGGACGGGCACACCTCCTTCGCCCGGAAGGCGGACGGCTCGGTGCGGTCCTGGGCGACAACGCCGACGGCGAGGTGGCCGACGGGACCACGACGAGCGGCGGGCGCCCCACGCCGCCCCGGGCCCTGACCGGCGTCGTCGGCCTGTCCCTCGGCCCGATCCACGGGCTCGCGCTCACGAGCACGGGATCGGCCCAGGCCTGGGGCAACGGGGCCAACGGGGCGCTGGGCAACGGCTCGACGGCGAACGCCTCCACTCCCGTGACCGTCTCGACCTACAACCGGGGAACCGCTCCGAAGGCTTCCTACGCCTACGACGGCGACGGCCTGCGGACAAAGAAGACGGTCGCCGGGACGGTGACGAACTACGTCTGGGACCACTCGGGAGGCGTTCCCCTGCTCCTCGACGACGGGGCCAACGCCTACCTCTACGGCCCCGACGGACTGGCTTTCGAGCAGGTCGGGCCCGTGACGTGGTGACGTGGCTCCACCACGACCGGCTCGGGTCGATCCGGGTCCTCACCAGCGACGCCGGGGCCGTCGTCGGCACGGCGACCTACGACCCCTACGGCCGGTTGACGGCGTCCTCGGGCAAGATGGCGTCGTTGGGCTTCGCCGGCGAGTACACCGACGCCGAGATGGGGTTCGTCTACCTCCGCGCCCGCTACTACGACCCGGCCACGGGGCAGCTCATCAGCCGGGACCCGCTTACCACTATGACTAACCGGACAGGTGACGTTTTGCCACTCGGTCGGGCGGGTTGGTGTATTGGCCGCACCTCAGGCACTACTTCCCTCTCGTCGCTGTTGCCAGCCTGAACTCGCGGCCCGGTTGGGCAGTGCTTGAGCAGTCCCGTGGCTCACGGAGCCAGCCAGTTTCGCGGGCTCTGGTGGCTCGCGCGAGTATCTCAGGCCCATGGGTGCAGCGGGACGAACAGCCGTGCCACACGCACGACCGAGCAGGTCAGCGCGGCGAGATGTCGCGCGACTCCTGCGGGCGTTCTGGCGTCATGTTACTCGCCAGCGAGCGCTTGTCGCCTGGCTCATTGGGGGCACCGCCTTCGTCGGCGCAACTGTCCTCGACTTCCAAGGCGCGTGGGGCCGGGCGCTCCTAGTCCTCTCTGGCGTCCTTCTGAGCTTGGGGCTGCTTCCTGACAACCCAACGCCCTTCTGGAGAGTCGCGGCGGCCGACCTGTCGCTCACAGTGCCTCACGATGCCCTCGTCGAGGCCGCACAGAAGACGCTTGAGGCCTTAGCCGACCAAGCTGAGAGCCCCTTGCCCATGCAGCACCGCCAACTACTCGCGAGAGGCGTGCTTGCTCAGCTGCTGGACGCGTTCAATGGTCCTGGCGGGATCAGCGTCGACACGGACTATGAGATGGTAGTCGACTTCGCGGGAGGGGTTGCGTGGGTGACGACTGAGCTACACGCACATCGCTGTTATCGAAGCGTCGAGGATCTGTACGTCAGCTTGTGTAGCGACTCCCATGCTCTGGCCGAGGAGTTTAAGACGCAATACGCCGGGGCGTTGAGCCGCGAACTCGTGCCTCAGGGCCTAAGGGAGGACGCAGACTCTTGGATGAAGCGAATCGAAGAAGCAGTCGCTCGGGGACCAGCATCTGCACACCAAGGAACGGTGCTTTCCGTCTGGACTCAGATCGACGGCCGGACCGTCCACCCGGTGGCGCGCGAGCGCGTAGACCACGACTCCGCCTCCGCTTCGAGCCGGGAGATATCGCTAACCGCCTAACCCCCTTCAGGCTCGTAACAACGTTTCCACTTCCGGATGGTACTTCAGAGGTCCCGCTCGTATTCGGGTCCTACTACTGCATCGGAACCACGAGGGTTAAATGTAGGGTTCAGCATCCGGAGGCTGACTTGGAGGTCTTCGACGCTCTCCATTCCGGATTGCTGCCTCTTGAGATCCATCAACGACGCCATGGTTCGGGTGCTGAAATCTCCCTTGAGACGCCAAGGGGGACCGTACTTTATCCCGGTTCGGGCGCCTTGTTCCGCTGGCGCTATCCTGAGGCTCCTAGTTGAGAACGTCACAATCGTCGCCCGAACTCTCGCCAGTGCTCCTAAGTCCTCCGCCTCCAGAGATTTCGTCGTTGCTCGACGAGGGACCACCCCTTCTCCCAGACGTCGCCCTTCCAGCGGGACCCGTACCACTGGACCCGCTAGACGAGCCGCTCGTAGCGGTCGCTGGCCTCCCCGTCCTCGACGCCTACTGCCGACTTGGCGTCACCTCCGATCCCCGGCCGCCACGAGTCCGTGTCTCGGTGCTCGCTCGCCTGCTTCGGGCGAACGCCCTGCTCCCCCCTCGATTCTCGATCGTCGTTCTCGACGGCTGGCGAAGCCGCTCCTTCCAAGCACGCTTGGTTCGTCACTACAACGCCGACCCGAGCGCCGGCTACGTGTCGGATCCCGACTCGACCGTCCGCCGCCCACCGCACCTGACCGGCGGGGCGGTGGATCTCACGCTCGGCTTCGGCGGGACGCCACTTGCGCTGGGCAGCGATTTTGACTGGTTTGATCACGCGGCACACCGGATGTCCTTCGAGGATCGGGACGGGCCTGTGCGCCGGCTCCGCCGTCTGCTCGAAGGAGTTCTGGTTGGGGCTGGGCTCGCGCCGTATCCGCTCGAGTGGTGGCACTGGTCGTACGGCGACGATATCTGGGCGTCGGCCAACGCCTGCCCATCTCTGTACGACACAATTCCGGAGGAAGCGTGACCGAGAATCGTCCAATTGCGCTGGGTGTTGCGAGAGGGCCCCGACTCGGACACGGAATGGGCGGAGCTGGTGCCTGTTCGTAGCCTTTGCAACGGGTCGGTTATCGCGGACGTTCCCGAGGGGGTAGTGCGCGCCCTCGCTCTTCACGGGTGGGCTCGCGATCGGTCAGACTTAGCTCCCCCACTCAAGGGGCTTCCGGTCGCCTTCCTCGATCTGCCCGGTTTCGGGTCGTCACCGCCCCCGCCAACCGCGTGGGGTGGTGACGACTATGCGGATCTCGTGGCAGAGGCCATTGAGGGAGCGTTCCGACCACCACTCGCCATTCTCGCCCACAGCTTCGGTGGCCGTGTGGCCGTTTGCCTGGCTGCTAGGCGCCCGGACCTTGTCGCTGGCCTGGTCCTTTGCGGCGTCCCGCTGGTGCGACTGTCGCCGGCTGCCCGCGCCAACGTCCGGTATCGCGTCGTCCGAGTCGGTCATCGCTTCGGGCTAGTCAGCGATGCAAAGCTTGAGCGATGGCGCCAAAGGTACGGCTCAGAAGACTACCGCCGGGCAGGAGGTGTAATGCGGGACGTCCTCGTCCGCGTCGTCAACGAGAGCTACGAGGGGCAGCTTCCTCGCCTAAAGATGCCCGTCACCCTCCTGTGGGGAGACCGTGACACGACAGTTCCTGTTGCCGTTGCGCTAGCCGCCGCTGAACTCATAGGCACCCACTGCAAGGTCGTCGTCCTCGAAGGGGTCGGCCACGATGTCCACCGCGAGGCCGCCGAGGTCGTGCGGGACCATTTCGGTGGGATGCTCGAAGCGAGCAACGCATGACGGCCCTCGTAATCGCGATCGGAGTCGTCGGGGCCAGCGTTTCGGCGTTGCGCTGGCTTCGCGTGGCGCAGCGCGAGCATTACCTCCCCGGCGGCTGCGTGCGGACTGCGGCTCGATGGGCCAGGACACGACCACCGAACGCCCCGCTTGCTGCTCTTGCTCTAATCGCCTTGCTTGCCGGGTTCGCAACGGGGCTTGCGGGATGGCCGAGCTCCGGCTTGTTCGCCCTAGCCGCCGTTGCTGTCGGGGCCCTCTGGCCGTGCCGGATGACTGTGCTCGGCCGCACAGCGCGCCTGCGCCCCACCCGTAGACTCATCACCCTCGGCGTGGCCGTCGCCGCATTGGTCGTTGGATTGGCTGTCGGCTCGGCCCTGCTAGCCGCGCCCGCCGCCGGCGTCGCCCTCAGCGTTGTCGGTATGCCCTTCCTCGTGGAGGCGGGCCTCTGGCTCGTCCGACCGATCGAGAGACTTCTGTCTCGGCGCTGGCGCCGTCGCGCCCTCAAGCGCCTCACGAAGGTGCGCCCCCGAGTCATCGCCGTAACGGGCTCTTACGGCAAGACGTCGACGAAAGAGCACATACGCGATCTCCTGGAGAGCACATTTCGAGTGATGGCGAGTCCAGCGAGTTGGAACAACGAAGCTGGGCTCAGCCGGGCTATAAACGAGAGGCTCCAACCCGACACGGAAGTGTTTGTTGCTGAGATGGGCACCTACGGGCGCGGAGAGATCCGGGATCTGTGCTCGTGGATTCGCCCGGACGTGTCCGTTATCACCGCCATCGGCCCCGTGCACTTGGAGCGGATGGGGAGCCTTGACGCCATTCTCGAGGCGAAAGCCGAAATTCTCGAGAACGCCCCGGTTGCTGTCCTCGCGGTTGATGACCCGAGGCTCGCTCGCGTTGCCGAACGCTACGAGCGTGGTGGTGGCACGCTGTGGCGGGCCTATGTGCGCCAGGGCGGCGACAGCCACCCGGACGGCAGGCGGGACGTCGTCGCCATCGCCCAAGACGACGAAGTGACCGTCTATGGGGCCGGTGTGCGCCTCGGCAGCTTGCCTGCAGCTACCGCTCATCCCGTCAACGTGGCATGTTCGGTTGCGGCCGCGCTCGCGGTGGGAACCGCACCGGAGACCATTTCGTTGCGCCTCCCGCGGCTTGCGCCGCCGCAGCACCGTGCCGACGTGCATTCCCATAACGGGCTCGTCATTGTGGACGATACCTACAACGCCAACCCTGCCGGTGCTACCGCCGCCCTGGCGCGACTAGTTCGGGCGGTCCCCAAGGGGAGGCGTGTGGTCGTCTCGCCCGGGATCGTAGAACTCGGAGCCAACCAGGTGCAGGCCAACCGCGAGTTCGCTCGAGCTGTCCGCGACGCCGATGCCACGATGGTGGTTGTCGGCTGGACGAACCGCAAAGCGCTGCTTGCCGGTGCCGGAGACAACGCGGTCTGCGTCGAGAACCGAGACAAGGCCCGCATGTGGGTACGATCCCATCTCGGGCCGGGAGACGGCATTCTCTGGGAGAACGACCTGCCGGACCACTACCCGTAACAATGACGTCGTGCGACTGAGGGGCACGAGATGGACACCGTTGCGGTTCTCTTCGGAGGACCTTCCGCCGAACACGATGTCAGCATCCTGACTGGACTCCAAGCCGGGCGCATCCTGGCGGGGACCGGCAGGGCGGTCCGTCACGTCTACTGGTCCACGGATCGCCGGTTCTTCCTGGTTCCCGACGACCTCGAGGCCGCGGACTTCCTGCAACCGGAAGTCCGCGGCGCAGTCGAGATCGCATTCGAGATGTCTGAGGGGTTCGTGAAGCGAGCGAGATTTTCGAGCCGCCCCATCGAGACCGCGGTGGTCGTCAACTGCTGCCACGGAGGTCCGGGCGAGGACGGCACGCTCACTGCCATGCTGGCGGTTGCAGGTTTGCGAGTGACGGGACCACAGGGTTCGGCATGCGCACTCGCTATGGACAAGGTCGCTACAGCAGCGCTCGCAGGGAGCCTCGGGATCCCCGGTATCCCAACCTCCCTTCTGACCGAGGGAACGCCCACAGTCGAATATTCGACGCCGTGGATCATCAAACCGCGATATGGAGGGTCGTCGCTTGGTATAGAAGCAAACGTCGTCGACCTCGACACCGCAAAGGTGCTGGCTCAGCAGGGAGCCTGCCGGTCCGGCGCGATCGTCCAGCCCTATCTTGAGGGATGGCAGGATCTCAACGTCGCCGTGCGGACTCACCCGACGCTTGAGGTTTCGGTCATCGAGCGCCCTCTTCGACCGGAGGGTCGCATCTACGGGTACGCGGACAAGTACCTCGGCAGCGGTGGCGCAGGGATGGACGGCGCGCCTCGGGAGCTCCCAGCTGTGGTGCCGGAACATGTCTCGAATCACATCCGCGACGCCGCCTCCACCCTCGCAACGGCCATGGCCCTAACCGGCGTCCCTCGCATCGACTTCCTGTGGGATCCCCACACAGACAATGTGCTCCTGTGTGAGGTGAACGCTATTCCAGGTGCCCTTGGACTTTATCTGTGGGAGGCGCAGGGACAATCCCGAGCCACCGTATTGAACTTGCTCGTAGAGGAAGCACAGCTTGCCCCTGTGACGCCTCCTCACTGGGACGGCCGTACCGACCGAGCGGCCCTTCGTGCGGCTCGCGCCATTGCCTCGAAACTTGCATAGTAACTAGCGACAATCCGATGCAGTCCGTAATCTGGACATTTGAGACGGCAACTGGAGCCGTTCGCTTACATGTTGGCGCAATTCACCGAACAGCCGAGATTCCCGACCCCCTACTAGCTGCTGATCGCCTCATCGAGCTTTTCAAGGAATCGCCGGCGGCCCGACACCGCTTCCTCAGCGATACCACACTTCGCTCCGCTCGCGCCTACGTGAATGATCTCCTCCTAAGCCTCGACGAGCAGGGGGCGGCCTACGGTAATCAGCTTGCCACATTGCTGGGTATCAGCCCCCATGAGCTGGCGAATGTGATTCAAGAGTCCTAAGTGACTCATAGTTTGGCCCCGCGAGGCCACAGAGGCCGCCACGGGTTTGTCCGCGGCTCGCTCGCGCTTCTCGGGTGGCCGATCAGGGAATCGCGCGTCATCTCGCCTCCAGTCTCGTGTCGCCTGCCCAGAACCGGACCTTGGCCACCTCCAGTATCGAGTCGGTGTCGTTCACGGGAATCCCCGTGTTAAACCTACACCCGTAGGGTGATCCGTAGCAGTGGTAGTAGTTCGGTAGTAGTTGTGGATGTGGGTGTGGGTGTGGATAATCCGGTCCGCCCCGGTGGAAAAGGTTTCGCTCGCTCCGCCTCGGAACGAGCCGTAGTTTGGACCGAGCCGAGGGCTGACTCATCTTGAATCTGACCCTTCGGGTGTCCTTGATTCGAAGTGTCGCCCTCGGCTCGACCCTATTGATCCGGCCTGACTTGATAGGAGCGTTGGCAACCCAACGGGGATATGTCGGCCGGCTCGCCCGATCTTATGC
>Ga0187892_10006791_pt1 | contig 16746 bp, 15 predicted proteins | sample MA1701073metaG_FD_139345 | JGI IMG/M metagenome (GOLD analysis project Ga0187892, IMG submission 139345) | Bio-ooze microbial communities from a basaltic lava cave in the Kipuka Kanohina Cave System on the Island of Hawaii, USA - MA170107-3 metaG ... | reverse complement strand
GGAGATAGGGAGATGTCTGGAGATGGGGAGATGGGAGTCTTGATCTCCCAATCTCCAGCCATCTCCCGATCCCCTTTCGTTCCAACGCTCGCGTGCCTATGCACGAATTGGAGCTACACCCCCGTGATCCGCGGAGATCCCGTGATGAGGACCCTCAGGGGCGGGACCTGAGATCCGCCTTCACCGCCCGGTCGCCGATCTGGCGCGACATGAGGGGATTGAGGCGCAGCGCTTCGCGGAAGTCGTCCGCCGCGGTGGCGTAAGCCCGGGCGGCGGCGGGGCGGTCGCCGGCCTTTTCGCGCCACTCCGCCGCGTGCCAGCGGAGCAGCCCGCGCTGCGCCCACGACTCGCCGTGCGCGCCGTTGAGCCGAAGCGCCTCGGCGAGATGCTCCTCGGCCGCCTCGAACTCCTCCTGCGGACTCTCCCCGCGCGAGGCGCGGTGGAGGCCCCGACGGGTTTCCATGAAGCCCCGGTTCTTCCAGGCCGTGTGATAAGTGCGCTCGATCCGCAGCGCTTCCGAAAAGTCCTCCTCGGCGTCGGCGAAGTCCGGCGCCGCGTCCTCCCCGCGCGCCGACCGGTGGACGGCCCGCCAGGTCCGCGTCAGGCCGCGGTTCTTCCAGGCGGCGGCGTAGTCGCGGTTCATCCGGATCGCCTCCGTGTGGTGCCGCTCCGACCGGGCGAAATCGTCCAGCGGGTCCCCCCCGCGCTCCAGCCGGAAAATCCCCGCATGCATCCGCATGAAGCCCCACCACATGAAGACGCCGTCCACCCCCGGGTCCTCCCGCGCCGCCCGGGCGAAGTCCTCCTCGGCGAGCGCGAAGTCCGCGGACGGATCCTCGCCGACGTTCGCCCGGTGAATGCCGCGGTGCGATCGGATGAAGCCCCGCCGCGCCCGGGCCTCGGGGTGCGGGTCCCGCAGCTCCATCGCCCGCGCGAAGTCGTCCTCCGCCTGGGCGAGGTCGGGAAAGGGGTCCTCGCCGCGGGTCATGCGGAAGATGGCCCGAGTGGCGAGGATGATGCCGCGCCGGGTCCACGCCTCCGCCGACCGCCGGTCGAGCGAGATCGCGCGCGTCAGGTCCTCCTCCGCCGCCGAATAGTCGGGCAGCGGGTCTTCGCCGCGGTTGGTCCGGATGGCGGCCCGCTCGCGCCGCACGTCGCTCCGGCCGAAGAGGAACGGCAGGTAGCCCTGGTCGCGGTTGAGGCCCTGCGTGTACCAGTGCTCCGCCGCGCCCCACCGGCGCTCCAGGTCCTCGGGCCCCTGCGCCAGCCGCAGGTGCGCCGCCCGCGCGAGCGTCTCCCACGCCTCCTCCAGGTACGGGTCGCGCTTCACGACGTCGTCGAGGATCGCGATCGCCTCCGGGTACTGCCCCAGGTGGTAGGCCAGGATTCCCTCCGCGGCGCGTCCCTCGGGACGCCCGGCCGCCCGCTTCTTCAGGACGACGAGGTCGCCGACCAGGCCCTCGCGCATCCGCACCAGGTCGGGCCTCGCCTGCTCCACCTGCTCCAGCGTGTACATCGGGATCTGGCGGACCTCGCGCGCGGTCACGCCGCCTCCCTCGAGCGCCTTCATCGCCTCGTGCGCGCGGCGCAGCTCGCGACGATATTTTTTCGAGAGCAGGAGGGCCCGCTCGTACAGCGCCGGCACGAACGCGGGGTCCTTCCGGAGCGCGCGCTGCTGGCACTCGAGAGCCCTCTCGTCCTCCATGAGCGCGCGGTACATGCGGCCCAGGAGGTAGTCCACTTCGGCGACGTCGGGCGCCTCCTGGCAGGCCGACTCGAGCGCCGGCCGGTAGCTCCTCATCCGGTCGATCAAGCCCATGCGCCGGAATTCGAGCGACGTCTCGAGGAGAAGCCGCGCCTTCTCGCGCACCGCCAGGAGCCGCTTCTCGCGCTCCGCTTCCGTCTGCTCCGTCCCGGCGAGCCAGGCGCGCGCGCCCGCCGCCACCGCCAGGAGCGCGACCGCCGCGAGCCCGAGCGCCGCCGGATTTTTCCTCACGCGCCGCCAGGCGCGCCAGGTCCAGGGCGTCGGCCGGGCGGCGATCGGCTCGTCCGCGAGAAGCCGAGTCAGGTCCTTCGCCAGCTCGCCCGCGTTGGCGTACCGGCGCGCGGGGTCCTTGTCCATGGCTGTGAGGATGACCGTCTCGAGGTCGCGCCCGACCGCCGGGTTGAGGCGGCGCGGCGGGACGGGCTCCTCGTGAACGACCTTGTGCACGATCTCGGGGAGCGACGTCCCCTCGAACGGCGCGCGGCCGGCGACGAGGTCGTAGAGCGTGGCGCCCAGCGCGTAGACGTCGGTGGCGGCTTCGTGGGCCGCCGGCTCCCCGCGGGCCTGCTCGGGCGACATGTAGGACGGCGTGCCCGCCACGGCGCCGTTTTCAGTGATGCGCGGCCCCGGCTCCAGGAGGTACGCCAGGCCGAAGTCGAGCACCCACGCCACGCCGCGGTCGTCGAGCATGATGTTCCCGGGCTTGAGGTCCCGGTGGACGACGCCCTCCTGGTGCGCGTAGTGGACGGCCTGGGCGACGGAGCGCATGACCTCGACGGCGCGCGGGAGGGGCGGGCGCTCCTCGGCGAGCGAGCGCCCCTGGATGAGTGGCATGACGAGGTAGGGGTGTTCTTCCTCCTCCGACACGCGGTGGATCGGGACGATGTTGGGGTGGGCGAGCCGGGCGGCGGTGAGCGCTTCGCGGCGGAAGCGCTCGCGCGCGGCGGGGCCGTCGAGCCGGGCGGCCGGACGCTTGAGCGCCACCCAGCGGCGGAGCCGGAGGTCCCACGCCTTCCAGACTTCCGCCGCGCCGCCGCGCCCGAGCTGGGAGACGAGGACGAACTCGGCCAGGCGGCGGGCGGGGTCGTCGACGAGGGGCCGCACGTCGGCGGGGACGTCGGTCGGCTCCGCCTCCGGCGTCAAGGCGTCCCACGCCTGGCGCGCGATCCAGCCCTTCCCGGCCAGGACTTCCCCCAGCGGCCGTTCGGAGGCGGCCTGTTCCGCGAGCGCCTCGCGCAGCCGGTCCTCGGTGAGGAGCCCCCGCCGGACGGCCGCCCGCGCCCGCGCCTGCTCGCGCCGCGCCGAAACCAGACGACCCAATCGCGATTCAGCGTCGGGCGGGAGCTTGAATTCGGACATCGCGTCAGCACTTGAACAGGTCGTCCAGCTCCGCAGACAGGTCCGCTTCGGCGCCGACGTACTCGGCGACGACGGACGAGACAGCGTGGGTGAACTCGTCGCGGGCGCGCGTCAGGTGATTTTTCACCGTGTCGGGGGTCAGGTCGAGCGCCTTGCCCACGCTGCGGTACGAGACGTCGGGGCCTTCGGGCTCCAGCTCGTAGCGCCGGAAGACCTCGTAGCAGGCCTCCTGCCCGCGGGCGCGGAGGCGCTGCTCGAGGAGCCGGACGGCCCTCGCGAGCACCACCCGCTTCCAGGCGCGGTCGAAGAGCTGCTCGGGGGTGAGCGCGCGGCCGTCGGGGACGATCTCCGCGAGGTCGGGGGCCTGGAGCTCGAGGCTGAGCGGACGCACGCCGCCGCCCCGCTTCTGGCGGCCGGCGTCGCGGGTCGTGCGGCGCATGAAATTCGCCACCGCCCCCTTGAGGAACGCCCGGAAGTTCCCGCGGTCGGGGTCGAAATGGTCGAGCAGCGCGCCCTCGACGACTTCCAGGAGGAAGAACTCCTGGGTCAAGTCCTTGGCGTCCTCGTTGGTCTTCGCGTACGAGTGGCGCACCAGGCAGTAGACGGGCTTCCAGTAGTCGGCGATGAGGCGCTGGAGGAGACGGGGTCGCTCCTCCGAGGCGCGGTCGCGGAGGCGGGCGACGACGGACCAGGACGTGGAGGGGAACGCGCGCGCGCCGCCGCCGATCTGGGTCTCGGGCTTGTCCATTCCGACTTCTGCTCTACCCCGACCTTATATTACACCCGTCCCAGGCGACAATCGTCCCAACCCCTGTCTTGACCCCCGTACATGTACAATGGAAGAAACTTATGAAGGGCTCCTGGAGACGCTCGAGATCCTGAGCGACCCGAAGGCGATGGTGTCCATCCGGGAGTCGATCCGGCAGCTCAAGGCCGCCAAGACCATTCCCTTGGTAAAAGCTAGGAGATCTCTCGGGCTCGAACCCTAGGTCGTCGCGGTTGTCTGGGTCGGCGAAAGGAAGCCGGGCCAGAAGGACGAAGCCTACGTCCTGGCGGGAAGGCTGCCCAAGAAGTTCCTGATCGCGATGGCAGAGTTTGTTCGGAACCATGCGCCATTGATGGCGCAAATTGCAACGTTCGGTATAGCAAAGCTTTACGCGTTGAGCGCCCCAGGCTTTGAAACGGCGAATGTCACCGCGAGAAGCACCCTGCCCCAAAGAGGCGTCTCACGTAGCTGCCTGACGCTTTTCCATACCGGAATTCGAGGGGTCGGTTGACCAGAGGTATGCCTCTGGCATGGCTCTGGTCGGTCGTTGCGTTTGCGTGCGACAGCGAGGCGGAAGAGGCGATCCGCCGATTCCGGACGGCGTCGCGGTCCCCGGAGGTTCGCGCGCGGGCGGCGGCCGTCGCGGAGCTCGGGCGGATCCAGCACGACAAAACGCTCGCGAAGCTCCTGTCCGTCCTCGGCACGGACGACAAGGCGGTGCGGATCGCGGCGGCGCAGGCGGTGGGCGGCTTCAAGGACTGGCGGAAGCAGGCGACCTCGGGGCTCCTGGCGGCGCTCGCTCCCAACGCGCGGCTGCCCGAAGTGCAGGCGGCGATCTTCGCCGCGGTGGCGGCGCTGGGCGACGAGTCGGCGCTTCCCGCGATCCACGCCGCCTTCCGGGAAAAGGACGCGCGCGTGGCGCAGGCGGCGATCGAGGCGACGGGCACGGTCCGGAGCGCCGCGTCAATCGATCCGCTGCTCGCGCTCCTCAAGGACCTCGAAAAGTTCATGAAGAACACCCAGCCGGGCGGCTACGAGGGCCCGAGCGGCGTGGGCGACGAAGCCGAGCAGCAGCAGCGGCTGAAGTCCCTCCACGACGCGGCGATCAAGGCCATCCAGTCGATCACGAAGGATTCCTGGACGACCCTCGAGGAGTGGCAGATCTGGTGGAAACGGCGAAAAGCAACGTTCAAGGTGGAGAAATAAGATGAAGCTGGCGATGATCGGGACGCTGCTCCTGGCGTTCTCTCAGGCGAATCAGGACCTCACGCCGGAGAAGTTCGCGGCGATGCACGCCCTCATCCGGCCCCAGGCGGGCGAGTTCGGCTGGTACGAAGACGTCCCCTGGCTGACGAGCGTCCAAGAGGCGCGCGAGAAGGCGGCCGCGGCGGGGAAGCCGCTGCTCATCTGGTGCTCGGCGGACGGGCAGCCCTGCGGCGCGACCTGACACCAGGGCTTTACGGGTCGCGTGCTGACCTTCTACGGCAAGGGCAAGGACAAGCGGGTCGCCCTCATGAAGGAACACTTCGTGCCGGTGATCCTCGACGGCTACCTGCGCGGCACGGCCGCGGAGAAGGAATTCCTGAAGGGCGTGCAGCTTCAGGGGAACGGCTTCACGTACCTGACCGTGGGCGGCAAGAAGCTGGGCGGCGACTCCTACCACGGGGCGAACGGGATGGATAAGGCGCTGGAGTCGTTCCGCGCGCTGCCGGAGGACGAGCGCAAGCCCAAGGTGGAGCGGCCGCAGGACCCCGGAAGCCTGGCCGGCGTCCCGATGTCGGCCCCGCGCGGCGCGCTCATCGCGAACGTCTTCTTCACCTACGTCGAGCCCGACGGGAAGGGCGGCCTGCGGCGCGCGCTCTGGCACGTCGAAGGCCAGCCGGGCGACGCGCCAGGGTCGGGGGCCGACCGGAACCACTACCTGACGCACGTGGACAAGCTGTGGCTTACCGAGGCGGAGTGGAAGTCCCTCCTGCCGCCGAACTCGGCGAAGGGGCAGACCGTCCCGCTGCCGGAGGCGATCGCCCAGCGCCTGGTGCGGTTCTACGCGACGGACCTGGCGCACCGTTCGACGGGCGACAAGGTGCGCTCCTTCGGGTTCACGCTGACGGTCGAGTCGGCGACGGAGGCGGGCATGGCGCTTCGCCTGGACGGCCGCACCGCCACCGGCTGCGCGTTCGAGGCGGCGCCGCTGGGCGGCGAGGATTCTCACGCGGCGGGGCTGTGCGGCGCCGAGTACCGGTGGAGCGGCCGCCTGACGTACGACGCGAAGAAGCAGAAGTTCGACCGGTTCGACGTGGTCGCCCTCGGCGAAGGCTGGGGCGGCGGGCGCCGGCAGGCGGCCACGACGAACTTCTACCGCGGCGGCGAGCACCGGCGCTGGCCGATGGGGATCGCGATGGAGCTCGTCACGACCGACCGGCCCATCGACCGCATCCCGCCGCAGAACGCGAACAAGTACCGCGCCGGCGACGCCTATTTCGGAAAGGGGAAGTGAGATGCGCGTTCTTGCCTTCGTCGGGATCCTGGCGGCGGCCGCGCCGCAGCAGCAGACCGAGCGGTTCGACCCGCGGCTCCACGGCCTCATCAAGCCGCGGGCCGACGAGTGGAAGTGGGCGCGCATCCCGTGGATGGGCGACCTCGCGGAGGCGCGCAAGAAGGCGGCGGCCGAAGGGAAGCCGCTCTACGTCTGGACGATGGCGGGCGAGCCGCTGGGGCAATGCTGACACGGCGGCCTGATCGGCCGATCGGAGATCGGCAAGGAGAGCTTCATCCGCTCGATCAAGGACGACTTCATCTGCGTGGCGCTCGGATTCCTGAACGGCGGCGGCGGAAACAGCGCGAATTTCCAGACGCCGGCGGGGGAAAACCTACCCCACTACCCCAAGGAGGCGCTCAAGAAGTGGAACGAGCTGCCGGAAGAGGAGCGCCGCAAGGTGAAGGAGCCGAACCTCAACCCGCCGCGCCTCCCGGAAGGCGGCCTCGCGGTCCGGGTCTACATGCGCCCGCTCAAGCGCGCGGCGGGCGGGACGCTGGGGACGATCACGGATCAGGACATCCGCGACAACCCGACGGACTACCCGAAATGGGTCATCGACCGGTCCGAGAAGCGGTTCCCGGTGAACATCTACGCCGAGCCGATGGGCGACATCCTCTGGCTTACGCGCGAAGAGGTCGCGTCGCTCGTCCCGGCGGAGCCGCGGGCGGGGGCGACCTTCCCAGTCCCCGACCCGGTCCGGAAGCGGATCGTCCGCATGCACCTTAAGAACGGGACGCAAGGCTGGCTGGGGTACTGGAAGCGCGAGTACGTCCGTTCCGACGAGATGACGCTCCGCGTGGAGCAGGCCGCTCCCACGGTTCGGATGACGCTTTCGGGCGCGGTCCTCGTGTCGGACCAGGCCGACCCGGCGCAGTCCAAGTCGGGCTACGAGGCGAAGCTGACGGGCGTGCTGGAGGTCGACCCTGCGAAAAAGGCGTTCGTGCGGTTCGATATCCTCGCGCTCGGCGACCACTGGGGGCCGCCGGGGGAGTTCACGCGGCCGGGCCGGACGCCGCTGGGGGTGGCCTTCGAGCTGACGCGTGGCGACCTCATGATGGACCAGGCGTATCCCTTTGCTCTCTATTTCCCGGGAAAGAAAGAGTATTTCGGGCAGGACAAGCGTTAGCGGAGGCCTGAGGCCCTACCCGCCATCGGGGGGCTGATGGAGCGAGTATGAGAACCCTCCTTGTGGCGGTTGCGGCGCTCGCGGGTCAGGACCTGGGCCCGGAGGAATTCGGCCGGCTGCACGCGCTGATCCGGCGGCAGCCCGGGGAGCAGCGCCACCTGGAGATCGACTGGGCGCCGACGCCGCTCGAGGCCCAGAGAAGGGCGGCGGCGGAGGGGAAGCCGATCCTGATCCTCACGCACGTTGGCGACCCGATGGGGCATATCTGAAACGGCTGCCTGGGCGGCGCCCGTGCGGCGCTGAGCGGCCCGGAGATGGTGAAGTTCGTGAACGAAAACTTCGTAGCGGTCGGGCTGACCGACCCTCGGCACGACCTGCGGGCGTCGTGCTCAATCTTCAATTTCGCGGGCGCCGGTAACGGGATCCGCGTCATCACGCCGGACGGGAAACCGCTCGGCGCCGCCTACCAGGTCCGCGAGGCGCTTGAGGAGTGGAAGCGCCTGCCCGAGGCCGAGCGGCGGCCGGGGGCCGTCCGTCCGCTCGAGACGGCCTCCTGCAAGTGCGGGAAGCCGGCGGTCGAGCCCCCGGCGGGCGGCCTGATCCTCAAGTCCTACGAGCGGTACCTGGACCGCGACTCGAAGGGCGACCTGTGCCGCATCACGCGCGACTGGTCGCCGGGCCGGTGGGACCACGTCACGAAGGTCTACGCCGAACCGCAGCACGACCACCTGTGGCTCACGGAAGCCGAATGGAAGTCGCTCCTCCCATTAGAGCCGAAGCCGGGCCTGACCTACCCGGTCCCCGAGAAGATCGCGAAGCGCATCTACTGCGGCTACACGCTGTGCTACGCCACCGGCACCGGACCCACCTGGAAGTGGGGCTGGGAGCTTCACCGGTGAAAGCCGCCTTGGCCTTCGTCTTCGCGTCTTTCCTCGCGGCGCCCGACGAAGGGGTCACGGAGCTGCGCGCGCGGCACGAGGCGGGGCAGACGATCCTGACCTGGAAGGAAGTCGACCCCCCGGTGACGGCGGAGACGATCTCCGTCCCGGAGCTTCGGAAGATTCAGAAGGATCTCGACCGCACGAAGAAGGTCCGCTACCGCATCTACCGGTCCGCGCGGCCCATCGCGTCGGTGAAGGGGATGACGCCCATCGCGGAGGTGCCGCCCCTCACGTGCTGGAACGCCGACTACTACGGCGTCTACCCGAGGCCCGAGCACGTGGCCACGCGGTACGTGGTTGAGGAGGGCAAGGGTCCGGTTCCGCCCGGGACGGGGATTTACGCCCACAATCCGGCAGAGGCCGGGAAGGCGTACTACGCGGTGGCGGTCTCCGTGAACGGGGAGGAGCGCGAGGCCGCCTCGCCCGAGTCGCCGGTCGACGAGACCGTGGGCGCCGGGGTGCCCGTGCTCCAGCGGGTCGAGAAGCCCCGCAGTGCGAACTACGTCGACAAGCCGACGCTCCACTACTACGTGCGGTGGGAGGCGCCCCCGCGGTCGAACGTCGGCGGCCGCCCGTTCGACTACCGGGTGGGGGTCCCGCCGAACGTGGGGAAGCCGGCGCCGGTCGGCCTGCACCTCCACTGCTGGGGGGCGAACCTCGACGACGGCTACATCTGGTGGTACCGCGGGAACGAAGGGGCCATCCTCGTCTCGTCGAACCAGATCCCGTACGACTGGTGGGTCGCCCACCACGAACGGCACGGGATCGACAAGGACCTGAAGGAGGGCGTGACGCGCGACTACACGGTCCGGCGGCTGCTGGCTTTCCTCGACTGGGCGGGGACGAAGTGGGAGGTCGACGCCGCGCGGGTCTTCGTGACCGGCGCGTCGATGGGCGGGTCGGGCGCGTCGATGGTGGCGCTGCGCTATCCGGAACGGTTCGCCTACGGGCTTTCCTCGGTGGGCGTCCACATCGCGTCGAAGAGCCCGCAGTTCAAGGCGTCGTACGAGCAGGTCTGCGGCAAGGTGGAGGCGGGGATCCCGCACGAGAGCGGCTTGAAGTCGTTCGAGTACCTGGACAACGCGTTCCTCCTGCGGAAGGACCCGGCGCGCGAGATCCCCTACCTGTCGTTCGCCAACGGCAAGAACGACGGCGCGATCGGCTGGCCCCAGGCGGTCGAGTTCGCGCGGGCGCTCCAGGAGACGCGCCAGCCGCACCTGTTCAAGTGGGGGCAGGGCGGCCACGGCGAGCGGGTCTACGTGCCGACGGTCGCCGGCGGCGGTGACGGCGGCCCCAAGCTCAAGGGGACGCTCGACGTCCGGCGCGACCGCAGCCTGCCGGCCTTCACGCGCTGTTCGCTCGACCACGACCCGGGGACGGGCGACCCGGCCGACGGCCATTCCACCGGGCAGTTCAACCTCTACCTGCGGTGGGACACGCAGGACGTCCTGGAGGAGGAGAGCCGGTGGGAGGTGACCGCCTACCTCATCGCCGCCGCCCCGGCCGAAGGCTGCTCGGTCGACGTGACGCCGCGCCGCTGCCGCCTCTTCCGTCCGCGGCCGGGTGAGAAGTTCCGCTGGTCGAACGTCGCGGGCGGCCGGGAAGTGCAGTCGGGCGAGGTCACGGCGGACCGCTGGGGGCTGGTTACCTTGGAACGCGTGGAAGTTACCAAAGGTAAGAACCGGATCCGGGTGTCGCGATGATGATGACAAAATGGTCAGGCTATATTGTCATAATTCTCACCATGCAGGATGGGCGGGGGGCGGCCAAGGCTGAGCTGACCCGGCCCAAGCATTTCCCGCACCGGATCTGGGCGGCGTGCGACTTCGAGGGGCGGACGCCCGACTACGCCTGGTTCGGCCCGGCCGAGACGAAGAACATCCCCGCGTACCCGGGGAACGCGACCGCCCTCGGCGTGAGCGAGAAGCCGTACCAGAAGTTCAGCGCGCTCATGACGGGGATCAACCCGGTGCCGGGGCCCTGCATGGGCAAAGAGAACTACATGTACTGCCGGTACCTCCTCAAGGGCGGGACCGAGGCGACCTTCCAGCACTTCAGCCTCTCGAGCAACGACAACAACCACATCCGCGTCTCGGGGCTCGCGGAAGGCAAATGGTCGGAGGTAACGCTCAACTTCTCGAAGAACGCCCGGCGGAACGACGGCACGCCCGGCGTCCCCTTCAAGGAAGGGGAGCGCATGGACGACCTCAAGATCTTCGTGGGCAAGCCGGGCGACGGCCGCGAGTACGACCTCTGGGTGGACGACGTCATCTTCTTCAGCGAGGAACCCGGCCTGCCCTCGGACCCGGAGCCCTTCCCGAACCGGGTGATCTTTCTGGCCGCCTTCGACACCGGCATCGACCCCAAGTCGAAGGAGAAGTACTTCCCGGGCGCCTTCGAGGTGGCCCGGGGAAAGGACGCCCCCGCGGGCACCTACTGGGGCGCGGCGCGGGCGGTGCCGCAGAAGGAAGGCAAGGGAAAGTGGATCCGTCTTAAGATCGACCCGCCCCGTCCCGTCGGGGAGCGGACGAAGCTCCGCTTCCGCTACCACCTGACGGTCGCCACGGGCATGACGGTCCAGATCTTCGACCTCACGGACATGGACAACCGGCACATCCGCCTCAAGGACCTGAAGGCGGGGGAGTGGACGTTCACGACTCTCGACTTCACGCGCGACGGCCGCAAGAACGACGGCCGCCAGACCCCCTTCGCCGCCGGCCACAAGGTCGACGACATCTTTTTCTTTCTAGAGGAAGGGGACCTGCTGGTCGACGAAGTCGTTCTGTTTGACGCGGGGCAATAAAGTTTTTCATGAGGCAACGATTAGAGGGTTGTTGCCTCATGAAAAACTTATGTAAAGAAGCACCATGAAAGCCATCCTGCTCGTCGTAGCGCTCCTGCACCAGGAGGACAAACTCGACTCAGCGTTTAAGGGCGTGCGGGAGGCGGTCGAGAAGGAGGAAATCCCCGGGGCGATCGCGCTCGTGGCCCGGGACGGCAATGTCCTCCGCCATGAGGCCTTCGGCCTGAGCGACGTCGAGAACCGCATCCCGTTCCGCAAGGACACCCTGTGCTGGATGGCTTCGATCACGAAGCCGGTCACCGGCGCCGCCGTCATGACGCTCGTCGACGCCGGCAAGGTCGGCCTCGACGACCCCGTGCAGAAGCACCTTCCCGAGTTCAAGGCGCATCCGGCGTTCACCGTTCGCCAGGTGCTGACCCACACGGCGGGGCTCCCGACCAACCCGCCCTCCCGGAAGCGCGACGGGCGCGGCCCGGGCGGGGCGGTGGACGACTCGTGGCTTTCGCAGAGCCTGCCGGACATCGTGCGGGCGATCGCGCAGGCCGAGCTTGCCTTCAAGCCCGGCGAGCGCGTGATGTACTCGAACGCGGGGAGCTTCGTCCTGGGCCGCCTGATCGAAGTCGTCTCCGGCAAGCCGTTCGCGGCCTACGTCCGGGAGAAGGTCCTGGATCCGCTCGGCATGAAGGATTCGACCTTCGCCCCGGCGGCGTCGGACGCGGCGCGCGTCTCGCCGATCTACCGCGAGGTGCAGGGCAAGCGCACGCCCGACTTCCGGTTCAACCCGGACCTTCGGATCGTGAACACGGCCCCCGACGGCGGCCTCTTCTCGAATCCGGGGGAGCTCTGGAAGTTCCTCCAGATGTTCCTGGACGACGACGGGAAGGTCCTTTCGCGCGCGGCGGTCGCGGAGATGCTCAAGGAGCAGGCCCCGGGGCGCGGCCTGGGCTGGGGCGTCCAGAAGGACGGGACGTTCTCCCACGGCGGGTCGAGCGGCACGTTCGCGTGGGCGGACCCCAAGACGCGCGTGGTCGGGATCCTCTTCATGCAATACTGGGGCGGCGACAAAGTCGGCCGGGTCCGCGAGGACTTCGTCCGAGCCGTGCGGGAGGCGACAACGCCATGAGACTCTTGATTCTGACTCTGTTGGCGGCCCACGAGCACGCTCCGCGCGTCCTCTCGCCGCACACCGCCGACGGCTACAGCATGAAGACGTTCGCCCAATTCCCGAGGTGGCGCGACCTCAAGGGCGACGCCAAGGTCTACGAGATCTACGCCTACCTGGCCGACCGCCGGACCGGCATCTTCCCGATGGGCACGCCCGCCATGGAAGGCAGGGAAAAGGCGTCCGAGTTCGCCGCCGTGCGCGACCCCGTGAAGATGTTCAACATCTATCCGATCGGCCACTGCGGGACGCTCGGGCCGACCATGGCCGGGTTCATGCACGACATGGGGATCGGCCCCTCGCGGTCGGTCTACATGCCCAAGTACAACCACGTCGTGGCGGAGGTCTTCTACGACGGGAAGTGGCACTACCTGGACCTCGACCTGCGCGGCGTCTTCCGGCGCGAGGACGGCTCGCTCGCGTCCATCGAGGAGTCGCGCAAGGACCCGTCGCTCTGGAAGGGACCCAACAGCGCGCTCTTCTTCCCGCTCGATCCGCTGGACGGCGTGCGCCGCTCCTATGAGAAAGAAGAAGTCGTCAACCGGCACGGCGTCCATTCGGGCGGCCACACGATGGACTACGTCCTGCGGCGCGGCGAGACGTTGACCCGCTGGTGGAAGCCTCAAGGGGGGCGCTGGAACCATCACCCGTCGTACCACGCCAAACCTTTCCCGCGCGTCATCCTCGACCAGGAGCCGCGCGGCCCCAAATGCAAGCACGCCGGCTGGTCGGTCCACACCCACGGGAACGGCCGCTTCGTCTACCGCCCCGACCTGACCGCCGCGTCGGCGGATTTCGCGGACGGGGTGTACGAAGCGAAAGGCGTGAAGGCGGGCGAGGCCGGGCTCGTCCTCGACGGGGCGGCCGAGGGCTACGCCGTCTTCGAAGTGCGGTCGCCCTACGTGATCGCCCCGCTCGTCGGCGACGTCGAAACGGCCGACGACGACCGCGAGGCCTCGGTCGTCAAGCTCGAAGGAGAGGGTGTGACCCTTTCCGTCTCACTCGACAACGGCCTCACCTGGAAGGAGACGGCGTCGCGGGACCTCACGTCCGACGTCGCCGGCCGCTACGGCTACCTGCTCAGGGTCTCCCTCCGGGGGGAACGGGCGGTCGTGCGGTCGCTGGAGGTGACGACCTGGGTTCAGCTCCACCCGACGTCTCTCCCGTCGCTCCGCAAGGGCAAGAACGCGATGCGGTACGTGACGGGCGACGATCACGGACTTCAGAGCCACGTCGTCGAGATCCGGACGGACGGCAAGGAGGACTGGCAGAAGCTGATGCAGGAGCCGCCCGCCGACTTCGACGCGACGCGCCTGTCGAGCCGCGCCCGCGGCCCCTTCACGGTGAAGGTCCAGGCGCCGCCGGGGCTCAAGGTCGCCTGGCTTTCCGCGGGCGGCAGCTTCGCGACGCACCAGGGCGCGAACGCCCCCAAGACGAAAAACACGATGGCCCTCGCCGCGAACGAGCCCAAGGACTTCAAGGAGTTCTACCGGTCCGAGATCCCGGCCGGCCAGGGGCACTGGCACTACAACGCCGACGTCGAGGTGAAGCCGGACGCGCCGGCCGCGACGGTCTACCTCCGCTACGTGGGCGACCCGGCGGTCAACAACCTCCGAATCTACGCGCACTGCGCGGGGGAGTGCCCGTCGACGCCCGTCCGGATCACCCACGCCTGGCGCGAGAAGGAGGAGCTGAAGACGAAGACCGTCGACCTCGAAAAGCCGGGCCCTTATGAGATTGATTGTGCGGATGACCCGTCAGACGAGTATGTAGAAATGTCGGTTCCAAGTTCGCGCCGGTAAATTGCGGATTGCGGATTTGGGATTTGGAACCCCTCTTCAGTCCGCAATCCGAAATCCGCAATAAGAACGGGGTACTGTCATGCGCATGACTTTGATCGGGTTCGTTCTCTCCCTCATTCCGCAGTCGGATCGTGCGTGGGTCGAGCCGATGAAAAAGGTCCATGCCAAGTTCAAGGGGGAGAAGGGGACGCTGGCCTGCTTCGGGGATTCGATCACGGTCTCGATGGCGTTCTGGTCGTCGCTCAAGGGCACGAAGAAGAACATGACGCCCGACTCGGAGGCGGCCTTCAAGCTGGTCGACGGCTACATGAAGCCGGAGTGCTGGAACAAGTGGAAGGGGCCGCAGTTCGGGAACGAGGGGCGGATGACGATCCGCTGGGCGCATGAGAACGTCGAGACGTGGCTCCAGAAGCACAACCCCGAGACGGCGATCATCATGTTCGGGACGAACGACCTTCACGGGGTGCCCCTCGACGAGTACGAGAAGAAGACCCGCGAGGTCGTCCAGAAGTGCCTGGACAACGGGACGGTCGTCATCCTGACGGCGATCCCGCCGCGCCACGGGATGCTCGAGAAGTCGCGGCAGTACGCCGAGGCGGCCGGCCGCGTCGCCAAGGAACTGAACGTTCCGCTCTGCGACTACTTCGGCGAGTGCCTGAAGCGCCGCCCGGACGACTGGGACGGCGCCGACCCGAAGTTCAAGGAGTACAAGGGCTACGACGTCCCGACGCTCATCGCCCAGGACGGCGTCCACCCCTCCAACCCGAAGCAGTTCCAGGGCGACTTCTCCGAGGAGGGCCTCCGGAGCAATGGATTCCTGTTGAGGAGTTACCTGAGCATGGTGTCCTACGCCGACGTCATCAAGAGCGTGTACAAGTGAGACGCCTGCTCCCCCTGATCCTGATCGGATGCGCCTCCGTTCGCGCTGAACGGCCGGCGCCGCCCGCCTTTCCCTTCGACGCCGCGGCGGCCGCGCGGTACCAGAAGGCGTACGCGGACTGGCTGGGCGTGCCGGTCGAGTTGAAGAGCCGCGGCCTGACGTTCGTTCTCGTGCCGCCCGGTACGTTCGACATGGGATCGCCCCCCGCGGAGCCCGGACGGAAGGACGACGAGCTGCTCCACCGCGTCACGCTCACGAAGCCGTTCTACCTCGGCAAGACGGAGGTCACGGTCGGCCAGTTCCGCCGATTCGTCGACGCGACCGGCTACGTCACCGACGTCGAGCGCCGCGGCGGCGGGCACGCGCACACCGCGAAAGCTGTCTGGAGCCACACGCCCGGGACGAGCTGGCGCGGGCCGGGCTACGCGGGGCCGTTCAAGATGACCGACGATCATCCCGTCGTCTCGGTGAGCATCACCGACGCGCGGGCGTACTGCGCGTGGCTGGGCGGGGAGTTCCGCCTGCCTACGGAGGCGCAGTGGGAATGGGCCTGCCGCGCCGGGAGCGCCGCGCGCTTCTGGTGGGGGCCCGACGAGGACGCGACGGGCAAGGTCGTCAACGCGTGCGACGCGACGCTCAAGCGCGTCCACCCCGAATGGCCCCGGAAGGCGATGCCCATGGACGACGGCCACGCCTTCGCCGCGCCGGTCGGGAGCTATCGGCCGAACGGATTCGGGCTCCACGACATGCTGGGCAATGTCTGGGAGTTCTGCGGGACGCGTCACGGCGGGTACCCCAAGGAGCCGACGACCGACCCCGGCGACCTCGGCAAGCAGGAGAGCTGGGACGTGCGCGGCGGCGGCTGGAGCAACGAGCCGCACGACCTCCGGTGCGCCGCCCGGAACAGCGACCCGCCCCACTTCGGCCACAGCAACCTGGGGTTCCGCGTGGCCCTCCCGGTATCGAAGGATCCCGTGGCGGCGGCGGCGCGGGCGCTGCGCGGCGAAGGCGGCGAGAAGGCCGTCCTCGACGCCCTCGAGTCCCGCGCGCGGGAGGCGCTGGCGGCGATCGACCACCCGATGGCCCGCCCCGCCTGGGAGCAGGCCGTCCCGCGCCTCAAGCGGGAGCTCCGGGGCTCGATCGGGCTCGACCGTCTCCCCAAGCCGCAGGCGCAAGGCCACCAGCTCGTGGGCACGCTCGATCGCGGCGAGTACCGGGTCGAGAAGCTGGTCTACGAAACCCTGCCCGGAACGAAAGTGCCGGCGCACGTCTACGCGCCGCCCGGGGACGACCGGAAGCCGGCGATCCTCTTCGTGCCCGGCCACTGGTACGCCGACAGCAAGTCGAAGATAGACTTCCAGGCCTTCTGCATCACGATGGCGCGGAAGGGCTTCGTGGTCTTGACGTACGACCCGTTCGGCCAGGGCGAGCGCGGGATCTCCATGCGCGACCACCGCCGCACGGAGCTCCTCCCGGTCGGGATCGCGCAGCAGGCGATCGTCGACTTCGAGTCGCTCTGCGCGCTGGAGATCCTCCTGGCGCGCCGCGACGTGGATGTCGCCCGGATAGGCATGACGGGCGCCTCGGGCGGCGGGTTCAACAG
>Ga0187892_10006790_pt1 | contig 16747 bp, 10 predicted proteins | sample MA1701073metaG_FD_139345 | JGI IMG/M metagenome (GOLD analysis project Ga0187892, IMG submission 139345) | Bio-ooze microbial communities from a basaltic lava cave in the Kipuka Kanohina Cave System on the Island of Hawaii, USA - MA170107-3 metaG ... | reverse complement strand
TCCGGTCGCTACGTCGAGGAACCGAGCCAGCCGCTCAGCGTCCGCCATGAGCCAGGCTTCGACAGCCCGGACGGCCACCCTGAGCCTCAGATAGGGAGCGGGGCTGGGCAGCCAGGCGCGGAGGAGGGGCGGCGCGCAATCCTCATCGCGGTCGAGGTCGACCAGGACGACCCAGGGCGCATGCCGCGCGGCGCTGTTGTACCCGTCCAGCGACTGGCGCAGGCGATCCTTGCCATGTGCAACGAACACCCGGGCCACATCGACGCCGACGTGGGCCGCGACGCATCCCAGCACAGCCTCGTCCACGACGCCCTCGACGGCTCCCGTGACGGCCAGCCTACCGCGCCGCGCCATCGCCGAAGAGCATGAGCTGGCTGGAGTGCTCGGGCTGCGTGTAGGGGACCAGGGCATCGGCCAGGGTGACATGGCCGCCCTCGAGCAGAGCCTGGATCTCCTTGAGGCCGGAGGCCATTGCCACCAAGGTGCCTTCGTCGCCCGGGGTCAGCAGGAGCACCTCGTCTAGGCCGATCCCGTCGTCCCGGAGGAGGTCCGTCGAATGAGTGCTGACCAGCACCTGGCGGCCGGTGCGGCCCTGCATCCGGGCCAGCATCTGCGCAATGAAGCGCACCACTCCGGGATGCAGGGACAGCTCCGGCTCTTCCAGGAGCAAGGGGCCCGTCCCGTCCAGGACCGCCCACAGGAGGCCCAGGAGACGCAGCGTGCCGTCCGAGAACTGCTGCTCGCCCTGCCAGGCGCCCTGGGGCCTCCAGTGCTCGTACTTTCCGCGAAGGTGTGGGGTACCCCGCGCGTCCCGCCACAGCTCGAGCTGCTTCAGCTGGGGCACAGCGACCCGCAGGGCGGCCTGGATGCGTCGCAGGCGGCTCCGCAGCGTCTTTTCCGACGTGCGCGCGAGCTGTTCGAGGAAGTCCCCCCCGTACGGGTCGTTCCGCTTGCCCGCGGAGCGGTCGGGCTCGCGGACGAGCTGGGGCACGATGTGCAGGTACCGTACCGAGGCGAAGAAGTCTGCCACCGCGCGGAACTTCCGGTTCACATTCACCTGCTGGAGGTGGGTCTGGGAGAGGCGCGCGGGGTCGGTCTTGTCGTCGGCGTCCGGCCTCAGCACCAGCTCTGTGCCGCCCACGGCCACCCGCTCGCGCCGGATGATGGGACGCTCACGCTTGTCCTGGGTGATCCGGAGCTCGTACTCCCAGGTGGCGGACGGGTCGCCGTTCCCGAGCCACACGTGCACGACCACGTCCGACGGATTGCGGGCTGCCAGGCACCGGAGCCGGGACACGCCACCGCGCTTGCGGACCGCCTCCTCCAGGCCCCCACCGATCGACACGATGTCGTGGAGGAACCGGAATGCGTCGAGCAGGTTCGACTTGCCGGACGCGTTGGGGCCCACCAGGAAGGCGCGCCGCTGCAGATCCGTCTGGATCCGCACGAAGTTCCGCCAGTTCTCGAGGCGAATCCGGCTGAAGCGTAACGCCTCGCTCACGCGGGACCTCCTGCGAGTCTCATGGGTCACGGCACTGCCACCCCACACCGCTCGGCGACACGGCGCGCCAGGGCCTTGAAGTCCCGATAGCAATCCTGCACCGCCGTCGCGTGCCCACCGATGGCTCCGTCCGCCGGTTTCAGGAAGAACATCGGCTTGCGGGCCTCCTGGGCCAGCGGCATCAAACTTCGGTAGTGCTTGAGCATGGCCAGGCAGTGCGGATCCTTGTCCACGGTGATGTTCCGGGTCGAGTGCTCGTCGAGGACGACCTGACGGTAGACCCCGGGAATGCGGCCCATCCACTTCGCGTAAGCCTTGACCGGCCGATCGAGGCGGACCGCGTGCTGCATGACGACGTAGCCGGTGGGAGACATGGCGCCCTTCGGGATCGACAGATCGTGAACCGGGTTGCGGTTCTGCCGCTCGCTCCATTCCTCCCGCCAGCGGCGCAGCGTGGGCCCGAGGTTCTTCAAGCCTTGCAGCGAGTACAGATCGGGGGCGAGCGGGATCAGCACGTGCTCGGCGGCGATCATGACGCCGCGGTTGACGGCACCCAGGTTCGGGCCGACGTCGATGAGCACGATCTCGGCGTCACGCTCCCGAGCGGCAGACTCCATCACCCGCCAGAAGGCGGACAGCACACGGAACGCACGCGGCTGCCGATCCAGGCAGGCCGGCCACAGGCCGCTCAGCTCGTCCTCGGACGCTGAGAGGGTCAGGTCGCCCACCAGAAGACCCAGATGGTCCGTTATCTCCTCGACGTGCGGCGCGGCGATATCACCGGTGCCCTCGAGCAGCGGCTGGACCGCCCCGTAGACGGTCTGCGCGTGGGCACCGTCCGGCCACAGCGCTTCCAGCCGGTCCTCGTCGAGGAACATGCTCGTGAGGTTGGCCTGCGGGTCCAGGTCCGCCGCGATGACGGACACGCCCATGTCCGCGTACATCCAGGCCAGGTGGTACGCAAGCGACGTCTTGCCCACGCCGCCCTTGTTGTTGAAGAACGCGACGGTTTTCACGCCGCGGCTCTCACGATGACGCCCACGTAGTTCCGCTCCACGCGAAACTCGGGCGGAGGGTTCCCGTTCCTGTCAAGCTCGCGCCGGGCCGTGGGGATGCCCACCCCGTAGCGCTGCACGAACCCGAGGACTCGCAGGGCCTCGGCCACATTGGGGTTGCGATAGTCCGCCAGCCCGGGCTGCCCGAAGGTCTCGACCGTGACGGCTCCGTAGGGCCCGCCGGGGCTGAGGATCTCGATCCGGTCATCGAACCAGGATACCCTCACCGGGGCGTTGGTCGCTTCGTATGTCCGATGAAGGATGGCGTTCCGAACGAGCTGCTGGAGGGCAGGCAGCGGATATGGCTGCCGCCTCGTCTCGACGGGTCCCGTCGTGAACTCCACGGCGGTGCGGTTGTGTGCCGCCAGCTTCTCGTCGACACGCCGGAGGACATCGCCGACCTGCCCGTCGATGAGCTGCTCGTCCGCCACCGGATCGGCCAGCTCGCGTCCCGCGATCCGGAGGAACTGGATGTAGGCGCCCGGGAGGAAATCCCGGGGGCTGATCCCCAGCACGAGGAGACCCAGGTTGGTCGGAGTCGGCTCCTCGGCCGCTGAGATCATCTTCGTCGCCGCCAGGCGCTGCTCGTACGTCCGGTCGTTCTGGGCAAGGATCTCCGGCGCCACGGCGGCCGGCAGGTAGTCGACCTCGAAGAATCGCCGATCGAGGTCGTCGAGCGAGGCGGAGGAGACTGGCTGCACGTCGAAAGGCCGGTCCCGGTGTCGGCGCCGTTCGTTGAGGATTCGCTCGTCCTGTGCGCTGGCGATGCCGCGGCGCGGTCCGATCCGGATGTGGACGCGTCCCCGATATCGCACGGGCGGTGAGTCCGAGGGTTCCACGATCAGCACCGCCATGTCCGCCCCGCGGAGGCGCCGCCTGCCCACGGAAAGACTCGGCGGTGGGACGATGTTACCGTCGGTCTTGACGTCGGAGAGGTTGCGCAGGAGCTGATCGTCGACCACAAGGCCGGCCGGCCCCCCGTCGTCCCGGGCGCCGACGAACACGACACCCGCTCGACCGTGGCCGGGAAGATCGTTGGCGAAGGCGCAGACGGCCTCGCGAACCATCCGGGGCGCCGAGCCACCAAACGACTCTTTGCGCTCGACCAGGTCGGACTCGAGGTCCACCAGCATGCGTTCCAGCTCGTCGTCGGAATAGGCTGTCAAGAGGGTTCTTTTCCCCGCGCCAGCAGATCGGCGAAGTCGTAGTTGACGCTGGTCACGCCGAAGTCTGGCTCGCGGCGGAATGGACGGCGCAGATAGCTGACTCGGTGGCTGCTATCCTCCCGGAACTCCACCAGGGCGAGGATGAAGTCGTCCGGCTTGTTGAGGGAATACAGGACCTCGTTCTTGGTGACCGTGACCGTGTCCGCCCCGGCCACCCGGCCCTTGACCTCGATGAACCGGAGCCGGCCCGTGCCCGGGACCCGGCTCTCGATGTCGTAGCCGAGCCTCTCGGGCTCCCGGTCGGTCGGGTCGAAGCCGAGGCGGCGCTCGATCTCCATGACGATGGCGCGGGCACGCGCGGCCGAGGCCTGAGTGTCCGGGGACCGGGCGTCCGCGGCCGGCGGGCGGCCCGCCATCGCGTTGATCAGGCCGGCGGGAACCACCAGGAACCCGCCGAGCACCACGGGCGGCAGCGGCGCGATCTGGCGTTCCAACTTGAGCTCGTCCAGCCGCTTCTCCAGGCGCGCCTGGAGCGCGTCAGCGCGCTTACGGGCCTCGCTGGAATTGAGTCGGGGCATCCGGCCGGCCTGCTCCTGGAGCTTCAGCTCCGCGGCCCGGTGATCCCAGTAGGTGATCTCCTTGGTCAGCCGCTCCTTCACCGCCGCCTCGGTCCTGGCGACGAGATCGAGGCGGCGCGAGCGAACTTCCTCCAGGTGCTCAGGCACCACGTGGCTCACGGCATGGCCCTGGGCGCCCGCTTCCAGCTCCCGCCCGATCCACGCGCACTCCGGGCGCGCCAGGATCGCCCCCACGCCGGGCTCGCCCGGCGCGAGCGGGCGGTGGTCGAGGTATGGCGCGTACTGCAGGTGGCGCACCCTCCCGGCCGCGTCGATCTCCACGTAGAGCATGCGCTTGGAGATGGTCCGTCGCTCCCCGGACCGGGTCAGGCTGGCATCCTGGATCGCGTGCTCCAGGTAGAGGAGCACGCGCGGCGGGAGGCCCGGGTCGCGCTCGTCCACGAGCACGGCGCCGCGCCGGAGGAGGTCGCGGTGGCGCTCGAGGGTCAGGTCGATGGCCGCGTCCAGCAGCGGATGCCCGGGGCAGACGAAGGCGGCCAGCGGCTGCCCCTGCGGCGCCACGAGCGCCTTCTCGAAGGCGACCCGCTCGTAGCGCGGGAGCACCGGCTCCCCGACGCCGATGAGCCGGTCGCGGTTGCGGACGGGCGCCGGGACGTGCGTGATCTCGTAGCGGCGAGGCTCCCGTTGCTTCACGGCGCCGCCGAGCCGCTTGAACGCCTCGAGGAAGAACGACTCGATGTAGTGGGGCTGCAGCCGCCGGGCCTCGGCCCGCTCCATCGCCTCCCGGATGCGGTGGACGCGCGTGGCATCCATGGCGTCGTGGGCCAGGGCCCGCTCCTCCAGGAGGGTCTGGAGGTGCTGCCGGTCGACGGCGCTGGCGACCACCTGGTTGAGCCGGGCCCGCACCTCGGGTCGCTCCCCGTAGCGGATGGCCTCGATCAGCAGCTCCCGCAGCGGCCGGCCCTCGAACTGGAGCTTGCCCAGCACGTCGAACACCTGGCCGCCGAGGGCCTGGCGCGCCTGCTCGAGCTTCTCCAGGAGTGTGCGATAAACGTCGCCCTCCCGGGTCTCCTCGGCCACGAGGTTCCAGAGGTGGCAGACCTCGGTCTGGCCGATGCGGTGGATGCGCCCGAACCGCTGCTCGAGCCGGTTCGGGTTCCACGGCAGGTCGTAGTTGACCATGAGGTGGGCGCGCTGGAGGTTCACGCCCTCGCCCGCGGCGTCGGTGGCGATGAGCACCTGGACGGCGGGATCGTGCCGGAACGCCTCCTGGGCCATCATCCGATCCTCGCGGCCCATGCCGCCGTGGACCAGCACCACCGCGTCCTTCCGGCCCAGCAGCGTGGTGACGCGCTGCTCGAGGTAGGCCAGCGTGTCGCGGTGCTCGGTGAAGATGATGAGCTTCTGCCGGGGAGAGGGCTCCGGCTTCGCGATGGCGCCGTACGGTGGTGGCTCCGCTTCCGCCACCCGGCCCCTGAGCACGGCCGGCGTGAAGATCTCCCCGAACAGGCTGGCCAGCTCGCGCCACTTCCGGTCTTCCCCGCTCCGGCGGACGGCGTGAGCCAGGGCCTCCAGTCGTCTCAGCGACTCGATCTCGGCGGTCAGCTCGGCGATCGTGCGCGCCGCGGTGGCCTGATCGAGGATCTCTTCCTCGGTGGCGGCGACCTCGTCATCGGGGGCGTCCTCGAGGTCCTCGACGTCCTCCGCGTCGAGGGTCGGCGCCAGGAGGGGCGGAGACACCGCCCCGCCCCGCTGGAGCAGCTCGAGCTCGCGGAGGCGGCTCTCGAGGCGCTCCCGGCGACGGCGGAGCGACTGGTAGATGGCCTCGGGCGACGAGGCCAGCCGGCGCTGCAGGATGGTCAGCGCGAAGCCCACGGTCCCGGCGCGCTTGTCGTTCTGGAGGGCCTCGGCGCGGTTGAACTCCCCCCGCACGTACTCCGTCACCGCCCCGTAGAGCTGGGCCTCGGCGTCCGACAGCCGGTAGGGCACGGTGTAGGCGATCCGCTCGGGGAAGAGCGGCGTGGCGTCGAACTTGAGGAGGCTCTCCTTGACCATGCGGCGCATGAGGTCCGACACGTCCGCGGTGTGGACACCGTCGCGGAAGCGCCCCTCGAACCGGTCGCCGTCGAGGAGCGCCATGAAGAGCTGGAAGTCCTCCTCCTTGCCGTTGTGCGGCGTCGCCGTCATCAGCAGGAAGTGCCGGGTCAGGGTCGAGAGGAGCTGGCCGAGCCGGTAGCGCTTGGTGAACTTGATCTCGCCGCCGAAGAAGGTGGCCGCCATTTTGTGGGCCTCGTCGCAGACGATGAGGTCCCAGCGGCCGTCGGGGGCCGCGAGCTTGGCCTGCACGTCCTCGCTACGCGAGAGCTTGTCCAGCCGGGCGATGGCGAGGCTGGTCTCCAGGAACCAGTTACCCGTCGCGGCCGCTTCCAGCTTGTCGTTCGTGAGGATGTCGAACCGCAGGTGGAAGCGGCGGTACAGCTCGTCCTGCCACTGCTCGGCCAGGCTCCCCGGGCAGACGACCAGGCAGCGCTGGAGGTCCCCTCGCGCGATCAGCTCCTTCATGAGGAGCCCAGCCATGATGGTCTTGCCCGCCCCTGGGTCGTCGGCCAGGAGGAACCGCAGCGGCTGGCGCGGCAGCATGGCGTCGTAGACGGCGGTGATCTGGTGCGGGAGCGGCTCCACCAGGGAGGTGTGGACCGCGAGCACCGGATCGAACAGGTGGGCCAGCCGGATCCGATGCGCCTCGGACACGAGGCGGAAGAGGGCGCCGTCGCCATCGAAGCTCCAGGGACGGCCCTGCTCGACGACTTCCAGCCGGGCCTCGTCGTGGCGGTAGAGAAGCGTGTTGGCTGGCCGGCCGGCCGGGTCCTTGTACGTGACCTCGAGGGCCGCCGATCCGAACCACTGCACGCCCACGACCGTGACCAGGCAGTCCGGCAGGATACCGCGCACCGCCGCGTTCGGCTTGAGGTCTTCGAGCGTCATCGGGACCGACGACTCATGCCGTCCGGACCTTCCCTCCCCGCTTCCCGCTGATCGCTCCCTGTCGCCGTCCGGGGCCCCGGCGGCCGTTCCCTCGAAGGAAAACAGCGACCTGCGGGTCCGGGGACAGATCATAGCTTCCCGAGCCCAGGTCCGCCATGCTGACTTGCGGTTGGAAGATGAGTCGGCGGTCGGCTGTGCGCGCCCGACGCAGCGCGAGCCTTCGCGCTGGTGTTCGAGCGCGGACACGCTCCGTTCGGGGCGGCTCAGGTGGAGCGGTAGTTGATGAACTGGAGCGCGATGCCGAGGTCCTTGCCCTTCAGGAGCGCGATCACCGCCTGCAGGTCGTCCCGGTTCTTCCCCGACACGCGGACCTGCTTCTCCTGGATCGACGCCTGGACCTTGAGCTTGGCGTCCTTCACGAGCCGCACGATCTCCCGGGCCTTGTCGATGGGCACGCCGTCCTGGAGCGTGATGGCGAGCCGGCGGGCCCCCCCCGCGGCCGCCTCGGCCTCCCCGAGGGTGAGGGCCTTGAGGTCGACGCCGCGCCGGTGGAGCTTGGACTGCAGGATGTCCACGACCGCCCGCAGCTTCATGTCGTCCGGGGCCGTCACCGTGATCACCATCTTGTCGAGCGCGATCTCGCTCCGCGTGCCCTTCAGGTCGTAGCGGGTCTCGACCTCGCGCCGGGTCTGGTCGATGGCGTTGGTGACCTCCTGCATGTCGAGCTTGCACGCGACGTCGAAGCTGTTCTCGGCGGCCATGGCGCTATTGTCGCACGGGGTCAGCGGGTCGGCTCGAGCGGCACGACGGCGGCGCCGGGGGGCGGCGTGAAGGTGAAGAGGGAGTCGGCCAGCCCCGGATTGATGGCCACCTTCGTGAAGGTCATGGTCACGGTGTTCTGCAGCTGGTCGTGCAGCACGGCGCGGCGGACGACGTGGTCCTTCGGGTCCACCGCCAGCACGAGCCGCGTCAGCACCGGCGTGGGCGTCTTCGGGGTCAGGTCGAGCACGGGCCGGCCGGCCTCGTCCACGCGGGCGGCCGGGTTCAGGAAGCGCACCGTGAACTCGTCGCGCACGCGGCCGAGCCCGGCCAGGAAGCTGCCCGCCGGCCCGGCCAGCGCCTTCGGCGCGCTGCCCGTGTTCACCTGGTTCAGCTGGGGGGTGTAGACCCAGAGGGTGGTGCCGTCGGACACGATCTGCTGGGGCGAGGGCGTCCGGTAGTCCCAGCGCATCTTGCCCCCCTTCTTGAGGTGCACGACGCCCTCGGCCCGGATGTCCTGGCCCAGGCTCTTGTTGTGCGCCACCTGGGTGAACTCGGCCCGCAGGTCCGTGATCCGCCCGTACGTCGTCTCGAGCCCCGCCACGACCTGCTCCAGCTCCTGCGCCCCCACCCCCCCTGCCCCGCCCAGCACGAGCACGAGACACGCGAGGGCCACCACGAGGCGGACGAGGGTGGCGGCGCGGCCCGAGCCACCGGGCGCCGAGTCGACCGGCGGGCGGGAGCAGGTGGGCGCGGGGGCGCCCGCGCTGGAACCGTGGCCTCCGCGGGTCACCGAAGCCGCCACGCGGTGCGCGACGGCGGCCGTGGCACGGCTCAGACCGCCCGGCGCCGTGCCTCCGACGGGGCGGTGGCGGGGAGGCGGGGGCGCCTCCGCGCTGGAACCGTAGCTCCTGCGGGTCATCGAAGCCGTCCCACGGCGGACGAGGGTGGCGGCGCGGCCCGAGCCACCGGGCGTTGAGCCGACCGGCGGGTGGGAGCGGGTGAGCGTGGGGGCGCCCGCGCTGGAACCGTGGCCTCTGCGGGTCACCGAAGCCGCCCCGCGTGGTCCGCTGGGTCCGTTGAAGCGGCGCCAGCCGGTGTCGAAGGAGCGCGTTCCAGCGCGGGCGCCCCCGCGCTCGCCCGCTCCCGCCCCACCGCCGGCGCGGCGTCGAGCCGCCTGGGTCCCGCCAACACTCTCATCCACCGGGACGTCTTCACTTCCCTCGCCTCGACAGATACTCCGGCCCCACCAGGATCTCGCGGGGCTTGGCCCCCTGGCCCGGCCCGATGATCCGGTCCTGCTCCATCATGTCGATGAAGCGCGCGGCCTTCGGGTAGCCGAGGCCGAGCCGCCGCTGCAGGAACGAGATGGACGCCGCGCGCTGCGCCACCACCAGCTCCACCGCCTGCCAGTACGAGTCGTCCCGCTCGGCCCCCTCGCCGCCGGGGCCGCCCTCCTCCTGGGGCAGCTCCACCTCCTCGTACACGGCCGAGCCTTGCTTGCGCAGGAACTCGCACACGGCCTTCACCTCGCGGTCGGTCACCCAGGCGCCGTGCACGCGCATGGCGCGAGAGCCGCCCGGCGGCACGAAGATCATGTCGCCCCGGCCCAGGAGCTGCTCGGCGCCGTTCTGGTCCAGCACGGTGCGCGAGTCCACCTTGGAGGCGACCTGGTAGGCGACGCGGGTGGGGAAGTTGGCCTTGATGAGCCCGGTGACCACGTCCACCGACGGGCGCTGGGTGGCCACGATGAGGTGAATGCCCACCGCCCGGGCGATCTGGGCCAGCCGCACGAGCGAGTTCTGCACCTCGCCCGCCGAGACCATCATGAGGTCGGCCAGCTCGTCCACCACCACCACCCAGTAGGGCAGCCGCTCCGGCTCCGGCGCCTCGTGGTTGTAGCCCTCGATGTTGCGCGCCTGCCTGGTCTGGAGCAGCTTGTAGCGCTCGTCCATCTTGCCCACGATCCACTTGAGCCGGGCGGCGGCCTCCTTGGCGTCGGTGACGACGGGAGCCAGGAGGTGCGGGATGCTCTCGTACACGCCGAGCTCGAGCCGCTTGGGGTCGATGAGCAGGAAGCGCACGTCGGCCGGCGTGGCCTTGTAGAGGAGCGAGCAGATCATGCCGTTCAGGCCCACGCTCTTGCCGCTGCCCGTGGAGCCCGCGATCAGGAGATGCGGCATGGCCGAGAGGTCGGCCACCACCGGGTTGCCGGTCGTGTCCTTGCCGAGGGCGAGCGGGAGCCGGCCCTTGGACTCGGCGAACTCCGGCGAGACGAGGAGCTCCCTGAAGTAGACCGTGGCCATCTCCGGGTTGGGCACCTCCACCGCCACCGTGCCGCGGCCCGGGATGGGGCCCACGATGCGCACCGACGCCGTCTTCATGGCCAGGGCTAGGTCGTCGGCCAGGTTGACGACCTGGCTCACCTTGACGCCGGCCGCGGGCTCGAACTCGTAGGACGTGATGACGGGGCCCGGGCTCACCTGGACGATGTGGCCGTCCACGCCGAAGTCCTGGAGCTTCTTCGTCAGCGTGCTGGCGTTGGACTCCAGCTCCTCGCGCGTGCGCCGGAGCTCGGCCGCCGGAGGCGCCGCCAGGAGCCCCACCGGCGGGAGCTGGAAGGCCCGCGCCCCGCCCTGGCCGAAATCGAAGGTCTCCTGCCAGGCGAGCCCCTTGTCGAGCAGCGTGGACTTGGGCTTGGCCGGCTCCTTGACCACCAGGGGCGGCGGGGGCAGGGGCTCGGCCGCCGGCTCCGGAGCGGCGAGCCACGGGGCGGCCGGCGGGCGGTCCTCGGCCCGCCGGGGCCCGTTCGGGCGAGTGCGGGCGACCCGGGCGGCGAGGGCGTGGGACAGCACCGCGTACGGCACCTGGGTCACGAGCAGGAGGCCGAGCGGCATGGCGGCGATCAGCACGATCCACGCCCCGACGGCGCCCACGGTCTCCGAGAGCGCGGCCCCGACGGCCCAGCCCACGAGGCCGCCGGGCCGGGCGCCCGGCGCGACGCGCGCGCGCTCGAGGCAGCCCGCCGTGGCCAGCAGGAGCACGGTCAGCCCGAGGAGCGTGGCCCACCCCGCCCGCAGGCGGAGGCGCACGAAGGCCAGGAGGCCCCAGGCCGCCAGCAGGAGCGGAAAGAGGTAGCCCGCGTGACCGAAGGCCCGGAACATGGCCCAGCCGACCCACGCCCCCACGGGTCCGGCCGGGGACGTCTGGGCCCCGGGCGGCAGCCGCGGATCGAAGGTGTAGAGGGCGGCGAGCCCGAAGCCGGCCACGGCGAGGGCCAGGATGCCCTGCGCCTCCCGCGCCCACCGGCCGGCTTCGCGCCGGGCCCGCTTGCGCGCGCGCCGCCGCGCCGCCGCGCCGTCGCGTCCCTCCCGCCGGGCCGCCACCGCCTCGCGCATCACAGGGTCAGCACGAGCGGCAGCACGACGGGCTTGCGCCCGAAGCGCTGGTTGATGAACCGCCGCACCGCGCTCCGCGCGATGGCCCCGATCAGCTCGCGGTCGACCACCTCGGGCTCCTGCCGGGTCTCCAGGGCCTCGCGCACGGCGGCCTTGACCTCGCCCACCAGCTCGTCGGCCTCCTTCATGTAGACGAGCCCCCGCGAGACGACCTCCGGCCCCGCCACGACCGCGCCCGTCGTGAGGTCCACGGTGAGCGCCACCACCACCATGCCGGCCTCGCCGAGGAGCTGGCGGTCGCGCAGGACGACCGGCCCCACGTCCCCCACGCCCTTGCCGTCGACCAGCACGCGGCCCGCCGGATAGGGCCCGACCACGCGGGCGCCCGCCGGTCCGACCTCGAGCCCCTCGCCGTCGACGAGGAGGAAGATCCGGTCGGGCGGGATGCCGGCCGCCTCGGCCAGGCGCGCGTGGCGCAGGAGGTGGCTGTACTCGCCGTGCACGGGCACCACGTAGCGCGGGCGCGTCAGCGCCAGCATGCGCTTGAGATCCTCCTGGCTCGCGTGGCCGGAGACGTGGACGAAGGCCACGTCCTCCCAGAGCACCTCGGCGCCCCGCCGCAAGAGCGCGTTGATGACGCGGCCGATCACGCGCTCGTTGCCGGGGATCACGCGCGAGGAGAAGACCACGAGGTCGCCGGGGCCGGCGTCGACGTGCTTGTGCTCGCCGGCCGCGATGAGGGCCATGGCCGAGTTGGTCTCCCCCTGGCTCCCGGTGGAGAGGATGGCCTGGCGGCGGGGCGGCAGCTCGGCCAGCTCCTCCAGGGGCACCAGGAGGCCCTCGGGCACGGTGAGGTGGCCCAGCTCGGCGGCCACCGCCACGTTGCCCACCATGCTCTTGCCGAGCAGCGCCACCCGGCGCCCCGCCGCCTCGGCCAGGTCCAGCACCTGCTGGATGCGGTGGATGTGGGAGGCGAAGGTCGCGACGATGATGCGGCCGGGGGCGTCGGCGAAGCGCGGCCCGAGGGCGGCGCCCACCAGGCGCTCGCCGGGGGTGCTCCCCGGCCGGCCCACGTTGGTGGAGTCCGAGCACAGGGCGAGCACGCCGCGGCGGCCGAGCTCGGCCAGCCGCGCGTAGTCGGGCCGGGCGGCGTCCACGGGATCGTCGTCCAGCTTGAAGTCGCCCGTGTGCACCACGGTGCCGGCCGGGGTCTCGATGGCCAGGCCCATGCCGTCGGCGATCGAGTGGGTCACGCGGATCGGGGTGACCGTGAAGCAGCCGAGCCGGACCGGCTCGCCGGGCTTCCAGGGGCGGAGGTCGGCCCGCTCCAGCGCGCCGTGCTCGGCGAGCCGGCCGCGGGCCAGCGCCAGCGTGAGCGGCGTGCCGTACACCGGCACGTCGAAGTCGCGCAGGAGGTAGGCGAGGGCGCCCACGTGGTCCTCGTGGCCGTGGGTGAGGAGCACGGCCCGGAAGGCGTGGCGCCGCTCGACGAGGTACGAGAAGTCGGGGATGGCGTAGTCCACGCCCGGCATCTCGTCGTCGGGGAACAGGAGGCCGCAGTCGACGGCCACGAGGTCGTCGCCGCACTCGACCAGCATCATGTTGAGCCCGATCTCGCCGAGACCTCCCAGCGGGATCAGGCGGACGGCGGCTCCGGGCGGGCTGTCGACCGGCTCGGGCTCACGACGGTACGGGATCTTCACGGCGGCCGTTCAATGCTACCACCCGCCCCCGGACCCCCCAAGAAACCCTCCCGGCCCGGCCCGCTAGCGCGGGCGACGCGCCTCCCCGCCCCCGCCGGGCCCCGGCGCGCCCCGCGCCAGGAGCCGCACGCGGTACACGGCCGTGTCCGCGGTGACGTAGAGCACCGAGCCGTCCTCGCCCCAGGCCACGTTGGAGGTGGGGACGTCGAGGGCGATGCTGCCGAGATGGGTCCCGTCGGGGGCGAAGACGTGCACGCCCCCGGGGCCGGCCGCGAAGAGGTTGCCGTCCCGGTCCACCTTCATGCCGTCGGGCGCGCCCGGCCGGTCCCGGGTCCAGGCGGTGGCGTCGAAGAAGACGCGGCCCGGGCCCAGCCCGCCGTCGGGCCGGACGGGGTAGGCCATCCACACGGCGCGCCGGCGGTCGGCGTTGCTCACGTAGAGCGTGTCCTCGGCCGGGGACAGCGCGATGCCGTTGGGCGCCCGGAGCTCGCCCGTGAGCAGGCGAAGCTCCCCGCCCGGCGCCAGCCGGTACACGCCGCTCCAGGGGAGCTCCCGCCCCGGGTCGTCGAAGCCCTGCGGCAGCCCGAAGGGCGGGTCGGTGAAGTAGAGGTCCCCGCCGCGGCCGAAGACGAGGTCGTTCGGGCTGTTGAGCCGGCGCCCCGCGTACCGATCGGCCAGCGTCGTCTTCCGCCCGTCGGGCTCGAGGCGGGCGACGCGGCGGTCGCCGTGCTCGCAGAGCACGAGCCGTCCCTCGGCGTCAAAGGCCAGCCCGTTGGCGCCCGGCTCGCGGCCGGCGAACGGCGCCGTCCCCGTGTAGCCCGCCGGCTTCAGATGGAGGCGCGCGCCGGCGCCCGGCTGCCACCGGTACACGGCGTTGGCCGGGATGTCGGAGAAGACGAGGAAGCCCGCCGGATGCCAGGCCGGCCCCTCGACCCACGAGAAGCCGCCGGCGACCCGCTCCACCACGGCCCCGGCCGGCACGAGCCGGTCGAGGCGGGGATCGAGCCGGACGACCCGCGGACCGGCGGCGCCGGCCGCGCGCGGGCCCGACGACGAGAGGGCCGCCCCGACGAGGGCCAGCAGCGCAACCGGCAGGACGAGGGCGCCGAGCCCCGGCCGCCGCCACGCGCGCGACCGGGCGCGGCTCACGGGCGCAGACCCGGCACGCCGAGCCGCACCCGGTAGAGGGCGGTGCGCGCGGCGAGGTAGAGCGTGCGGCCGTCGGCGTCGCCCCACGCCATGTTCGCCGGCAGCTCGGGCAGCCGGATGGTGCCGAGGTGCCGGCCCGCCGGCGAGACGATCCAGAGCCCGCCGGGCCCGGACACGTAGAGGTTGCCGCGCTGGTCGACCTTGATGCCGTCCAGCGCCTCCGCCCCCGGCGCGCCGGTCAGGTCGAAGAGCGCCCGGCCGCCGGTCAGCCCGCCGTCGGCCGTCACCTCGTAGCGCATGACGACCTTGCGGGCGGGGTCCCAGTTGGTCACGTAGAGGTGCCGCTCGTCCGGCGAGAAGGCGAGCCCGTTGGGGCCCCTGAGGTCGGTGGCCACGAGCCGCACCACCCCGTCCGCCACCCGGTAGACGCCGCTCCACGGCACCTCCCGGCGCGGGTCGTCGTGGCCGCCCGGCAGCCCAAAGGGCGGGTCGGTGAAGTACAGCGCGCCGTCCGACCGGTAGACGAGGTCGTTCGGGCTGTTGAGCCGGCGGCCGTCGTGGCGGTCGGCGAGGACGGTGACCACGCCGTTTCGCTCGGTCCGGGTCACGCGCCGCCGGCCGTGCTCGGCCGCGGTCACGCGGCCGTCGGGGTCCAGCGTGAGCCCGTTGGCGCCGGGCTGGGCGTAGGCGGCCACGTCCTCGCCCGCATAGCCGCTCTTCACGCGCCACACCGAGAGACCGGCGTCGGGGCTCCAGGCGTAGATCACGTTGGCGTTCGGGTCGCTGAACAGGAGATAGCCCCCCTCGCGCACCCACACCGGCCCCTCCAGGAACAGGAACCCGTCGGCCACCTTCTCCACCGTGAGGTCGGCGGGGACGACGGCGTCGAGCCCGGGGTCGGCGCGGAGCACGGTCACCTGGTCGGCCGGCAGCGCGGGCGGCCGCGCCGACCGGTGGAAGTCCAGCGTGGCCGAGCGGATCCACACGAAGTTGGCGGGGGGATCGGACAGGGGGCCGTTGGCGCCGAGGACGGCGATCTGGAAGCGCTGGCCGGGCCGGACGTCGCGCCCGAGCACCACGCGGTTCGGCGCGTTGAAGCCCGCCACCATCGCCCCGCCGCGCTGCCCGAGACGCCGGGCGAGGACACCGTCGACCCAGACCTCGGCGTAGTCGTCCACGACGATCTCGAAGACCACCGTGGATCCCGTCGGGTCGAAGGCGCCGATCCGCTCCGGGACGGTGACCGCCGTGCGGTACCAGCCGAAGCTGAGGCGCCCGGTGCCGCGGCGCGCATCGAGCGAAGCCGGCTCCACGACGGGCCAGCCCGAGTCGTCGAACTCGCGGGCGCCGGCCCGGGGCGCGAGGTCGTGGGTGCGGACGGCCGGCCCCGAGGGGCGGAGGTCGGGGCCGGGGGCGCGGAAGTCGGTCTCGACGATCCACGCGTCCGCGTAGCGCCAGGCGGCCCCGACCAGGGCCGCGCCCTCGGCGGTGGCGAGGTCCACGATGGCGTCCGGACGGCCGTCGACGCCGCCCAGCGCGCGGGGCGTGGCGGCGGCGGCGGCCGCCGCCACGAGGAGGGCCATGCCGAGCGAGCACGCGAGCGCGCGCCGCCCTCCGGCGTTCATCGGGCCGACCCGTTGGCCGCGATGGGCTTGACCACGAAGTAGGTGAAGGGCCCCGGCACCTCCTTGAACCAGTGGGGCAGGCCGGCCGGGATCACCAGCACGTCGCCGGGGACGAGGCGATGGGTCTCGCCGCCCCGGATGGACGACCCCCGCACCTGGCCGGGCTCGGTCACCTTCGGCTCCACCACGGTGCCGCCGGTGACGAGGGTGGCGGTGCCGCTCAGCACGTACATCACGTCGGTCTCGGCGTCGTGCACCTCGGCCAGGCCCGGCCCCTCCCGGCGGCTCGCGTGGATCTTGTACCCGTCCACCTCGAGCAGCGGCACGCCCTTGGCGAAGGCCCCGGCCACCGCCGGCGCGGCGAAGTGCGACAGGGCAGGCGCGGCCGCGGAGGCGCCGAAGCGCTTCGCGGCGGCGACCCCGACCTGGGCCAGCTCCTCGTCCTGCTGGGCGCTCTGGGCGCCGCTGACGCCGATGGCGCCCACCACCCGGCCGTCCACCACGATGGGCACCCCGCCCTGGAGCGGGGTGAAGTCGGAGAGGGCGAGCATGGGGGTGCGGCCGCCCCGGATCGCCTCCTCGAAGGCCCGGGTCGGGCGCTGGAAGATGGCCGCCGTCCGGGCCTTGCCGATGGCGATGGGGGCGCTGGCGGCGAAGGTGCCGTCCAGCCGGTCCAGCGCCAGGAGGGCGCCGCCCTCGTCCACCACCGCGAAGGCGCCGCCGGCGCCGAGCCGCCGTGCCTCCGTCGCCGCGGCGGCGATGACCTGGCGCGCGCCCTCCAGGGTGAGTCCGGCACGGGTCGTGACCTCGGCCGGGGCGGGCGCCGCC
>Ga0187892_10006789_pt1 | contig 16749 bp, 16 predicted proteins | sample MA1701073metaG_FD_139345 | JGI IMG/M metagenome (GOLD analysis project Ga0187892, IMG submission 139345) | Bio-ooze microbial communities from a basaltic lava cave in the Kipuka Kanohina Cave System on the Island of Hawaii, USA - MA170107-3 metaG ... | reverse complement strand
AGCTCGATCCACGTCTCGACCTTCTGGTCGAAGACGATCTCGGCGTAGAGATGCCGGCTGAACCCGAGCGTCATCACGAAGACCCAGGCCTTCCGGACCGTCTGCCGCACCGGGTCGAGGAGCTTCCCCACGTAGCCGAAGTCCACCTGGGCCTCCTCGCCCGGCTCGGTCTCGCGCCGCACGAAGGTGGGTCGCGACTTCGGTTCGACCCGCTGCACGAACCGGCGGAGTGCCGAGTAGCTTCCCGGGAAGCCGCGCTCGCGCAAGAGCCCGAGCAAGGCCCGGAGCTCCACGCCCTGCCCCCGCTTCTCCAACACGAAGGCGCGGTAGGGCTCGACCGAATCCTGGACGAACCGCTCCAGCGCGTCCTTCTTGCGCTCCACCAAGATCCGAAGGCGAAGGCGGCCAGCATAGTGCCCCAAGGGGGCCCTGCGCCGAGGCTTGGCCGCCGGTCTCTTGCGAGGACGGACTTCGACGGCGCCGATGACCAGCACTTGGTCGGTTACCCCCCGGCCTTTCCCCCGGGTCTGGCCTCCCACGAAGGTCTCGTCGACTTCGACATGGCCCAGCCCACCGATGCGGTCCCGCTCGGGCCGGACCATGGCCGCGCGAAGCTTGTGGAGCAGTTGAAAGGCCGTCTCGTAACGCTTGAGCCCGAGCTGCCGCTGGAACTGAAGGGCCGAGAGTCCCGGAGTATGCGACGTCACAAGGAAGGCTCCCCAGAACCAGACCTGGAGAGGCGTGCGGGTTCGGTGCAGCACCGTTCCGGCGGTGAGTCGGGTATTCCACTCGCATCGCCGGCAGCGCAGCACGGTGGGTCGGTTCTGGAACCGGAAGGGCGCTTCCGTCGCAGCGCACCGAGGACAGCGAAAGCCCTCGGGCCAACGAAGCCCTTCCAGGTAGCGGAGGCACGCTACCTCATCCGGGAAGAGCCGTTGGAAGTCGGGCAGAGTCTTCGGGAGTGCTCGGGGGACCACGGCGGGGATTCTCGCCCCCGTCGCGGTTGGGCGTCAACCGGATAGGCATGGAATGAACATCCCCATCGGTACCTAACGTACGTCCCATCGTACTGAGGCTCAATTGGTGTAACCACAAGACCTACGCCTGTGAGTTCAACACGGAATGAGCTGTCGGTATCGGCTCGCTTGAATCTGACCAAGATTCCTTCGCCTATTCTCACTAGACTGACAGGCATCCTTGTGGGTTTCTCGTCTGCCAGCACTCGGGAAACCCTTAAACGCAAGCGAATGACGCACGTATCGCCGACATAGACAATCCGCGGGATCTTAAGCCATCCAGTAGCGTCTACTGTTTCAAAACGCTCCTCTACAAAGATCTCTTGCCGCCTAAGGCCAACGGGAGGACCGGTATCGTAGAGCCATTCTGAGTAAGTATCGACTTCATCCCATTCAAGACGAGGAAACTCACCTTTGCGGCGGGGCGTAATTCGGTACCACAAAGTCTTGAGCTTTCCTCGGATCACGTACGCGGCATAACCGAGAATCCTTGAGACTTGGTCGCGCAGAAATGGAAGCTGAATATCCACTATGTCGCCTATGTCGTAGTGGAGGCGAAACTGCATCCTTCCAGTTACATGCCAAGCAACCCCCCGCAGAGTGAGGGTCGTCATGACGATCGTCAAGACCACGGCTAAGAACAACATCTTGCCACTACAGCGCCGCGCTTCACTCGGTCATGCGCCATCAGCAGCGACATCGCAGATGGCGATAGGCAGCATGGAGTTGTTGGCTCCAATGCTACGCTGGAGAACCACAATCATCACTAGCCAGAGGATGGCTGTCCGTTGCTGACCATCAGAGTGAAAGGCTCTGGAGAGCGCTCCTAGCCGGCGGCGGGAGACTCAGTGTCGTCTTCAGGAGCAAACACGAACTCGACAAGTTCCTTGCCGTTTCGCGTAAGTCGAACAGGGAAGTTCTTGAAGTTGACGTCGCTTATCGGATTGTGTGCACCCCGTTTCCTGGAGGGAGCACTCGAACGGGTCAAGAACTGGTGACCGAATAGGTGTGCGGAGACGTAACCGACACTTGGAGCCTGGCCGTAGAGGGAGAACTCGAATCCTCCGATGATCCGCTCCTACGGGACGCACTGAGGAGGAACGGCTGGCGATTCGCGGTTCAGTGATTACCGGTGCCTCCCGTCTCAGTGGTTGAGTATTGTAAGGACTCATGCAGGTGCGCGACAAGAAGGCGCGGCAACTCTAAAGTTCAGGAGTCGACGATGAGAGGCCGCGGCCAACCTTCGTGCGGCGGGATCCTCGCCCGGCTCGGCGTCACTCCCCCGCCCATGTCCTCACCGCCGGAATCCTGCGGATCTCGGCAGCCGCTGACACCATCCACGACTCGGCTCTTGCTTCTCAAACTCGAGCCGGTCTTGCTACAAGTGTTCCCGAGCCGCCTCTTCGAGAGTCAAACAAGCGGCGCGACATCACCGACTCGAACGGGCTTATGGGTAGTGGAAAACTCTCCCGACGTGATCTCGAAGCTCTTATGAAGACGGTTCGCGTTCACGAGGCCAAGGACCGGGCAGTCGCATGACCCTTCGCTTGAAATACGTCACCGCACTCTTGGGCTGAGGTACTAAGGACTCGCTCCGAGGACGCGTTCTACTTGTTTATCCTAACGTAATAGTAGACAGCCGAATTCCTTGGCCGGGTTTCCGCACCGCCTGCAGTTCCTGTATGAAGCGGATTTGCCGTTACACCTGGATGATTCGGATGTACGACCGGTATGTCAGGGCCATTTCCCAGTTGCGACATGCCTGCCGGACCAAACCCGAACCGGTGAGAATGGGTGCCAACAATATCCGCTTGTGTATCACCTGCACGTCGTGTATTGCCATTAGGATCTTCGAAACCGTCAATCCGTGAACCCATATGGGCGTCGAACTGGTTGAGGCCGCGGAGGAACAAGCCCCTTAGGTCGGGCACTGTAGACGAACTGGTGGTAGCCTCGTAGCCGGAGCCTCCTACAGAACGGCCGTCCGCAGGTGACCATTGGTTCGTGGTAGGGGAGAACGATCTAGGATCTCCCACAGCGGTGGCGAAATCTGCCGGTGACAACATTGAAGAGAGTACGCTTCCAACTGGAACTGCAAGTTGCAGACCAAGTTCCGCGCGGAACTGTGTGTCTGACTTGATGAGGTCGACCACCGAGCGTGTCTGCCGAGTAGTTCCGTAGGCGATGAGAGATGTGATGCTAGAGACTGACGCGAATACCGCAAGCGCAAGAGTGATTGTCTCCCTCTTAGTGCTGGGACGCCCAGGATCTTGTCGCCGTCCTCGCTTCAGAATCTGCGGCAGAACTGCCGTGAGTACGGCGACGATTATGGCTGTGAGATTCCCATAGAGTGCAATTCTCTCAGTCTCCGACATTACCCGTCTCCGAAGTGGAACTCTCTTTGTGGCAAAGAAAGGCAATCAGCCGAGTACGTGGTTCCCTATTCTCTCTCTTTGAGAGGAACGAGACGCTGCGGATGACCTTCCATGGATTGTGGTCGCTGGATCCTCGCCCGTTGCTTGGCTCGCTTCAAAAGGGACGCCGATTACAACGTGTGATCGTGACCGGCCACAACCCGCCTATTGCGACCCGAAACCCAGTGTATCAGATGCCATAACAAGTGCAAATGACCCCGGAGAGGAATCCCATCGCACTACCTAGAGCTCTCATAACATCCGGCGCACTCTCGTGGAATACCACACGACCGCTTCTTTGCAAGGTATCTTCAACAACAGATGCCGCAAGTGCTGTCATTGGAGTCACATAAAAGGCGTTTACATTAACAGCTTTGGCGACAAGGCAAACGTATTGCGAGTTACCGATTCCAACTGAACAGACGGTGACAACGCCCTCCTTGCATAACTCTTGGACAACGCTGACCACATGCGCAACCCTAGAGTCATGAAGCACGACAACAATACTGTGACCAGATCGAAGGAGCGCCTGAGTCTTATGGTCAGCAAGGCGTTCATCCATTTTCACAACAACACTCCCTGATGGAATGCCGTTTAAGAGGGATAACAAAGCCTCTGGGCTATCCGTAAGAGCGAAGCAATGTTCGAGCTTTGACGCTTCCATACTGGATGTTAGGTTCGCGGGCATTTCGAAGCATGTCAGCATGGCAGTTTCCCCGTCAAGCAAGGCGTGGATGCAAAGATACCAACCGCGGTCCATGCAATTCCGCAGTGATCGGAGAAGTACGCTCGCATTGGCCGCGCGATAGTGAAAGCGTACTAGAGATGCATCCAGCGGCATTTGTGGCTCTAGGCCGGGTATCCTTATTCGGCCACCGAAACTAGCGGCAACATCCTCATGATTTGGAGGTATCAGGGCAAGGTCATCAAGAAACGTATGTCCAAGGTCTGCTATCTCTTCGCGAAGACTGTCGTAGATCGGCCGAAGGTACTGGGGATCTTCGTAGTAGGTGGTGAATTGCAAATCCGGGAACTGCGTACGAACGATGTCATAGAACAGGGTCTGCTTCTCCGAATTAGCCTTGCCTTCTCTGGCTAGGTGAACCTGTCGGAGAACTCCGGGCTGATCAAAGGGACGAAGAGATGCTAGTATCTGTCGGAACCTGTTGTCCGGTGAATTGCGTTCGATGAAAGACGCGACGTCATTCAACGACCCGAACCGGAATGGAACAGTGCGAAAGTGGAGATTCATTGCTGATATTGCGCTGGCAAGCGCGAGAGGGATTACACTATCAAGATACGGTGGGCGGTTCACGATATCGAACTGGCCAAATGCGCGGATCATGTCACCGAGCCCTTTGCGGTAGAATCTCGGGAGTTTGCCGACGAATATCTCTACGCGATCGTTGGCATAAACGGAAAATGGCATGAGACCCAGATACGTTGCAACCGATTCGTGCGCGTAGACTGTCGAACGATGGGCCGCATGAAGCACCGCTTCAATCGCGCGGCGTTGTTTATTATCGAGGAACTCTCGGCCTCTTACCAGTACTGTGGAAAGAAAGCGGCAAATGGTATCGGTAGAATTGCACTCGGCAAGATACTTGTGCGTGGCCTCGTGATTCTCGACCATGTCTGGGCTATCGTTGTTGACGTGCACTGGACTAACGATACTCACCCCGGACAAGCACTCGTAAAAGCCCAAGCATGTCTCGAGTCGTCGTCGCCATCGCATAGTGGGACTACTGCTCATGCTGCATAAGAGCCTCGTCAACCAATGTGCCGACTGCTTCTGCATGGTTCTTCGAAAAGGAGAGAGCCAACAGGGATTTAAGCACGGAATCACGCCCGCCCTCGCGGGCGTGAGCGTCCAATCTGAACGTCTGAAAGTCTTCAGCTAAGCTTTCGATTGAGTCTCTTTCACTCTCGTCGAGTTTGGGCTGATCAGGTGCCTTACTACGAATCGCGGCGAAGAACTTGGCAGCAGCTGTGGCATGCTTTTGGCCAAGGCTCTCGACCCCTAGCCCCTTTGCTACGCCGACCATATAGCGGTGGAGAAGGAAGAGTGCCGCCGCGGTCATGAGTGATTCTCCTACGACGGCACGCGCGCGCATGTCTGAGGCCATGAGCGTTACGGTAGCTGGATCGAGATTGTCACAAAGGTGGCGCAAAGCGTTCATTGGAATACCATTCCACATACTATCCATGGCCTATTTCATACCCAATGGGGAACTCAGCAGAGAGTCCGCCGTGAAGGCTCATTCCAAACAACCTTGTATGAAGTCGATCGATCGTGCAGTTGCGCGCGCTAGGGGCGGCATATTAACCGCCTCACCTCAAGGGGGAGATTCGGAAGGCTCAAGCAAGCCGCGCCAACACTTTTCTCACAGCGTATGCAACGATAACGAGGTCGTCAATAGAAGAGGGAGAAGACCAGAGAAACCGAAAGTAGCCACAAGCCGATCGGGCAGCTCGCCGGCCAGGAACCCCTGGTCCGCCGCCCAGTTCCGATACTTGGTCACCGTGTTCCGGCTCACCTCCAGGTCGCCCAACACGCTGATCCTCCTCACGCCATGCGCGCGCCTCCACAAAGGGAAGCTGCTAGCATGGCCTACAGGCAGGATCCGGTCGACCGCCTCCCGCGGTTACGTCGGGGTGGGTCCGATCAACCCGACTCCGAGCCGGGTCCAACCGACCCGCACATGGGTGGGTCAGTATGGGGGTGCTCGTGACAAACGACAGAGTCGATGTTCAAGGACGATCTCGAGGCGATGCGTCGGGTGGCTCAGACCGAGCCGCACAAGGGTGACCCAGCATGGGAGTGCTGGTGACAGGAATCGATCCTATCGATGACCACCTGCCCGAAACGCGGTCAGAACGACCTACGCAGCCCGCTTTGGTCGCAGCCTCTTTAGGTCACAGTTCTGTTCTTAGGAGATTCCCGGTCGTCTAGAGTCCGGCAATCGTCACGCGAATGGCATTCGATAGTCGGAAGCACGTCGTCACTTCGTGGGAACCAGCTTGCACGCAGATCGGTACGCCGATGATCGAAGGCTCCTCCGGAATGACCTGCGTCAACATCGCGTCACCGCTAATCGGGACTACTAGTTGTGGTATGAGGAAGAGGTTGCCCGGAGCCCCGGGAATGCAGACACCTACGTCCCATCGAATGACTTCACCCGAGCTTCGAGCGCACAGCCCTACACTAAGCAGGAACCACGTAGTTCCAGTCGTGATATTGTGATTACGGACTCGAAGGACTAGCGTCTCTCCGAGGCGATAGCTTCCATTGCTCGTTAGCCAGGCCGCACAGCGCCTCTGATCAGGTGATGGCGGCGGAGGTAACGGCTGGCAATGACCACAGCCGACATAGTCCCAGTGTCTGCTTTCGTCGTGTCGATGATACTCCCAGGTGTCAGCATAGACGGAATTGCCCCACTTACCTCCGAAAGCGACGACTTTTCCTCTACGCCTGTCAAAAGCATACCCGAGATGGATAAGAGGAGGTGGTGAGTACCACGGTGGAGGACAAGCCGTGGGAACAGTTCCCCAGGTGCTGCCATCAAGCTCGAGGGTCTCGAGTGAGTTGCCAAAGAGAACGAGGCGTCCCGGTATTCCTGTCTCGCTGAAGACATGCCCATACCGAGCGCTTGGCGTACATGGGCTACAGATCTGAGTCCACCCCGTGCCATCCCATTCCCAAGCATCCCTGAGCCATTGGTTGGGATTCGCCGGTGGGTCGATCGTTTCAGCACCGCCAAATAGGACGACTCTTCGTCGCAGGCCATCATAGGCGAGAGCGTGGCTGATGCGAGGGCCAGGCGGAGCGAGCACAACAACTTCCCGCCAACGTATCCCATCCCATTCCCAGGTATCTCGCTTCAGAACTTGGGAAGGCGGCGCATTGCGGTTACCGCCACCAAACAAAACGATGCGTGATCGTGCATGGTCAGTCACCATCGCATGAGCATGCCGCGCATGTGGTACACATGGTGGTTGCGGCGGGCTGCATCCCGGACCTTGCTCCGGATGGCGTTGCAGCCACCGAATCCCATTCCATTCCCATGTATCGGCGTAGGTTGTCGCCAGGTCAAGACTCAATCCGCCGAACAAGAGAACGGCTTGACTGACGGGGTCATATGCCATCGCATGGGCAAGGCGCTTAGGTGGCGACCCTGATGTTGGGGTGACGTCGAGCCATGCGATGCCGTCCCACTCCCAAGTCCGTGCGGGTTCCAACTGATGATTGCCGCCGAACGCGACCACTCGGTCTCTGGTCTCGTCGTAGGCGAGGGCAACCGAGTCATAGATCGGCATCGCACTGCACCACCGCAGGTCCCATGCCCCAAGCCCAGGTGTCTGGGCAAGCGTGCAGGCAGCACAGAGGAGAATCGGAAGCGCACCAAGCTCATGAGCTGACATTCGACGTCTCCTTTCGGTTGTTCCGGCAGATCCGTCTAACGGCGGTGTTTCATGTCCCCGGTAGTCGATGCTAAGAGGCTATCCAAATAACCCTGAAGCACGGAACGCGACGAGGGCACAGGCGAAGTGCAAGAGCCCGACGTAGTTCTCAGCTTTCTTGGCCCAGCGAACCAGAATGCTGCGGTGGCGATTGAGCCAGCTATGGGTTCGTTCGACGACCCAGCGGCGGGCCTTGTGTCTGCGCGAGCGGCGTTGCTCGCGTTGCTCTTCACCGCGGGAGCGGATGTGGGGGGTATATCGAAAGTGCTTCACGGTGTCGCGAGCCTGCGCGTAGTCGTACCCCTTGTCGAGACACAGCCCCTGAGGCCGCTCCTTGGTCGGACGGGGACGCGGGATCGGGATGCTCTCGATGGTCGGCCCGAGCAACTGGAAGTCGTTCCGATTAGCCCCGTCCACGACGATGCCCAAGGGAATCCCCGCGCCGTCGGTGAGCAGACTGCGCTTGGCGCCGCCTTTGGCGCGGTCGGTAGGGTTGGGCCCCACCTTTTTCCCCCCCGAGCGGGGCCTTCGTCATGGCCCCATCGACGGCCTGCCAGCTCCAGTCGATTCCCTTCAGTTCGTCGTATTCCTCCAGGCCCAGTTCCCAGAGCTTTCGAAAGACGCCCGCCCGCACCCACTCCTGGAAGCGATTGTGCGCCGTGCCATGCTTGCAGATCCCCGTGGCGTCCAGCGCTGCCCATTGGCATCCCGTCCGAAGCACGTACAGGATGCCGTCCATCGCCATCCGATCGGAGAATCGGGGCCGCCCGCCCCCAAGCCGATGCCTGTTGGGATGCTTCGGGAGCAACGGTTCGATCCGCTCCCACAACGCGTCCGACACTCGAAACACACGTGAGCCCTCCACTCACGGCGACAGTGGCTCTCAGCATAGGCTTGCTGGGGTTATTTGGATAGTCTCTAAGGCGCGTCGACCAAGTTTGTCAACAGTCTATTGGCGTCTCGAAAGAATGAACCGTCACGCGCACTATCTGGGGGCGCTTCCTCGTGATCCTTCTACGCCCGAGGGCTCGGACTCCCCGAGCGCTCCTGGAGGCTTCTGGGGTGTTCATGACGCACAAGTCGTCCTCTCCTCGAGAGTCTTATATTCCTTTACCCCCAGGGTGCGCTTCCCTGCACGCTACCTGACGGGGAACGCCGAAAAGCATAAATAGGACGCTCGGGGGATCCCGGCTGCGTTTTTCGTGATGCAAATCGGTTTCATTCTCTTGAGAATGTGAGGAGCTATATAAAGATCTCTATCCTTGAGAATCTACGATACTCCGCGATTGCAGCGATGGGTGCCTTCGATAGAATCCACCGGAGGCAGATCATCCGCAGTGGATCGCGGTAATCGTTGGTGTCCGTAAGAGATAGAGTAGGTTGGACATCGTGTCCAGTAGGGTGAGTTTCAGGCCCGCTCATTGAAGTCACTTTCCTGTACTCTTTCTGCTCCAGCCAGCCCGGATCTCCGTCACCATCCCTCGGCGCAGGCCCGGCAACTGGAACCGGGGGAAGAAGGTCCCCTGGCTGACGAGCGGGCGTATTTGTTTCATGATGGGGTCCTCGGCGATTGCTTGCGCTCTGAAAGCACTCCTAGTCGCGGGGATGAGGTATCGTCGCGCTGCATCTTTACCGAGATCCTCGCTCATGTGGATTCACGCGTCACCCTCGTACCGTCTGAACGGATGCCCGAACTCTTCCAGGATAACCACCCAGATCAATTACGAGATGCCAATGTCCGGGAACGGGGGGTCGAAGATGAACAGGAGATACTCTTGCGCGGCCACCATAGTACGTGTGTTGTCCACCACGCCGGTACTTCGCGAAGTTGAGATCATCAAGAAGACGAACATTCGCCTGCCTATCAAGCGTCACTTCAACAGACTCCCCCGGGCCGAGTTGAAGGTCGTAGTGCAGGAAATTCATTGAAGGTCGTCCATTGTCATACGTGCATACGTGAGACTCGGTGATGGTTCGTCTGGAGGGATCGAACGCTATCCGCTCTCAAAGACCAGCCATGCTATCTTGACCCTCAAGGGGATGAAAGGCCGCCCCTTCATCGGGTCTGTGATCATCCCTGACCCAAGTCTTGCCTCTCATCCTCGTCACGCCCGTGATACAACTCTCACCGAGTCGCCTCTTCCAAAGTCAACAAGCAGCGGGACATCACCCAACTCCCGGTACATCCCGGGTAGACGACACGGGGTTACGTTTGACGCGACCCTAGGCTGTAGGTAGGATGCATTCTGGGGGTGGTCTCTACGGAGGCTGTCGCTCTACAGTGGTAGATTCTCGATGTCCCTAGTACCTTCAGCGACTATCAACGTCGCGGGACCACTAGTCATGGATGAACTCCGCGAAGCCTCGACAGGAGTGACTTGGTCGCATCCTGGTGGAAACGGGCTTATCGTCAGTTCGACGCTAGCTCGGCTTGGAGTTCACACGACCCTTTGCGCCCAAGTCGGTGACGACGCAACGGGCGAGTTGATCCGACACTTCCTCGAGCGGAGCCGCGTCGACACAAGCGATCTCGGCGTGGCTCACGGCATACAATCGCGCCGATGCCGTATCCGTATCGATCCAAACGGTGAATGGCAACCGGAAACCGCAACGCCTCCATCCTTCCCCTTCCTCCCCGATCGGTTCCTGCACAGCGTAGCCGGCTGCGACCGTTTCCACTTGGCCGGCCTTCCGGTAATGTTGCGCTTCGCACCAAACGAGACGACTCGACTTCTCCATGCCTACCGCGATAAAGGAACCCCTGTCAGCCTCAGCTTGAGTCAGTTCACTCCTCCCGAGCGCGATCGCCTCCTCGCGGGAATCGCTCCATGCGACTTCCTGTTCTGTGCGCTCTCGGAGTTCCGTCATCTAGTTGGTACTGAGATTGCTGGAAGAGATGACTGCCTTGGAGCACTCGCCACGTCACCATTCCTCAACTGCGTCGTGACATTGGGCGCTGTCGGAGCGGTCGCGAAGTGGAGCGGGACCCAACTCCTTTCAGCCAAGACGGCGGCCGTACGGGCCCGGAATACCGTCGGCGCCGGCGACGTACTGACCGCTGCCTTCCTTGCTGCATGGCTTCGGGAGCCGGATCCCACATCTGCCCTGCGCACCGCGGTAGCGACTGCGTCTCTTGCGGTTCAGGCGCGCGCATGGGACGACTGGCTTTCTTCAGATATTGACTCTGAGCTCGAGCGATGCGACGTATCGACTGTGGCAGATCCCAAAACTCTACCCCGGCATGGCTAAGACTAGAACGATTCCCACACTTGAACGGTCGGATGTCCTCTTGGTAGGCGACTGGGTGGTGGATGCGTACTGGTACCTGGCAGACGCACAGTCGGATACAAGCTTTCATGTTGGCCGAGAACACTACCGTCGCCTCAAGCCGTCCCCCGGGTTACACGATGCTGACGAGATCATCGACCTCTGCGGTGCAGGACATGTCGCGCGGAGTCTGATTCATCTGCATCACACGGACGAGCTCCATGGAAAGGTATGGGCAGTCGGCAACTGGGATTCGGACGATGAAGAGATCCTCTACCATTTGTTCCATTCACCGCTGGAATGTGGAGCCACGAGGCCCGGGTTTGGGCTTGGGTGGAAGCTCTGCAACGCGAAGAGAGACCCCGCGCTCGAACTGATCCGGATCGGACCAGATCGCGAGACGAGTCGTATCTTTCGTCTCTACCGCCGCCAAGGAGCGAAGACGGAGCAGCTGTGTCGCATTGACTCAGAAGAGCCGTTGGTAATCGGAACTGACGACGTTGACCAGCTATCGAAACTCCTACCTCCATCAGAGCAGATCGGCTCCATCATCGTTGTCGACCTCATGAAGGGGGTAGTCACGCCTCGCCTGGTCAGCATGTTGTCCACGCGCTATCCGGCTGCAAGGTGGTTCATCCGCTCAAAAGATCGCAAGCAAACGTGCTTTCGAGATCTGGAGTCGCCACCGAGTAATGTCGACCTCGTCGTCCGCGGACACGAGGTAGTGGTCCAGGACAACCCTCTTGACACGTGGGTTGATCGGGGAGGGATGAGACTGACTCGCGCCGCTTGGGAGGTTCTCTCCTCAGAGGAGTTCAAGGTTGCCCACTCTCTCGTTATCCTCACCGAACAGCAGGATGTGCTCGCCCGGTTCGCGCAGAGTCATTACGTGATCGCACAGTCGACGACAATACTCGGAGGCGTTCGAACTCAGGTCGGCTGGCCGACGGCGTTCTTCGCGCGCCTAGCGGCTCTAGGCCATGAGAGAGCCTCGCGCGGGGGCTCGATCGTCGATTTCACCCGTGCGGACATAGAGGCCGCCCTCAACTATGCCCCGAGCATGAGCGGCGAGCTCCGCGGACAAGGTCCGAACGTGGCGACCATGCCGAAACTGACCCACGCTTTCATCCTTGGTGCTGAGGTTCCGTGGAAGGAAGAGGCGGCGGCGTGGAATGCTGCGACGCTCGAGGACCCTTACGGCATCATTCGTGGCGGGGAGTGGCGACTTGACGTTTGGCGAGGCTCCACCGACCTGCCTGGATACGTGTGCTGCGTGGACGAGAAGCGAAACATTATCCGAACTATCGGGAGTCTGATGCGGCGCTTCCAAGGAGGGAGTCGACGGGACAAGGCACTCAGCATTCTGCTCATGGCAGACCCGGGCTCTGGCAAGACGACACTGGTTAACGCATTGGGGAAAGCGATGAAGCTTCGTGTAATTCAGCGAAACCTGGCTCAAATGCTTGCGCGAGACGAGCTACTTGACACCTTCGACAGCATATCGACGGCCCAAGCGCAAGGTTGGAATGACGTGCTTGTGTTTATTGACGAGATCAATATGGATATCGGCGGGACCAGTGCTTATGGCTCGTTTCTCGCGCCCCTCGAGGAAGGGACGTATGTGCGCAAAGGACAGACGTATGAGATCAAGCCGTGCGTCTGGATCTTCGTGGGCACGCCTGCCGCGGTTGGGGCTGGTAAGTATGAGGATTTTGCGACGCGGATGGCGTACCACCAGAGCATCGACTACCGGTCACTGGTACAGAATTGCGGCCAGCGCAATGACATGAAGGAGCGTATCAAGCGAGAGGCCAAGCTTGAGCAAATCTACATAGGCGCCAGCCTCATCCATCACTGCCATCCTGGAGTGGAATGGGTAAAGCTTGAAATACTGCATCGATTCTATCTGCACGAACCATTGGAGAACCCGGCGCGCAGGATCCGGAGACAAGTCGAACAGATCCGGAATGTCCGTAACGGACGGATCGCGTTGGATAGCTGGACCTACGATGACGCGGCGAGTTGGGCGGACAAGGACCCTAATGGTGATCGGGATGTGAGGCTGATCTTCTGAGGAACTCACACATAAGGAGCAGTTTGCCGCTAGGCGAATGCTGAGTCGCGAGTCGCAACTGACCACTGACCAAGGGTTAACGATCTGCACTGTGCCGCCGAAAGATCTCCTACGTTGTGCGCTGTCTCAATCAACTGAAGCGAACAGCGAGAAAGGAAACACGCCATGAAGAACGTGCCTGTCATCTCCGTTCTCCTTCTGATCGCTCAGCTCGCTTCGAGCCAGACTGCTGTTGGGGACTGGGTGTTCAGTGATATCAGCACTACGGCCGGTGGGCTCTTCTCGTTGAATCCATCAACAGGTGCTGTCAGTCCGATCGCCTACGGGAGGCCGACCGGATTCTTCAACGGGGTGGTCATGGCTCACAACAATGCGGACTCAGCCGCACTCTATGCAGGAGGGCTGTTCCACCTTGTCCACATCTCTCCAACAGGGTTCCTCTCGACCGTTTCTTCCATCGGCTCAGGGCAAAGTCCGAACGGGATCGATGTGGATCAGGATGGTAGCTACCTTTGCTCGACGTCATGGGATAATGGAGTCTATCGCGTAGGTCCGGCTCCGGATAGCAACACATTACTCTTTACGATTCCTGCGATTCTTGGAACTCTGAATACTTTGGCAATCGACCAAGATACAGGTCACATCCTCGTCGGGGTCTACAACTCGTCGACAGCAGATCCGACTGCGGGACAGGTTCTGCGCGCGGACAGGAACAGCTACGCCCTGTCTACCCTTGCTATCGGGCTTCGAACGATCTCTGCTGTCGGTCACGATACGAAGACCGGGAACATTGTTGTCACGACACACGATCCTCCTCACGTGCGCCTCATAAGACCAAGCGGCTCAGTGAGTACCTTGGTGAACGACTTTGGTCGACGAGCGAACGGCGTAAAGTTGATGCGCGAAACTGGTGATATCATGGTGGCAGGTGAAAACAGGATCGGCACGTTCATGCCCAACGGCGAGGGTCTCGTCACGCACACACTACCCACCAAACCTATCCCTTATAGCATTACAGGGATAGAAGAGCATGCTTCTCGCAAGGTTAGTGGTTCCGGAAGACCATCGGCGGGAAATCGTTATAATGTCCAATTCTCATTCCCGCGGTCTCCGGGGCTGCAGTATGCCGCCGCCCTCTCGATGAGTCCAAGGCCCGGTATTGTTTTGACCGATGGGACCAGAAGGAGCATCGATCTTGCACCTGACCTGATCTTCTTCCTTTCGGTTACGGGTCAGCTATCGCCGATTCTCACCGGCTTCTCGGGAACATTGAATGCCGATGGTCGGGCTAACGGTACGGTAGATATCCTTCTTGGCTTCCCAGCGGGTATCCGCTTTTACGTGAGCGCCGTTGCACTTAACCCCACGATGCCCTCTGGAATGGAAACCGCAAATGCGTGGGGTTTTACGACTGAGTAGTTGTCTTAGATCGAGCCCCGAAACTCAATCCCTGGGACACGATGTCCATGCGCTGTCATGTCCCTCGTGTGAAGTAAGTTACAGCGATTCTGCACGGATGATGTCTCGTGAGGGAACGTGCAGTCTCGACAATAGAGATCTTTATATGGATCCCCGCCTTCTCTCTCCCATCAAGCGTGCCTCGCTTCCCGAGCACCGCGTTGTCGGCGTCGCCAAGCTGGTTTCACGTGATTTGCGGTGCCGACAGGATCAAGTGACGCGTGAGGCTTGCTTGATCCCCGAGCCTGTTCGACGGGTCGACTCTCTTGCCGTCCAGCGATAGCTCCGGATAATCTCTTTGGGGTTGTTCCGGGTTTTCCGTGGGTGAAGTAGGGTGCCGGTAGAGGCCGAGAGGACTCAGAGCAGAGGGTCTTGAGGGTCAGAAGATGCGAGACGTCGAGCTGTACCGGTACCTCCTGGGGTTGCTGCCGCCTTGGACCGTGGAACGGGTCGATCTGTCGGTGAAGGACGGCCAGGTGGACGGTGTGTGGTGGATGGGAGTACTAGAAGAAGTCTATGACGTCATCTAGACAACGTGGAGATCCGTCGGTTGAAGTTGAGCGGACCAGGGGTAAGTACAGGGTCATGACCGTGTTCTTGACGAGCGCGACGACATTGGCCGTCGGCCTCTTTGGTGGAACGCAGCTCGGCACGCGCCTAGGATCGCATGCTCCAAGCGAACCAACCGATTCACACGTCGATCCGCTCCAACGGAAGTTCTCGACACCATTGTCCATCGCCTTCGAAATCAGGTACAACTACCCGGAGCAATTCGCGCCTCCTCTTTCGTTCATGCTCGCCCGGCACTGGGACAGGATCTTCTTCGGGCGCCAGCCTCCTGTGTATTCCAGCAATAGCAAGAAAGCCTTGACTCAGATTGAACCAGCGAGAGCAGTCCAGGGAACACTTGAAGACAAGCGTTCACGAGGCATTGTCGAATTGCTTGTCGGTGTGAATCGCTCGAACAATACGATCAAGGGGCTATTCGCTTCGCTCAACCAGGACGATAACCTCAGGGGATGGGCAAAGCCGCCATCGCGCCCCCTCGTGGGGGCATCGACTTCCCCCGAACGCTGGTGGAGTTCGGCGAACTCTTCCCGGACGAGGCCGCGTGCCTGAAGTATGTCGAACATTTGCGGTGGCCCGAGGGGTTCCGCTGTCGGAAGTGCGGCTTCGAGGGCCCGGCGTGGCGCATGCGTCGAGGGCTGATCCTCTGCCCCGGCTGTCGAGACCAGGTCTCGGTGACAGCAGGCACGCTCTTCGAGGGAACGCGAAAGCCTCTTCGAGATTGGCTGCTCGCCGCCTGGGAGATCACGAGTCAGAAGTACGGGGCGAGCGCGCTGGGGGTACAGCGGATCCTGGGTCTTCGGAGTTACGAGACCGCCTGGGCCTGGCTCCACAAGCTTCGCCGGGCCATGGTCCGTCCGGATCGAGATCGCCTTCGAGGAACCGTGGAAGTCGACGAGAGTTACGTGGGTGGAGAAGAAGCCGGTGTGCGCGGTCGGGAGACCTACGAGAAGGCGATCGTGGCCATCGCCGTGGAACTCAACCAGGAGAGGATCGCGCGAATCCGCCTCCGCCACGTTCCAGACGTTTCGGCCCAGAGCCTGGGCCCGTTCGTCCAGGAGGTCGTGGAGCCCGGCAGTTTGATCCGATCCGACGCGTGGGGCGGGTACGCCGATCTCTACAAGATGGGATTCAAACACGACGTGACGGTCCTGGCGTCGTCGCCCGATCCGGCCCATGTCTTGATGCCCAGTGTCCATCGGGTCGCCTCTCTGCTGAAGCGCTGGTGGCTGGGCACCCACCAGGGGGCCATCAGTCGGGAGCATCTGCAGTACTACCTCGATGAATTCACGTTTCGCTTCAACCGAAGGAACTCGGCAACTCGAGGCCTGCTCTTCTACCGGCTCGTTACTCAAGCCCTCCAAACCGGGGCCGCGCCGACCGATACCCTCTTTCGCGGCGTTGGCCAGCGCCGAGCGCTCCGAAGAGCCCGCCGCTCACCGGGCCGCCACGGCCGCCGCTGAGCCCTGGTTGAGCGAAGCGAATAGCCCTT
>Ga0187892_10006788_pt1 | contig 16749 bp, 5 predicted proteins | sample MA1701073metaG_FD_139345 | JGI IMG/M metagenome (GOLD analysis project Ga0187892, IMG submission 139345) | Bio-ooze microbial communities from a basaltic lava cave in the Kipuka Kanohina Cave System on the Island of Hawaii, USA - MA170107-3 metaG ... | reverse complement strand
GGGATGGACTTCAACGCTTTCACGAGACTCGGTGCAGGTATCCAGAAGCGGCTCTGCCTCGGCAGTAGTGGAAGTGCAGTCGCCGCCAGGCGTCGCACCCAATGCGTCCTATGCGTTCTGCGTCCGGGCGACGAACGGCACCGGACTTGTAGGAATATCAGGCCAGGGCTGCTCATCATACTACATATCGCCGCATGAGAAGCCGGGAGTCACGCTGACCATTTTGCAAGAGACGCCCTTGCCCGCAGGGCCTGGAGCGTCGGTAGGCTGGACTGCAGCAGTGAGGAACAATGACCCGCCGGAGTTCCTCTCTGCAGCTCCTATCAACGTGTCGTTTGAGCTGCCTGCAGGGTGGAAGGGCTTTTTGCTGACTTCGGACAACAGGCAGGTGCAGAGCACTTTACTCAACTTGCGGTCGAACTCTGTCAACGACTCGCTGAAGTTCTTTGCAACTTCCTCAAGGAGCGCGCCTGACGGAGACTACACGGTAAAGGTAAAGGCTGCGATAGAAGGGCTTATTGGAGAAGGCGCTGCAACTTACAGCGTGAAGGGCTGCGGCAATTTCATATGCGAGCCTGACCGCGGCGAGACCCAGCGCAATAGCGACGGGACGCCCGGGCCGCTGTGGTGCGAGGCTGACTGCAGCCAGGGCTACAACAATTTCCGCTGCCTCAATTTCAAGAACTCAAGCACGCTGGACTGGTTCGAATGCGACAACACCCGCGACAACGACGTCCAGTTCAGGACAGAGATCTCTGTTCCGAATGCTGCACAGCTCTCGAATAATATCGCCGTAGTATGCAAGCGCGGCTCTACTGCAGAGGCTTGCCGTTCTGCGGCGACTGCAGGAAACTGCGGGCTGAGCGTAACGGGCTTCTCGGCTGCAGCGGCTGACTGCATTGCGCCGCTTCAGCTTCTCGGTGCAGGAGCAGCAGGGCAGAGGTATGAGGGAACGATGCAGTGCCCCGTAGACCATGAAGGCGAATACTACCTGCTATTCAGCGGGACGCAGACGACGCTAGGTCCAGATTTGTCGCCGCAATCCAGCCAGAGCGATACGATATCTTCAAACTTCACGCTGAGCTGCCCTGCCTACAGGCTGCAGGATCTTGCAGACAGGCAGGCACAGTGGCAGACCATACTCGAAGGATGCCCGAACAGGGTGCAGCAGCTGCAGGGAATAGGGCAGAGAACATGCGCGGACGTCGTAAGGCAGACGTGCATACTCCGACAGAATTTGATAGACAGGATAAACGGAGTGCTCCAAACTCCGAATGCAACGCAATCTGAAGCGCTACTTGCCAGCATACTCTCCACCGAAGACTTCATTGCGAGCAGGCTGCAGGTAACGTGCTTCGGAATACCGGGCCTGCAGATTTCAGGCGTGACTCCTCCGAGCACCCAGGTTGGCGAAAGCACGCTGATAAAAGTCAAGATAAACAACAGCTTCACCGAGGACTACCGCGGCTATGCCAGCTGTGAAGTGGTACTTCCAGGCGGGATCAAGAGGCAGATGAACGGCTTCTGCACGGTTTTCAAGAACCTTACCTCGACCGAAGGCCAGATACCTGTAACACTGACTGACGCAGGGCCGTGGAAAATAAACTCATGCTCGATATATGCTGACCTGCTAGGCAGTATTTCACAGGAGCAGTGCTACAATGCCCCGCTGTTCACGAGCTCAATAACTGACATTTCATTCCAAGTGCAGCCTGCAGAAGCGTTCCTGACAAGGCCCTTTGACGGCGAAGCAGTGAGTATCGCTGCAGGTGTCACTGCAGCGATAAGCGGCTACTTCGAAGGCTACAACTTCTCATATTCCCTGATATCGCCGACATGCACCGGAGGTCCGCTTATTCCCCTGGAGACTCCTGATACGGGCTTCACGCGGAACTATGCAGGCGCCTGGGATACTGCTCCATTGCCTGACAAGCAGCACTTTGCCTGCCTTATGCTTACAGTAAGCGGCGCGCCGTTTGCAGTCGACACTGCTACTGCAATAGTCGACAATAATAATTTCGTCGTATCAGAGAGCACCACCACAAGGAACGTCCAGTCACGCACGAAGTCCGTATTCACCATATCCATGACGAACACGGGGCGGGACGATGACTTCGTTATAAGCTGCGAGGCTCCGCCGGGCTGGAGCACCAAGATAAGGGGCGCAGGGCAGGAAGTTTCCTGCGGGCAGCTTCTCAGCACTACGCTTGGAACCGGACTGGGAATACCTATTACCGTTGAAACGGACGTGCCTGACCAGCAGACAGGCTCTGCGCAGCTCAAAGTAATAGCCTCGAACTCGCAGGGTGAGAACCTTGAGACAAAGCACACGCTTGTTATAGGCGGGTCGGCAAACAGCCCGCCGACAATCACGAATGCCGAAGTTACTCCGACCACGGTCGCAAGCGGCGGCTCAGTCACATTCAAAGCCACTTTATCAGACCCGAACGGAGACTCTGTCACTTCTGCGCGAGTCTGCGCCGACGAGAACTGCACTGCATCCCGGTGCACGATGACCTTCGGTACAGGGCAGTGGAGCTGCACTGCGCAGATTACAGGCGACTCAGGAACGCGCAACTGGTGGGTCGAAGCCAAGGACAGCCTCGGGCTCACAGGGATTCTTGCTACAGGAAAGCCTTTCACCATAAGCGGGACAGGCCCGCCCCTCAAGTGCGAATCTCCCAATTCCTGCCTTTCAAGCTGCCAGCCTGATGCCGCGCTATGCATCAATCGCACGGACTTCGGAAGAAGGGACTGCCCGCTCGGAAGGGTGTGCTGCAGGACAGAACAGATACCCGCATGCACGCCTGCCGCAGGGTGCCAGGTGAAAATAGACGCTGCGAAGTGCGTCTGGGACCCTGTGCAGAAAAACTACTCGGTTTCCGCCCAGGTAAGCTGGTCGGGCGGATCTTACGTACGAGTCTCGGTCGCGGACCTTACTTCAGACAGGATATTCGAGCGGACTGCAACGCATGCGGTAAAAACCACTACCCCGGGAACGCACGTGGTCGCTGCAAGCGTTTCTGCCGCAAACGACGACGTGCTTTGCACTAACATAACGCAGACAACGTGCGTGCCCCCGGGAAGCGAGCCGCCGAGCTCCGGCGTGACTGCTCCGAAGCTTGCGGCTGTCAATGCGCTAGCGAGCAGCTTCCAGCCAGGCAAAATAGCTGCGAATGCTATAGACGGCGACCAGTTCTCGCCGTGGCAGTCGCGCGAAGGCATGCCGCAGTGGCTCCGCATAGACCTGGGCTCGCCCAAGGCTGTGAGCGGCGTCGGGATATACACAGTCTCAAACCGCCCGCAGGAGTTCCAGATAGACACAAGCACGAATTGCGTCAACTACAGGAACGTCGCGGCAGTGCGCAGCGCCACATACAAGAACGACTGGAACGTCACCCGCTTCGCCCAGAGGGACGCAAAGTGCATATTGCTCAATTTCACGAGGTCTGAAGCCAACACGGTATCGATATTTGAGGTCGAGGTTTACGGCGGCTCAGTCGTTACTGCGGCAGCCGCCGCCCCTGCAGGAGAATTCCCGCTGCTTCCTGCGGCTATCACGAGCATAATCGTAATCGCAGGAGGCGCTGTAGCCTTTATTTTCAGGAACAGGATTAGGCTATGGTGGAACTACGTAACGAGCAAGTGATGATTATGGCCAGCCAGCTAATGGAAAAAATAAGGACGAAGCGACTCGCGAGTTCGTCGCTTCTTCAAGAAGCGCAAGTCATCCCCGTTTCGAGCCTTGCGCTTGCTTATAACTTGCTGCCCCTGGAAAGCGCTGAGCTTGCGAAGCGCTTGAGGAATATTGGAAGGTCGTAAAACATGGTAAAGGTCCCAATAACGGTCGTTGCAATCGTGCTTATTGTCGTACTGGTTTCAGGAGTGCTCACGCTATTCTTCGTATCAGGCGGGGGCGGAGCCGCAGCGCGAAGCGACCTTGAAAGGCGGTTCAGCCTGGGCTGCGTTTCTGTCTGCCAGCGCCCAGACAGGATGGAAATAAACCTTGCTGCGAGCTTCCCTGACTTCGTGCAGACATGCGAGCAGCTCTACAGCGTGCAGGGCGCCTACCTCCAGTGCCTTGACAGGTGCGGGACAGGATGCCTTGTGCCACTCCAGCCGTGCGAATACCTTTGCTCCTTCAGGCCCCTCGTGACGGACTTTGACAGCTTCTGCACTGAAATAAAGACCGGTCGTACTACTGAAGAAACGTACGGCTCTTGCGACTGTTCTTGTCCGCAGTAGTCTAAAATCAAGATTTTGAACTTTTGCCTTGCATAATAGCCAATGCTGCGGGCACTATTTTTCGACCTCGGCGGCACGCTTGTAGACATAAGCGACTGGAATTCTGACGAAGCTTTTGCATACGACCTGGAAGTGCTGCACAGCCTGGGCACAAACCTTTCCCTGAGCCAATGCAGGAGGGAGTTCGACAAGGCGCGGCTGCAGCTTAATGCTTTGTACAAAGGCAGCCCGAAGCGCCACCAGACAGGGCTTGTGTTCACCACGGTTTGCAAGAACCTCGGCCTTAGCACGGATCCCAAAATCGCGATAGAAACGGACTACAAAGTGCTGAACGAGCTTCTCAAGAAGGCGAAGCTGGCTGAGGGCGCCATTGAGCTGCTAAAATGGGGGAAGTCCAAGGGCATGAAGCTTGCACTGATAACCAACGGCTCCATAATGCGCACGAATGCGCTGATTGACCGCTTCGGCCTGAGGGGCTATTTCGACTGCGTGCTAATTTCAGAGGAAGTGGGCTACGAAAAAAGCACGGGCGTTCCTTTCAAGGTAGCGCTCAGAAAGCTCGGCCTTTTCCCAGAGCAGGCCATAATGATAGGCGATAATCCTGAGGAAGACGAGGCAGGGGCAAAGAAAGCCGGCATAAAGGCGCTGCTGGTAGAAAGCAGCGGCCTGAAGAGCCTCCAGAAAGCCCTCGAGAAAGGCTCATAAGTATATACTACAATATATATTTCAGGCATCAAGCGAAACATTTTAAAAGATTTCGGTGACCCTCATTTTATGAGAAAGCTAATTTCGGCTGCTCTTCTGGCCGCAGGGCTTAGCGCATGCTCGACTGCACCTACCATGTACGAGGACGCAAACGGCTACCAGAAGCCCGCAAACGGCAGCGTGAACCAGCTTGTGGACGTTTCCGAGCTGCTTTCGAACCCCAAGGCTTACAAGGGCAAGAACCTTGCAGTAAAGGGCGTGCCTTATTCTGTCGCAAGCGCCAACTACCAGGTTCCTACAATTCCCAGCCCTCATACTAACTATAATGCCATGACCCGCGAGCAGGCTGAATTCCAGAGAAACCTGAGAAAGAGCTATATCGACAAGAACATGGACCAGAGAACCTGGCAATACATGACGAAAGGCGACTCTCCCAAGGTTGCTATTGCAAAAGCCACGCAGGATACCCAGATAGGACTTATGAATGCCGAGCTTACGGGCCTTGTTGCAAGCCAGGCGATTGTAGGAATACTGGACTCTATTGATACTACGCTTTACAACCTCGAGCCCGACCAGCTTTCGATAGTCATAGGAAACCCGAAGCTTCCCAACAAGAAACTGCTTTGCAGAGCTAGCAAGTCGCACCCCGCAATACTCGCAAGAGTGGGCAACGAGATTGCCGAAGGCGACGAAGTCGTTATTGCCGGATACTTTGACGGCAACGTGCTTACAATGCACCAGATTTACACGGACAAGAGGGACCCCTCAAGAGGCGAGAAATAATGGCTGAATACACTCGAAGGGAAGTTCTCAAGGCACTTGGAGCCGCATTCGGCGCAGCCGCAGGAGCAACCGCGCTTTCAGGCTGCATGACTCTAGCCAAGCACCTTTCTACTGCACCAAGCGTAACCCTGGACGAGAGCATCCCAGCGGGCTATGAGAAGGTTGAACTTTCAGACGCTGCCTACAAAGAAGGCGGAATGATGATATTCAAAAGCCAATATTCCGGAAAGCAAATTTGTTTTACAAGCAAGGTCAAAGGCTACTCTATAAATGATGTTTCAGATGCTTCTGGTCAATACCGTAAGTACTCTGTAACTGTAGGATTTCCTGAAGGCAAGGTTGATGAAGTTTTTTGGAAAGCTTCGCATGCGACTGATATGGAAGCTTTGATAAAGGCGTCTGAAGCCGAAAACAGTCGGGTGCTGGTTGGCGGCTATGTCAAGAAAATAACTGAAAGAAGTTCTCTTCTTGACCCCCACTTCATAATCGTCGAAGGCAACAAAATAAACCTCGAGTAATTTCTGTTCTTCCGCGCTCACTTTGCTCGCTGCGAAATTTCTTCGGCTGAACCTTGAAATTTCTTTGCTCGCTTCGTTCGCTTGGATTTATTAAGCCCAAATAAAATAGTTCTATGCGCGAACTGGGAGTTCGGCTTTTCGAGAGCTCAAGGAATCATAAAGCTCTCAAAATGTCAAAAGGCCAGCAAGAGCTGCCGCCTTCGGAGCACCATTTCAGGTGGCTCATTTACGTTACGATATTAGTCCTGGCTATAGGCGGGGCTTTCCTGCTCTTCGTGCAGCTTAGCAGGCCGACAGTCTTCAGCGAAGAGTATGCCAAAGAGCTTCTGTACAGGCATGACGCGAGCCTTGCCCAGGAGTTCTTCAACCCCAATCTGGTCGAGGAAGAAAACGGGGAAGTGCGCAATGACCGCAGGTTCACGGGCCTCGTCAGGGACAACGGCTCGTTCGTCGCCATCAGGGAAGCAATTGTAACAGTCGACCCTGAGCAAAACAACAAGACAATCCTTGCAACCTACACCTTCGTCGGCTCTAAGCCGATTGAAATCGGGCGCTCAAGGTCATGGAATTGCCCATATAACACGTACTACAATATTTCCACTGAAGTCACTGACCGATATTACTACATCGGCGTCACTTCCAGCTACCTTCCCGTACTCCTCCTGCTGGACTTCCTTCAAAACAGGACGCAGACGACAATAATACCGGGCTTTGCCGCAGAGGACTACCAGGCCACGCTTGGAAACCAGGACAACCTGAACCTTCTGATAGAGAGCGCCAAGGGCACGGACTTCAGCCAGGTCTGGTACTTCAGCCCCGACGAGCGCATAGAATACGAGCAGCAGCTGCTCGACCTTCTCGACGCCACGCTTGTATGCACGGAGGTGACTGCATGAGGCGCCTCGTAATTTTCCTTTTCGTTGCGCTCTTTGCAGCCTCTGCAGCCCAGGCAAGGCACGTAGACATCCACCAGGAGCCCGCACAGGACAGCCTGTTCTCCAACGTGCAGTGCTGGGCTGACGGCGCTCCTGTGCCCAAAGAGTCTTATGCATCGCTCTGGAACCCCAGCCAGAATACGGTAGTCCGCGGCACCGGATCCGAACTCTCATACGAGTTCACTCTTGCAAACATAAGCAGAACGGAAGCGCCTCTAAGATGCCGATTGGACTTCACAAGGCCCCAGAAAGTCATTGCGTTCGAGCTCGAAAGCGCGCGGGCTACGCGCATAACAAGCCTCAACGCGGGCGGGGACGAGTATGTCCTCACTCCCATACAAGTTTCATCGTTCAAGAAAATACGCTCGCAGTTCCCCGTAAAATTCTCAAACTTCTTTGAATTCACCGCCGTCATCCCGTGCTCCGGCGGGAAATGCCAGGTTGACTTTACTGAAGTCAACATCCTTCCCACGGACCTAGAGCCTTTTGCTCTGGTCACGGACGAGTCAGGCATATACACAAGGGACATGGCGCTTCCGGGAGAAACCCTGCAGTTCCTCGGAAGCGTCGGGCAGAAAGTGCATATCTGTGACGGCTTCAGGAATGCCTGCGCATACGTCCAGCCTGCCGTATGCAAGAAGACGAAGTTCCTCGGAATCGTCGTGGACGAGGACTGCAGGTTCTACAACTGCTACGGTGCGGGCTTCCGGGACAACGTCCAGTTCTTATCGAGTAGCGATTTCGACTCAGGCCGCTGCGCATCGTGGTTTGAGACCACGGGCCTGAAGATAATAGGCGCGCTGATAATCACCGTCGCCGCCATATTCACCGGCGGCGTAGCCCTCGTGCTCCTTGCCGGCCTCGGCGCGGCTATTTCGGTCTATAATATAGACCAGCCTCTCTCAGACCAATGGCTGACGCTGACCGTTGCATTCGTCGCCGGAGCCGCCACCGCCGCTATAGGCTCCGCTTTAGGTGGGTCCCAATACGCCGCGCTCGGCAATGCAATAACTGGGGGAGAAATCGGCACGGCACTGATACTCATCGCCCAAATCGTCCTGAGCCAGGTAGCGCAATACTACTGGGGCAAATTTGTTACGCCTGCGATTGTCGAGCAATTTGACAGCGATTTAGGCAAGACCTTCGCCGCTGCTCTATCAGGAGTAGTAGGCGGGCTTGCCTCGAGTGCCGCGGTGGCGGGGCTGACTGCGACCATCGGTGCCGGCATAGGGGCGGTCAGCACGGGAAGCCTTTCGACTTCCTTATCCACAGCCGCATCCATCGGAGTTTCGGAATTCACCGCCTTAAGTGCAGGAGAGATCGTAGCAAAAGCTTTCCTTGAAGTGCTAACAAGGGTTGCGCAAACATATACCGCGCAGTACGTGGCGGAACTATGTGTGGAACAGCTGGCAGACACAATTGAAAATCCCCAAGCTTTAGCAACTACGTGCGGCATCATTGCTTCCAGCACCGTGAACTGGCTCGGCACGGCCTTCAGGGCATACTGGATGGGCGCATTAGTCCCGACAAGGGAAATGGACGTTGTTGCTAAGGGCAATGCTGATGACACTGCTGTGCTTAGCTCTGACGGCACCAGGTCAATAGATGGTAGAGATGTAACAATTGACGGGGAAGGAGTTGGGAATGGATATGCTTTCAATGAAGCTTTTGATATGTTAGATAAAGATACCATTGATGCCATAAATAACGGCATAAGAACAGGGGACTTTTTTGACTCCACATCTGGCACAGATCTTAACAGCGAGTGGTCTCAACTAACTGCATCACAGCAGAACTTTATCAGAAATAGTCAATTATTAGCACTTACACCTATCGAAAGGCGTATACTTTCTGATGCAAGATCTCAAGGCACTCTAGACGGCGTCCTCAACCAGGTCAACCTTTACAACGTCAGGCTGGGGGCGGAGCAGCTGGTGCAGAGCCTGCAGAACAATATCAGGCAGAACCAGGACTTCGGGAAGGCGCAGGAGAGGCTTCAGATTGCCCTGGAGCAGGCTCTCAAGAGCGGTAGTGCCTGCTCATGCTACGGACAGCTCTTGCCGACGCAGCAGTACCTCCTTGACCCCAAGCCGTGCACTGGCGGAAGCTATGGGCCCGCAAGATACATCGGAGCCGAGGAAGGGGCTATCACCGCAGGCGACGACTACATAGCCACCGAAGTCGGGCAACTGGGCCTCGGCTGGTGCGATCCTTTCCTAAACAGCTTTGACGACAAGACCGTGAAAGCTTTCAGCGACGGCAAGTTTTCAGTCGTAGTACAAAGCGGGACCTCCGTCATAGAGGAAGACCACGGCACCACAGGCCAGAACGGCGCCGCCCTCGCAGTCTTCAGCGCCCCGAGCCGGCCGGGCGTTTACGTCTACAACCTTTCCGTGGCTGCGAACGCCACAAGCCCGATAATAAACAAGATAATAGAGACCAACGTCGCCTTGGGAAACGTCTTTTCAAGGCCGCTGATCCTGCCGGGCCTGATAGACCAGGTCGGGGACCTTATAGAAATCCTCGAAGAGGCGGCACACCTTTCAGAGCTCAGGAACAGGATGATAGAAATACAGAGCCTGCTTAACGATACCGCCAACATGCCCATCACGGAAAATCCGCCGCAAATAACGGACACAAGGCAGAAAGCCCAGGCGCTGCTCGCCGAAGCCCAGTCCCTCCAGGTTGAAGCCAATTCGAAGAACCATGCGACCACGCTGTCGAACCTGATTGAAGCAATGATGGCACTCGTTGCAAACACAACCGCCCTTGAAAGCCTGAGGACAATCAACACGATAATCGCCTCGCTGGGCACGATACAGAATTCGGCGCTCGAAATATCCAAGGTGAACTCAAAGGCTGCGGAAAACAGCCAGGCAATAGTTGGCATGAGGTCTTTCTACATCGAAAGGCCGCAGCAAGATACTGACCTTGAGTGGCCCAACGTGCAGGAGCCCGGCAGATTCGGAAGGGGATTCGGCCAAGACAGGCTTAGCGTGACAGGGCACAATGAAGACACTGTACAGACGCAGAGCCTGTTCAAGAATTACACTATAACGTGGAAGAGTGGAAGGTTCAGCTTTTTACAGCAGGAAGGTGACTTCACTTTATTCGGCCACTATGGCGCGGACCTCAGCGGAATTACGGGCTACTTGCAGAACGGCACAATAAGGCTGCAGGCCCTGAAGAACGCCACAGATTTGGCTGCAAATCAGACCGGCCCCAACGACCCGCTGCCGCAATATCTTCTCGACGAAATTAACCTCACCAAGAACCTTGTCAGCAGCTTCAATGCTTACATCAATCCGATAGCCAGCGCCCTCTTCGGGCTGGCAGGCACCGAGACAACCCAGTTCGGCCAGGAATACATCCAGTTCAGCACATCGACACTTCCGATAATTGACTGCCAGGGCAACATAGGAGACTTCAACCAGATTCAGGACGTCTATGATAACTGCTACGCCACCAACAGCCTGCAGATAGTATGCCCCTCTTCCCAACTGCAGAGCTTTGCAAACCAGAACTGCGACGCAGAGCTGAGCGCAATAGAAGCCTACACCCTCGAAAGGAGGGAGATCGCAGAAGCCGTGACTGCTGCCGTGCTTGGCCAGAGGTTCTCGGGCCTGCTGATTGATGCTGTAAACAACGCCACTGACGCAGTATACAACGCGAGGCTGAGCAAGAAGCCGCAGATACAGAGCGCGTTCACGGCCGCTTCCATCGTCTCCAAAGTGCTCGAGAACATATCCTACATTCCGGTAAAAATCAATGAGGGCCAGATACTCGCCAAAATAAACGAGACCGACATCGATCAGGTAATCGCCGATACGGTCAGCGGGACTATTGAATCCAACACTGCTACGGCTGTAGAGGTCGTGATACCCGACTTCGACCTTCATCCTGAAAAGGCTCTGCTCTGCGGCACAGGAGACCCCATCGTCTATAACCTATCCCTCAAGGTGAACGTCGAATGGCCGATAATACCGGTACAGGCAGGAATGTGGACTCCGTTTTCAGTGCCGTATATTCCAAAGAGCAACATAACTCTATCCAACCTTGCGCGAGGCTGCAACATCCAGAGCCTTGCATGGTGGGACTTCGGCGCGCAGCAGAAAGCAGAAAGGAGCGGCGCATCGGCGCTGACCGAGCCGCTGCAGCCCGGGCGCGGCTACTACGTGCTTTCGAGCAATACTTGCACGTTGCGCTTTATCTCTGAGCTTTTCAACGACACGGGCTTCATCCATTTCCCGGTCAGGAACGTGAGCACTGCAAGAAACTTCATAGGCTCTTCAAGCAGGAGCGAGCTCTACGACTTCCTTTCAGTAGAAGAGTTCAAGGTCTTCAATGCGCAGAGCCTGCCCATAGAGCCTTTTGCCGGCAACTGCAGGCCGCTCGGATACGAGATACACAGGAACGGCCTCGTGAGGGACAAGGAGCAGGGCAACTGGACGTACGTCGTGGAGGCTCAGCCCACTTCCACGGACCCCTTCAGCACTGCCATAAACATATCGACAGCGAAGGTGGTCGACACAACAAAGCCGGGCAAGGCGTACTGGATATTCAACAACTATGGAAGCTGCAGCCTTGTTGAGAAGGTCACGGGCGACCTCCAGACAACCGGGGTGAGCGGCCCTGCGCCAATAACTTTCTCAATTGCCGGGCAGGTCCCGCAGGACTGGCAGTCGGGAAGCTTCGAAGGCGGGATTCTGGACACCGACCTCTTCGACTGCGGCGAGAACTGCGTCTCGGTCGGGCACAGCGTCATAAAGTTCCAGTCCGTGCAGCCTGCGCCCGGCGCCGCGCTGGGCGAGCATGAGTTCAAGTTCAGGGCGACAAGCCCGAGAGGCGGCTTTGACGAAACCATCGTAAAATACCTGAAAATATCTCCGAAGCCTGAAATTGAAATCTCAAAGCAGGGCTTCAACTATGCCATAACCATCGAGAACACTGCGCCGCCTGCATGCCAGGCAAGGCCGTTCTTCTCGAGCGTCGAGCAGCCGCCTGGCTGGACAGTGAGAGGGCGCGTAGCGTCCACGTCGGTGCTTCCGGGGCAGATACTTTCATCCCAGATAAACCTCAGCCCGATACCCGGGGCTGCGCAAGGCGGCTTCCTGAGCATATTCGTGAGCTCGGACGTATCGGACAGGACGAGGCAGTTCGAGCAGGACACGATACCGTGCGTGCCTTCGGTCATAGCGGAAGACCTCGCCAGCAATGATACCCACCTGTTCTACACGACGGAAGAAGGGATCAGGAGCTTCGGAATATTCACGTGCCAGGAAGCTGGAGACGCGGCGCCGAACATAAGCTTCCTTGCAAAGCCCGAGGGCATTGCGCTCAGCGGAGACAGGATAATATGGCTTGAGGGCGACAGGATACGAAGCATGCAGAATGGGGCAGTGTCGACAATCGCATCCGGAATAACTGCCGATGCGTTCTATGTAGAAGCGGACGCCTCAAGCGTGTACTGGATAGAAAGCAACTCTGTCAAGCGCTCCACGTTTGGCGGCACTATCACTACCCTTGCCACTGCCCTGGACAACCCGAGAGGGCTTGCCCTGGACGACGCAAACGTCTACTGGGCAGAGCGCGACAAGGTGAGGAAAGTAGGAAAAACTGCAACGTGCTCGGGCTCAGCCTGCCAGGTTGCCGCGGACATCAAGGACGAGCTTCTCGGAACTTCCGAGGGCAGGCTCTGGGACGTGACTGTTTCAGGCGACTTCATTTACGCAAGCGTGAACAGCAATTTGTTCAGCCAGTCGTTCGACAAGATACTCAAGATAGAGAAGGCTTCGGGAAATGCTTCAGTCCTTACAAAGCCCTATGCAGAAGGGCCGATAACAAGCATAGCTTCGGACAGCAAGAACGTCTACTGGCTTTCAGGATTCGGCTCAGGCTTCCCGGACAAGATCAGCCAGCAGGTCCAGACGACGGAGTTCACAGAACCAGTCATAGTTCCTGGCCACATGCCTGCCATTGTCTCCATAAGCCCGCAAGTGCAGCAAGTCGAGCCCGGCGTGATACTGAAATATTCGCTGCTAGTCACGAACAACAACACTCCCCAGGCGGAGCCCGTGAGCCCGTTCTTTGTTTCTGACGTTAGCCTGCCTGACGGCGTGCTGCTGTGCGACGGCGACGACTTCTTCGCGAAGTGCGAAGGAATGGTGCGCGGAGGCGTTCCCGTAACAAGGAGCGACCTCCTCAATACCTACAGGACTACCTGGTCACGTTCCATAAAGCGCGGCAACACAAGCACGCTATTTTTCTGGGCAAGGTCAAGCCCCGGGCTGCCTGTAGGAGCCTCAAGGACTTTCGACGTGACCGTAAGCAGCAACGACCCGACAATGTCCGGCACTGCAAGCGCAAGCCTGGTTATACGAGCGCCGGGCCCGCCGCGAATAGAAATCTCGCCCGAAGTGACGTGTTCGCCGCTTCCTGCAGGCTACATAAGGCCCGGATGCAACGGGCGCTTCATAGTAACGGTGACAAACACAGAGCACACGCAGGCTGAGTTTGACGTTGACGTCACTATCGTGAATGACACTGGCCACTTCAACACAGCGCTTGAGAGGAGCAGGCTGATAGTTGCGGGCACAGACAGCCTGTTCGAGCTGAACTTCAAGGACGTCCAACTTAACGCAACAGGAGTCGGAAGCCCGCCCTTCGGCCGTTACTCCTTCATTGTCAACGCAACGAACGTCAACTTCCCGGAGAAGAGCCTGGCTGCAACGGCGCTGCTTGTCGTAACGCCAGACGACGTCGACGGAATTTGCGAGGCCGAGCGCGGCGAAAACGAAGAAAATACTCCCGACTGCTTCAGCGCAGACTTCTCGTGCCCGAGCGGCCGCTGCTCCGTTACCAATCCGTACGGCGTGAACTTCCGCGCCCTGACAAAGAACGGCGAAGCAACGAGGTTCTCCGCGTGCACGATGTCGCCGGGCGTCAGCGACGCGTCAAGCCTGCAGAAGTGCAGAGAGAACCTTGCGTCTGGACAGAACGTTCTGTGCTCCAACTTCACGACGAGCACGCTGCCCTCATGCGGCTACACGTGCGCGGAGAAATTTGGGGCAGCCCGCTTTATCGCGGACATAGGAGGGACCCTCGCGACGTCTCCGAAATACTCGTACATATGCCCGAGCTGCTCAGGACTCTATGCAAGCAAGCTTGTGCAGACTGACGAGTTCGGGAGCTTCTTCGACCCGAACTTCCCCGGATTCGGCGAGATAACAATTTCTCAGTGGCTCGGCTACATCAAGAGCGAGCACCTGCGCGCCGATGCGTACTTCCAGCTCAGCAGGCCGCAGTGGGAGCTCTGCCGCGACACTGTGCAGAGCATAGTGAATGCTGGAACTGAGCTCAAAGCAAGGGCAGACGCGCTTTCAGGCAGGAGCGACATCTATCCGATAGACGGCCTGTGCAGCTCCTTCAGGGCTGAGGCTGCAGACTTCATCAATATTTCTGATACGGTCGTGGCGGCAGCGTGCAGGGTAGGAATACTCAGGGCGAACCTGGCGATTGAAGGGCTGGACATACCGGAAGTCGCTATAGACGAGGGGCCGAAGGCGCGCGTGCTCATAACCAACCGCGCCAACGAGACTGCCAACGCGGCTGCGCGCTGCACTTACACAAGGCCGGGCTTTAGCTACAAGAGCCTTTCAGCATGCGGACAGCTCGCACCCGGCGAGTCTAGGATATTTGAAGTTGGATTGGGCAACGCCACTCCAGGCTTCTGGAGCGCCGCATGCGAGGCGGGATGGTCCGCCTTCAGCGACTGCCGCGCCGTCATAGGCGTGGGCGTCGAGAAGAAGAACTTCACGGTGAAGCCGAGCCCTGCAAACCTTTCGATAAAACTTTTCGAGGCGCCTCCGTACGGAGTGCAGGGAAGGAGGTTCCAGGTAAGGGTTGACGTTGAGAACACTGGCGAGACTGCCAATGCCTCAGTAAGCTGCAGGCTGCTTGACCCAGCTGGAGGAGCTCATGACGCAGAGAGCGACATCAAGCTCGTATTCACCGGACGAACACTGGCGTTCAGGCCGCAGCTCACGCTAGACCAGACAGGACAATGGTTTGTCTCCGAATGCACGGTATTCAAACGGTCTTCAATCATACCGCTGCAGACTATACCGATAAACCAGCCCATTATAGTCTTCCCAGAATGCTCCGGCGCATGCCAGGATCGCGGCTTCGACTACGGAGGGTGCTTCGAGGGCGGAGGAGCTATAGGAACTCCTGGCACGCTGGGCTGCAATTCGCCTGAGGCGTGCGTGTGCGGGCGGCTAACGCTCTCCAACCAGGCATGCTCACGTTCCTCTTCAACGGGAGGCGCAGGAGTGTTCAACGCATCAGTGCGCGCCGAATGGACGACCGGAACAGGGCTCAGGGCAGACGGCTTGAGCTTCTCACAATCGCCTGCAAGCATATCAAGATTCTTCCAGGGCGCCGGCCAGAAGCAGATGAACATAACAGTGCTCAAGGGCACCCAGCCCATCGGAATAAGCCCTCTAGAGTTCACGTGCTTTGCGATTCCCAGCATACGACTGACGTCCCCGCCCAAAGGCTCCACTCTCACGGGCTTGAGGACAATTTCTGCCGACGGCGTTGATGCAAAGAACGTGGAATTCCTCGTGGACGGCACTCTAATCGGAAACGACAGCACATTCCCGTATTCGATAACATGGAACAGCGCCGAGTTCGCGGATGGCGAGCACACCATCAGCGTGCAGGCGTGCAACGAGTTCGGCTGCGGCTTTGACGAGGCTTCAGTCAGCCTGGAGAATGGAATCGCCCCGATAGCGCAGGCAGACTATGACTTTACGATAGAACCGTCGGCATTCAGCGCGGACATAGTCGCCAACAAGCGCGCGGCTTTTGCCTTCACCATAACCAATACAGGCAGGAACAAGGACAGGATCACAATCACCGAGACCATCAACACAAGCTGGCCCATAACGCCTTCCGTGAACGGCATCGTGCCGAAGAGGACTGCAGACCTCGACCCTGGCCAGAGCGCAGTCTTCATGGCGAACATCTCGGTTCCCGTAAGCGCTTTCCTCGGCCAGGCTGCTCTGCTAAACATACAGGGGTCTTCCCAGTCAAGCGGCAAGAAGAGGACGTCGGGGCCCAACCTGCTTACCGTAGCAGACAAGGAGAACACCGCCCCCATGCTCATCTCGGCGTTCCACATACCTTCGCGTGTTCCCAGGAGCACTCGCCTGACTTTCTTTGCAGACATCAGGGACAACGACGGCGACCCCGTCTCTGCAGTAGTGTGCAGGGACAAGAGCTGCAGCCAGCAATGGTGCACGATGCAGGGCCAGCAAAGGACACAGGGCGGAGCCACGATTGCTAACTTAAACTGCTCCATAACTGCGCCTTCGCCCGGCGGATACAGCTACTACATAGAGGCGCGCGCAGGGAAGCATTCATCCCTGAGCAGCCAGAAGAACTTCGAGTCATACTCCCCCGACAGGCCATCGGGCTTCATCAACATACTCGCCGGCGGCACGCTTTCGGCTTCGAGCTTCGTTCCCACTTACCCCGCAGGCAACGCAGGAGACGGCGAT
>Ga0187892_10006787_pt1 | contig 16753 bp, 14 predicted proteins | sample MA1701073metaG_FD_139345 | JGI IMG/M metagenome (GOLD analysis project Ga0187892, IMG submission 139345) | Bio-ooze microbial communities from a basaltic lava cave in the Kipuka Kanohina Cave System on the Island of Hawaii, USA - MA170107-3 metaG ... | reverse complement strand
TTCGGGCTTCCCCGAAAAACCCCCGCATGGATGCTGCCTCGCCAAGACGAGTCCGGAAAAACGCCGCACGCAACGCTCTCAACGCCGCCAGCTAACTACTGGTGAAATATCCGGGCTAGCCGCTCGCCGCCCGCTCGACGCGGCGACGCAGGTTCTCCAGGTAGGCATCGCGGAGCCCGTGCGCCGCGAGGGCCTCGACCGCGCGGAACAGATACTCGGCCGAGGAGCCGAGGTGGCCGGACGCGGCGCCGAGCGCCGCCGCGACGTCGTCGAGCGGGAGCCTGCCCGCGTAGTTCGGATGCTCCCGGTTCACCGTGAACACGAGCGCGCGGAGCTCCTGGGCGCAGCCGTGGCTCGCGGCGCAGGGCGCGGCCTCGACGCGGACCCAGCGCGGCGAGTACGAACCGAGCACCATCTCCCGGTTCCAGAGGAGCTTCAGCTCCTGCGGCGCGTGGTCGGCGCTCAGCCGGTAGGCGACGCCGTGGCACGAGCCGCCGAGATCGAGGCCGAGCACCAATCCGGGGCGCTCGCGCGTTCCCCGGCTCGTCACCGACCAGAGGCAGAAGCGGCGATGGAAGCCGCGCAGCGTCGCCGGACGCTGCTCCGCATAATGGAACAGCGGGTTCCACATCAGCGAGCCGTAGCCGAACACCCAGACGTCCTCGCCCTGACCCGCGCCCGAGAGGACGGCGCCGATGGACGCCTCCAGCTCGGCGTCGGACAGCGGGCGGGGCGAGGCGCCGCACTCGTTCCAGAGGCGGCGCAGGCGATCGTTCTCCAGGTCGTCGCGGGTGAGGGACATGGGTCGCAAGGCGAGTGAACGACCGGACGCGGGGTTCGGTTGACGGGGCTTCGCGCTAGGCGCGGAAGTGTTCCACGGACGGCCGCGAGCCGCCAGTGTCGGGCGCCGAAGACAGTCGGTCGCCGCGCTTGCCGAGGCGGGGCCCTCCCACCACAATCACGGGCCCCGTGCGCTTCGCGGCGCTGCCGCGCCGCCGCTCCCCTCGGTCAGCGTCCCGCATGCCGCGCCTCCGTTACTTCCCCAGCCTCGGTCCCAGCGGCTTCCATCGCGTCGCCTATACCGAGTGGGGAAGCTCGCACAACCCGCACGTGGTCGTCTGCGTTCACGGCCTCACCCGCAACAGCCGCGACTTCGACTATCTCGCCGCGCGGCTCGCGTCCGACTGTCGCGTCGTCTGCATGGACGTCGCCGGGCGCGGGCGCAGCGACTGGCTCGCGGACAAGTCGGACTACGGGTTCGCGCTCTACCAGTCGGAGGCCGCCGCGCTGGTCGCGCACGTCGCCGCGCGCTCGGGCGGGGTGCTCGCGTGGCTCGCATGGTTCCTGCAGCACCTGGGGCGGCCCGCGCGGATCGACTGGGTGGGGACCTCGATGGGTGGGCTGATCGGCATGATCCTCGCGGCGAAGCCGAACTCGCCGATCGGCCGGCTGGTGCTGAACGACGTCGGCCCGCTCGTCCCGTGGTCGGGGCTGCGGCGGCTGAAGAACGTCCACTCGGGCCTGAACGCGAAGTTCAAGAATCTCCGCGAGGTCGAGCAGCACCTGCGCGTCGCCTGTGCGTCCTTCGGTCCGCTCAGCGACCGCAAGTGGCGCCACGTCGCCCGCCACAGCGCGCGCCGCGATGCCGACGGCAGCTACAGCCTCGCGTACGACCCCGGCATCGTGAGCGGGATCCGGCGCGGGAACCACGGCGCCATCGAGTTCGGCGGCGACTTCCTCCAGGGCGTCGATCTGTGGCCGGTGTGGGAAGGCATCAAGTGTCCGACGCTCGTCCTGCGCGGCGCGGAGTCCGACATGCTGCTCGAGGCGACGGTGAAGCAGATGACCGAGCGTGGCCCGCGCGCACGGCTGGTCGAGTTCCCCGGCGTCGGCCACGCGCCATGGCTCATGAGCGACGACCAGGTCGAGGTGATCCGCGAGTTCCTGGCGGGCTAGAAAAGAAAGCGCAAAGACGCAAAGAGGCGCAAAGGTCGCGAAGCAAGAGAAGATCTTCGCGTTCTTTACGAGCGCCGCGCTTACCGCGCCAAGAACCGGCGCGAAGACGCCAAGGAAGAAAAGCTTCTTCTCTGCGTCCTTTGCGGCGCTCTGCGCCTTTGCGTTGAAATCTCTAGAGCTGCAGGTCGGCGCGCGGGCGATGCGGCTCGTCCTCCCCGAGCCGCTGGCGGGCGAGCGCCTCGATGCGGATCAGATGCGGGTCGCGGACGCCCACCGCGGCGAGGCCGTCGATCGTCTGCCGGAGGTAGTCGAGCCCGGAGCCGATCTTGCCGCGGGCGTGGAGCAGGCGCTCGACGATCGCCTCCGCGGACAGGCGGCCCGCGTAGCCGGAGCGCTCGCGGTTCACGGCGAAGGCGAGCGCGCGCAGGCCGAGGCGCCCGTGCGTCACCTGCACCCAGCGCGGCGCGTACGAGCCGAGCAGCATCTCGCGCCGCCACAGGAGCCGAAGCTCCTCCTCCGCCAGCCGCGCGGGGATGCGGTAGGCGACGCCGGTGCAGCGGCCGCCGCGATCGAGTCCGAGGACGAGGCCGGGCCGCTCGGGGGTGCCGCGGTTGACGCGCGACAGCAGGCAGAAGCTGCGGTGGTAGCCGTGCACGGTGGCCACCAGGCGCTCGTCGAACTCGAGCACCGGGTTCCAGACGAGCGAACCGTAGGCGAACAGCCACACGTCCGCCTGCCGATGGGGCGAGGCGAGCGCCGCCTGCAACGACGCTTCGAGCGCCTCCTCCGAGAGCAGCTCGGACGCGAGCGGCGAGCGCTCGAGCGCCCGCCGCAGCACGTTGTCGACGAGATCCTCGCGGCAGAGCCGGCGCTCTTCCTGCGCCGGCGTGCCGAGCCCGATGAAGGACTCGCCGCGCTCGAGCCCTTCGTCCGCGTTAGCCGGATTCGCTGCCAATGACGGTCGGTTCCTTCACGCTTCGCGGCCGCGGATGCGGCGACGCGCGCGCCGCGAGCTCGCGGTAGTTTAAAGCATCGCGCGCGGCACTTGTCGTAGCATACGTCGCGCGGCACGCGCCGCGCGTGCAGGCGATCGTTCGGAGGGCTGCCCGTCATGGCGAAATTCGCGCTCGGCCAAGCCGTTTCCCGCGTCGAAGATCCCACCCTCGTGCGGGGCGCCGGGCGGTACGCGGATGACGAGCGCCTCCCGAACGAGGCGCACGCGTACCTGCTGCGCTCGCCGCACGCGCATGCCGTGCTCCGCCGCGTCGACGTCGCGGCGGCGCGCCGCGCGCCCGGCGTGCTCGCCGTCCTCACCGGCGCCGACGCGCGCGCCGACGGTCTCGGCGAGATCCCGTGCATGATCCCGGTGACGAACGCCGACGGCACGCCGCGCGGGGAGACGCCGCGGCCGGTGCTCGCGATCGATCGCGTGCGCCACGTCGGCGACCCGATCGCCCTGGTCGTGGCCGAATCGCTCGCGCGCGCGAAGGACGCGGCCGAGCTCGTCGAGGTGGATTACGATCCGCTGCCGGCGGTCGCGGACGTCCACGCCGCGACCGCGCCCGCCGCGGCGCGGGTCTGGCCGGACATCGACCGCAACGTCTGCTTCGACATCGCGTTCGGCGACCGGGCGGCGGTGGATGCGGCGTTCGCGCGGGCGAAGCACGTCACCCGGCTCGAGCTCGTCAACAACCGCATCGTCGCGAACCCGCTCGAGCCGCGGGCGGCGGTCGCCGACTACGACGCCGCGACCGATCGCTCGACGCTCTACACCCCCACCCAGGGCCCGCACGTGATCCACGGCCAGCTTGCCGAGGCCGTCCTCAAGCTCGACAAGCGCAAGCTCCGGGTCGTGTCGGGCAACGTGGGCGGCGGTTTCGGGATGAAGATCTTCCTGCATCCCGAGCAGCCGCTCGTCGTCTGGGCCTCGCGCCGGCTGAAGCGCCCGGTGCGCTGGACCGGCGAGCGGGCCGAGACGTTCATCGCCGACGTCCAGGGCCGCGACAACTTCTCGATCGCCGAGCTCGCGCTCGACGCCGACGCGAGGTTCCTCGCGCTGCGCGCGACCACCTACGCCAACATGGGCGCCTATCTCTCGAACTTCGGCCCGTTCATCCCGCAGCTCGCGTTCCTCGTGCTCTCGGGCGTGTACCGCATCCCGGCGATCGCGCTGATCGTGAAGGGCGTGGTCACCAACACCGTTCCGGTCGACGCCTACCGCGGGGCGGGCCGGCCGGAGGGGATCTATCTCGTGGAGCGGATCGTCGACGTCGCGGCGCGCGAGCTCGCGCTCGCGCCGGACGAGATCCGCCGCCGGAACTTCATCGACGAGTTCCCCTACCAGACGCCGGTCGAGAGCGAGTACGACAGCGGCGACTTCCCCGGCGCAATGGCGCTCGCCATGCAACGGGCCGATTGGGCCGGCTTCGCGGCGCGCCGCGCGGCCGCGGCGGAGCGCGACCGACTGCGCGGGATCGGCCTCGCGATGTACATCGAGCGGTGCGGCGGCGGCAACGGCGACACCATCACGCTCCGGGTCGGCGGGGAGGGCAAGGTGACGGTCATCTCGGGGATGCAGGACAACGGCCAGGGCCACGTGACCGGTCTGAAGCAGGTGGTCTCCGACAAGCTCGGCATCGACGCGGCGGCGATCGAGGTCGTCCAGGGCGACACCGACGTCGTCCCCGACGGGCTCACCGGCGGCTCGCGCTTCATCGCGATCGGCGGCGTCGCGGCGATCGCCGCGGCCGACGAGGCCGTGGCCAAGGGTCGCGAGACGGCGGGGCGACTGCTCGAGGCGGCGGCGGCCGACATCGAGTACCGGGACGGCCGGTACCGGATCGCCGGCACCGACCGCGGCGTGTCGCTCTTCGAGGTCGCAGCCAGGGCGAACGGGCTGGAGGCCACGCACACGCGCAACCCGGAGAAGTACACCTACCCGAACGGCTGCCACATCGTCGAGGTCGAGATCGACCCCGAGACCGGCGCGACGCGCATCGAGCGCTACACGGTCGTCGACGACTTCGGGCGCACCATCAACCCCCTGCTCGCGGAGGGGCAGATCCACGGGGGGACGGTCCAGGGCGTCGGGCAGGCCCTCCTCGAACACGGCGTCTACGATCCGCGGACCGCCCAGCTCCTCGCCGGGTCGCTCATGGATTACGCGCTGCCGCGGGCCGACGACGTGCCGTCCTTCGACTGCGCCTTCCACAACGTGCCGTGCACCGCCAACCCGCTGGGCGTCAAGGGCGCCGGCGAGGCCGGGGCCGTCGGCTCCCCGCCGGCGGTGGTCAACGCGGTGGTGGACGCGCTGCATCCGCGCACCGGCCTCAAGCACCTCGACATGCCGGCGACCCGGGAGAAGGTCTGGCGCGCCCTCCAGGAGGCTCGACGCGCCTGAAGCGCCGCATCGAGCCCGACGTTCCCCTCGCCTGCGCCGATCGGCGCGCCGGAAAGGAGCCGGGGCGGGGGCGGGAGGTGAGCAGGCGCTAAGTTCTTCCGCGGCAGCGCCGGCCTGCCGCGGTGCGGCAATCGCCGGTGCCCGCGCCACCGGGCCGCGATCGCGGATGAACTGCTCGACAAGCGCCGTTTACCGGACTATATAGCCGCACGAGAACCCGGCTCGACCGCGGCATCCGCGCCCACACCAAAGGAGGACCCCATGGGCTTTCTGACCGACGAAGAACTTGCCAAGCTGTCCGGCGCCGAATCGCTGTTCCCGTCGCCGATCCCGGTGCAGTTCGTATCGAGCGACGAGTTCATGCCCAGCCCGCAGACCCCGAAGCAGCGCGAGTTCGAGGCGCGCGTGAAGGAGCTCGGCGCGAAGCTCGCCAAGCGCCACGGCATGAGCCGCCGCGCGTTCTTCAAGACCTCCGCCGGCATGGCGGCCGCGTTCGTCGCGATGAACGAGACCCACGGCCGGATGTACGAGGTCGCGCGCGGCGAGGAGCGCGACGTGGAGCTCGCCCAGGCGCGCGCCGATGCGCTGAAGAACCAGTTCGTGATGGACATGCACACCCACTTCCTGCGCGACGACACGCCGATCATGACGTTCGTCCGCCAGCGCGAGGCGGTCGGCAAGGCGGGCTGGAACCCGACGCTCGTCGGCAAGCCGCAGACCATCGACGATCTCAAGTTCCCGAACTACTTCAAGGAGATCTTCCTCGACAGCGACACCAAGGTGGCGTGCATCAGCGGCTCGTACTCGGTGGATCCGAAGTACTCGTTCCTCACCAACGACATGAAGTTCGACGCGCGCGAGAAGATCAACAAGCAGGCCGGAACGCGGCGCATGTTCTCGCACGCGATCTTCACCCCGAGCTGGGTGGGCTGGCTCGAGTCGGTCGACGAGCAGAACGAGCGGCTCAAGCCCGATTCGTGGAAGGGCTACACCATCGGCGACAACACCAACAAGCATCTCTCCAAGTGGCCGTTCCGGCTCGACGACGAGAAGCTGATGTATCCGTTCTACGAGAAGCTGGTGAAGGCCATGGCGAAGTACCCGGATCGCCCGGGGCTGAAGAACGTCTGCATCCACAAGGGGCTGTTCCCGCCGTCGGTCGAGGCGCAGTTCCCGCATCTGCTCGGCTACTGCAACGTGAACGACGTGGGCAAGGCCGCGAAGGACTGGCCGCAGCTCAACTTCGTGATCTACCACTCGGCGTACCGCTGGATCGCCGGGCCGGGCGGCACGGCCCAGAACGCCTGGGCGCAGCTCGAGCGCTCCGGCCGCGTCGACTGGGTGACCGATCTCGCGGAGATCCCCGCGCAGTACGGCGTCAAGAACGTGTACGCCGATCTCGGGCAGATCTTCGCCCACAGCACCATGGCCGAGCCGCGGGTGTGCGCATTCATGCTCGGCGCCATGATCAAGGGCATGGGCGCCGACCACGTCTGCTGGGGCACCGACGCGCTGTGGACCGGCTCGCCGCAGTGGCAGATCGAGGCGCTGCGCCGCCTCGAGATCCCCGAGGACATCCAGCGGAAGTACGGCTTCGCGCCGCTCGGCCCGGCGGACGGTCCGGTGAAGAGCGCGATCCTCGGCGGCAACAACGCCCGGCTCTACGGCTTCTCGCCGAAGCAGCAGGCGGCGGTGCTCACGGACAAGGTCGCCCACTACAAGGAGATCTACGAGCGGCACGGCCCGGACCGCTCGAACCTCGCCTACGGTTACGTGAACAAGGGCTGAAGGGCCCGACAGCCGTTGGGCCCGCGCGGTGCGCGCCGCGCGGGCCTTTTTCGCTGTGAAGGAGGCCCCGCGATGAGCGCGCTCCCCGAGGTGGTCGGCACCGAGCATTGGGCGACCAAGCCCGCGGCCGGCGAGAGCGTCCGCATCTTCCTGTGGCGCAAGCGGCTCAAGCGCGCCGGCGGCGACCGGCGCGGCACGATCCTCTTCGTCCACGGCTCGTCGATGGCCGGCACGCCGGCCTTCGACCTGCAGGTCGCGGGCCGGCCCGAGTGCTCGGTGATGGACTGGTTCGCGCGCCGCGGGTACGACACCTGGTGCCTCGACTGCGAGGGCTACGGCCGATCGGACAAGCACCGGCCGGTCAACTGCGACGTGGCGAACGGCGCCGACGACCTCGCGGCCGCGACCGCCGAGATGGCTAAAGCGGCCGACGCGCCGCGCGTGATGCTGTACGGATCGTCGTCCGGAGCGCTGCGCGCTGCGCTCTTCGCGCAGCGGCACCCCGAGCGCGTGCAGCGGCTCGCGCTCGACGCGCTGGTGTGGACCGGGGAGGGCAGCCCGACGCTCGCCGACCGGCGCAAGCGCGTGGCGGAGTACCGCGCCGCGACGCGGCGGCCGATCGACCGCAAGTTCGTTCACAGCATTTTCACGCGCGACCACCCCGGGACGTCCGACTTGAGCGTGATCGACGCGTTCGCCGACGCGGTGCTCGCGCTCGACGATTCGGTCCCGACCGGCACGTACCTCGACATGTCGGCCAACCTGCCGCTCGTCGATCCGCGGCAGATCGTCGTCCCGACGATGATCATGCGCGGGGAGTACGACGGGATCGCCTCGCTCGCCGACGTCGTCGACTTCTTCGTCAGGCTGCCGAACGCGGACAAGCGCTTCGCGGTGATGCCCGGCATCGCGCACTCGAGCCTGCGGGCGAAGAACTGGACGATCGCCTACCACCTGCTCGACTCGTTCTTCGGCCAGCCGGCGCCGGTGTATTCGGGCGCGTGACCGCGGCGCCGCCTGCGTGCGGGGTTGTCTCGGTCCGCCAGAACCGGCTAGTATCGTCCCTGCAATCGACCGCAACCGGGAGAGACAACCCGGACGGCGACATCGTCGACCAGCGGAGGAGGAGAACCCCATGCAGCTACGAGTCGGTTTGAAACGGTTTGCCGCGGCGGCGCTCGCGCTCGCCGCGACCGCGCCGGTGCTCGCCCAGGAGCCGGTACGGATCGGCTACGCCATCGCCCGCACCGGGCCGTGGGCCGCGGGGGCGCAGGTCACCCAGGAGCCGAACTACATCATGTGGGCCGAGCAGGTGAACGCCGCCGGCGGACTGAGCGTGAAGGGCGTCAAGCGCAAGATCGAGCTGGTGGGCTTCGACGACCGGAGCGAGACCGAGACGGTGGTGCGCACCTACGAGAAGCTGATGGCGAGCGACAAGGTCGACCTGATCCTGCCGCCGTGGGGCACCGGCGCGAACTTCGCGGTGATGCCGCTCATCCAGAAGTACGGCTACCCGATGCTCGCGCCCACCGCGACCGGCCGCCGGCTCCTCGGGATGAACAATCCCTACTTCTTCGCGCTCCTCCAGCAGCCCGACCGGATGATGGACGCGCTCGCCGAGTACCTCGCGGCGCGCCAGGCGAAGACCGCCGCGGTGCTGCACGTGGACGAGCTGTTCGGGCTCGAGCAGATGGACGCGCTCGAGAAATCGCTCAAGGCGAAGGGGATCCAGATCATCGAGAAGAAGAGCTATCCCCTCGGGGTGAAGGACCTGCAGCCGGTGCTGAACGACATCAAGGGCAAGAATCCCGACGCGTTCATCGCGCTCAGCTACCCCCCCGACACGTTCCTGATCACCGGCCAGTCGCGCGCGATCGCGTTCAACCCGAAGCTCTTCTACGCCTCGGTCGGCACCGCGTTCCCGGTGTACCGCGACAAGTTCGGCAAGACCGCCGAGGGCGTGATGGGGCTCGGGACGTGGAACCCGCGGAGCGCGCCGGCCGCGAAGGCCTACTTCGACGCGCACGTCGAGCGGTGGAAGAAGGAGCCCGACCGCTGGGCGAGCGCGCACGCCTGGGCCGGCTTGCAAATCCTGCAGGCGGCGGTCGAGAAGGTCGGGCTCGACCGCAAGGCGGTGCGCGACTACATCGCCAACAACGAGTTCGACACCATCATCGGCAAGATGCGCTTCCGCAACGGCGAGAACGTATCGACGCCCGGCGTCGTGAGCCAGTGGCAGGGCGGCGAGTTCGAGGTGGTCTGGCCGCCCGACCGGTCGACCTCGGCGGCGCTCTATCCGAAGCCGGCCTGGTAGCCGGCGTTGCGGTGGGATGCACGGCTCCGCGGGCTGCCCGCGGAGCCGTTTCATTCTCAAGGGCCAACGCAAAGGCGCAAAGACCCGCAAAGGTCGCAAAGCAGACCTTTCACGATCGTCCTTCGCGTGCTTCGCGCTCCTTTGCGCCTTTGCGTTGGCTTGTCTGACTTGACCGCATGAGCTTCTGGCTCGAGCTCGCCGCCTCCGGCCTGATCACCGGCGGCATCTACGCCGTCGTCGCCATCGGCCTGAACCTGCAGTACGGGCTGATGCGGATCATGAACATCTCGCACGGCGAGTTCCTCATGCTGGGCGCGTATCTCACCTGGCTCGCCCATACGGTCCTGAAGGTGAATCCGCTCCTGTCGCTGCCGTTTGTGGCGCTCTGCCTCTTCGCGCTCGGCCTTGGCGTGTACCGCCTGTGCTTCCGCCGCATCGCGCGGACCGCCCCGAGCGTCGAGGCGATCGAGGCCCGGAGCCTGCTCGTCAGCTTTGGGCTGATGTTCCTGGTGCAGAACGCGGCATACCTCGCGTGGGGCGCGGATCTGCGCGGCTACTCGTTCCTCGCCGAACCGGTGGAGATCGCCGGCGCCCGCTTCACGGCGAACCGGCTGGTGTTGTTCGGCTTCGCGGTCGCGGCGAGCCTGGTGCTGCTCGCGCTTCTCTGGTTCACGCTCGTCGGCAAGGCGGTGCGGGCGATGATGCAGTCGCCGACCGGCGCGCAGCTCGTCGGCATCGACACCGCGGTGCTGCATCCGACCGTGTTCGGCGTCGGGCTCGCGCTCGCCGGGGTCGCCGGCGCGCTGCTCTCGATGGTCTACGAGATCTCGCCCGCGATGGGCGAGCCGTACACGGTGACCGCGCTCATCGTGATCACCCTCGGCGGGCTGGGCAGCACGCTCGGGGCGCTCCTCGGCGGCTTCCTGCTCGGGGTGGTGGAGGCCTTCGGGATGCACTTCACGAGCCCGTCGCTCAAGATGCTGCTCTCCTACGGGGTGTTCATCCTCGTGCTGCTCGCGCGGCCGAAGGGACTGTTCGCGCGATGACGCTGCGCAACACCTGGATCGCGACTCTCGCCGCCGGCGTCGTGCTGGCCGCGGCGCCGTGGACGCTCTCCGACTTCGCGCTCTCGCTCGTCCTCACCTGCCTGATGTACGCGGGTCTCACGGTGAGCTGGGCGATGTTCTCCGGCGCGACCGCCTACCTCTCCCTCGCCACCGCGGCGTTCTTCGGGATCGGCGCCTACGTCACCGCCTGGGGCCTGGCAACGCTACCGTACGCCGTCGTCGTGCCGCTCGGCGGGCTGGTCGCGGCGGCGTTCGCGGCGCTCGTCGGCGCGGCGATCCTGCACCTGCGCGGCGCCTACTTCGCGGTGCTCACGTTCGGCCTGGGGGAGCTGGTGCGCCACGCCGTCACCTACTTCGAGAAGAGCTACGCCCACACCGTCGGGCGCGTGCTCATCGACGTGCCCGCGGGGACGACCGTCTACCTGACGGTGCTCTTGCTCGCCGCAGCGGCGGTCCTGACCAGCTATGCGGTGCGCTCGAGCCGCTTCGGGCTCGCGCTCGCCGGGATCGGCGCCGACGAGGAGCGCGCCCAGACCCTCGGCGTGAACACGCGCCTGACGAAGATCGCCGGCTTCGCGCTCGCGGCGTTCTTCGCCGGGGCGCTCGGCGCGGCGATGGCCGTGCGCTGGACCTACATCGAGCCGAACTCGGTGTTCAACCCGTTCATCGGCTTCCAGACGGTGCTGATCGCGATGGTGGGCGGCGCGCACACGGTCATCGGCCCGCTCGCCTCCTCGGTGGTGTTCAGCCTGCTCACCGAGTTCCTGCGGCTGCAGTTCCCCTATCTCTTCCTGATCCTGCTCGGCCTGCTCCTCATCCTGCTCGTGCTGTACCTGCCCGGCGGGATCGCCTCGCTCTGGCCGATCGCGCGCGCGCGGCTGGCGGCGCTCGGCGCGCGTCTCGCGAAGCTGGAGGGTGGAGGCGCTCGTGCCTAGCCCGGCGCTCGCCGCGCGCGGCGTCACGGTGCGCTTCGGCGGTCTCGTCGCCGTGGACGAGGTCGACCTCGCGGTCGGCGAGCGCGAACTCGTGGGCGTGATCGGCCCGAACGGCGCCGGCAAGACGACGCTCTTTCACGCGCTCTCGGGCGTGCTCGCGCCGTCGTCGGGCCGCCTGGTCGTCGGCGGCGACGATCTCACCGGCAAGCCGCCCCACGTCTTCGCCGCGCACGGTGTGGCGCGCACGTTCCAAACGCCGCGCGTGTTTCGCGCGATGACCGCGGAGCAGAACGTCCGGTTCGGCCTCGAGTTCGCCGGCCGCAGGCGCGCGAACGGGCACGACGCTTTGGGCAGCGCGGCGGGCATTCTCGAGTTCCTCGGCCTGGGCGACGCCGCCTCGGTTCCGGCCGGAGGGCTCACCCCGGCGAGGCAGCGCCTGCTCGAGATCGGGATGGCGCTCGGCGCGCGGCCGCGCATCCTCCTCCTCGACGAGGTCGCCGCGGGGCTCACCGAGGCCGAGGTCGAAGCCACGGCGCAGCTGATCCGCCGGGTGCGCGACGAGCTGGGGCTCACGGTGATCTGGATCGAGCACGCGGTCCGCGCGCTCATGGACTGCGTGGAACGGGTCGCGGTGCTCCACCAGGGCCGCAAGATCGCCGACGACCTGCCGGAGCTCGTCGCGCGCGATCCGGCGGTGGTTGAGGCGTATCTCGGAGAGGAGGTCACCGCATGAGCGCCGGCCTCACCGTGCGGGGCCTCGCCGCCGGCTACGGCGGCATCAAGGTGCTCGACGGCATCGATCTCGAGGCGCCGGCCGGCCAGCTCACGGTCGTGGTGGGGCCGAACGGCGCCGGCAAGTCGACGCTGCTCAAGGCCGTCTCGGGGCTGATCCCGCGCGAGGGCGAAGTGCTGTTCGACGATGCGCCGCTGCCGGCGGAGCCGGCGGCGGTCGTGGCCCGCGGCCTCGCGCTCGTGCCCGAGGGGCGGCAGCTCTTCCCGCAGATGACCGTGCGCGAGAACCTCGAGCTCGGCGGCTACCTCGCCTCGGTCGCCGAGCGCGCCGCGCGGCTCGCGAACGTGTTCGCGCTCTTCCCGAAGCTCGCCGAGCGGCGCGACCAGCTCGCCGGCACGATGAGCGGCGGCGAGCAGCAGATGCTCGCGGTCGCGCGGGCGCTCATGGGCCGGCCGCGGCTGCTGATGCTCGACGAGCCCTCGCTCGGGCTCGCGCCGCGGATGCTCGACGAGCTGCTCGGGATGGTGCGGCGGATCCGCGACGACGGCGTGACGGTGCTGCTCGTGGAGCAGAACGTCGCCAAAGCGCTGGCGATCGCCGAGGACGGCTACGTCATCGAGCGCGGCCGCGTCGTGATGAAGGGCCGGGGGCGCGAGCTGCTCCAGTCGGAGCACCTGCGCGCGGCCTACCTCGGCGCGCACGCGGGCAAGGGGATACGATCGAAGCGGAAGGAGGGGTTGTTCATGTCGAAAGAGCAGACCACGGCGGTCGCGATCGCCGCCGAGAACGCCTGGAAGGGCAAGGTGTACTCGGGCACCTGGTGCGTGCCGAAAGGCGGCACGCGCGACGTGATCGAGCCGGGCACGGGCAAGGTGCTCACGACCGTGGGCTTCGCCGGCCCGGAGGACGTGCGGGCGGCGGCGAAGGCGGCCGCGGCGGCGCAGCCCGAGTGGGCGGCCACGCCCGCCGACCAGCGCGCGGCGGTGCTGCGGCGCGCGGCGCAGCTCCTCGAGGCGCATGCCGAGGCGCTGCGGCCCTGGATCGTCCGGGAGACGGGCGGCATCCCGCCCAAGGCCGACTTCGAGCTGCACTTCGTCACCAGCATCCTGATCGAGGCCGCGGCGATCGCCACCCAGCCGCCGGGGCAGATGCTGCCGAGCGGCGCGAAGCGGTTGAGCTTCGCGCGGCGGGTGCCGCACGGCGTGGTCGGCATCATCTCGCCGTTCAACTTCCCGCTGATCCTGTCGACGCGCGCGGTGGCGCCGGCGCTCGCGCTCGGCAACGCCGTGGTGCTCAAGCCCGATCCGCAGACGCCGGTCACCGGCGGCTTCATCCTCGCGCGGCTGTTCGAGGCGGCCGGCCTCCCGCCGGGGCTCCTCCATGTGCTGCCGGGCGGGGTCGCCGCCGGCGAGGCGCTCATCACGGATCCGGACGTGAAGATGATCTCGTTCACCGGCTCGACCGCCGCCGGCCGGCGCGTCGGCGAGCTCGCGAGCAAGCACTTGAAGAAGGTGACCCTCGAGCTCGGCGGCAAGAACTCGACCATCGTGCTCGACGACGCCGACCTCGACGTCGCGGCCTCCAGCGTCGCGTGGAGCGCCTATCTGCACCAGGGGCAGATCTGCATGGCGACCGGCACGGTGCTCGCGCACCGCAAGGTGGCGCGCGATCTGACCGAGCGCCTCGTCGACAAGGCGAAGAAGCTGCCGGTCGGCGACCCGGCGAGCCAGCAGTGCGCGCTCGGGCCGCTCATCAACGAGCGCCAGCTCGAGCGCGTCGAGGGCATCGTGAAGGACGCGGTCGCGAAGGGCGCGGTGCTGCGCGCCGGCGGCACCTACGACAAGCTCTTCTACCAGCCGACCGTCCTCGAGGAGGTGAAGCCCGGGATGCGCGTGCTCGACGAGGAGGTGTTCGGCCCGGTCGTCGCCGTCGTGCCGTTCGACACCGACGAGGAGGCGATCGCGCTCGCGAACGGCACCGAGTACGGGCTGTCGACCGGCGTGATCACGCAGTCGCTCGAGCGCGCGATGCACTTCGCGAGCCGGCTGAAGAGCGGCATCATCCACGTCAACGACCAGACGGTCGCCGACGAGCCGTGGGTGCCGTTCGGCGGCACCGGCGCCTCCGGCAACGGCGGCCGGCACGGCGGCGCGGCCAACTGGGAGGAGTTCACCCAGTGGCAGTGGGTGACGATCCAGGACCGGGCGACGCCGTATCCGTTTTGAGGTCGGGCGGCCGAGCTAAACATAGCGACATAAATAATGCCGCACGACTGGAGTATGATCTCGTCGTATCCCCCACGGGAGGCGACGATGCGCAAGCTCGAGATTGAGAATGCCGAGGTGATGCAGGTTGCGATCCGTCAGGAGATCGCGCGCTCGGAGGAGTCGCGCTACGACCACCGGCTGCACGGGCTGCTGCTGGTGGCCAAGGGCGAGAGCGCCCGAGCGGTGGCCGAGCTCTTTGACGAGGATGCGCGCACGGTGCAGCGCTGGGTGCAGCGCTTCGAGGCACGAGGGTTCGACGGTTTGCGCGAGGGCGAGCGCACCGGGCGGCCCCGTAGCCTCGATTCGCGCCAATGGCAGCGCGTGGCCGGGGAGCTTCGGCGCTCGCCGCGCGAGTTCGGGCACCCGAACAATCTCTGGGACGGCAAGCTCTTGGCCGAGCACCTGAAGAAGCGCCACGGGGTGAGCCTTGGCGTGCGCCAGTGCCAGCGGCTGTTCCGCAAACTCGGGTTTCGGCTGCGCAAGCCCCGTCCGCAGGTGGCCCAGGCTGATCCGCTGCGCGTCGCGGCGGTAAAAAAAACTGCGCCGACTCGCAAGACGCCGCGACGTTGAGCTGTGGAACCTGGACGAATGCCACTTCCAGCAGCACGGCACGCGCACCCGCATGTGGGTGCCCCCGGAGATCCGCGACCCGATCCTGCTGCACGCGCCCACGCGCAAGTCGATGGCCTGCTTCGGGGCGGTCAGCCTACTGAGCGGCAAGTTCGTGCGCATGCTGGTGCCGAAGTTCAATACCGCAAGCTTCGAGGCCTTCCTGAAGAGGCTCCTGCGCCATCGCAGCCGCAGCCGGCGAACGGTCGTGGTCCTGGACAACGCCCCCTATCACCATGCCGCCGCCCTGCGCCCGCTGTTACGCAAGTACCGACGCGTACTCGAGCTGCTGTTCTTGCCAACGTACAGTCCGCAGCTCGCCCCGATCGAGCGCCTCTGGAAGCTCGCACGTCGCTTGGCGACGCACAACCGGTACTTCCCCACCCTCGACGAGCTGATCGCCGCGGTCACCGCTTGCTTCGATCGGTGGGGCAAACCCAACTCGGTGCTGCGGCGGCTATGCGGCATTACTTAAGACGCTATGTTTAGAATCGACGCCCCAACAACGACGTTCGAGAGGAGGAGGCACGGATGAGAAGAGCAGCGATCGTCTTGGCGGCGCTCTGCGCCGGATGTGCCGGCACCATGGGACCGCCTCCCGGCCCGGGCATCGTCAAAGTCACCCCCTTGGGCAGCCACGACGGGGAGTTCTGCGCGCTCGACCGGGCGCTCGTCTTCGAGGATCCCGACGGCACCCGGATCCTGTACGACGCGGGCCGTACGGTCCGCGGCCCGGACGACCCGCGGCTCGGGAAGATCGACGCCGTCCTCCTTAGCCACGTCCATAACGATCACCTGGGGGACCTTATCGCGGCGAGCGCCAATGCGGGCGTGTGCGGCAAGCCGGCCTTCACGGTCAGGGTGACGCCCACCTCCAACACCGTGAACATCGCCGTCGGCAAGAAGGCGAAGGTCCTGGTCGGCAGCGATATGCACACGTTCCTCGGGGCGAAGATCAAGTCTGCGGGGGGCGACCCGGCACAGGTTCAGCTCGTGCGCTTCGGCGCCTCGGCGAACGTCGGCGGCGTCGCCGTCGCGACCGTCCCGGCGGCGCACTCCAACGCCGTGAGCCCGGAGTTTCTCGACAAGCCGCTCGCCGATCTGCTGCAGGGGAGCGGCCTGGCGGCCTCCGTCGGCCCGCCGACCGGCTACGTCCTGAGATTCAGCAACGGGCTGGTGGCCTATCTTTCCGGCGACACCGGGATCACGGCGGAGCAGGAGCTCGTCGTCCGCCGCCACTACCAGGCCAACCTCGCCGTCATCAACATCGGCGGCGTGTTCACCACCGGCCCCGCCGAGGCGGCCTTCGTGATCACCGACCTCGTCAGGCCGAGCTCGGTCATCGCCTCCCACGCGAACGAAGGCGCGACCGAGGGCGGCAAGGTCCGGTCGGGCACCCGGACCGAGACCTTCATGAAGCGGGTCACCGTCCCGACGCACGTCCCGCTGAGCGGAAGGACGATGTCGTTCGACGGCAGCGGCAGGTGCGTCGCCGGCTGCTGAGCGCAGCCCGCCCGTCCGCTCGAGAAAGCCCCGCCCCGAGTGGCGGGGCTTTTTCTTGGTGCGCCCAGCATGGGCGCGATCTTGGAGGTGGAAGTCCTCCCACGAGCAGACCACAGCAAGTGAAGCGAAGCGCAACTGCGCGAGGGTGACCGAGCGTGGGGAGGAAGCGCGGAGCGAAACC
>Ga0187892_10006786_pt1 | contig 16753 bp, 11 predicted proteins | sample MA1701073metaG_FD_139345 | JGI IMG/M metagenome (GOLD analysis project Ga0187892, IMG submission 139345) | Bio-ooze microbial communities from a basaltic lava cave in the Kipuka Kanohina Cave System on the Island of Hawaii, USA - MA170107-3 metaG ... | reverse complement strand
CATGGCCGAGTGCCGCGCGTCGGGTCGCGTCGTCGACCCTACGGAGCGTCACTGCAACTCCGCGGTGGACGCGACGTACCAACAGTTGCAAGAGCACGCGACGTTTCATGCCGGGCCGATTGTGATCCTCGCTCTGGTTGTCCTGGCAGCCGCGTATATGATTTACCGCATCATTCTTCGTGTCGCTCCTCCCGGGGCACGGCGATCGGAGACTCCACGGTGAAAAAGATGCACCGAACATTCGTTAGGCTTGCGGTCCTCGGCGTTGCCCTCGCACAGACGGCGGGCGCGCAGCGCGCGAACAAAGCGGCTACGCAGGCGGCCATCGACTCCGTCGTCGCTGCGTTCCTCAAGGATGGGAGAGCCGCGGGCATGTCGATCGGCATCGTGCGCGGAAACGACACGATCGCGCTCAAAGGATACGGCAAGGCCGACCTCGAGCTGGACGTTGCGACACCACCTCGCGCCGTCTACGAGATCGGATCAGTCACCAAGCAGTTCACGGCCGCAGGCGTGCTGCTGCTGGCCGAGGAGGGGAAGCTCTCGCTGGACGATGACCTAACGAAGCACTTGCCCGACTATCCCACCGCCGGCAACAAGATTCCGATCCGGCGGCTGCTCGACCACACGTCAGGCATCAAGGGCTATACGGAGCTTCCCAAGTTCGGCACCATCTCGACGCGCAAGCTTCCCAAAGACTCGCTTGTGGCGCTCTTCAAGGACGTCCCCTTCGATTTTCCGACAGGCACGGGGATGGTCTACAACAACTCGGCGTATTTCCTGGCTGGGATGATCATCGAGAAGGTCGCCGGCATGCCGTACGGCGAATTCGTCGCCAAGCGTTTCTTCGAGCCGCTCGGGATGAAGGAGTCGCATTATTGCAACGAGCGCAAGATTGTGAAGAATCGTGCGCACGGATACGACATGGGACCTGGCGGCCAGCTCGTGCTCAAGGGATACCTCGATCACACATATCCGTATTCTGCCGGCTCGTTATGCAGCACGGCGTGGGATCTCGTGACCTGGCTGCAGGCGTTGCACGGCGGCCGCGTGCTTTCGGAGAAGGCGTATCGCGAGCTGATCACGCCTGACACGCTGAATGACGGCACGCGACTCAGATATGCGAAAGGAGTTTCTCGCAGCACCGTGGCCGGTCATCCAGCGATCGAGCACGGCGGCGGAATCAATGGCTACGTGACGGCGTCCGCGTGGCTTCCTGAAGAAAAGATGGCTGTCGCCGTATTGATCAACACAGCAGGGCCGGTGTCGTCGGATTCGGTTGCGGCGGCGCTCGTGGATGTGGTGCTCGGCCGGCGCAGCGACGTGCGCGCCGCCGGCGCCGTCGATGTGCAGCCTTACGTCGGTACGTACCAAGGTGCGGGACGCGGCGCGCCGCTTACCCTTACGTTCAACTCCGACAGCGGGTACTTGAGCGTTAAGCCGCAGCAAGGCAATCAGCCGGCCGTTAGGCTCACACCGCTCGGCAACGACACATTCGGCCGCGGTCGCGAACGATTCTATTTCAAGCGCGACGGCGCCATGGTCGTGAGCGTGCGCGTCGATCGCGTGTATCAAAACACAGTGCTCACGCGAAGACCATAATCGAAGGGGTCTGACCCCTTTGATTTTGATCACCGGACAGGACCTAACGCGGAGTCACGGTAGACCGCGCGGCCGTCGAGCAACGTGAGCAGCACGCGCGCCTTGGCGATGCGATGCGGCGCAAGCCCGAACAAGTCCTCGGAGACCACGATTACGTCGGCCGCCTTGCCGACAGCCAGCGTGCCGGCCAGCGAGTCGTGATCACTCGCGATCGCTCCGCCGAGCGTGTATGCACGAATCATCGTCGTAAGGTCCACGCGCTCGTCGGGCAGCCACGCCGTCCCAGTCGAATCGGTCAGTCCTAGGCGTGTGACAGCCACCTGCATCGCCTCGAGCGGGTTCATCGACGACACCGACCAGTCGCTCCCCGCGGCCATCAGCGCGCCGCTCTGAGCTACGCGAGCGATCGGGTACAGGTTGCGACTCCGCTCAGGCCCGAGCCGTGGCTCTGTGAGGTCTGTGATGTATGTGTCCGCGTACGCCCACAGCGGCTGGAAGCTGGCGACGACGCCTAACGCCGCGAACCGAGAAATGTCTGCAGGGTCGAACAGCTGGATGTGGGCGATTATGTGCTTCGGCCCACTGCCGGCATCCTTTGCACGCTGCTGCTCGAAGCCGTCCAGCGCGACGCGAATGGCGCGATCACCGATCGCGTGCACGTGCACCTTGAAGCCTGCCGAGTCGAGCTTCTGAACGAGCGTGTTGAATTTGGTTGCCGGAAGATTCAGCTCACCGCGGTATGCCGCGCGATCCGTGTAGGGCACGAGCAGCGCCGCGGTTCCCGCCTCGATCACACCGTCCATGAAGATCTTGGCGGCGACCGGTTGCACTTTTCCTCGAGTCGCGCGCGCGCGCAGAGCGCTGAGGCGAGTGATCTCACTGTCCGGATCGGCCCTGCTGTTCACCAGCAATGAGAGGATGGATCGCGCGGGAAGTCTGCCTAACGACTCTGCCTGAGTGTAGGCCAGCGCGATTGGTTCCGTGGCGCTCGCTTCGTGCAGCGTCGTGATGCCGAACTGCGCCGCCATCGCGAGTCCGCGCTCCAGACCCGCCAGATAGTCGTCCGAAGTGCGTGCTGGCATCTTGCTCGCGACGAGTCCCATCGCCGACTCGCGCAGCGTCCCGGCCGGCGCGCCAGCCGCATCACGCTCGATGCGACCCTTGGCCGGGTCCCGCGTCCTTCGCGTTAGGCCGGCGAGCGTAAGGGCGCGCGTGTTCACCCACGCCGAATGCCCGTCGGCGGATGAGAGGTATGCGGGACGCTCAGGGACGAGCGAGTCGAGCATCTGCCGCGTCGGCTTTCCACCGGCAAAGATCGGCAACTGGAACCCACCGCCGCGCACCCAGTCGTCCGCGGCTCCGCGCGTCGCGCACTCGCGCACGATGCGCCGTACGTCGTCGAGCGACGTGGCCGGGTTGAGGTTGCACTCGCCGAGCTCCATGCCGCCGGTGACGGGATGCACGTGCGTGTCGTGGAAACCCGGAAGCACCATGCGACCGGCAAGGTCCAGCACCTCGGTGCGGCGGCCGATGAAGGCGCGCACGCCGTCGTCGCTGCCGACGTAGCTGATGCGGCCGTTCGTAATCGCAATGGCTTGAGCGCGCGGGTTGGCGCTGTCCACCGTGTAGACAAAAGTGTTGCGCAGCACGCGGTCCGCCGGCTGCGGCGGTTCCCGCGTGCAGGAACACAGGAGGCTAGCGAAGACTAGCGAGCGGAAGAGAGTCACGTTAAGTGCGAAGAAGGGGGCGTCGATTGCGGCACACGTTAAGAAGCAACTTCGTTAAACAGAACGTAGGCGCGAGCGTTAACACGTCAACCACGTCAGGCTAAACGGTGTACGCGTTAACGCAGTTGACGTATTCACGCACTCATGGCCGTGCCGCTTAACGCGCTGTGCTTTATTTCACCTGGGTCGCCGTCGACGCCTTTGCTGGAACGAGCCGTCTAATTGCCGCGATCCCGAGCACCGGCCCGATCGTCAGCATCAGAAACGCCCATCTCCAGCCCACTAGCGCCTCCGCCCGGGGGATGAGCTGCATAGGTAGCATTGTCAATAGAAAGCCTAACGAGACCTGCAGCGTCAGCGCCGTGCCTACCGCGTGCGAAGGTACGCTCTCCGTCACGAGCACCGAGAACTGCGCGCTGTCCGCGACGACAAAAAACCCCCAGGCCAGCGCGACTCCCAGCATGATCGCGGACGGCCCGCCGAACGTGAGCCCGATGATCGCGGCGCACGTCCCGCTCGCCGCCATCGCGACCGTGACCACCCATTCACGACTCTTCTTGTCACCATAGATCCCGCCCCACACACAGCCAAGCCCTCCGATAGCGATCGCGCTGAAGGCCAGTACACCGGCGCTGGCTCCCGAGCCGGCGCCTAACGCGGCCGCGAGGAACACCGGGAGCCATGTCCAGCACGCGTACAGCTCCCACATGTGTCCCAGGTATCCGCCCGTCGCCAATCGCCAGCGGCGCTGCCTAACAACCGTGTTCACGAGACGCCAGGAAAATGGGCGTGGCGCGAATGGGTACGGCCCATCGCGGTAGCTGAGCGCGACGAGCAACGCCGCCAGCAGCGCGCCGAACGAGGTCGTCCCGACCACACCGGCGACGCTCGCACCTTGAAGCGCGCGCACGAGATATGGCGTCGCCTTCCCGACCGTGAGCGCTCCCACGACCGTGCCAACGGCCAGCCCGCGCGCGGAGCGAAACCACGTCGAGATCATCTTCATCGCGGGCGGATAGACGCCGGCCAGTGCAAATCCTACGAAGAAGCGCGACACCAACCCCACACCGTACCCCGGCGCCACGAGCAGCAGTGCATTCGCCACAGATCCGATGATCGCGGACACGGCGAACAGCGCGCGCGCCGGCACGACGTCCGCCAGGTTGAGCACAGCTGACGTCGCCGTGCCGGCGACGAAGCCGAGCTGGACGATCGTGGTGAGCCACGCCGCCTGCGCGGGGGACAGCGCCCATTGCGTCGCCATGGGCGCCGAGACCGCGCTCGCCGAAAACCACAACGCCATGCCTAACAACTCGGCGAGCGCGAGTAGCGCGAGCATCCGCCACCGCTCGGGCGCGGAATCCTGTCCTGCTGCGGGAGCCGACGCGGCGGCGTGTGCCGTTACGCTAGTCATGCGGAGGGCTGTACATTATCGCCGCAGTCACGACCAGGCGATAACTAGAGGCCGCATTACCTATGCAGATACTTCGTCGTTCGTTCCTCGTCGCGCTCGCATTGCTCGCTCCTTCGCTCGCGCTGCCGCAGCGCGCGACCGCTGACCTCATCGTCACGAACGCGCGCATCTACACTGTCGATCCGAGTCGCCCGTTCGTTGAAGCGATGGTGGTTGCCAACGGCCGTGTCGTCTTCACCGGGCCCACGCGCGCCGCGATGACGTATCGCGGCACGAGCACCCGCGTCCTCGACGCCGACGCTCAGACGATCATCCCAGGAATGATCGACGCCCACGTGCACCTGCTCGGGTTAGGCACTGCGCTGCGCACCGTCGACCTCGTGGGAACGACGTCGTACGATCAGGTCATCCAGCGCGTTGCCGCGCGCGCGAGGGAAGTTCCCGCCGGCACCTGGATCACGGGGCGCGGCTGGGATCAGAACGACTGGGGCGACACGCGCTTTCCGTCGCACGACGCGCTGTCGCGCGCAATCCCCAATCATCCGGTCTACCTAACGCGCATCGACGGCCACGCGGCGCTTGTCAACGCTACGGCGATGAAGGCCGCGAGCCTCACCGCCGCGACCCAGGACCCGACTGGCGGACGCATCGTCCGCGGTACGGACAACGAACCGAGCGGCGTGTTGGTGGATCGCGCTATGGGCCTCGTCGGTCGCGCCATTCCCTCTGCGTCCAAGGAAGAAACGCGCGCCGCGACACTCGCCGCCATTCGCGAGACGAACAAGTGGGGCCTAACGGGTGTGCACGACGCCGGCGTTGGTCGCACCGTGATCGACGTCTTCGAGGAACTAGCGAAGGAAGGACAGTATTCGCTGCGCAACTACATCATGGTCGCCAACGACGATGCCGCGATCGGTCACTACCTCGTGCGCGGACCGCAGAGCGGTTTGTACGACAATCGCCTCTGGATCAAGGCGATCAAGATCAGCGCCGACGGTGCGTTAGGCTCGCGTGGTGCGGCGCTCATCGAGCCGTACAGCGACGAGCCGTCCAACCGCGGCCTGATCACGATCCCTGAAGGACGCGTCAAGGCCGTCGCCACCACGGCGCTGGGCAAGGGCTTTCAGGTGAACGTGCACGCCATCGGCGACCGTGCCAACCGCGTCGTCCTCGACGAGATGGAAGCGGCGCTGCGCGAAGTTCCCGTTGCTGATCACCGTTTCCGCATCGAGCACGCGCAGATCGTGCATTCCGACGATATTCCGCGCTTCGCCAAGCTCGGCGTTATCCCGTCGATGCAAGCGAGCCATCAGACGAGCGATATGTATTGGGCCGGCAACCGCATCGGCCCGGTGCGCTTGTTAGGCGCCTATGCCTGGCGCTCCCTGCTCAACTCCGGAGTCATCATCCCGAATGGCAGCGATTTCCCTGTCGAACGCGTGAATCCGCTCATCTCCTTCCACGCCGGTGTGGCGCGGCAGGACGCGAACGATTGGCCCGCCGGGGGCTGGTTCCCGGAACAGCGCATGACGCGAGACGAGGCGCTCAAGTCCATGACGATCTGGCCGGCGTACGCTTCGTTCATGGAAAAGGAAGTGGGATCGCTGGAACCTGGGAAGCTCGCCGACTTCGTGATCCTGGATCAGGACATTATGCGCGTACCTAACGAGATGATTCTGCGTACCCGCGTCCTCGCGACGTACCTCGGCGGTAAGGTCGTCTACGAACGCGGCCCGGCGCAATAACATGGGCGCGTCGCCGTCGACGGTTTCCGGGCCGGATACGCGCGTCGTCGCGATCCTGCGACTCGCGTTCCTGCTCGGCGCGGGCGTACTCGGCGCCGTGGTGGGCTTCATGCGCTCACAGGGCGCCGTGAGCAGCAGCGCCGAAACCGCGCGCGGGCTGACCATTGCCGGACGCGTCCTGTGGGGCGTGGCGCTCGCCGCGTGCCTGTTCCTCGCATCGCGCGTGCGCGCAGAGCGCGATCCTCGCAATGTGTTCGCCCAGTCGGTCGTCGGCTGGGCGATTGCAGAGGGTGTGGCGATTTTCGGTGTTGCGTACTGGTACTTGTTCGGAGCGTCCCAGTGGTACTTCACAGGTCTCGGCTTCTTAGCGCTAGCGCTGATAATGCTTCCCGGCATCCGGCGCGGCACCTAACGTGAGCGATTAGCGGTGCTGTCCGACACCTCACTGAACTTCCTGACGCGACTGCTGGACACTCCAGGCCCTTCCGGCTTCGAGGCCGCGGCCGCGCGAGCCTGGCGCGAGGAGGCAAGCGGCTTTGCCGTTGATGTCATCGGCGACGTGCACGGCAACAGCAGCGCGGTCGCGAACCCAAACGGTGCCCTGACGATCATGCTCGCGGGCCACGTCGACGAGATCGGCCTCATCGTCACGTACATCGATGAGCAGGGATTCGTCTACTTCTCGCCGATTGGCGGGTGGGATCTGCAGGTGCTCGTCGGACAGCGCATCCGCTTCCAGGGGAGCGGCGGCGACGTCTACGGGGTCGTGGGAAAGAAGCCCATCCACCTGATCAAGCATGAGGAGAGGGAGAAGACCGTAAAGCTGCCTGACTTATGGATCGACATCGGCGCAGCTTCACGCGACGCCGCGCTACAAATGATCCGCGTCGGCGATGCCGGCGTGATCGACGCACGCTTGCTACGCCTGCCTAACAACCGCATCGCGTCTCGTTCTATCGACGACCGTATCGGCGCCTTTGTCGTATTGGAGGCGCTGCGCCGCTACGCCACGAATCCGGGTGCGGCGCGCGTCGTTGCCGTCGCGACCACGCAAGAGGAAATCGGCTACCTCGGCGGCGGCGCGCTCCCGGGTGCCACGCGCGTGAATCCAGCCATGGCGATCGCGGTGGACGTCACCTTCGCGACGGATAGCCCGGGAGTCGATAAAAAGGAAGTCGGCGAGTGCGCGTTAGGTGGCGGACCGGTATTCGCGCGCGGCTCGGTGATCTCGCCTGTCGTCTTTGGCCTGCTGATGGACGCCGCCCGGCGTCTCGACATCCCTCACGCAGTGCGTGCCGTGGGACGCAACACCTCGACAGACGCAGACGCCATTCACATCGCGCGCGAGGGCATCGCCACGGCGCTCGTCGGCATTCCCAATCGCTACATGCACTCGCCGAACGAAATCGTGAGTCTGGACGACGTGGAGCGCGCGGCTGACGTCATCGCCGAGGCGTGCCGCGGCGTCACACCGTCCACAGACTTCACGGCGCGTTAGGCGCCGGCGCGACTAAAGAGCCGACTTGTCGCGCAACGCGCGCTCGATTGCCGCGCGCACTTCCTTGTCGCGATCGTTCGCCATGCCGCGCAGGACATCCAGCGCTTCCTGAGTCGCAGCCTCGGCCAGCGCATTGACGGCGGCGATGCGTAGCCCGCTCGCCTTGCGACGGAACAGATTCCCCGGCTTGGCGACCTTCTGCAGCCGCTCGATCGCCTCGAACGTGGCGACCTTTCCAAGCGCAGTCACGATGGCCTGCTGCACGTCGCCATCCTGCTCCTTGTCCAGCACCTCGAGCAGATCGCCCGCCGCTGCGCGCTGCCCGGCGGCGCCGAGTCCCAGGGCTGCCTGAAGGCGGATATCTGGATTGGGGTCGCGCAGCATGTCCTGCAGCGCGTGCAAGGCGCGCGGCGTGCCGAGACGCGCCAAAGCACCTGTCGCAGCACGCCTGACGCGAGTGTCAGGATGGCTCAGCGTCTCGACGAGCTTACCGTCGACTTCCGAGACACCCATCTCGCCTAACAACTCGGCGGCATTGCGCACGACGAACCACTGCGGATCCCCCAGCATGTGGCTCAACATCGGCGCCGCGTGCGGGCACGCCGCCAGGGCGTCGCGGTAGGCGCGGCGTTCGCCCGGCGAGTTCGCAGCCGTCATCAGCTCGACGAGCGCGTCGACCCCGTCTTCCCCTGATCGGGCGAAGACGGCGTGCAACGACTCGCGAAGCTCGCGCTTGTTGGGGAGGAGCTGGGCGAGTCCGCGCAACGTGTTCGGCGTGAGCAGGCGCCGCACGACGACGAGATACGCGCGCCGAACATCGGCGTCGACCGACGGATCATCGCGTTGGGCCATCGCGCCGACGATGCCCAACGTCGCGAGCCAATCGCCGTCCTTGATGCGCTGCTCAGCGGCGCGCAATGCTTCGCCTGCGGCAAGCGCGGCGCTGTCGGTGTCCGTCGCTTCCGCGAGCAGTTTGTTGAGCGCGCTGAGATCGCGAATCGGCTCGCTGCGCGAGATCTCGCGCGTCATCATCGCGAACGACTCGTCCTTCATGCCGGTCGTGCCTAGCTGCCGCGCACCGGGCACGACGCCGGAAGACGCTGTGCGGACGTCGCCGCGGAATGCTGTTGCGGGTGGCGGAGAGGTCGGCGTATGCAACCGATCGGCGAGCGAGGACCCGCCTACCTTCGGTGAGATGTGTCGCATTCCAGCCGACGGCGTCGGAGCGCGAACGGCGGACATTCCAATCGCTGGAGTCGCGTGCCTAACGAAACCTTCGCGGCCGATTGCCAGCGTCACCGCTGTGAGCTTGAGCGCCACAATGCGCGCGTCGAACGCCTGACCGTCGTCACGCAGATGTGGAGCGGCAGCGAGCGCTCGCGCGACACCGAGAACCTCCAGCGCCGGAACGTTGGCCGAGAAGTGCATGGCGCGGACGGCGTGCGCAGCCATGCGCGTCGTCAGTTCGCTCAACCATGCCACCGCCTCTGGGAGACCGTTAGGTCCGCGTGAGGCGACGATTGCAATGTTCAGTGCGCCTAACTCGATCTCAACGCCCTCGAGTTGGCGCGCGAGCAGAACCCGCCGAAGCGTGGCCTTCTGCTCTTCGACTGCTCGGGGTTCGCGCGTCAACTGCCAGAGTAGGCGGGCGAACTCGGTCGTAAAGCTGGGGATCGACTCCATGCGCTCTAGCAATGCTCATAGGGTGTCGCGGTGTAGGTCAGACGATTATCACGGCTAACGCGGCACACTTTGCCGCTGGCTACATTCTCGCCATGCGGACTTTTGCCTTACGCGTGCTGGCTGTCGCACTGTGCTGCGCCGCGTGCTACTCAGGCGCTCGCGGAGCGGCATCGGAGCGTCTGTCGCCCGATACTGCTCGTATCCTCCAAGACGTCGCGTACTTGGCCTCAGACGCACTCGAAGGGCGTGGTACGGGGACCGCCGGAAATGACTCGGCGGCCGCCTACATCGCGCGCCGATTTCGTGCGCTGGGCCTTTCGGCCCCTCAAGCGGGGTTCATCCAGTCGTTTCAGGCCCGCCCGGCAATGGGTGCCCAGCACGGCCTGGCCAGCGCGCTACCGACCCAAAACGTCGTGGCGATTATCCGGGGGCGCGATTCACAGCTTCGCGGGCAGTACGTCGTGCTCGGGGCGCATTTCGATCACCTGGGGCGGTCAGCAACGTTTGGCGCCCTTGATCCGGAGGTGAAAGACGCAATCCGGAATGGGGCTGACGACAACGCGTCTGGCACGGCCGGGATCATGGAGTTGGCGCGGCTGCTCGGCGCCAATCCGCCGCGGCGCTCGGTGGTGGTCGTGGCGTTTTCGGGTGAGGAGCTCGGGATCCTCGGCTCGAGCCACTTCGTCGCCGACCCACCCGCTCCGCTCGTGATGGACAGCGTCCAGGCCATGCTCAACTTCGACATGATCGGACGACTGCGGAACGATCGGCTGCTAGTGTTTGGCACCGGCACAGCTCAGGAATGGCCGGCTCTGATTTCGGCGGCGAATGGGACTACCCAATTCACGCTTGCGCTGGTGCCGGATGGTTTTGGCCCATCGGATCACAGCGCGTTCTACGCGCGCAACATTCCGGTACTGCATTTCTTTTCGGACACGCACGAGGACTATCACCGCGCGACCGACGACGCCGCGCGCGTCAATGCTCCAGGCATCGCGCGAATTGTTCTCTTGGCTGAGCGAATCGCGCGCGAGGTTGGCGACCGTGACGCGCGCCTGACCTTCACGCCAACGGTCGCCAGCTCTACGCCGCGGAATTCTCCGGAGCGATCGGGACCGCAACCATATCTCGGATCAGTGCCCGACATGGCGGCGGCGGAGCGTCCCGGACTGCGCCTAACGGGCGTCACGCCCGGATCGCCGGCGGATCGCGCGGGCCTCAAGGCGGGCGACATCGTAGTTTCGTTAGGCGGCGTCCAGGTTGTCGATCTCACGTCCTACAGCAATGCGCTGTACGCGCGCAAGCCGGGCGATGAGGTCGACATCGTCGTCATGCGCGGCACTGAACGCGTAACGCTGCACGTCACGTTAGGTCGGCGCGGACAGTAATCGCAGATGCTGCACGCGTGGTCCTCGGCGAGGTATGTGATTCCCCTCCCTGCTGAGCATCGCTTTCCGATCTCCAAGTACGCTTTGCTGCGCGATGCAGTGGTCGAGCGCGGCCTCGTGGCGCAGTTGCACGAGCCCGCGAGAGCCGACACCGACGATCTCTTGCGCGTGCACACGCCGGGCTATGTCGCTCGCTTTACGCAGGGGGCGCTTTCGGCCGCGGAGCAACGACGCCTCGGCTTTCCCTGGTCGGCACAGCTCGTTGAACGCGCATACCATGCAGTCGGCGGAACCTGCGAGGCTGCCGAGGCAGCTCTCTCGTTAGGCGTGACCATCAACCTCGCCGGCGGCACGCATCACGCCTTTGCCGATCACGGCGAAGGCTTCTGCGTCTTCAACGACGTCGCTGTCGCGATTCATCGGCTGCTCGCGTCGCGCGCGATACGAAAGGCCGCGATCATCGACCTCGACGTGCATCAAGGGAACGGCACGCACGCCATTTTCGCTGGCGACGATCGCGTCTTCATGTTCTCCATGCACGCGGAGCGGAACTACCCGTTCCACAAAGTGCCAGGATCGCTCGATGTCGCACTCGATGACGGCACGACCGATAGTCCCTACCTCGAGCGTCTCGCCGATGCACTCCCGCTAGTGCTTCGGGGAGCCGAGCCGGACCTCGTTGTGTACCTCGCGGGAGCGGATCCACTCGCCGGGGACCGCCTCGGCCGGCTCAGCCTAACGCTTGACGGCCTGGCGCGGCGCGACGCGCTCGTTCTTCAAGCTTGTCGTGAGGTCGGAATCCCCGTTGCTATCACTGTCGCCGGCGGATACGGCCGAGACGTCGCGACCACTGTGCAAGGGCATGTGGGGACCGTCGAGGTGGCGCAGACCTTTTGTTAGAGATCGGACCGGCCCACTGGTCCTCTACGTTAATAGTCGTCACAACCTGTAGTACTACTCTTGACGGCCCGCGCCCGCCTCTTAGTGTGGGATCGTTCGGCTCGGACCCCCTCCCGACGCTCCGAACTCCGACAACAGAAGAAGCTTTTTTGGCCCTCTCACCCGCGAGGTGTCTATGGCATCGCACGTTCGTCGATGGTCGTGGTCCCTGCTCGTCGCCCTCCCCCTACTCGCGTTAGGCTCGGCCGCACAAGCACAACAGACGACCGTAACTGGTCGTGTGACAGCCCGGGAGTCCGGGGAAGCGCTGACCGACGTCCGCGTCATCGTACTCGGCACGTCGCTCTTCACTGTCACAAACGCCGAAGGCCGATACACGCTGCGCGGAGTGCCGGCAGGATCACACACAATCCGCACTATCCGCGTGGGCTTCATCGAGCAGAAGAAGCCAGTCACGGTCACCGCCGGTCAGGCTGTTGCACTCGACTTCGTGCTCGAACCCGCAATCGTCGTACTTCAACAAGTCGTCACGACGGCAACAGGGACTCAACGCCGCGTCGAGTTAGGCAACACGGTGGCGACGATCTCGGTCCCCGAGAAAGTCGAAACGGCGCCGGTGAAGAACGTCGGCGATCTCCTCACCGCGAAAGCGGCCGGCGTTCAGGTCATACCTGGTACGATGACGGGCGCGGGAGCGCGTGTACGCATCCGCGGGACTTCGTCGCTGTCGCTATCGAACGATCCGATCTACGTGATCGATGGCGTGCGCATGACAAGTCAAAGCGCGTCAGCGGAAATCGGCGTCGGCGGCACCGTGCCGAGCCGAGTGAACGACATCAATCCTGACGAAATCGAGAGCATCGAGGTCGTCAAAGGTCCATCGGCCGCAACGCTGTACGGCACCGACGCCGCTAACGGCGTCATCGTGATCAACACAAAAATGGGACGCGCAGGTCGCGCGGTGTGGTCAGTGTTCGGCGAGCGCGGCATCGTGGACGACAACAACGACTATCCCACGGTCTATGCGATCCTCGGGCATGCGCCCGCTACACCGACGACGGCTCGGCGTTGTTTCCTGACGCAAATCGCTGACGGCTCGTGCATCAAGGACAGCACAACGTCGCTCAACATCTTCTCGGATCCGGAGACGAGTCCAATCAAGGCTGGGTGGCGCACGCAGGCTGGCGCGCAAGTGAGTGGTGGATCGGATGCGATCCGTTACTTCGTCAGCGGCGATCTCGAGGACGAAGTCGGTCCATTCGCGCTCCCCGAGATGTCGATTCGCCGGCTCGACTCGATAGGCACCACGATCCGCGACGAATGGAAACGTCCTAACGCGCTGTTCAAGCAGTCGTATCGCGGCAACATCAACGCGATCGTGAATCCGAAGTTCGACATGTCGGTGCAATCGAACTTCATCAAGCTGCGTCAACGCCTACCGCAGGTCGACAACAACGTAAACTCGTTCTTCTACAACGGAACCGTAGGCCCCGGCTTCAAAGGCGCAGGCCCGGGTTACACCGGCATCGGCACGCTGGGCCAGCCGCTGCGCGGCTGGGCAGGTTTTACTCCGGCGGAAATCTTCCAGACGGAAACGAATCAGGATCTGCACCGCTTCCTCGGCAGCTCGAACGTCGATTGGCGACCGATCTCGTTTATACAAACGCGGGCCGACGTCGGCGTCGATTTCAGCGGCCGAAACGAATTCCGGCTCTGCCGATTCGCGCAATGCGCCGATTTCGGAACCAACCGACTGGGCGCCGCGCGCGACGTGCGCACCAACCTGCGCAGCATAACGGCGAACCTGCATGCGACGGCCAACTTCTCGCCGCGCGCCTGGCTGGGGCTCAAGACGACCGGCGGCGTGCAATACGTGGATTACAACGAGAACCGCAACGACGCCCAGGGTTCGCAGCTCCCGCCGGGCGCGCAGACGCCGGCCGACGGAACGATTCCCAGCGTCAACGCCGGCACCACGCTGCAAAAGACGTTAGGCATCTTCGTTGAAGAACAAGCGGCGCTGAACGACAGGCTCTTCCTGACGGCTGCCGTTCGTACGGACCAAAACAGCGCCTTCGGTTCGAATTTCCAGCGCGTGTTCTATCCCAAGCTGGCGCTCTCATGGATTATGTCCGATGAGAGTTTCTTCCCAAAGATCGGCTGGCTCGGTGAGTTCCGTTTGCGCTCCTCGTACGGCGAGTCCGGAGTGCAGCCGGGACCTAACGACGCTGCCAGAAGTCTCGAGGCCGTCGTAACCGTTATCGCCGGCACGGATGTCGGCGGCTTGCGATCCAATCGACTCGGTAACGCCGAGCTGCGTCCGGAAAACTCCAGGGAGTTCGAAGTCGGCTTCGATACCAGAATGTTCAGCGACCGCGTGAACTTCGAGGCAACGTACTATCGCAAGACGTCCGAAGACGCGCTCATCAATCAGACGATCGCGCCCTCGGCCGGTACCCAGGTCACGAATGTCCGCCGTAACCTCGGTGCGATCCGCAATTCGGGCTACGAAGCGCTCGTGACGACGCAGATCCTCTCCAAGCGCAATCTGGCCTGGGACCTGACGGTTTCCGGGTCGCACAACAGCAACAAGCTGCTCACGTTAGGCGTGGATGCGGCGGGCCGACCCGTTCCGCCGATCATCGGCGCGACGATCCGGCAAGTCCCCGGGTATCCGGTCAACGGCGCTTGGCTCCGCAAATACACCTACAACGATGCCAATAACGACGGCATCATCGCGGTGAGTGAGGTGCGAGTCGATACCGCGTTCACATTCGCGGGATATACGCAGCCGCGCCTCGAGCTCACGTTCACGAACGGACTCGATCTCTTGAACCACACGATCCGGTTGCAGGCGCTCGTCGATCACAAGAGCGGATATCGCTTGAGCAACACCGAGCAAAGCTTCCTGTGCCAACAGTCTGTCGGCTGCAACGACGTCTCCAATCCCGCGGCCCCACTGTGGCGTCAGGCGCGCGCGGTTGCCAACCGCTTCGTACCTGTCGTCACGCCCGAAGGGTACTTCGAGGATATGAACTGGTGGCGGATCCGCGAAGTGTCGGTCATCTATCAATTGCACCGCAGACTCGCGGAGATGCTGCGCTCGAGTGGCGGCAACATCACGTTCGCCGCGCGTAACCTCAAAGTCTTCACGGACTACACCGGCGTCGATCCGGAAGCCAACTACGGGCAGAGCGACACGCAGAATACACTGCTGACCGCAGGGCCGGCATCGTATTTCACGATGCGCGTCAATCTCCGTTACTAACCTCCTACCCGAGACCCTACAATGCTCAGCATACTGCATCGTATTCGTCGGGCAGCTGCGTTAGGCGCGGCTGCCCTCGTATTCGGAGCGTGCGACTCGATCACCGACGCGCTGCTCGATGCACCTGATCCCGACATTATCGACCCCGGCTCCGCGAACAACGCGGAATCGGCTGATGCGCTGCGAGTCGGCGCGGTGGCGCGGCTTCGAAATATCACAGCGGGCGGCGAAAGCGCCTGGATGTTAGGCGGCCTTCTAACCGACGAATGGAAGTCCAGCGACACATTCTCGCAGCGCAATGAAACAGACCAACGGCGAGTCCAGGAATCCAACGGCAACGTCCAAGGCATGTACCGCGAGCTGCACCGCGCGCGCAACTCGGCGCGCGAGGCGCTCAACGCACTCAGGCAGTTCAAGCCGACGCCTACAGCGAATCTCGGGCAGATGTACTTCGTGCTCGGATTCGCCGAGATGACCCTCGCTGAAGCGTTCTGCAATGGTCAGCCGCTGTCGGATGCATCCACCGGCGAAGTGATTTATGGCTCTCCGAGGACCAACCAAGAAATCTTCGCGATTGCGCTGGCGCATTTCGACAGTGCGTTGACGCTGTCGTCGGCAGCAGATGCCTTCGCCACAAGCGTTAGGTACTCGGCCGCGGTTTCGAAGGGTCGTGTTCTGATCGACATGAATCGCCATGCAGACGCCGCAACAGCAGTGAGCGGCGTTCCAACGAGCTTCATGAATACCGCCACGTTCTCGTTGACGGGCGGCAACAATCAGATCTGGGCCCTCAACGCGAGCGCGAAACGATGGACCGTGGGCGATTCGTTCGATGTCAGTGGATTGATTCGCAACGCAATTCCGTTCGCCTCGGCGAAGGATCCGCGCGTGCCGTCGACTGGTACAGCGACTGGGACATCCCCGGCCGGGCGCGGCTTCGATAACTCCACCAATTTCATCATCCTGAACACGTTCGGCCGCACAGATCCGACGCCGATCGTCTCGGGACTCGACGCCCGGCTCATTGAAGCCGAAGCGCGCCTAAAGGCGAACGACATCGCCGGAATGATGACGATCCTGAACGCCTTGCGCGCAGCACCGCAAAGCCTCGGGCCCATTTCTTCACCGGTTATGACTCCGCTCGCCACACCGGCGACGCAGGCGGCAGCAATCGATCTGTACTTCAGGGAGAAGGCGTTCTGGACCTTCGGCCGTGGTCAGCGGCTGCCCGATCTGCAACGCCTCATCCGGCAGTATGGTCGCACTGAGTCTCAAGTCTTCCCCGAAGGGACGTTCTTCAAGGGCGGACAGTATGAGAACGACGTGAACTTCCCGGTCACGATCGACGAGCTGAACAACCCGAACTTCAAGTCATGCGCGAACCGTAGCGCCTAACGAGCGCGACAATCGGGATAGGGAGTAGGGGAGAGTAGACTCCCCTACTTCCCTCCCACACCACCGGACATGCGGGTCCGCATCCGGCGGTTCAGAGAGTTGAGGTTAGTGAGCAAGTCGCGGCACTCCGAGT